>Ga0247825_10001693_pt1 | contig 14518 bp, 14 predicted proteins | sample 13C_Vanillin_Day_FD_194413 | JGI IMG/M metagenome (GOLD analysis project Ga0247825, IMG submission 194413) | Soil microbial communities from agricultural site in Penn Yan, New York, United States - 13C_Vanillin_Day48 | ecosystem: Environmental > Terrestrial > Soil > Agricultural land | place...
GATGAGATCGAAGCCGGCGTCGGCACCGGCGTCGTCATCGTCGACAAGGGGATCATCCTGACCAACCTGCACGTGGTCTCGGGCGCCGACCGCATCACCGTCACCTTCCACGACGGCCTCGAGGCTACCGCCAGCATCACCGGCGTGCAGGCCGAGAACGACCTCGCCGTGCTGCAGGCCGCCAAGATCCCCGACGACATGATCGCCGCGACCATGCGCTCCACCGGCGACCTGTCGCCCGGCGACAAGGTGCTGGCGGTGGGCTTCCCGTTCGGCATCGGCCCCTCGGCCTCGGGCGGCATCGTGTCCGGACTGAAGCGCTCGTTCCGCTCGCCCGAGGGCAAGCAGGAGATGAGCAACCTCATCCAGTTCGACGCGGCGGCCAACCCCGGCAATTCCGGCGGCCCGCTGGTCACCATGGACGGCGAGGTGGTCGGCATCGTCACCGCCATCCTGAACCCGACGCCGGCGCGCACCTTCCTGGGCATCGGCTTCGCCGTGCCCATCGAGAACGCCGCCCAGGCCGCCGGCCTGCCGCCCTTCTGACCTTCCGAGATCCGCAGTCCGTTCCACCTCCACGAAAGCCCGCCCTCATGGAATCCACGACGCGCCAGGACACCGCCACCGCCAAGCTGATGGAACAGATCCTCTACGAGGTCAAGCGCGTGGTGGTGGGGCAGGACCGCTTCCTCGAACGCGTGATGGTGGCCATGCTGGCCCAGGGCCACCTGCTGGTGGAAGGCGTGCCGGGCCTGGCCAAGACGCTGACCGTCAAGACGCTGGCCAGCACCGTGCGCGGCCACTTCAAGCGGATCCAGTTCACGCCCGACCTGGTGCCCTCGGACCTGGTGGGCACGCGCATCTACAACCAGAAGAACGGCGACTTCACCACCTCGCTCGGGCCGGTGTTCACCAACCTGCTGCTGGCCGACGAGATCAACCGCGCGCCGGCCAAGGTGCAGAGCGCGCTGCTGGAGGTGATGCAGGAGCGCCAGGTCACCATCGCGGGCCAGACGCACAAGGTGCCCGATCCCTTCCTCGTGATGGCCACGCAGAACCCGATCGAGACCGAGGGCACCTATCCGCTGCCGGAGGCGCAGGTCGACCGCTTCATGATGAAGGTGCTGGTGGACTACCCGACCGACGAGGAGGAGTACGTCATCGTCGAGCGCGTCACCGGCCCGCAGGTGGACGTTTCGCCCGTGGCCACCACGGAGCAGCTGGCCGCGCTGCAGCACGAATGCCGGCGCGTGTACGTCGATCCCTCGCTGGTGCAGTACGCGGTGAAGCTGGTGTCCGCCACCCGCAACCCGGAGCGCCACGGCATCAAGGACCTGCGCCGCTTCATCACGTTCGGCGCCAGCCCGCGCGCCACCATCAGCCTGACCGAAGGCGCGCGCGCCCTGGCCATGCTGCGCGGCCGTACCTACGCCCTGCCCGAGGACATGTCCGACCTGGTGAGCGACGTGCTGCGGCACCGCCTGGTGCTGTCGTACGAAGCGCTGTCCGAAGGCATGAACGCCGATGCCGTCATCGGCCAGATCATGTCCAAGATCCCCGCGCCCGCGCGGCCGCTGGAACATGAAAAACTGGCTGCGTAACCGGACGCCCCCCGAAGCGCCTGCGGCGCCTCCCCCCACTGGGGGGCGCCACCAGCGGCCCGGCGAAGTCGGCTCCGCGGTGGCCGCGCCATCCGCTGGGTCGGCCGAGACGGTGCTCAAGCGGCTGGAATGGACCGTCATCCGCCGCCTCGACGGCCTGCTGCAGGGCGACTACCGCACGCTGATGCGCGGCGCCGGCCTCGACCTGGCCGACCTGCGCGAGTACCAGCACCAGGACGACGTGCGCCACATCGACTGGAACGTCACCGCCCGCACCGACGTGCCGCACGTGCGCGTGTTCACCGAGGACCGCGAGATGGCCGCCTGGTTCCTGATGGACCTGAGCCCGTCGGTGGACTTCGGCTCCGGCGACCTGCGCAAGCGCAACGTCTCGGCCGAGTTCGTCGCCGTGCTCGCGCGCATGCTCACCCGCCATGGCAACCGCATCGGAGCCCTGCTCTACGGCTCGGGCGTGGACGCCGTCATCCCCACGCGCGGCGGCCGCCGGCACGTGCTGCACCTGCTGCACACGTTGCAGACGCGCCCCGCCACCAGCGAAGGCGGCCCGACCCGGCTGCGCGACCTGCTCGATTCGGCCGCCGGGCTGATCAAGCGCCGCTCCACCGTGTTCGTGGTGTCCGACTTCATCAGCGAGCCCGGCTGGGAGCGCGCGCTCGCGCTGCTGGCCCAGCGGCATGAAGTGGTGGCGGTTCGCGTGCTCGACCCGCTCGAGCTGCAGCTGCCCGACCTGGGCCTGCTCACGCTGCGCGACGCCGAAACGGGCGAGCAGGTGCTGGTGGACACGCACGATGCCGCCTTCCGCAAGCGCTTCGCCCGCATCGCCGCCCAGCGCGAGGCCGAGCTGCGCGAGGCACTGGTGCGCGCGGGCGTGGACGCGCTGGAGCTTTCCACCGACGCCGACCTGGTCGACGCCGTGATCCGATTCACCGAGATGCGCAAGCGCCGCACCCGCCTGTCGGTCGGCGGCGGCATGCCCGCGCACCTCAAACAAGCCGCCTGATCGGAGATTGGCGATGCAATTCCTCTGGCCCGAATTCCTCTGCCTGCTGCTGGCGCTGCCGCTGCTGGTGGTGTTGTACGTCTGGCTGCTCAAGCGCAAGAAGAAGATGGCGGTGCGCTACGCCTCGCTGTCCATCGTCAAGGAGGCGATGGGCGGGCAGAGCTGGAAGCGGCACATCCCGCCGGCGCTCTTCCTGCTGGCCATGGCCGCGATGCTGGTCGCCGCCGGTCGCCCGCAGGCGGTGGTGACGCTGCCGTCGAACCAGCAGACCATCATCCTGGCGATGGACGTGTCGGGCAGCATGCGCGCCACCGACGTGCAGCCCAACCGGCTGGTGGCGGCGCAGAACGCCGCCAAGTCCTTCATCGCCGACCTGCCGCGCCACGTGAAGGTGGGCATCGTCGCCTTCGCCGGCTCGGCCCAGGTCGCGCAGCTGCCGACCGTGAACCGGGAGGACCTGGTCACGGCCATCGACCGCTTCCAGCTGCAGCGCGCCACGGCCACGGGCAACGCCATCGTCATCTCGCTGGCCACGCTGTTCCCCGACCAGGGCATCGAGCTCGCGGCCATGCAGGGTGGCGGCCGCGAACGCCAGCGCGGCTTCGCCATCGACGGCGAGCGCAAGGAGAAGAAGGACTTCACTCCGGTCGCGCCGGGCTCGTACAGCTCGGCCGCGATCATCATGCTGACCGACGGCCAGCGCACCACGGGCGTCGACCCGCTGGAGGCGGCCAAGATGGCCTCCGAGCGCGGCGTGCGCGTCTACACGGTCGGCATCGGCACGGTGGACGGCGAGACGATCGGCTTCGAAGGCTGGTCGATGCGCGTGCGGCTGGACGAGGAGACGCTCAAGTCCATCGCGCAGAAGACCGAGGCCGAATACTTCTACGCGGGCACGGCGCACGACCTGAAGAAGGTCTACGAAACGCTCAGCTCCAAGCTGACGGTGGAGAAGAAGGAGACCGAGGTTTCGGCGCTGTTCGCGATGGCGGCGGCGGCGCTGGCGCTGCTGTCGGCGGGGCTGTCGCTCTTCTGGTTCAACCGCATTCTTTGAATCCCGTCATTCCCGCGGAGGCGGGAATCCAGTGCGTCCGCCTTCGCGGACTGCCGCAAGCTCTGGGTCCCCGCCTCCGCGGGGGCGACGAGATTCAGGCGAGTTTCCCCGAGACGAGTCGCAGCTGCCGCCCGCACCGGGCGGCCAGCGCCTCGTCGTGCGTCACCAGCACGAAAGCCGTGCCGCGCTCGTGCGCCAGGTGCAGCATGAGGTCGAACACCGCATCCGCCGTCACCCGGTCGAGGTTGCCCGTGGGCTCGTCGGCCAGCACGCAGTCGGGACGCGTGACCAGGGCGCGTGCGATGGCGACACGCTGGCGCTCGCCGCCTGAAAGCTCCGCCGGCCGGTGGCCCAGGCGATGGCCCAGCCCCACCGATTCCAGCGCCTCGGTGGCCGTGGCCGCGCACGCCTCGGGCGAGTCACGCCGGATGCGCAGCGGCATGCCGACGTTGTCCAGCGCGCTGAACTCCGGCAGCAGGTGGTGGAACTGGTAGACGAAGCCCAGGTGCTTGTTGCGCAGCGAGCCTTGCTGCGCGGGGCTGAGCGCGTCCAGCGCCTGGCCGGCCAGCTGCACGTGGCCCTCGGTGGGCTCGTCCAGCCCGCCCAGCAGATGCAGGAGCGTGCTCTTGCCGGAACCCGATGCGCCGACGATGGCCACCGTCTCGCCCGGCTGCACCTCGAGGTCGACGCCGCGCAGCACCTCGACGTCGAGGCCGCCTTCAGTGAACCGCTTGGCCAGCCCGCGGGCCAGCAGCACCGGCTGGTCCTGGAGGTCATTCATAGCGCAGGGCCTCGGCGGGGTTGACGCGGCTGGCGCGCCAGCTCGGGTACAGCGTGGCCACGAAGGCCAGCGCCAGCGAGATCAGCGCGATCGGCATGATGTCGCCCTGCTGCGGATCGCTGGGCATGCGGCTGATCAGGTAGATGTCGCGCGGCAGGAAGCTCGCGCCCAGCAGGTGCTCGAGCGCCGGCACGATGACGTCGATGTTGTAGGCGATGGCCAGGCCGCCCAGCAGCCCGGCCAGCGTGCCGATCACGCCCACCGCGGCGCCCTGCACCACGAAGATGCCCATGATGCTGCGCGGGCTGGCGCCCAGCGTGCGCAGGATGGCGATGTCGGCGCGCTTGTCGGTCACGGTCATCACCAGCGTGCTCACCAGGTTGAACGCGGCCACCGCGACGATCAGCGTGAGGATGATGAACATCATCCGTTTCTCCAGCTGCACGGCCGCGAACCAGGTGCGGTTCTGGCGGGTCCAGTCGCGCACCACCACCGGGCCGGTGAGCGTGTTGGCCAGTTCCGCCGCCACCTCGCGCGCCTGGTGCAGGTCCTTGAGCTTCAGGCGCACGCCGGTCGGGCCTTCCAGGCGGAACAGGCGCTGCGAGTCCTCGATGTGCAGCAGCACCAGGCCGCTGTCGTATTCGTAGTGGCCGGAATCGAAGCTGCCCACCATCGTCATCTGCTTCAGGCGCGGCACGACGCCGGCCGGCGTCACCTGGCCGCCGGGCGCGATCATCGTCACCGAGTCGCCCTCGCGCACGCCCAGCGAACGGGCCAGCTCCGCGCCCAGGATCACGCCGAACTCGCCGGGGACCAGCTTCTTCAGCACGCCGGGGCTCACGGTGCGGACCAGGTCGGTCACCTGCGCCTCGGCGACCGGATCGATGCCGCGCACGAGCGCGCCACGCATGTCCTCGCCGCGCGCGATGAGCGCCTGGGCCGCCACGAACGGCGCCGCGCCCACCACCTCGGGATGCCCGCGGGCTTCGCGCATGGTGCGATCCAGGTCGGGCAGCACGCCGCCGCCGGGGCCGTACACCTCGATGTGCGACACCACACCCAGCATGCGGTCGCGCACTTCCTTCTGGAAGCCGTTCATCACGGAGAGCACGATGATCAGCGCCGCCACGCCCAGGGCGATGCCGAGCATGGAGACGCCGGAGATGAAGGAGATGAAGCCGTTGCGGCGGGTCGCGCGCCCGGCCCGGGTGTAGCGCCAACCCAGCACCAGCTCGTAAGGGACGCGCATGGTCGTGAAATAGGTTTCGGCCGGGATTGTGGCATCCACGACAATCCCGGGGATGTCGGACGGTAGCCACTTGTTGATCCCCTACGCCGCGAGCGGCGATCCGGGCTGCCGCCAGACGCTGGAAAGCCTCTCGCTGCCGCACCTGGAGCGGCTGCTCGCGCGGCTGGCGCCGCAGGAGGTCGCGGGCGACGGGCACGACTTCTCCATGCCGCACGAGCGGGTGCTGGCGCGCGAATGCGGCGTGCCGGCGCCCGACGGCCTGCTGCCCTTCGCCGCCTGGGAGCTGCGCGGCGCCGGCCGCGACCCCGGCAACGACGCCTTCGCCTGGGTGACGCCCTGCCACTGGCGCGTGGGCACCGACCACATCTTCATGCTGCATCCGCAGCAGCTGCAGCTGGATGCCGAAGACTCGCAGGCGCTGCTGGCCGCGATGCAGCCCTATTTCGAACAGGACGGCATGCGCCTGTCGTACGAGGCGCCCACGCGCTGGCTGGCCGAGGGCGAGCTGTTTGGACGACTGCCCTGCGCCTCGCTGGACCGCGTGGTGGGCCGCGTCATCGATCCGTGGATGCCGCGCGGCGATGCCGGCAAGCCGCTGCGCCGCCTGCAGCAGGAGATGCAGATGCTGCTGTACACGCACCCCGTGAACGAGGAGCGCACCCGCGGCGGCCTGCTGCCGGTCAACTCGTTCTGGGTGAGCGGCAACGGCGCCCTGCCGCCTGGAACGCCCGCGCAGGCGCCCGCCGGCCTGCGCCTGGCGAATTCGCTGCGCGACGCCGCCCTGCTGGGCGACTGGCGCGCCTGGGCCTCGGCCTGGCAGCAGCTCGATGCGCGCGAAGGCGCGCGCCTGGAGCAGGCGCTGGAACAAGGCCGGCCGGTGTCCATCACCCTGTGCGGCGAGCGCCGCGCGCGCACCTGGCGCAGCGGCGCCGGGGCGTGGCGCCGGCGGCTCGCCTCCGTTTTCTCACGCCGGCGGGCGATCGACCTGCTGGCCGACCTATGAAGATCATTCCCCGCGACATCCCGCCGCGCGCCGCCTGGGCGCTGGAACAGGCGGGCATCCACCCCCTGCTCGCCCGCCTCTACGCCGCCCGCGGCGTGGTGGCGCGCGAGGAGCTGGACGACGGCCTGGTCAAGCTGCTGCCGCCCTCGGGCCTGAAGGGCGCGCAGGAAGCCGCGGTGCTGCTGGCCGACGCCATCGCCGCCGACAAGCGCCTGTGCATCGTGGCCGACTACGACTGCGACGGCGCGACCGCTTGCGCGGTGGGCGTGCGCGGCCTGCGCCTGCTGGGCGCGCGCCACGTCGACTACCTGGTGCCCGACCGCGTCGCCGACGGCTACGGCCTTACGCCGGTCATCGCCAAGCGCGTGAAGGAAAGCGGCGCCGACGTTTTGATCACCGTGGACAACGGCATCGCCAGCGTCGATGGCGTGGCCGCCGCCAACGCGCTCGGCCTGCAGGTGCTGGTGACCGACCACCACCTGCCCGGCCCGGAGCTGCCGGCGGCCGCCGCCCTCGTGAATCCGAACCAGCCCGGCTGCGATTTCGAAAGCAAGTCGATCGCGGGCGTGGGCGTGATGTTCTATGTGCTGCTCGCACTGCGCGCGGAGCTGCGCTCGCGCGGGGCGTTCGAGGCCGCGTCGCAGCCCAAGCTGGATGCGCTGCTGCCGCTGGTGGCGCTCGGCACGGTCGCCGACGTGGTCAAGCTCGATGCGAACAACCGCCGCCTGGTCGCGCAAGGCCTCAAGCGGATCCGCGCCGGCGCCCTGCCCTGCGGACTGGCGGCGCTCTTCACCGCATCCGGCCGCAAGCATCCGGCCGCCACCACCTTCGACTTCGGCTTCGCGCTCGGCCCGCGCATCAACGCGGCCGGCCGGCTGGCCGACATGCGCCTGGGCATCGAATGCCTGCTCACCGACGATGCCGCGCGCGGCGCCGAGCTGGCCGCTTCGCTGGACGCCATCAACCGCGAGCGCAAGGTCGTCGAAGGCGAGATGCGCGAGCAGGCGCTGGAGATCGCCGAGATGCTGTTCGAGGAAGGCGAGGAACCGCCCGCGGCACTGTGCGTGTTCGATCCCGACTTCCACGAAGGCGTGGTCGGCATCGTGGCTTCGCGCCTGAAGGATCGCTTCCATCGTCCCACCTTCGTGTTCGCGGCCAGCCAGGCCGAAGGGCGCGAGCACGAGCTCAAGGGCTCGGGCCGATCGATCCCGGGCTTCCACCTGCGCGACGCGCTCGACCTGGTGGCCAAGCGCCATCCCGGCGTGCTGCTGCGCTTCGGCGGCCATGCGATGGCGGCCGGCTGCACCATCGCGGAAGAGCACCTCGACGTGTTCGAGCAGGCGCTCGCGCAGGTCGCGCAGGAATGGCTCGATGCCGCCACGCTGCTGCGCCGCCTGCACACCGACGGCCCGCTCGCGCCCGAGTACCGCCGGCCCGAGCTGGTGGACACGCTGCACGAACAGGTGTGGGGCCAGGGCTTCGCGCCGCCGGTGTTCAGCGAGGAGATGGAGGTGCTGTCGCAGCGCCTCGTGGGCGAGAAGCACCTGTCGGTCAAATTGCGCCACCAGGGGCAGCCGGTGGACGGCATCTGGTTCGGCCGCACCGAGCCGCTGCCGGCGAAGGCCCGCATCGCCTACCGGCTGGAAGCGGATGAATGGCAGGGGGCGCGCCGGGTGCGCTTCCTGATCGAGGGGATGGAGTCCTAGTAGCGCTGGCCCCAGCCATGCGCGTCGTCGAAGTACGCGAACAGCCGGGTGGCCACGCGGCGCAGTTCCTCGTCGGCCATGGTCTGGGCCCGCGCCAGCTGCCACATCGCGTACTCGCGGTCGCCCAGCATCATCGATGAGCTCACGCAGCGCCCGTGGCCGGCCATCAGGAGGGTGAAGCTGCCCAGGAGCTCGGTCGGACAGTAGTGGGACGAGTGCGCCGGCAGCTCGAAGTCGTCCGAAGCATCCAGCGACGTGGCCTGTTCTTCGCGGGCTTCATCGAGCACCGGATCGACGGCAAGGGCGGAATTCATGTCTCGCTCCCGAAGGAAAGTGGCTGCTGAAACGAAAGTGGCTGCTGAAACGATAGGCAGCGCGGCGAGCGGGACCAGTCGGCTACTGTGCCTTGGAGCTGTCGGACGCAAGCTCAACACGGACGGGGAATGCTGACACCCGGCGCAGGCCAAATCTCGCACCGCGAAGGCGCTGTCCGGCCTGCGGACGGTTGGGTTCAGCGAGAGACGACGGCGATCGGCGCGGAAGCGTCCACCGACCGGCTGGTGCCCGGGATGAAGGGAGCTGAACAGCTGCCGATCGTGGACTGCGCCAGGTACTGCAGGCAGTCCGACTGCGCCATGCGTTGCACCTCGACCTCGGCCCGGCGGTTGTCCGCCTTGCGGACCTGGTGCGTGCACAGCAGGTAGAACGCCATCAGCTGGGTCGACACGATCGCGGCCAGCACCAGCCAGAACACGGGTTGCCGGGGCATTCCGTCGCGGGGATCGAGGAGGCGTGACAGCATTTTCTGTACTCCGATGCGTTCTGGAATCCATCCTAGGAAGGCTGTCTTCGTCGTGCTGGCCGCGCCCCACGCGAACGGCTGTAGGACAAAATCGGCTCACCCATGAACCCGCTCCTCGACGCCGACGCCACGGCCCGCAGCCTCGATCCCGTCGCCCTGTCGCAAGCCATCGAAGCCCTGCTGCGCGATCCTTCGGTCCAGGTGCCGGCGAGGCTCGTGCAGCCGCTGCCCGGCGGTGGCAGCCTCTTCGTCATGCCGGCGCTGGACGGGCGCATCGCGATCACCAAGCTCATCACCTTCACGCCGGCCAACGCCGGCACTGCCCGGCCGGCGATCCAGGGCGACGTGGTCGTGTTCGATACGGCGACGGGAGAGCGCGTGCTGGTGCTCGACGGTCCCACCGTGACGGCGCGGCGCACGGCCGCGGTGTCCTTGCTCGCGGCGCAAAAGCTCGCGCCTCGGCCCGAGGGGCCGCTGCTGATCGTGGGCGCCGGCGCGCAGGGCGCGGCGCATCTGGAGGCTTTCGTGCAGGGGCTGCCGGTCAGCGAAGTGCGGATCGCTTCAAGGACGCCGGCAAGCGCGCAGGCGCTGGTCGAGCGGGCGCAGGCCTTGGGTGTGAAGGCGACGGTCGTCACCGATGCGGATGCCGCGCTGGCCCACTGCCCGCTCGTCGTCACGTGCACGCCCGCCAGCGGCGTGGTGCTGCGTGCACGGCCTCGTGACGATGCGTTCATCGCGGCCGTCGGCGCTTTCACGCCACGCATGGTGGAGCTCGCACCGGAGCTCTGCCGCGATCTCGCGCGGCGCGGTCGTGTGGTGGTGGACACCGCCGATGCCGTGCACGAGGCGGGCGACCTGATCCAGGCCGGGCTGGACGTCGCCGCGCTTCCGACGCTTCAGGACGTGGTGCTGGGCCGCGCGAAAGCCGGAACGGGTCCGGTGCTCTTCAAGAGCTGCGGCTGGGCGGGATGGGACCTGGCGGCGGCGCGTGCCGCCGTTGCGGATCGCTTCAGGCCTTCGGCAGCGTGACGCCGCTCTGGCCCTGGTACTTGCCGCCGCGGTCCTTGTAGCTGGTCTCGCAGACCTCGTCGCTCTCGAAGAACAGCACCTGGGCGCAGCCCTCGCCGGCGTAGATCTTGGCGGGCAGCGGCGTGGTGTTCGAGAACTCCAGCGTGACGTAGCCTTCCCACTCGGGCTCGAACGGCGTGACGTTGACGATGATCCCGCAGCGCGCGTAGGTGCTCTTGCCCAGGCAGATCGTCAGCACGTTGCGCGGGATGCGGAAGTACTCGAGCGTGCGGGCCAGCGCGAAGCTGTTGGGCGGGATGATGCAGACGTCGTCGTGGAAGTCCACGAAGCTCTTCTCGTCGAAGTTCTTCGGGTCCACCACGGTGCTGTGGATGTTGGTGAACACCTTGAATTCGGGGGCGCAGCGGATGTCGTAGCCGTAGCTCGAGGTGCCGTAGCTGATGACGCGCCGGCCGTCCACGTGCCGGATCTGCCCGGGCTCGAAAGGCTCGATCAGGCCGTGCTGTTCGGCCATGCGCCGGATCCACTTGTCGCTCTTGATGGTCATCAGACGCTCTCCTGGCGCTATTCTAGGTGCCGTGCCTCGACGGCTCATCCATCTTCTTCCCCTGTTGCTGGCGCTGGCCGCGCCGGCGCACGCGCAGCCCTCGCCGTCCGCGACGGTGGAACGGACCGGCGACGCGATCGTCTTCCGGGGGCGCATCGAAGGGACGGCGGCGGCGAAGTTCCGTGAGCTGCTCCGAGAGCCCGGCGTCGGCCGGCTGGTGATCACCTCGCACGGCGGCCTGGTGGATGCGGCGCTCGACATGGCCGAAGCCGTCGCCGACCACGCGCTCGACGTGGAAGTGCCGCAAGCCTGCCTGTCCTCCTGCGCCAACTACGTCTTTCCCGCGGGGCGAAAGAAGCGCCTGGGCCATGCGCGGGCCGTCGGCTGGCACGGGAACATGGCGCACGTGCTGTACCTCCAGCAGACCGGCCAGGCGAGCTGGAGCGAGCCGGAGATCGAGAGCGCGCGGCGGTTGGAGCGGCGCGAGCAGGCGTTCTTCCGGCGCATCGGCGTGGACGGCTTCGTCTGCTGGTTCGGCAAGATCGCGCCGCACAACGTGGACGAGTTCTATTCGCTCACGGCGCCCGACATGGCGCGCTTCGGCATTTCGGACGTGACGGTGGGTGACGGCACGCCTGCGGCCGGCGCGCCGGAACTCATCGCCGTCGATCCCCCGTAGGTTCAGCCGCGCGGCTGGCCGTTGACGAACACGCGCTCCACCACGCGGTCGTCACCGAGCACGATCAGCGAGAACAGCAGTTCGTCCAGGTTGCGCGCCGTCGCCGCCTTGCGCGCCAGCAGCGGCGTGGCGTGCGGGTTCAGCACCAGGAAGTCGGCCTCGCAGCCGGGCTGCAGGTTGCCGATGCTGCCCTCGAGTCCGAGCGCCTGCGCGGCGCCGGCCGTGTGCTGCCACCACAGGTGCTGCGGGCCCAGGCTCACGCCAGGCTTGGTCTGGCCCTCGCGGCCCACGCAGTACGCGGCCAGCATGGTGTGGAACGGGCTGAAGCTGGTGCCGCCGCCGACGTCGCTGGCCAAGCCGTAGCGCATGCCGATGCGGCGCGCGCCCTCGTAGTCGAAGAAGCCGCTGCCGAGGAACAGGTTGCTCGTGGGGCTGACCGCAGCGGCCGCGCCGGTGTCGCGCATCAGTGCGCGGTCGTCGTCGTCGAAATGGATGCAGTGCGCGTAGATGGCGCGTCGGCGGATCAGGCCGAAGCCCTCGTACACCGCGAGATAGCTGCGCGCCTGCGGGAACAGCTCGCGGACCCAGCGCACCTCGTCGCGGTTCTCGGCCACGTGCGACTGGATCCAGACGTCGGGGTACTTCGCGGCGAGCTCGCCCGCGCCGCGCAGCTGCGCGTCGGTGCTGCTGGGCGCGAAGCGCGGCGTGATGGCGTAGCCCAGGCGGCCGTGGCCGTGCCAGCGGCGGATCAGCACCTCGGTGTCGAGCAGGGACTGCTCGGTCTCGTCGCGCACGCCGTCCGGCGAATGGCGGTCCTGCAGCACCTTGCCGGCGATCATTCGCAAGCCGCGCGAGCGCGACTCCTCCATCAGCGCGTCCACCGAGTGCGGATGCGAGGTGCAGAACGTGAGCGCCGTGGTGACGCCGTTGCGCTGCAGCTCGTCGAGGAACACGCCGGCCACGCCGCGTGCGTAGCCGTGCTCGGCGAAGCGTGCCTCGTGCGGGAAGGTGTAGTTCTCCAGCCAGGGCAGCAGGCCCTCGGCCGGCGAGCCGATGACGTCGGTCTGCGGGAAGTGGATGTGCAGGTCGATGAAACCGGGCGCGAGCAGCTTGCCCGGCAGGTGCTCGACCGCGACGCCGGGATAGTTGGGCGACAGCGCCGACCAGGCTCCGGCTGCGCGAACCCGCTGCAGGCCGTCGGGGCTTGGCCCGACGAGAAGGAAACCGTCCTCGTCGTAGACGGCCGATCCGTCCTCGGCGAAGCGAAGCAGCGCGGCTCGGTAGGCTTTCATGCGGTCATTTTGGAAGCTTGCCCTGCACACCCGATACGAGAAAGTTCATGGAGAGTATCTGCTCGTCCGTCATCGCGGCGCCCGCCGGAACGACCTGCCGTCCCTCGTTGTCGGCGATCGGGCCACGGAAGGGCTTGAGCTTGCCGTCGGCGATGTCGCGCTGGCGGGCCAGCACCTCGTCGCGCAGCGCCTGCGGCGCCTTGGGGCCGAAGTGCTCGACCTTCACCATGCCTTCGCGCACGCCGCCCCACACGTTGCCGCTGCGCCAGGTGCCGTCGAGCACCTCGCGCGTGCGGCGCGTGTAGTAGTCGCCCCAGTGGTGCGTGACGGCCAGCAGCTGGGCGTCGGGCGCGGCGAAGCGCATGTCGGAGTGGTAGGCGATGGCCAGCTTGCCTCGCTCCTGCGCCGCGGTCATTACCGCGGTGGAAGCAGTGTGGAAGGCGAGCACGTCGGCGTCCTGGTTGAAGAGCGTGAGCGCCGCCTCGCGCTCGCGCGCCGGGTCGAACCAGGCGTTGAGCCAGACCACCTTCACCTGCGCCTGCGGGTCGACCGAGCGCATACCCAGCGTGAACGCGTTGATGCCCTGCAGCACCTCGGGGATCGGGAAGCCCGCCACGTAGCCGGCCACGTGCGTGCGACTCATGCGGCCGGCCGCCACGCCCGCGAGGTAGCGGCCCTCGTAGTAGCGCGCGTTGGCCGTGGCCACGTTGGGCGCGGTCTTGTAGCCGGTGATGGATTCGAACTTCACGTCGGGGAACTCGCGCGCGACCTTGAGCGTGGGCTCCATGTAGCCGAAGCTCGGCGTGAAGATGAGGCGATGGCCCTGCCGCGCGAGGTCGCGCAGCACGCGTTCGGCATCGGGGCCTTCGGGCACGTTCTCGACCGAGCGGGTCTCCACCCGCGGGCCCAGCGCGGCCTGCACGGCCTTGCGCCCCTCCTCGTGCTGGCGAACCCAACCGGCTTCGGTGAGCGGCGCGACGTGGATGAACGCGACCTTCAGCGGAGCCGGGGTCTGGGTGAGAGCGGGGAATGAAAACAAGGCGGCCGCGAAAGCGGCAGCGAGGTTTTTGTACATGGTGTTCCTCTACATGGCCCAGGACGAATGAAAACGCCGCTGCGGGCACAGCGGCGTCTCGTGATTTTAAGGGTGGGGGTTAGACGTCGTCGGCGAAGCGGCGCGCTGCGATCTCGAGCAGGCCGTCGAAGATGAGGCTCTCGACCAGCTCGAACTCGACCGACATGTGCGGCGCCATCTTCCAGCCCGCGCCGCCGGTCATGAAGCAGACCGGCTCCTCGCCGCAGTGGCGGCGCACGTGCTGCACCATGCGCTCGATGGCGCCGGCGATGGCGTAGGTGCCGCCGCTGGTGAGCGCGTCGCTGGTGTTGGTGGGGAACTCGCTCACGTCGCCCGTCGGCACGTGCAGGCCGGCGGTGCCGGACTCCAGCGCGCGCAGCATGATGCCGTGGCCCGGCAGGATGAACCCGCCGAGGAAGCGGCCCTGCGCATCGACGGCCTCGACGGTGACGGCCGTGCCGACCATCACCACCACCATCGGACGCTCGGGCCCCGCGGCCAGCAGGCGCTGGCGCGCGCCGATCATCGCCACCCAGCGGTCGGAGCCGAGCCGGACCGGATGGTCGTAGCCGTTGGTGATGCCTGCCTCACCCGCGCTGGAATGGACCCACTGCGCGGGCAGGTCCCAGGCTTCTTCCAGCTGCTCCTCGACGCGACGCCGTGCGCCGTCGCGTCGAGG
>Ga0247825_10001694_pt1 | contig 14517 bp, 13 predicted proteins | sample 13C_Vanillin_Day_FD_194413 | JGI IMG/M metagenome (GOLD analysis project Ga0247825, IMG submission 194413) | Soil microbial communities from agricultural site in Penn Yan, New York, United States - 13C_Vanillin_Day48 | ecosystem: Environmental > Terrestrial > Soil > Agricultural land | place...
ATAGGCGACCGGCTCGCCGGCTCGCCGGCGCTCAATCCAGGACAGGTAACGATCACGCTCGACGCCGGTCAGCGCCTGCTCCGGGTGCGCGGCAAGCTGCGCGTCACTCGCCTGCAGGGCAGCGCGCAGCAGCACGCGCGCATCCGTCGGATCGACTCCCGCCATGCGCAGCGCTTCGGCAATGGTGCCAGCCATGGCTACCGCACCAACAGCAAGGCGACGCCGGCGACGGTCAACGCAACGCCGCCAACCAGCCGCGCGTTCAACCGCTCATGCCGCAGCAGCAGCGCGGAGAGCGCGAGCGTGAACAACGGATAGGTCGCCACGACCGGCGCCACGACCGCGACCGGACCGCTTGCCAGGGCGTAATACGTCGCCAGCACCGCCGCGCCGTTCACCACGCCGGTCAGCGCGAACCAGGCCACGCCGCGCCGGTTGAACGTCGCGCCCGCCGGGCGTGGAACGAACATTCCTGCCGTCCACAGGATCGCCGCCGACACCGTGTACCCCACCAGCCCCGCCGCGAAGGGGCTTGCCCACAGTACGAGGCCGGCTTTGGACAGCACCTGCGCAAGCGCACGCAACAGAGCCGCAGACCATGGCATCCACAGCGCGCTGCGGGCGTTTGCGGGTGCCGGGGCGCCGGCTGGGTTCGATAGCGCCATCGTACCCAGCACGATGACGACGGTTGCGGCGAGTTCACGCATGCCCGGCGCCTCGCCCAGAAACAGCGCCGCGCCCAGCACGGCGAACAAGGGCGTAGTGCTGCCAATGGTGCCGGCCACCGTCGGGCCAAGGCGTCGGTTGCCGACAAAAGTGAGCAACGTAACCACGGCGGGATAGAACAATCCGACGACGGCGAACAAGACCGCGGCGTCCGTCTGCCAGGCCGACCAATCCAGCACGAACGGCGACAGCAGCCAAAACAAGAGGGCCGCGGTCGGGACGCTGACGCGCGCGCCAACCAACGTGGGCAGATACCGCAGCCCAAAGTGAGCGGTCACTAACCCGGTTCCGTAGAGGGAAGCCGCCAACAAGGCGAGGAGAAAGGTGTGCACGCTGGAAATCCCCGATCCGGGGCGCGGCGGCTGCCGGCCGGCTCAGGCCGGCTGGGATTCCTCGGCGAGCTGCGCGAGCTGCTCGGCCTGGTGCTCGGTGTTGAGCGCCGAGATCAGCTCATCCAGGTCCCCGTCCATGATCTTGTCGATCTTGTAGAGCGTGAGGTTGATGCGGTGATCGGTCACGCGTCCCTGCGGGAAGTTGTAGGTGCGAATGCGCTCGGAACGGTCGCCGCTGCCGATGAGGGATTTGCGCGTCGCCGCCGTTTTCGCCTGCTGGTCGCGCAACTGTTTGTCCTTGATGCGCGCGGCGAGAATACCCAACGCGCGAGCACGATTCTTGTGCTGGGAGCGGTCGTCCTGGCATTCCGCAACGATCCCGGTGGGCAGATGCGTGACACGCACCGCCGACTCGGTCTTGTTGACGTGCTGGCCGCCCGCGCCGGAAGCACGGTAGGTGTCGATGCGCAGTTCTGCCGGATTGAGCACGACGTCGGCAACCTCGTCGGCTTCCGGCAGCACCGCAACCGTGCAAGCCGAGGTATGGATGCGCCCCTGGGTCTCGGTCACCGGCACGCGCTGGACGCGGTGACCGCCCGACTCGAACTTGAGCTTGGAGTACGCGCCTTGGAAGGTGATCTTGGCGATCACTTCCTTGTAGCCGCCGAGATCCGAGGGGGAAAGCGAGATCACCTCGACCTGCCAGCGATTGCGCTCGGCATAGCGACTGTACATGCGGAACAGCTCTCCGGCGAATAGCGCCGATTCGTCTCCACCGGTGCCGGCGCGGATCTCGAGGAAGATATTGCGATCGTCGTTCGGATCCCTGGGCAGAAGTTTCTTCTGCAGGTCCTGCTCGATGCCGGCCAGCCGCTCCCGCGTCTGCTTGATCTCGGACTCGGCAAACTCGCGCATCGAAGGATCGCCGCTCATATCCTGCGCCGCCTGGAGATCGCCCTCGCTCTTGACGTACTGGTGGTAGAGCTCGACCACGGGGCCGATCTCGGCGTGCTCACGCGTGAGCTTGCGATAATTGTCCATGTCGGACGTCGCATTCTCCGAGGCGAGCAGGCGATTCAGCTCCTCGAGCCGCCCGGACAGCTGGGCGAGCTTGGCGGCGATGCTGGCTTTCATTCCGGACGGGGAATCTGGTAGAGGCGGGCGAGCAACTGGGCGAGTTGCTCGCGCTCCTCCTCGCGCGCATGGGAGAGCGCGTGGGTCGGCGCATGCGTCAGCTTGGCGGCAAGCGCGTGCGAAAGAGTCTCGAGCACCGCCTTCGGGTCGTCGCCCTTGGCGAGGCGGCGCAGCGCGCGCTCCATCTCGTGGCGGCGCGCCCGCTCGGCGGAGTCGCGCAGCGCGCGGATCGCCGGCACCAGCTCGCGGTTGCCGAGCCAGTGCATGAAATCGGTGACCTGGTTCTCGATGATGACCTCGGCCTGCGCCACCGCGTTGCTCCTGACGTCCATGCCGTCGCGCGCAATCTTGCCGAGGTCATCCACGGTGTAGAGGAAGACGTCGTCCAGGGCCGCTACCTCGCCCTCGATGTCGCGCGGCACGGCGAGGTCGTACATCAGCATCGGGCGGTGCTTGCGCGCCCGCAACGCGCTCTCGGTCAGGCCCTTGCCGATGATCGGCAGCGTGCTCGCCGTCGAGGAAACGATGATGTCGTGCGTCGCGAGTTGGGACGGCAGCTCGTTCAACGTGATGGCGCGGCCGAGGAAGCGATCGGCCAGCGCCTGCGCGCGCTCGAGCGTGCGGTTGGCGAAAGTGATGCGGCGCGGGTGCTGGGCCGCAAAATGCGTGGCGGTCAACTCAATCATCTCGCCCGCGCCGATGAAGAGCACGTTCTGTTCCGCGATCGAAGGATAGATGCGCTGGGCGAGTCCCACGGCGGCCGAAGCCATCGAAACGGTAGCGGCGCCGATCTCGGTTTCCGAGCGCACCGTCTTCGCCACCGCGAAGGTGCGTTGAAAAAGCTTGTTGAGGACGAGGCCGAGCGTGCCGGCGGCCTGCGCGGTGCGCACCGCCTGTTTGAACTGGCCCAGGATCTGCGGCTCGCCCAGCACCATCGAGTCGAGCCCGCTCGCGACGCGGAAGGCGTGCTTCACCGCCTTTTCCTGCGGCAGCGTGTAGATGTAAGGCTCGATCTGCTGCGGCTTCAGGCTGTGGTAGCCGGCCATCCACTCCATCGCCGCGCGCGGCGTTTCCGTGTTGCAGTAAACCTCGGTGCGATTACAGGTGGAGATGATCGCCGCTTCCGTGACCGGCCGAAGGTCCACCAGCTCGCGCAACGCTTCGACCAGGCGCTCGGAATGAAACACCACCTGCTCGCGCACGGCGAGCGGGGCAGTCAGGTGATTGATGCCGAGGGTGAACAGCTGCATGGGCGCGGCGCTGGATGTAAACGGTTGAATATTATAGAACCTATCCCGGTTTCGGGCAGGTTTCCCGCAGAAAAACAGCGGCTGGTGCCGCCGGCGCGGCTAGCACTGAACGGAATGAGGGATGCCCCCTCATGCTCCCCGACATCAGGGGCCGCATCCTTTATTCGGATTTGGCGCTCAGGATTCTTCGTTCTGCATGCGCTCGCCGCGGCCCCACTTCGCCAGGTTGCCCAGGAAGATCTGCATGGCGCGGTTGTCGTTGCCCGCGGAAGCCTGGGCATTGTGAGGCGAGACGATCACGTTAGGCAGGCTCCACAGCGGAGAATCCGCCGGCAGCGGCTCCGTTTCAAAGACGTCGAGATGGGCGCCGCCGAGCTGCCCGCTTCTCAGCGCTTCGATGACTGCAGCCTCGTCCACGACGCCGCCGCGGCAAACGTTGATGAGACGGGCACCGCGCGGCAGCAGCGCAAGCGTCTTGGCGTTGATAATCCGCCGCGTCTCCGGCGTGAGCGCGCACGCGAGGACCACCCAGTCGCAGCGCGGCAGCAACTGCGGGAGGGCATCGAGCTTGTGCATCTCGTCCGCCGGATCGTCCGGACGCGGAGTGCGCCGCACGCCGATCACGTGCATGCCCAGCACGCGGCAGAAACGCGCGACCGTAGAGCCGACCGTGCCCATGCCGATCACCAGCACGGTCTGTCCCTTCAGATCGCGCGGCACCGCCTCGCCGCGGATCGGCTTCCATTCGCGCCGCTGCTGCGCTGCCCACCAGTGCGGGAAATTGCGCGCGAGCATCAGCAGCCCGCCGATCGCCGTCTGCCCGACCGGCTCGCCGTTGGAGCCGGCGGAAGTCGTCAACCGCACCTTGCGCGCCGCGAGCGCAGGCAGAAACGGATGCTGATCGACGCCGGCGTTGGGAAAGTGCACCCATTTCAGGTTGGGCGCCGCGGTCACGGTGTCGATGAACGCCTGGTAGTGATCGGAGAAACGGATGTCGCGGGTGAAGTAGGCGACTTCGATGCGGGCGCAATCCTGCGGCGTGAACCGCTCTTGCGGGTCTTCCGGCAGGTGCAGCACGTTTGCTTCGATGCCCCCCTCGCGTGCGGCGGCCGCGAGCGGCACGCGGTAAGCAGCGTAGGTCTTCGGGGACAGCAGGATTCCGGTCATTGAATGCCGTGACTTGTGACCAGTGACTCGTGACTGGCGGGCTTACCCATCACCCATCACTCATCACCCATCACTTCTTCTTTTTATCCCGGGCGAACAGCGCGTCGAGTTTCTGCTCGTAGTCGTGGTAGCCGAGGTGCTGGTAAAGCTCGTCGCGCGACTGCATCAGTTCCACCACGCCCTTCTGCGAGCCGTCCTTGCGGATGCCCTCGTAGACACGCAGCGCCGCCGCGTTCATTGCTCGGAACGCCGACAGCGGGTAGAGCACCATCCCGACGTTGGCGCTCGCGAGCTCCTTGACCGAGAACAGCGGCGTCTGCCCGAACTCGGTAATGTTGGCGAGGATCGGCACCTTCACCGCGTCGGCGAACTTCTTGTACATCGAGAGCTCGGTGATTGCTTCCGGGAAGATCATGTCGGCCCCGGCCTCGAGGCACGCGCAGGCGCGATCCACCGCCGCCTCGAGCCCTTCCACCGCCAGCGCGTCGGTGCGCGCCATGATCACGAAATTGGAATCGGTCTTGGCGTCGGCCGCGGCCTTGATGCGGTCCACCATTTCCTCCTTGCTCACGATTTCCTTGTTCGGGCGGTGGCCGCAACGCTTCTGCATCACCTGGTCCTCGATGTGCATGGCGCCGGCGCCGAACTTGATCAGGGATTTCACGGTGCGGGCGATGTTGAACGCGCCGCCGAAGCCGGTATCCACGTCCACCAGCAGCGGCAGGTCGCAAACGTCGGTGATGCGGCGGACGTCAGTCAGCACGTCGTCCAGCGTGCTGATGGCGAGATCGGGCAGGCCGAGCGACCCGGCGGCAACCCCGCCGCCCGAGAGGTAGATCGCCCGGTAGCCCGCATGCTCGGCGAGCCGCGCGTGGTAGGCGTTGATGGCGCCGACGATCTGCAAGGGGCGCTCGGCGGCAATAGCCGCGCGAAAGCGCGCGCCGGCGGAGCGGGCGGAGGCGGTAGATGGGCTTGGGATCATGTCCGGGGATCGCTAAAGGGAGGTTTTAGAACGGAAGTCGCTGAAAAGTCCATCATTTGATGGACTATTCGACGTCCAGATTATGGGTCGAAGTTTACACAGAACCCCAGCACGCGTCATCCATCCCTCTGGCAGAGACTTTACCATTTGTTCAGGATACGGACTTCAGGGTTTTCCCGGCGCCAGCGTGGTGGCATAATCGCCCCTCGCTCACGATACGGACTCATCCACAAAACGGACTCACCCACCTTTATGCCACGCAAAGCCGAAGCAACCACAAACACCCGCCTAACCGGCACCCAGAGCATCGAGCGCGCGCTGACGCTCGTGCGTGAAATCGCCGCGCACAACCGCGGCGGCTCGCGCCTGCTCGATCTTGCCACCCGCACCGGGCTGCAACGCCCCACGGTGCACCGCATGCTGAAATGCCTCGCCGCGGAAAACATGGTGCAGCAGGATTCCGACACGCACCGTTATTTCCTCGGGCCGATGGTGTTCGAGCTGGGACTCACCGCCGCGCCGCGCTTCAACCTCCGCGAGATCTGCCAGCCGGCGCTGTCACGCATCGCCGAAGCGACCGGCGACACCGTGTTCCTCACTCACCGCAGCGGCCTCGACTCGGTATGCCTCGACCGCCGCGAGGGCACGTTCCCGATCAAGACCTTCACGCTCGAGATCGGCATGCGCCGCCCGCTCGGCGTCGGCACTGGCTCGCTCGCCATCCTGTCCGCCCTGGCGGAAGAAGAAATCCAGCGCGTGGTGGCTTCCAACTCGGGGCGCCTGCCCGAATACGGCCTGAATTCGGCCGCCCTGCTCGCGCAGGTGAAGCGCTCGCAGAAGCTGGGCTACGCGCTGCGCGAGGTGCCGGGCCTTGCCGGCGTGCGCTCGGTCGGCCAGACGCTGCGCAACCAGAGCGGCATCGCGTTCGCCGCGCTCTCCGTTTCCACCATCTCCAGCCGCATGAGCGAGAAGCGGGCAACAGAAGTCGCGGTGCTGCTGAAGAACGAGTCCCGCCAGATCGAACGCCAGCTCGCGAACGGCGCCGAGCACCGCTAGCGCGCCAACCAGGCGCGCGGCGTTGCGGGCGGGCGGCGCCTGCTGCTATCGTGGCCGTCCCCCGCCGCACGCCTGCAACAACGAAAGGAAACCATGAGCGCGATTCGAGCGACCTGCCTTGCGCTCACGGCGCTCGCTCTGGCCGGCACGGCGGCGGCACAGCCCGCTTCACAAACGTACCCCGCCAAGCCAGTGCGCCTCGTGGTGCCCTACCCGCCCGGCGGCAGTAATGACGTCCTCTCCCGCATCACCGCGCAGGCGATGAGCCCGGGGCTCGGCCAGCCGGTAGTGATCGACAATCGTGGCGGCGCCGGGGGCATGATCGGCGCGGAGAACGTCGCCCGGTCTGCGCCCGACGGCTACTCGGTGCTGAACGTGCAGGCGTCGTTCACCGCCAACGCCGCGCTGCGCGCGAAGCTGGCTTATGACCCGCTGGGTGACTTCGCCTACATCGGCATGATGGCGCGCAGCCCGCTGCTCGCGGTCGTCCATCCATCGCTGCCGGTGAAGAACGTGAAGGAGCTGATCGCGCTCGCTCGCGCGAAGCCCGGCCAGATCAATTACGGCTCGACCGGCACCGGCGGCCATAACCATCTCGCTACCGAGCTCTTCGCGCGCATGGCCGCCATTCGCCTCGTGCACGTGCCGTATAAGGGCGTTGCGCCCGCGCTGACCGATCTGCTGGGCGGGCACACGCAGCTCGTGATGACCAGCCTGCCTTCCGCGCTGACGCAGGTTCAAAGCGGACGGTTGAAAGCGCTGGCCGTCGGCAGCGAGAAGCGCTCGGCTTTCCTGCCGCAGGTGCCGACGATCAGCGAGTCCGGCCTGCCCGGCTACTCCGCCGAGTTCTGGTGGGGCCTCGCCGCGCCCGCGAAAACGCCGGCCGAGATCGTCAACCGCCTGTCCTCGGAACTCGCCCGTGCGCTGCAGTCATCCGAGCTGAAGCAGCGCTTCGCCACGGAAGGCGCGGAACCCAGCCCGACGCCGCGCGAGCAAATGGCCCATTTCATCGCGAGCGAAATCACGCGTTGGCGCAAGGTCGCGCTCGATGCCGGCATCAAGCCCGAATGACCACCGCACTGCGCAAGAGGGATTACGAGCCCGGCGTGCGGGGACCGCTCGCCGGCGTACGCGTGCTGGATCTCTCGCGGCTGGTTGCGGGCAACATGCTGACCCAGGTGCTGGGCGATTTCGGCGCCGAGGTGATCAAGGTCGAGCCGCCGGCGGGGGACACGCTGCGCGCCTGGCAGACCGGCGGCGTGCAGACTAACTGGAAAATCTACGCACGCAACAAGAAGAGCCTGGGCCTCGAGCTGCGCAAGCCCGCGGCGCGTGAGCTGCTGGCGAAGCTGGTACCGTCTGCCGCGTTGTTCGTCGAGAGTTTCCGGCCCGGCACGCTCGAGAAAATGGGGCTTGCGCCCGAGAAGCTGCTCGAGCTCAATCCGAAGCTGGTGATCGTGCGAATTTCCGGCTGGGGCCAGGATGGCCCGTACAACCGCCGCCCCGGCTTCGGCACGCTGGTCGAGGGCATGTCGGGCTTCGCCTCGTTCAACGGCTTCGCCGACCGCGAGCCGGTGCTGCCGCCGATGTACCTCGCGGACACGGTCGCCGGACTCTACGGGGCGTCCGCCGTGATGATCGCGCTGCGCGAAGTGGAGAAAAATGGCGGGCGTGGCCAGGTAATCGATCTGCCGTTGCTCGATCCCATGTTCGTGGTGCTCGGGCCGCAGGCCGCCAACTACCGCCTGACCGGCAAGGTAAAGCCGCGCACCGGCAGCCGCTCGACCAATGCCGGCCCGCGCAACGCCTACCGCTGCAAGGACGGGCTCTACGTGTGCCTGTCTTCCTCCACCCAGAAGATGGCGGAGCGCCTGTTCCGCTCCATCGGCCGGCCCGAGCTGATCGCCGATCCGCGCTACAGCACCAATGCCGAGCGCGTGAAGCACGCGGAAGATCTCGACACGATCATCGGCGCATTCGTCGCGCAGCGCACGCAGGCGGAGAACGTCGCGTTCTTCGAGCAGGCGGAAGTGACGATCGGCCCGATCTACGATATCCGTCAGATACTCGAGGATCCGCACGTGCTCGCGCGCGAGCTCCTCGCCGACTATCCCGATCCCGACATGACCGCGTTCCCGATGCACCACGTGGTGCCGCGGCTCTCGGGCACGCCGGGCTCGATTCGCACCCCCGCCCCGCACCTGGGTGAGCATAACCGCGCGCTGCTGGCCGAGGTCGGCGTGAACGACGACGCCTACGCCGGCCTCGTCGCGGCCGGTGCCGTGTGCGAGAACGCATCCACGAACAAGGAGGAAGAGGAATGAAACCCGAACTGCCGGTCTGGCGCTCGCTGCTTTACGTACCGGTGAACGTCGAGAAATTCGTCGACAAGGCACATACCCGCGGCGCGGACGTGCTCCAGCTCGACCTGGAGGACGCGGTGCCGCCCGCCGAGAAGGAGAAGGCGCGCACCCTGGTCGAGAAGAACGCCGCGCGCGTGCGCCGCGGCGGCGCCGACGTGGTGGTGCGCATCAACCAGCCGCTCTCGCTCGCGGTGCGCGATATCGAAGCGAGCATCTGCCCCGACGTGGACGGCATTGCCATCACCAAGGCCGACAGCGCTTCGCACGTGCACCTGCTCGATCAGCTCGTTTCCGAGCTCGAGCTGAAACGCGGCATGAAGGTCGGACACACCAAGTTCCTCGTCATGATCGAGACCGCCGACGCGTTCTCGCGCATCGACGAAATCCCGCGCGCGAGCCCGCGCACCGTGGGCATGCTGATCGGCGGCGAGGATTTCGCGCTCGACCTGAACGCCCAACCCGACGACGACGTGCTGCTCGCACCCAAGGCGCGCATGATCATCGCCGCGCGCGCCGCCGGCGTCATGCCGCTTGGCTTCATCGGCACCGTGGCCGACTTCAGCGACTGGGAGAAATTCCGCCTGATGGTGCGCCGGGCACGACGCTTCGGCTTCGACGGCGCCGGCTGCATCCATCCCGGACAAGTCAAGATCGTCAACGAGGAGTACACGCCGAGCGAGCCGGAAGTTGCCTACGCGCGCAAGGTGATCCAGATGGACAAGGAGGCTCAGGCGGCGGGCCGCGGCTCGTTCCAGATCGACGGCAAGATGATCGACATTCCAGTAGTGGTGCGCGCAGAGCGGCTGATCCGGCGCTACGAGGCCATCAAGCAGCGGGAAGCCAGGACGCTTGCCGCGGCTCGATGAAGCGTGACTCGTGATCGGTGACCAGTGACTGGAGCCAGAATGCAAATCCTGCATGCAACCTGCCTGGCGGCATGCGCCGCCCTTGCGCTACCCGCCGCACAAGCCCAGAAGTATCCCGACCGGCCGATCCGCATCATCGCGCAGTTCCAGCCCGGCACTTCCACCGACATCCTCGCGCGCGTGATCGGCGGCAAGCTCACCGAGTCGTGGGGCCAGCAAGTGGTGGTGGACAATCGCCCGGGCGCGGGCGGCCTCGTCGGCACCGAGCTGGGCGCCAAGGCCGCGGCCGACGGCTATACCCTGACGATGGCGGTCTCCAGCGGCTTCGGCATCAATCCCTCGCTCTATTCGAAACTGCCGTACGACGTGCTGCGCGATTTCGCGCCGATCACCAACATCGCGCTGACGCCGCAAACGCTGGTGGCCAATCCCGGGTTCGCGGCAAAATCGGTCAAGGATCTCGTCGCGACGGCGAAAGCGAAGCCCGGGCAGATCAATTTCGCCTCGCTCGGCGCCGGATCGACCAGCCATCTCACGATGGAGATGTTCCGCTCCGCGGCCGGCATCCGCATGAACCACATCCCCTACAAGGGCAGTCCTGCCGCCCACGCGGAGCTTTTCTCCGGGCAGATCCCGGTCATGTTCGACGCGATCCCGGCGGTGCTGCCGCACGTGAAGGGCGGACGGCTGCGCGGGCTCGGCATCGGCTCGGTGCAACGTTCGCCGTTCCTGCCCGAGGTGCCGACCATCGCGGAGTCGGGCTTCCCCGGTTTCGAAGCGGTGGGCTGGATCGGTATCGCTGCGCCGTCGAAGACGCCAGTCGTGATCCTCGACAAGCTCAACGCCGAGATCGTGCGTATCATCAACACCCCCGAGATGAAGGCGCGTCTCGCCACCCTCGCCTTCACGCCGGTCGGCGACACCCGCCAGCAGTTCTCCACCTTTATCAAGTCGGAGGTTGCGAAATGGGGCAAGGCGGTAAAGGAATCCGGCGCGAAGGCAGATTAAAATCTGCCACAGAGATCACAGAGAAAAACCGGAGACGAAAGACTCACCGAATGTCTATCTGTATCTCTCTGTGTCCTCTGTGCTCTCTGTGGCCAATGCATTGAAAGCGGAGCGTATGACCCAGGAATTGGAAAAACTCAAGGAGTGGATCGGCCGGACCGAATCGGATATCGATTACGTCACCGTTCCCGCCGTGCACCGGCTTGCCGCCACGCTCGATCGCGCCGACGCCATGCCAAAAATGGGCGCGCCCCTGCCGGAAGGATGGCACCAGATTCTCTTCCCGCGCGTGGTACGCCAGTCGCAGATCGGGGCCGACGGCCATCCCGAGCGCGGCGACTTCCTGCCGCCGGTGCCGCTGCCGCGCCGCATGTTCGCGGGCAAGCGCACCACCTTTCACGAAAGCCTGCGCGTAGGCGACGAGGTGCGCCGCGAATCCGTCATCAAGGAGGTGACGACCAAGCAAGGCCGCACCGGGCAGATGGTGTTCGTGACCGTGAAGACCGAGCTTTCCACCGCGCGTGGACTCGCCATCACCGAGGAGCAGGACCTGGTCTATCGCGAGGCCGCTCCCGGCGGCACGCCGCCGCAACCACCGCAGCCCGCGCCGGGGAAAGCGGTGTGGAGCCGCGTGGTGACGCCCGACCCGGTGATGCTGTTCCGCTACTCCGCGCTCACCTTCAACGGTCACCGCATCCACTACGACCAGCCTTACGTCACGCAGGTCGAGGGCTACCCGGGCCTGGTGATGAACGGCGGGCTCACCACGCTGCTGGTGTTCGAGCTTGCGCGCAGCCACGCCTCGACCCCGATTCGCTACATCTCTTCCCGCAACGTGCGAGCGCTCTTCGCGAACCAGCCGATCACCATCGCCGGCGAGCCTTCCGCCGACAACAAGACCGCGAAGCTGTGGGCGCAGAATCCCGACGGCGCCCTCGCCCTCACCGCGGAAGCGGAATTTCGATGAAATCGCTGGCCGCCCATCCGCCATCCGCCATCCGCCATCCGCCATGGAGCACATGCTGATGGCCGGCGGTCCGCTGGAGGGCGTTCGCGTCATCGACCTCACCTCGGTGGTGGTCGGGCCGCTCTGCACGCAGATCCTCGCCGACCACGGCGCCGAGGTAATCAAGGTCGAGTCCAAGGCGGGCGACCTGGTGCGGGTGATGAACGGCAAATCGGTCACGCCCGGCATGGGCGCCAAGTTCCTGCATCTCAACCGCAACAAGCGCAGCATCGTGCTCGACCTGAAGGACGCCAAGGGCTACGCGGCGCTGGCGAAGCTGCTCGAGCGCGCGGACGTGATGATCTGGAACAACCGCCCGCCATCCATGGCGCGCATGAAGCTCGGCTACGAGGACGTGCGCGCAATCAACCCGAAGATCATCTATTGCGGCATGTTCGGTTTCGGCCAGGATGGACGCTACCGCGACAAGCCGGCCTACGACACCATCATCCAGGGCTCCGCCGGCATGGCGGCGCTGCACCACCGCGCCACGGGCGAGCCGCGCTTCGTGCCGATGGTGGTGGCGGACAAGGTAACGGGACTGATCGCGGTGCAGATGATCGCGATGGCGCTCTACGGGCGCACGCGCACTGGCGCGGGCTGCTCGATCGAGATCCCGATGTTCGAGAATTTCGCGAAGTTCGTGCTCGAGGAGCACATGTATCTGAAGACCTTCGAGCCGCCGCTGGGCGAGACCGGCGATCCGCGCCTGCTCGACCCGCTGGGCAAGCCGATCCCGACGCAGGACGGCTGGATCTGCATCTCGGCCAATACCAACGACCAGGTGTTCGCGTTCTTCGATGCGATCGGCCGCCCGGAGCTGAAGACCGATCCGCGCTTCTCGACCGTGCCCGCGCGCTTCGCCAACGTCAAGGAGTACTTCGAGATTCGCATCGGGGCGCTCAAGACGAAAACCACCGCCGAGTGGCTGGAGATCTTCGATCGCGGCGACGTGCCGGCGATGCCCTATCACACGATAGACAGCCTGCTCGAAGATCCGCACCTCAAGGACATCGGCTTCTTCGAGCTGAAGGATCATCCGACGGAAGGCAAGACGCGCAGCATGCGGCTGCCCAACCAGTGGTCCACCGGCGTGCGCCGCGAATGGAACCCGGCGCCCAAGCTCGGCCAGCACAGCGTGGAAATCCTGCGCGAGCTTGGCTACGGCGACGCAGAGATCGAAGCAATGCTCGCGGCCGGCGTCACGCTTGACGGCCGTCTCAAAGCACGATGATGTTACTATAACTATTTGATAATAAATATCTTTACGGAAAGTCCCAGCACCTTACAATTTCCTCAACCCGGGCTTGCGGCGATCCTTGCTGCGGTAAACTAGGCGCCCCCGAATCAGCCTCTTCACCCTATCGCCGCATCATCACGGAGAACGTTCCATGCATCGCTCGACGCTATACGCCGCACGCTTCATCGCTGCACTCGCTGCACTCGCCGCCTTCGCCCTGCCGGCGGCAGCGCAAAACGCGACCAAGGAAAAGGAATACGCGCCGCAGGTCGGCCAGGAAGGCAAGGACGTCATCTGGGTGCCGACGCCGCAAGCACTGGTCGAGAAGATGCTCGACATGGCGAAGCTCACCCCGAAGGACATCCACTACGATCTCGGCAGCGGCGACGGTCGCACCGTGATCACCGCCGCCAAGCGCGGTGTCTCGGCAGTCGGGGTCGAGTACAACCCGGACATGGTCAAGCTCTCCGAGCGTGCCGCCGCGAAGGAAGGCGTCTCGGACAAGGCGAAGTTCATCAATGGCGACATCTTCCAGACCGATTTCAGCCACGCCACGGTCCTGACGCTCTATCTCCTGCCCAGCCTCAATGTGAAGCTGCGTCCGACCATCCTCAAGATGAAGCCCGGCACGCGCGTGGTCTCGCACGCTTTCAGCATGGACGACTGGCAGCCCGATCAGACCGAGAACGTCGAGGGGCGCACCGCGTACCTGTGGATCGTGCCGGCTCCGGTCGAAGGCACCTGGCGCTGGAGCGTTACTCCCGGCCAGAAGGAGACCGAGCTGGTGCTGCGCCAGCAATTCCAGAACGTCGAGGGGCTGGTTCGCCTCGACAACGGCAAGATGGGGCAGCTGCGCAACGTCAAGCTGCGCGGCGACCAGATCAGCTTCTCGATCCACGAGCTGACCGGCTCCACCAGCACCGTGCGCCGCGACTACACCGGGCGCGTTTCCGGCAACACCATCCAGGGCAGCTTCAAGATCAGCGACGGCAGCGAAGTGACGTGGGTCGCCAACCGTTCCAACTGACCTGCGGACAACCCGAGAGCGGCGCGGTCCTCCGCGCCGTTTTCTTTTCACCGGCGCGCGCGCCGTATAATCGCTCGCAAACGCGGGCATCAAGCCCTGCAGGAGAGTTGAAATGTCGAAACAGGATTTGAGCGTCGCCATCATCGGTGGCGGCATCATGGGCGGCGATGTGGCGATCGTCTTCGCCGCCGCGGGCTGGAACGTGCACGTCATGAGCCCGTCGCAGAAGACGCGCGACGCGCTTCCGCCGCGCGTCGGCAACGGGCTGGCGAAACTCGCCGCGCCGGCCAATGCCAGTCGCGTCAAGACCCATGCGGCGCTCGACACGCTGCCGTGGCGGGACGTCGACCTGGTCGTCGA
>Ga0247825_10001695_pt1 | contig 14516 bp, 33 predicted proteins | sample 13C_Vanillin_Day_FD_194413 | JGI IMG/M metagenome (GOLD analysis project Ga0247825, IMG submission 194413) | Soil microbial communities from agricultural site in Penn Yan, New York, United States - 13C_Vanillin_Day48 | ecosystem: Environmental > Terrestrial > Soil > Agricultural land | place...
CTGTTAAGGCGAAGTTCTATCGGACCGTTGGGCCGAACCTGATCCATCGCTATAACCCGACGGAGGACTCATATATTCAGATCACGTTTGACCCGGACTAGTCGCTAGCGGCGGGCGGGACGCCGCGTTAGTAAGCAAGGGGCCGAAGCCCCGAGAGGCACCTAGAAGGTAGAGCTTCCAGATGCAGGCAAACGGTAGCACACGATGGGCCTGACAACGCCCGAGATTACTCAGTATCTCCTCATGGGAGGTGCGGCCATCGGCTTACTGGCGTCGCTCTGGGGCGTCCTCAAGGGTGCGCGGGCGGGCCTACGTACTGACCTCCGGGCAATCGTCCGCGAGGAGAACCAGCCCATCCACGAGACCCAGAACCACCACGGCGAAAGCATCGTCCGCATTGAGACAGAGCAAGCGGGGATCAAAAAGACCGTCGGGTTTCTGTTGCAGCGAACGGCGGGCCTCGAGGCTAAGACCTTCGACCGGCCACCCATTCTGGAGGAAGACGTATGAGCGAGCAGCTACTGAAGTATGTCGGCGCTGGTGCTACCGGGGTTTTGGTGACGGTGCTCGCACTGTTCGGCGCTGAAGAGGCCCACATCATCGACGCCCCGCCGGAGTCGCCGGCCGTCTCTGCTCCCTGCCCTGACGGCTGGGCCGACACGTCTAAGGAAGTCGAGCACGCCATCGTCCTCTCCTGCGAGAAGGACGACTGGCTGGTGATCTTGCACTCAGACGGTACGTTCTCGCACGCCCTCAAAAAGAACACCCCCGGCGCCGTGTTCGTCTATGACTCGCGGGAGGTGAACGGATGGCCCGAATAGTAGCTGCGGTCCTGATCGCGCTCCTGCTGTGGGCGCTGCTCACGGGAGAGATCAAGGTAGGCGCCCATCACAATGAGTACCTTCCGGGAGTGCCGGGGACGCCGGCGATCCAGAACCTTCTACAGGACGGCGAACGGACGTGGTGTACCAACTCAGCCCTCGCCAACTACCCCAACGCCCTCGCGCAGTTGCGGCAAACCTACGACGCGCAGGAGACGAAGCTCGGTAACACTGACCGCTTCATCGCGGGCACGTACGAGAGTGTTACCGCGGCTAAGAACGCGGGCTGCGAGGTGTGGTGGTTCGGCAGGTACGATAACTTCTGCACGGGCTGCGCCTGCTCGGTCCATTACGCCTCGTGGCCCGTCACGGTCAACGTGTCCCTGAGCCTCGGTTATTTCGATTACAAGAGCTGCTTCGGCCACGAAGAGGGCCACATCCACGGTTTGCATGAAGCTTATGTGGATCTCGGAAGCATCGGCTGCACCGGCCGCAAGGACACCGTTATGGACTGCGGCTCCGGCGTGTGGGAGTTACAGCCCCGCGACGTGAACCTGATCTGCAACCTCTACGGCATACCAGGCGACAGGTTCCACGCCTGCGCGCCCACGGTCTATCCCTACTGGGATGGCGTCTATTGGAACTTCGAGGCGTGGCGCTATCGGCCTGTCGATGGTGCGTGGGTTAACTACCAGGGGCAGAGCGAGTGGCAACCGTATCACTCTAACGGACAGGAAATAAACATCCGTGTTGGCGGCTGGCGATGGACAAGCACAACGACGTGGACCTCGGACGGGCAGACATGGAAATGCGCCGTGTTCTGCTTCACGCCATGAAGCGCCTGATGTTCGTCGGCCTCGTGCTCGGCGTCCTGATCTCCCACGCCCAACCAGTGCATGGTCAGGAGCCCATCGACTGCATCCTCAACGGAGGCATCCTTACATGCGACCTACGGACCCCGACACCCATACCCACCTCGACGCCAACGGCACTCCCTACGAGCACGCCCACGCCCCAGCCGACGCCCACCTCGACGCCGTCTCCGTCCCCTACTGCCACGTCATCGATCCCGACCGCGACACCAACGCCGACGTCACAATCACGACCGCTACCACCGAAGGCGGCAGATGGTACTTACTACCTGACGCAGCCGGGGACGTACTCAGGTAACGCCACCTGCGGCAACATCGGCGGCGGCGCTCACTGCGTCCACATCTGGAATAGCAACGGCGTCACGCTCCAGGACTTCACCATCGTTTCAGGACAGGGCTACGGCCTCCAGTTCGACAACAACAACACCATCCTCAGAGGCACGATCACCGCACCCCTCGGCGCGTCCGGCTTCCACAAGGTCAACGTCACCTTCGACAGCGTGGCCTTCAACGTGCAGACCGTGGCATTGCAGCTCATCGGCTCCGGCTGCGAGAACACCACGCCGAGACCCAACCGGAACATCACGGTCAGGGCCAGCGAGTTCAAGAACCAGTCAGGGTTCGAAATGCTGTACCTGAAGTGCGCTCAGGACGTGCGCATCGAGGGCAACGGGTTTACGCCTAAGAGCGATTGGGCCGTGAGCCTGCCCGATGGCGTGAACGTGAGCATCACCGGCAACACCTTCGACCTCACCTCAGAGCCGGGGAACTGGCTGGGCATCGAACTGCCGCGGGTGTTTGGGGCGAAGGTCGCCGACAACACGGCGCAGGGTCCGGCCGGCGACTGGCTGGGCTGGCACTGCTGTGGATCCACAAACCTGTCTTTCACGGGCAACGTGCTCGCGGGCGGGATGGGCGAGCTGTGCTGCATTCTTCCGCCTAGCACGGGCGACGGAGGGCTGCGCTGATGTGCTGTCGCACCATCGTGGCCCCGTTGAACAAGGAACTCGCCATCTCCCAACTGACGGTCGGTGGCTGGTTGCTCTCCCCTGCCGGCGTCTTCGTGCGCACCTTCCCCGGCGAGAACACGTCGGTATCCGTCAGGCTGACAGAGGACACGATGGAGATCAGCCTGAGCCCGCCCGTCCACAACCTCGAGGGCCACACGCAGAAGCGCAACGCGGCCGGCGCGATGTACTCCCTCGCCGCGGCCTACGCCGAGAAGACCGGCGCCACGATCACGCAGACGGGTATCAACGTCGCCGTGTGCATGAGCGAGGGCAAGGCGCAGCGCATTCTCGCCGTCTACCCTGGCTCGCCGCTCGACTGGGAGAAGCTGTGCCCCGGCTTCCGCGAGGCGTTCCTTGGCGAGCTGGGCCATGACCACGACGCAGCCTGAGCCATGCGTACATCACGAGGTTATCCCGATGCCCGACGGTCGTCAGTTTCTGCCGGCAACCTGTACGAAGTGTGGCCGGGTCAGGTGGCTGCGGGCATCGATAGACGACGAGCGCAAAACGTGGGTACCACACGTCCCCGGCCTCGGGCGGTCCGAGGTGAGGTATGTCTATGACTAGGAGGAAGACGATGAAGGGTGTATACATCGAGATCGCGTTCTGGTGCTCGCTGGCAGCGGGCATCATCGGCGGCGCCACGCAGACGCTGACCAGCTACCCCGGCGACCTGGTATCGCAGGACACGCTGGTCGTGGTGGGCATCGTGGGCGCGTCTCTGAGCGCGGTGACGGCGGCGCTGCTCAAGCGCGCGTCGGGGTAGTAGAATAAGGCTGCCCTTATAGCCGAAGCCGCGCGTGAGCAAGCTGAGGCACCGCGCTTGGGCGGCTGGTCTGTAGTAACAGGTTGATCGCTGCGAAATGGCCTAGTCCGTAACCGACCCGGCTAAGCGGGCGCCCAAGCGCAACTAAAACTATTCTTTGCTGCTTAGCACTCGTTCTCGTCAAGGCGCGCTCGGTGCTCCCCGCGCCGTTACCCGTTGGGATGGAGTTCGTAGCCATTTTCATCATGCGTACGGTTCACAGGGCACCACCTCCCCTCAATCTGCGCACTATATGTCTTCCGTTAAGTTGGCGGACATAACCGCAAGAGCTGCCGCCTGCCGGGTGAAGAGATCGATCAGGTCAGTAAGCCATCGTCGCTCTTCGAGTGTCAGCGCAAGCAGGTTTGTCGAAATAGCCAGCGTTACTTCGTCGCCACTGCTCAATCGAATGGTATGTGTCGAAGAAACATGGCACGGTGTCACTTCGACCTTGTTCTTACGTGTGTCGTTCATACCGTCTCCTACCTTCGCACTACGATCATTATGCAACTACGCCGTCTGCTCGCGTCTGAAAGGCTGCGCGCCGAACTGCCGCATCTGGTCGAGGCCGCGCTGCTCCTTCGTCCACTCAGTGTAACGGGCCGTGGTCTCGATGCTCTCGTGTCCCATGACGCCCTGCAGCGCCTGGATGTCACCGAACTGCCGGATGTAATTAGTACCGAAGAAGCTCCTGAATCGGTGCGGGTGTACGCCGTCGACCCGCGCTCGGGCGGCGATGCTGTAGATGATCTTCCTGATCTGGTGGGCCGACAAGGGCGCCTCGCGTTTCTTCGAAATCCACACCGGACCGGAGGGGAACATCCCGAGGTAGGCGTGCAGGCGGCGCAGGACGTCGGGGTTCGGCGCCAGCCGGCGCTCTTTGTCACCCTTGCCGACGATACGGATGATGCCCGAGCGCCAATCGATGTTCTCCGCGGTGAGTGACGCCATCTCGCTGATCCTCATGCCCGTGTAGGCCAGTACCAGGATCATCAGGCGGTCCCGTTCATCGATGCAGGCCGCGAGCAGTGCGTCGAGGTCGGAGTCTGCAAGCGGCTCGGTAGGGAGCATCTTGCGGCGCTTGATCCTGAGTCCTTCGGTCGGGTTGTCGTCGCGCCAGCGTTCCTCGATGGCGTAGGCGTAGAAGAGACGCAGAGCTGCAAGGTCGTTGTGTACGCGCTGGGCGCTGACCTGCTGTTCGCGCTCGGCCAGCCACCGACGGACGACCATGCGCTCGACGCAGCGGGCGTCGGTCTCACGCGCCACGCACCATTTGTAAAAGCCAAGCAGGTTTGAGATGTACGTCCGAGCGGTTTGCTCGGCGCGTCCAGTAGTCCGTAGGTAGTTGCCAAAGTCTCTCGAACAGGTTGCCCATCTGTCCATGCCGCCCCATGAAACCTCTACCGGCCCGGTAGTTCAAAGTGCCACGTCACGTTTGACATTTGTCTGGCGAAGGGTACTATCGGCGCCGAACCATCAAACATCAAGTAGTAAGACATGAAACTTTGTTACCCGTTTCGGCCTAGGCGGGGGCTAAACCGTTTGCAGGACGGGCGCGGGCTTCGCGAGGTCGTTGACGTCGAGGCCAAGCGCTTCGCAGACCTTGATCCAGGTGTCGAAGCTAGCGTTGGGCATCTTGCCTGCTTCCATGCGGGAGATGGTGCTGACCTGGACGCCGGATTCATCGGCTGCCCTTTGCATGTTCCATCCCAGCTCGGAGCGGCGGGTCCGAAGGATCAGTCCGCGTGCGTCCATGGTGCTCATTATTGGACGACCGCGAGTTTTTGTCAATTCGCAAGATTCCTGTTCTACAGGGCTTGCCTTTTTGCGAATAGGGAAATAAGATGCGTTTGCAATGCGGACAGACGCCATACGGAACAGACTCCCTTCCCTTACAGAAGACTGGCGACCCCGATGGGATTCGAACCCACGTTCGTGCCTGGCGGGTTCGCAGTCCCTAGCTGAGAGCGCTTCTACTAACGAACCCAAGGGATTAGAACCCCGGTTCGCTGCCCCTGAATTTCCTCACTTCGAAGCGAACCAAAGGGATTCAAACACCTTCTGGACAAAGGTCGATCAGTCGGCTGGTCCTGACGCCTGCTGGCCCTGCACAGCCCGCAAAGATCGTGACGGCTACGGGGTTGTTCACTTCTCAGGCAAGGCCCGGAGAGCCCATCGCGTCGCCTTCTTTCTGACACACGGCCACTGGCCGGAACCGATTTGCTTGCACGCCTGCGATAGCCGCGACTGCTGCAACCCCCGGCACCTTCACGAAGGTACGCAGGCTCAGAACGTCCGCGAGTGCGTCGAGCGCGGGAGGACGGCCGCTGGCTCTCTCAATGGGCGCTACACCACGGGTGAAAACGTAGGCCGACACGCTGCGCGCATCGAGTACATGCGCGCCTACCTACCTGCATGGCGCGCACGAAAGAAGGCATCAACATGACCCAGCTCGCCCTAAAGACCAACGTGGTCTACACGCCCGTCCTGACGTGCTCGCACTGCAAGGGGACGGCGTTTCACATGGCGGACGGACCCACCGGCCGGCGACTGCGCTGCGCTACGTGCAACCACCGTGCGGACGCAGCGATGTGCTCTTGCGGCAACGGCTACGGCGCGCACGGCTCGGGCGGTTGCATGGGGCTCACGGAAGACGGCGAGCCCTGCCCTTGTCAGTTCCGAGGTGGGCGATGACCACCCTACGCCGCTGGTGGCGGGCGTTCACGGCATGGCTGCACAACCACAACGATGACGACTGCACTGCCTGTCTCGACATGGAGATTCATGGCTACAAGTTGGCGACTCGTGACCAGAAAGCCCGACAGGAGCGCAGCCGATGACCACGGCAGTACGCGACTGGTGGAAGTCTCCGGAGTTCCGGCAGTTCCTTCCATATATACAAGCGACGGCCGCGGGCGATAAGCGCCACTACGCGCACCCGCGATTTGACCTCAAGAGCAGCACCCCCTGGTTAGTGACGCGTGCCGCGCTGGACTACCGCGTGTCGTGTGTCGCCTGCGGTGCGCTGATGGCGCCGTTCCGCCAGCGCAAGGGTGAGTCCGGTGTCTACATGGGCGTGACCTGCACTCAAGAGCGCAACAACGCGTGCTCTCGAGGACGGAGCGCATCGAACGCTTACGACGCCATCTGGCGGCTCATTCGTGACGAAGAGCCTAAGCAGGGTGGCTTGTTGTGAGGTGGGTTCACCCCCGCCTGCCAGAACGCCGCGGGCGTTACGGCAACTCGGTCCGGTGTGTAGAGCCGGCCGTACCAGCTAGAGGGAGGTCGCGGAATAGATAACGAAATGAGGAAGCAGTGAAATCGGGCCGTGTCGTCAGGGCTAACGGCGGCACGGCCCACTTGGAACGTAACAGGAGCATTTTAGCACATGAAACGCACACATCGAACACAAGACTTCTGGGGAAACCAACCGTGGACGGGCTCGCGTGACGACTACCTGCGCAGCGTCGTCGGGGTGTTCGTGCTGGCGTTCTGCGCGGGCGCGTGGGGGTTCTTTCTGGTGGCGGTCGCGTCATGACTGACGCCTCCACATGGCCCTGCGAATCAGCCTGTGGGTCCCCCGTCTACTGCAAAGAGCCTGCTGGCGTCGGCGAGGAGTGGAAGGCGTTTGTAGCCCGCCACCCTGCACGGTTCAAGATTCGCCCCCTCACGGTCGAGCACAGGCGCACGAAGGCAACCAAGAACAAGGAGTAAGTCATGCCGATGCTCGAGTACAACCGCTTTTATCCTGCACCGTCCGGGGAGCGCGGAGAGCACATCAAGATCATGTGCGACACCGTGGACGAGCTAGACGCCCTACTGGCGGAAGTCGATAGCCTGCTCGCCCACCGCCAAGGAAGCTCAGCGCCGGAGGCCCGCCGAGAGAGCGCCCCTCCGAAGGACGGCGCCGTGAAGTGCGGCAAGTGTGGCGGCGACGTCTGGGATAACCGGCAGAAGAAGGCGAAGGGCGAAGGCAATTTCACGTCCACGTCGCCTGACTACAACTGCAAGGACAAGCAGGGCTGCAACTGGCGCATGTGGCTCACCGACTCAGGCGATGAGGGCGAATGGAAGCCACCGCCTCGTTAAGCCGTTGACGCGCGGGCAGTTCCACCCGCGCTGTCGCCTCCCGTCTACGTGCTACTGGCTAGGTACGCAGGCGGGAGGCGGTAAGACAACCGCAACGAAGAGAAGAGGAAGCATGACGAGATCCCCGTCCGTCTGTGCGTACTGCGGTGCTGCGGCGATCCACATGGATCACGTAGTCCCGAAGTCCCTACAGCGCAAGTACCACCAGATCAACGGCAAGAAGCTACCGCTCGAACTCGCACACACAGTGCCGGCATGCGGGCGGTGTAACTGGTTCAAAGGAACGCGCCGCCTCGTACCGCCGTCGTGGGAGCACCACGTCCCGGAACTGAATGACATCTTCTCAGGCGCACCCTTCCGCGTCTGGCGTGGCGATGTCGCTGAACCGGCCTATTCGGAGGTACATCGTCAATGGTGAACGTTCACCTCGTGCTGCCCTTCCCTCCTCGTGACCTCAACCCCAACGCACGGCCTGACAGGTACGAGAAGGCGGCATTGATCAGGGACTACCGTGGTCAATGCAAGGTCGATGCTCTCGTGGCGCGGAACCGCAAGACGATAGCGCTCAAGGCTCCAGTGAAGGCGTGGGTGACGTTCGTATGCGCCGGCCAACTGTGGGACCAGGACAACGCCACGGCGTCACTAAAGGCGATGTGGGACGGGATTGTCGACTCAGGGCTGATACCCGGCGACTCCCCTGATCTGTTGCACGTCGAGACGGAAGTGATCAAGGGCGATAAGGCGTCCGTCCTCGTGCGATTGGAGGGGTCATGACCGCCCGCATCCTCGACCAGCGCAACGCTGACCGGCTCCCAGGTACACAGCTCGCGTTGTCCGACGGCGTGAAGTGCATTGTCGTTCACCTCGACGGCAAGGAACGCGAGGCCACGCATCGGGCATGGACGCGCCTTGAACCGGAACACGTGGAAGACGTCTGCGAGTCCTGCGCTCGAGCGCTGGTCGCGTTGGGATGGCTGGCGGAGGCGATGACTGACGCTGCGTACCTGCGCCGGGAGCCGGGGCGCAAGGGAGGGGGAGCATGAGGCCGGTACTGCTCGACCTGTTCTGTGGCGCTGGTGGTGCCTCTCAGGGCTACTACGAGGCGGGCTTCGACGTGGTCGGCGTTGATCTTCACCCGCAGAAGAACTACCCCTTCGAGTTCGTGCAGATGGACGCGCTGGACTACCTGGAGACGCAGGACCTGTCACGGTTCAGCGCCATCCATGCGAGCCCGCCGTGTCAAGCGTTCACGGCTCTACGGACCGCGTGGAACGCGAAGCCGCATGACGATCTCCTGACACCGACTCGCGGATACCTGATGAAGATCGGGGTGCCGTGGGTGCTGGAGAACGTACCAGGCGCACCGATGACGAATCACATCACCCTTTGTGGCACGATGTTCGGCCTCGGTGTAGGCAACGCGGAACTTCGGAGACATCGCCTCTTTGAGACGAGTTGGCCCTTCGCCGGCCTCATGCCGCGGTGCGGACACGGCCAACGCCCCATCACCATCGGCGTTTACGGGCAACACGGCAGGGACCGCAGGCGCAACGTGCAGACGTTCTTCTCGGTGATGGACGGACGCGTGGCGATGGGCATCGACTGGATGAGCGGCGACGAGCTTTCGCAGTCGATCCCGCCGGCCTACACGCGCTACATCGGCGCCCAGCTTCTACGGCACATCGAGGTAGCAGCATGACCGCCCGACGCTGCGCCCACTGTGGCGGATCGCTGTTCTACGACCGCTATGACGAAGAGTGGCGCTGCCTGCTCTGCGCTCGTCCTGTGACGTTCGTCGTGCCCTTAGACCTGCCAGAGGCACGGGCAGGACATCCCGGCCGGCAGATTTCTGACGAGGTGATAGACGCGATCTTGCAGTACGTCGCGCGCAACCCTGGACGCAAGACGGTGGTGATCGCGGAAGGGCTGAAGGTGTCTCGCAGGACGATGGGCCTGCGGTTAGCCAAGCTGCAGGAACTAGGGATGTTGATCAACGAGGGCGGGCTAGGCGGCACCACCGACCCCTACCGCTGGTTTCTGGCAGACGTAGAGGAGGAGAGCGCGTGATCGCTCTCGGGCATTGGTACGCCTGCCGAGATGCTGACCCGCGTGCTGTGGCGCTCTACAGGCGGCACTACTCAGCGGACACGCGGCGCAACCATCACTCAGGGATTGGTGGCCCCGGCGAGCGCATGGTCTTGCTCACGGTGACTTGTGATGCGCTGTGGGTGTGGCGACGCCGGCCGGAAGGTCTCGCCGTCAACACTCGTGGCTATGACGACGGACAGCGCGGCGTGATGTGCGCGGTCTTCAGGAATGAGGGCGGTGTCCTGTCGTCGGAGCTCGTACGGGAGGCGTCTGCACTTGCGTGGGAGCGATGGCCGAAGAGCCGCCTATTCACCTACGTGGACGGCAACAAGATTCGCAGCACGAATCCAGGCGCCTGCTTCAAGCTCGCGGGCTGGCGGCAGTGCGGAGAAACAAAGGGTGGCCTCGTGATTCTCGAGGCGAAGAGGGAGGAGGCAGTTTCATGACGACGGAAGTAAAGACAGGTGAGTGGGTGCTGTGCCGAGGGATGGCGATCCACGTCAGCGAGGAAGAGATCGAGCGTGCGCAGGCTGCTGCAAGGAAGAACCGCAGCAGCACGGTTCAGCGTGACCGGATGCGCATCGTGGACAACGTGGCTCTGGGCAAGAGGATCGGCACATACCGCGACTGGCCGCGGACGAAAGAAGAGGAGTAGGACTTTGAGGACCCGCTACCTCAAGCCTGGATTCTTTGAGAACGAAGACCTCGCGGTGCTGCCTGCGAGCACGCGGTTACTGTTCGCCGGCCTCTGGTTAGTGGCCGACAAGCAAGGCCGATTACGCGACCGTCCCGCCCGCATCAAGGGCGAGCTGTTCCCCTACGACAACACGAACGTTGAGCGCGGCCTGAAACAACTGGCCGACGCGGGGTTCATCAAGCGGTACGAGGTGGACGGACAAAGGTTGATCTGGGTACCGGCATGGTCACGGCACCAGCACCCCCATCCTCACGAGCCTGAAAGTACATTGCCACGACACGAGCAAGATCAATGTCAGGACGATGTAATTACAATGTCGGGCTCCGATCCGTCGAGGACGGGAACGGGAACTATTAATTCTTATTCTTATGCGAATGCGGACGAGGATGAGGACCGCAACGAGAGCGCAGCCACGCCTTCTGGCGCTGCTTCCTCTGGCTTCGCATCTTCTTCTTGGGATTTTTTAAGAGCCCTTTACCTCCAGAACATCGGAGACCTCCCGGCCTCTGACGGCTCGACGTTACGAGCATTTCTAGGTCGCGGCATGCCTGACGACTGGATGGCTGCGGCGATCAACGAGACCGCGACGTGTGACAAGCCAGGGATGGGCTACCTGCTGAAGATTCTCAAACGCTGCGAAGAGACGAACACCCCGCCGTCGTCGCTGAAGAAAACGAGGACAGGATGAGCGCTACGCCTTTCACGGCAGACCAGGAGACACGGGTGCGGGAGTGCAACGTCTGCGACCCGGAGCATGAATGGGTGATCGCCTGCGCGCATTTCGGCGATGGCGACATCACTCTGCGTTGGTACAGACACCCGAGTTATCGGAAGCACTACGGCCGGTCAATCGTGCACTACGGCGTCTTTGGTGGCGCTGGTCTCGACGGCCGGCACAGCGGTCCCTACTACGACGGCGGCGAGATGAACGACCGCGACGAAGCCTTCGCGTCCTTCGAGCGGGCGCAGGAATGGCTCATCACGACACTGAGGCCCGACTAGGCAGTGGGGGCGTCATGCCCTGACGAAGGAGGGAAACGATGACGAACAAACACACACCCGGACCCTGGAAGCAAACGGACGCCGACATGTTCGGCATGTACATCGAGGCGGTCGTGGACGGACGCGCTGTGCCTGTGGCCTGTGCTCTGGACATGGACGACAAGCCCGTCGAGGTGATCGAGGCAAACGCCAACCTGATCGAGGCCGCACCGGATTTACTGGCGGCGCTCAGAGAGATCGCCCGCGATGACGGCGACGTTTCAGCGCTAGAAGCGTGGGCGGATGACGAGGCCGGTCGGCAGTGGTTCGCCCGTGCTCGCGACGCAATCGCGAAGGCATACGGCGGACAGCGCAGCCTATTCGAAGCAAAGGCGAGTAGCTGAGGTTCGCGACCCGCAGGACGCTTCGGACCCTCGTCACGATAAGCGTCCTCGGGCTAGCCATCGCAGGAGGTGAGCACTACGAACAAGGACTTACTGGACGAAGCACGGAGATGTCTCGACGAAGCATGGAGGTCGAGGTTCAACACGCCGAAGGAATCACTGGCGATGTTGCGAACGCTAGGGGTGATCATCAGGCACCTGGAGGGCATGAAGGCGGTGACGAACAGCCAGCCCGTTGCGCAGGAGACGACGGTTCGCAATTACGCGGTGTGCTGCTGCGCTGGGCTTGGGGTGGTGGACTACGCCTGCCCGATACATGGCCTGCCGCAGACGACAACGACGACCAGCACCGAGACGCAGGAGACGACGACGGTGGGCGACCCAACGGTGACAGCGGGACTGCTGACACTGCAGGACAAGATGCGCGGCACGACGGAACCAGAGATCGAGGCAGCGCTGACGGATGCGCCGGCGTGCGAGCATCCGTACTTGAGAGCGCCGCGGACAGAGGGAGCGCGCCCGAGGACGTCTCGCGTTTGGTGGGCGCCTGGGGATACGGGAGCCTGTACGGACTGTGGCGAGACGTTCGTGCTCGGCTGGGTGCCAGCGGGGAGCGCGTAGATGGCGACGAAGTTGCACGCACTTCGCGACTACAGGGTGACGTGGTGCGGGAAGTGGAGGAGTCAAGTGATCCGCAATACGTGGATTCAGGCGGAAGCGACGTGCGAGCGCTGCCGGAAGGCGATGCTGTTCTGGGTGGGCAAGGAGGTCTGATCGATGCTACCCCGTCAGCATCTGTCGTGCCCCTGCCACCCGCACCAGCGCCTCCGGCTCAGGGTGGAGACGCGCTATTCGCCGCAGGGTTTCTTGACCACGGTGGAGACCCGGCGCTCGTGGATCACCTGCTGCTTAACGTGGGTCCGTGCGAGAGTACGGGGTCGGACTGGATCGACTGGACAGTCCACCACACCAAGCCCAACGGATACGTTTCAGCCTTTCAGTTCCACAGCGGGAGCTGGGCCACTGCTGTTCGAGTCACAGGCTTGGGCGATGACACGAATCCGTATCACGTTGGGGCGAACGTTGCCACCTGGCTCAAGCTCATTGGAGTTGCAAACGCTGGTACGACGTCAGGCTGGCCTCATTGCTGGTGGCGTGGAATGGGGCGATGAGGTGGTAGAATGAACGTACTAAACGTATCGCCGGAGCGACGCGGGAACGTCCTCCGGCATGGCACAAGCGAGGTGACGCCCGTGCTCTCTGATCTTACCCGAACCTGCTCTATTTCTGACTGCACTAAGCCTGTTCATGACTCAGGCATGTGCGGAATGCACGCCCGACGATGGCGCGTGTATGGCGATCCTCTGGTCGTGAAGCAAGCACGCCACGGCCACTACGGAACACCAACCCACCAAACCTACAAGGGCATGCTCCTGCGCTGTTACAAGCCATACGCCACCCAATACGCGTACTACGGCGGCCGCGGGATAATGGTCTGCGAACGGTGGCTCGGCGTGCATGGATTCGAGAACTTCCTAGCGGACATGGGAGAGCGCCCCGATGGGCTGACGCTGGACCGCAAGCACGTTAACGGCGACTACGCGCCCGAGAACTGCCGATGGGCTACCAAGAGCGAGCAGGCGAAGAACATTCGACCTCGCAGGCGCAACGCTATCGGGCAGTTCGTGCCATCGGAGGCCGAGAGGCTGCTGGCACAACTAGCGGATGGCCGGTCTGCTGGTGGAGAGGATTGAGATGAACGAGCAAGAAGAACATTACGAAGAGGCTCGCCGCTTCTGGACCGCAGCGGAACAAGACTTCAACCCGCCGGATGAGTTCAAGGACGGTTACTACTTCGCGTATTTGGAGATGTCTAACGGGACGTTGACAGACCGGACGCCGCCAGAGCGTTGGCGCCAATGGCGAGAAGTCCGTGATGGCGAGCAAGCGGGCGCGTCGTAGGCGTGGCTGTGAAGGGAAGATTCGCTATGAACGCGAGGCCGCACACCACGCTGCTTACCACGCTCGTCGGCGCACGAACGAGCACATCTGGCCGTACCGCTGCCGGTTCTGCCGAGCATGGCATATCGGCCACAACCAGGGAGGAGGCTACTGACCGATGACCGACCATCCCTCAGACGCGCAGAGGCCGCGATGGCACCAGTGGGGAGCCTACGCCTGCATATGCGCAGATGGTCGGCATGGCGGGAAGTTCGGCAATGCTGACCTCGAAGCCGACCTGGGCAGGGCGCGAGAGCTGCTAGACGAGGCGGCTGAACACGTACGCCACGGCTCCGACCGACGAGAGCGCTTCGACTGGCTCAAGCGCTACGACGCCCTCCCCGCTGCTGATTCTGCCGAGGAGTCGAAGCTGATATGCCGGTTCTACCCAAACGAACCCTGTCCACTACCGAACGTTCATTGCAGTGCCCCGAAGTGTATGACCGTCACTTCTGCTGCCGAGGGAGGGAAGGGATGACGTGCGGCAAGCGTGTTTATCGCAATTACGAGACGCACCCCTGCGAACTGGCTGAAGGGCATGAAGGAGCCTGCGAGATTTGCGTCTGCGGGCCGGTGGGGGAGCAGTGGCCGTCATTGTGCCCCATTCATCGTCACGCTCCCGCCCACAACGCCGACGCAGCGCTGAGGGAGGCGCGTGAAGCGCTTATCGGTGCGATTGAGAAAGCGTCGAAGCGATTCACCGAGAAGGGCATCATCTTCGAGCTTGAGACAGGTATCGAAGCCGCCC
>Ga0247825_10001696_pt1 | contig 14513 bp, 9 predicted proteins | sample 13C_Vanillin_Day_FD_194413 | JGI IMG/M metagenome (GOLD analysis project Ga0247825, IMG submission 194413) | Soil microbial communities from agricultural site in Penn Yan, New York, United States - 13C_Vanillin_Day48 | ecosystem: Environmental > Terrestrial > Soil > Agricultural land | place...
CTTAGCAAGCGGCGTAACCGATCCAATCGCAGTATCCGGCGCTAATTCCCGCCGTTGTCGTCGCCCTCTTCGCCGATGCGCTCGACCGACATCACCTTCTCGTCGTCGGCGGTGTTGAACACGATCACGCCCTGGGTCGAGCGGCCGGCGATGCGGATGCCGTTCACCGGCGTGCGGATCAGCTTGCCGCCGTCGGTCACCAGCATGAGCTGATCGGCCTCCTCCACCGGGAACGAGGCGACCAGTTTGCCGATCTTTTCCTTGATCGTCTCCGAGCCCTTCTTGCCCTCCCAGATCGCCATCGCCACCAGGCCTTTGCCGCCGCGGCCGGTGATCCGGTACTCGTAGGATGACGAGCGCTTGCCGTGGCCGCGCTCCGAAATGGTCAGGATGAACTGCTCGGCCGCCGACATCTCGACATAGCGCTGCTCGCCGAGCTCGATGGCCGGCGCGGCCGCGTCTTCGGCGTCCACCACGGCCTCTTCCTCCTCGCCGGCGGCGCGGCGCACCGCATTGGCGCGCTTGAGATACGCCACGCGCTCCTCCGAACTGACGTCGAGATGGCCCAGGATGGATTGCGAGATCACCCGGTCGCCTTCGGCCAGGTTGATGCCGCGCACGCCCATCGAGGTGCGGCCGGAGAACACCCGCACGTCGGTCACCGGGAAACGGATGCACTGGCCCTGCGCGGTGGTGAGCAGCACGTCGTCCTTCTCGGTGCAGACCTGCACGTCGAGGATGCCCTCGCCCTCGGCGAGCTTCATCGCGATGATGCCGGAGCGCCGCACGTCGACGAAGTCACTGAGCTTGTTCCGCCGCACCGTGCCCTTGGTGGTCGCGAACATCACGTCGAGATTGGCCCAGGTGCTCTCATCCTCCGGCAGCGGCAGGATCGAGGTCATCCGCTCGCCCTGCTCGATCGGCAGGATGTTGATCAGCGGCTTGCCGCGCGCCTGGGGAGCCGCCAGCGGCAGGCGCCACACCTTCTCCTTGTAGACCCGGCCGAGCGACGAGAAGAACAGCACCGGCGTATGCGTGGACGCCACGAACAGCCGCGACACGAAATCCTCGTCGCGGGTCTGCATGCCGGAACGGCCTTTGCCGCCGCGCCGCTGCATCCGGTAGGTCGAGAGCGGGACGCGCTTGACGTAGCCGAGATGCGAGACCGTCACCACCATGTCCTCGCGGTGGATCAGGTCCTCGTCCTCGACCTCGCCCTCCTGCTCGGCGATCACGGTGCGCCGCGGCGTGGCGAACTCGTCCTTCACCGTCACCAGCTCTTCCTTGACGATCGCCTGGATCCGCGCGCGCGAGCGCAGGATGTCGAGATAGTCGCTGATCTCGGCGGCGAGCTTGTCGAGCTCGTCCTTGATCTCGTCGCGGCCGAGCGCGGTCAGCCGCTGCAGCCGCAGGTCGAGGATCGCCTTGGTCTGCTCGGCGGTCAGCTTCGCCGTGCCGGCCGACGAGACGCGGTGGCGCGGGTCGTCGATCAGCGCAATCAGGTCGGCCGCGGTATTGGCCGGCCATTCCCGCTCCATCAACTTGTCGCGGGCTTCGTTGGCGTCCTTCGAGGCGCGGATCAGCTTGATCACTTCGTCGATGTTGGCGACCGCGATGGCGAGGCCCACCAGGATGTGTGCGCGGTCACGCGCCTTGTTGAGCCGGAACTTGGTGCGCCGCGACACCACCTCCTCGCGGAAGGCGATGAAGGCGACGAGCATGTCCTTCAGCTTCATCACCAGCGGCCGGCCGCCGTCGAGCGCCACCATGTTGGCGCCGAACGAGGTCTGCAGCGCAGTGAAGCGATAGAGCTGGTTGAGCACCACGTCGGGCATCGCGTCGCGCTTGAGCTCGATGACGACGCGGTAGCCCTGCCGGTCGGATTCGTCGCGCAGCTCGGCGATGCCTTCGATCTTCTTCTCGCGCACCAGTTCGGCCATGCGCTCGATCATCGTGGCCTTGTTCACCTGGTACGGGATCTCCGAGATGACAATCGCCTCGCGCTCCTTGCGGATGGTCTCGATCTCGACCTTGCCGCGCATCACGATGGAGCCGCGGCCGGTGTGATAGGCGCTCTGGATTCCGGAGCGGCCGAGGATGATGCCGCCGGTCGGAAAATCCGGGCCCGGCACGATCTTGATCAGATCGTCGGTCGTGAGCGCCGGATCGTTGATCAGCGCGATGCAGGCGTCGATCACTTCGCCGAGATTGTGCGGCGGGATGTTGGTCGCCATGCCGACCGCGATGCCGCCGGCACCGTTGACCAGCAGGTTCGGGAAACGCGCCGGCAGAACCACCGGCTCGTGCTCGTTGCCGTCGTAGTTGTCCTGAAAATTGACCGTGTCCTCGTCGATGTCGCCGAGGATCGACATCGCGGGCTTGGCCAGCCGGCATTCGGTGTAACGCATCGCCGCCGGCGCATCGCCGTCGACCGAGCCGAAGTTGCCCTGCCCGTCGATCAGCATCAGGCGCATCGAGAAGTCCTGCGCCATGCGCACCAGCGCGTCGTAGATCGCGGTGTCGCCGTGCGGATGGTATTTGCCCATCACGTCGCCGACCACGCGGGCCGATTTCACGTATTTCTTGTCGGGCGTGTGGCCCTGCTCGTGCATCGAATAGAGGATGCGGCGGTGCACGGGCTTGAGGCCGTCGCGCACGTCCGGCAGCGCACGCGACACGATCACGCTCATCGCGTAATCGAGATAACTGCGCTTCATCTCGTCGGTGATGGAGACGGGGCGGACGTCGGATGGCGTCGGACCGGCAGGCGGATTTTCAGCGTCGGCCAATGGAAGATTTCCTGGTGAAAGCTTGCGAAGAACGCAACGGATTCGGCGGCGAATCTCTGGGGATTTTCATAGCCGATTCAGGGGGGCGCAGCCACCTCAAAGCACGCCCCGTACATAAGATTTCACGCTGTGTTTTCAATGGGTTGCAGAGCAGAAAACGAGGCGCCGCCGCATATGTGGCGGATCGCGCGCCGCATCCACAATGCATCGCGCAAACGATGGACCCGCGCGCGCTGCGCGCTTAGGGTCCCGCCATGCCGTTCGAGTTCCTGATTTCGGCCCTGGTGACGCTGCTGGTGGTGGTCGATCCCGTGGGCCTGGTGCCGACCTTCCTCGGCCTCACGGACGGCGTGTCGGCGAAATTCCGCCGCCGGATCGCGCTGCGCGCCTGCCTGATTGCAGGGCTCATCCTGATCGGCGCCGCGCTGATCGGCGACTGGCTGCTGCGCAATCTCGGCATCACGTTGCCTGCGTTCCGCATCGCCGGCGGGCTGCTGCTGTTCGCCGTCGCCTCCGAAATGGTGCTGGGGCTGCGCCTCAAGCACGCCGCGCAGGACGCCGAGCAGGCCGCCGAGGAGCACCTGCACAACATGGCCGCCTTCCCGCTCGCCATTCCGCTGATGGCGGGGCCAGGCGCCATCACGGCGACCATCCTGCTCGCCGGCCAGGCCAACGCCCGTCCGGAATGGATTGCGATCCTGCTCGCGGTTGTCGCGGCCGTCATCGCGGCCTGCTTCGTCACCTTCATGGCCGGCGAACGGATCCGCAAGGTGCTGGGCGTCACCGGCAACGTGGTGCTGTCGCGGCTGCTCGGCGTGATCCTTGCGGCGCTTGCCGTGCAGTATGTGGTCGACGGAACCCGCGCCGCGTTCGGCCTGTAGTCTTACTGCGTCAGAAGAGCCGAAGCGCTTGTTGTTGTGCCCTCTCCTTTTGGGAGAGGGCTACACCAAACGTACAGCAGGCTGAGTTGGGTGAGGGGTTACAGTCTGTCGATGAACCGCAATCCCTCACCCATTCGAATGTATTGCACAGTTCGTGGTGCCCTCTCCCAAAAGGAGAGGGCACAGTAACGAACGCCGGCGTTTTTTTGACGCAATAAGACTAGGCTCAACCGCCAACGCGCGCGATTCAGAGACCGGTCGTCACCGCAAGCTCCCCGGGAAGCCATCACCATTGCGGCTTCCAGAGCATCAGAACGAAAATGGCGATCACGCCGGCGAAGGCCGGCCAGCCGAGCGCGAACCAGACCTTGTAGTAGCTGAAATACCGCGGCGGCAGCGCGGTGCCGTCGCGCGCGGCCGCCGCCGCAAGGTCGCGCATCCGCGTCTGGATCCACACCACCGGCAGCCAGCACAGGCCGACGAAGATGTAGAGGACCAGCGTCGCCCTCATCCAGAAGTGAAACAACGATACCCCGGTCATCACGGCCATGCCCCAGCCGGTCAGCGGCTGAAGCACCACCGCGGTCGCGATGAACACCGCGTCGGCAATCACCACCGTGCGCGCGGTGTGCGCGATCGTCGCGGGGTCGCGCGTGCGGTTGGCCATGAACATGAAGAAGGCGATGCCGAGGCCGGTGCCGAACAGCACCGTCGCGCCGATGACGTGCATGAGCTTGAGCGTGAGGTAGAGGTGGCTCATCGCGCCTGCCCTCTCCGTCTTTCACCGTTCGTCGAGAATGGCCAGCGTGAACAGCATGGCGATCAGCATCGGCACGATCTTGAGATACGGCCCGAGCGGATCGAGCCAGAGCTGCGGCAAAAGGATCGTGCCGGCCAGCAGATAGAACCCGGTCGCCACGATCATGGCGTAGAGCACATAGCGCGCCGCGGGCCGCACCAGCAGTGCAAGCCCCAGGAAATAGTCGAACAGCGCTCCCAGCAGCAGCACGGGTCCCGCGACCCGCGGCGAGAAACCCGCCGCCGCGAGATGGCCCATCGCCGCCGCGCGGCCGGGCCCGAGCGTGATCATGCCGGTGAGGATCCAGAACAGCGCGAGCCCGCCGATCGCCGCGGGCTTGAACAGAAACAGCCGCGCGAACCAGCGGTCGGCCACGCTCGAGGGCTGGTGCGCCAGGATCGCCGCGAAGCTTTTCGGCTCGATGCCGGTTGCCGCGATCCAGGGCGCCGGCGCCCCCACCACGCCCGCCGCAAGCTGCCGCACCGCGGTCGAGCGCGCGGGGCTGCGCCAACCGAGATAGCCGAGCAGGTCCGCCACCGCCGACACCGCCGTGCCGAGCCCGTGCGGCACCCGCCAGACCGGCCGCCGCCGGAAGCCGAGCCAGTCGCGGATCGAGCGCACCACGGTCTCCAGCGTCAGCACGTCGGGATGCGCGACGTCCCATTTGACGCGGAGCTTCGCCTCCGGCGTGAGGCTGTGCGACACCGCCGCCGCCACGTCCTCGACGCTCACCACCTGCAACCGCGCATCGGGCTCGAGCACCGGCGTGACGAACGGCAGGCCCGCGACCCCGCGCAGCATGGCGGTGCCGCCATAGACCGTCGGCGCCAGCACCAGTCCGGGACGCAGGATCACCCAGTCGAGCGTCGGCCGCCGCGAAAGATCATCCTCCGCCTCGGCCTTGCTGCGCGCGAACGCGGTCGGCGCCGAGCGCGACGCGCCGATCGCCGAGATGTGCACCACGCGCTTGATGCCCGCACGCTCGCAGGCCGCGAACAGCGCGCTGGTCGCCGCGACGTGAATTTTCTGCACGTCATCGCGCATGCCGTCCTGAAGCACGCCGACGCAATTCACCACCGCGTCATAGCCTTCGAGCAGCGCCAGCCAGTCGCCGGCCAGCGTCAGCTTGCGGTAGTCGGCCGCGATCCACTTCGCATAGGGCGCGCGGCGCTCGGCCTGCCTGATGGCACGGCCCGCGCCGGTGACCTCGTGGCCGTCGCGATGCAGCCGCGCAAGGCACGCCGCCCCGATCAGCCCATAGGCGCCGGTCACCAGCACGCGCATCGGATTGCTCTGTTCCGCATAAACCCCGGCAGCCCCCAGCGGCTCTTGTCTTATTCTAGCAAGTCTTGTGGCTGGCGAATTCGGTCATAAACAGGACGCCCGCGAGAAAACGCCCGGCACGAGAGCCGGGCGTTCGCCGATTTCACAACCGCCTCCCGGCAATCAGAACGGGATTTCGTCGTCCATGTCGCCGCGCCGGCCGCCGGCCGCGCCCGCCATCGCGGGCTTGCGCGCGGGCGCCGGGCTTTGCGCGCCGAAGTCGTCGGAGGATTCCGCGCCGCCGCCTCCGCCGCTGCGGGTGTCGAGCATGGTCAGCGCCGAATTGAAGTTCTGCAGCACCACCTCGGTCGAATACTTCTCGACGCCGTCCTTGTCGGTGTACTTGCGGGTCTGAAGCTGGCCTTCGAGATAAACCTTCGAGCCCTTCTTGAGGTACTGCTCGGCGATCTTGCAGAGCCCCTCGCTGAAGATCACCACGCGGTGCCACTCGGTCTTTTCCTTGCGCTCGCCGGTGGTCTTGTCGCGCCAGGATTCCGAGGTCGCGACGCTGAGATTGGCGATCGGCCGCCCATCGTTGGTGCGGCGGATCTCCGGATCCTTGCCGAGATTACCGACCAGAATGACCTTGTTGACCGAGCCTGCCATGACCGTCTCCTGTTTCGCCGCTTCCGGATCAAAATTTCGGTGACTGCCTTGCAGTGACCGCGCTTCAGTTCAGTGACTTAACCCGCAACCCGGGGCGCACCAGCCCCGCCACCACCGCGTTCGCCGTTATCCACAAAAGGCTGCTCCGGGAGTTGGTTCGAACGCTCGCGACTGTTCTCTTTTTGTTCTTATCACGGTCCGGACCGAAAACGCAAGCGGCATCCGGTCTCCACCGCCGGTCCCCGATTGCGCCCACGTTGCGGGCATCGTCCGGGCACCACTGCCGTTAACAAACCCCGTTAACGGGCCGACGTTGAAACAATTGGCGACGGATCCGCCCTGCCCACGGCCGCCAACCCGGAACGCCGACCAAAAGATTCAATTTATCAGCTACTTATCGAAAGCTGTTCAAACGCGGCTAATTTAGGCACGTGTGGCATTTTTGAGACTCACTGCGGCACAACCGTGCGTTAAGATTGGTAAATTTTAGTCGGGTCGCCCGGTCGGCGGCGTTCGGTGAGGTGCACCATGAAGCGTCTTTTGTTTGCGGCCATCGGTCTCGTGTCGGTTGGACTTGCATCCGCGTCTGTTCCCGCAACGGCGGCTGATCTCGGCCGGTCGCGGCCGATGCAGGCGGTAGCGCCGGCCATGCTGCCGTTCAACTGGGGCGGCTGGTACGCCGGTCTCAATCTCGGCGGCGGATGGGACGACGTCAGCGGCGTCGTGTTCGGCGGCCAGATTGGCTACAACTGGCAGGCGGGCAATTGGGTGTTCGGCGTCGAGACCGACCTGCAGTATTCCGGCCAGGACGGCTCATTTGCGGTCGGCGGCACCTCGGTCAGCAACGAGCTTGACTGGTTCGGCACCTTCCGCGGCCGCGTCGGCTGGGCGGTGTGGGATCGCTGGCTGCCCTACTTCACCGGCGGCCTGGCTTACGGCGGCCGCTCGCTCCGCGTCGGCGGCGCCAGCAATGACGACACCGCGATCGGCTGGGCGATCGGCGTGGGTGTCGACTACGCCATCACGCCGAACTGGAGCGCGCGCCTCGAATACCTGCACATTTCGCTCGAGGAAATCTCGGCGACGTTCCCGGCCACCGGCTCGTTCAGTTCGGGGCGGCTCGACAACGACATCTTCCGCGGCGCGATCAACTACCGCTTCATGCCGTCGTACTACTGATCGCGACGGCCTCCGCCATCACAAAGGGCCGGCCTTGCGCCGGTCCTTTGCTTTTTGAGTTGGTTTCGTAGGGTGGGCAAAGGCGCGAAGCGCCGTGCCCACGTCTTCGTTGCACGTAAAAATGTTCCTATGCCGTACTACCGACGCATCAAAATCGAAGGCGGCACTTTCTTCTTCACCGTGACTCTCGCCGACCGCTCCGGCGATCTTCTCATCCGTCACATCGATCGCCTGCGCTCCGTCTACCAGGCCGTTCAGACCGAGCGCCGCTTTCAATCTATCGCCGTCTGCATTCTCCCCGACCACCTCCACGCCATCTGGTCGCTTCCCTCAAACGACACGGACTACGCCCGCTGCTGGAATCTGATCAAAGGTGGATTCTCTCGCGGCCTTCCCGCTTTGCCGCGCACGTCGAGCAAAATCGCCAAGCGCGAAAAGGGCATCTGGCAGCGCCGCTATTGGGAGCACGCCATCCGCGACGACAATGATCTCGCGCGGCATATCGACTACGTCCACTTCAATCCGGTGAAACACGGTCTCGTCAGTCGGGTATGCGACTGGCCGCACTCAAGCTTTCATCAATACGTCAGCCGCGGTGATCTGCCGTCGGACTGGGGCGGCAACATGCGCGATGTCGCGGGTTCGTTCGGAGAGTGATCTTGCTCCACCTTGAGATTTTGTAGGGGTGGGCAATGCGAAGCATGCCCAGGTCTTTCTTGTCTTGCATCGCGTGGGCACGGCGCTTCGCGCCTTTGCCCACCCTACAGCTTGAGCTTGTCGAGCGGCAGCGCCTGCTTCACTTGCTCGTAGTCCGGCCAGGGATCGGCCTTGAGCAGCTTCCTGGCGTCCTCGATGCTCGCCGGATGCGCGTCCTTCAGCCGCGCCAGCTGCAGCCACGACACCGGCGTCGCGACGAAGGCACCGGCGCGCGCCCGCGTCGAATAGGGCGAGATCGCCGTCGCGCCGCGGCCGTTGCGCAGGTAGTCGACAAAGATCCGCCCCTTGCGCCTGGCCTTCGACATGTTGGCGACGAAGCGCGCCGGCTCCTCGTCCTCCATCAGCCGCGCCAGCGCCTCGGCGAAATTGCGGTGCTCGTCCCAGCCGTGCTTCGGCGCAAGCGGCACCACCACGTGGATGCCCTTGCCGCCGGTCGCCATCGCAAACGACTCGAGCCCCAGCCGCCTGAGCCGCTCGCGCATGTCCTTCGCGGCGTCGCGCACGCGGGCGAACGGCAGACCCTCGTCCGGATCGAAGTCGAACACCATGCGGTCCGGCTTCTCCAGCGTATCCGTGCGCGCGCCCCACACGTGCAGTTCGAGCGTGCCGACCTGCACCGCCGCGACCAGTCCACGCTCGTCCTCGATGACCATGTATTCGCGCGTCGCCGACTTCTCCTTGATCCGGATGTGCCCGAACTCCGCCGGGAAACCCTGCGAGGCGTGCTTCTGGAAAAAGCATTCGCCGCCGCTGCCCTGCGGGCACCGCACCAGCGACAGCGGCCGGTTCGCGACATGCGGCAGGATCAGGTCCGACACCGACAGGTAGTAGTCGATCAGGTCGCGCTTGGTGAGGCCCTGCGCCTCGAACAGCACGCGGTCGGGATGGGTGACGCGGACGCCGGCGAACTCGCCCGCCTCGTCGCCATGCGGCTTGGCAACGGACCGTTTCGCCGATGTCTTGTTCGCTGAAGTCTTGCGCTGCGGCGTTTTCGCCACCTCAGCCTTCGCGCGTTTCACCGCCCTGGCCTTCGGCATGGGTTGCTCCCTGACGATCTCGGAAGGAGGCTTGTCGGTGCGCAGTCCCTTGAACGAACCCTGCCGCACCAGGTTGTCGCGGGTCCAGCCGCGAAACGCGATCTGCGCGACGAGCTTCGGCTCCAGAAAATGCGCGTGCCGGGCGATCGCCGGGGGCACGCCGGCCGCCGGAGAGCCCTTGCGTTCGAGCTTCCTGAACTGCGCCGCGAGATCGTCGAGCCGCTCGCCCGAATAGCCGCTGCCGACCCGCCCGGCATAGCGCAATTCGCCCTCCTCGCGCAGCCCGAGCAGCAGCGAGCGGAACGGCCGGCGCGGCTTGTCCGACGGCCGCCAGCCGATGATGACGAACTCCTGCTCCATGCCGCATTTGCTCTTCAGCCAGGACTGGCTGCGGCCCGAGACATAGGGCGCATCGCGGCGCTTGGAGACAATGCCTTCGAGCTTGATCCTGCAGGCGTGCGAAAAGACCTCCTCGCCCGAGCCCTTCAGATGGTCGGAATAGCCAAGCGGCGCGCCGACGCCCCTGAGCAGTCGGGCAAGCTTGCTCTTGCGCTCGTCGAGCGGACGCTTGCGCAGATCCTCGCCGTCGAGTTCCAGCAGGTCGAACAGGTAGTAGCCGATCCCGCCGCCGCCGTTGCTCAGCGCGTTCTGCAGGGCCCCGAAGTCGGTGTGGCCCTCGGCGTCCGCCACCACGATCTCGCCGTCGAGCAGCGCGCTCTCGCACCGCAGTTCGGACAGCGCGGGCACCAGCGACTGAAACTTGCCGGTCCAGTCGAGCCCTTTGCGGGTGCGCATCACGACCTTGCCGCCGGCCAGCGAGGCGATCGCGCGATAGCCATCGAACTTGATCTCATGCAGCCATTCAGGACCGGGTGGCGGCGCGTCCACGAGTGTGGCGAGCTGCGGGCTTACGAACGCCGGGAGCTTTCCGCCGGCTTTTTCGGCGCGAGAGTTTTTTTTTGAGCGTGCGGACTTCGCCACCGGCTTGATCGTGGCTCTTTCCACGGTCATTCCGGGACGCCGCGTAGCGGCGGGCCCGGAATCCAGAACCGCAGGGACTTTTTCCTGAACTGGATTCCGGGCTCGCGCCTTCGGCGCGCCCCGGAATGACGCCGCGGACTTGCCGGCGCCATTTTTCTTCCGGTTGCTGTGCCAGACCTTCCGGCCCGCGGCGATCTCTTCCATGCTGCGGCCACTGGCGATGCTGGTATCCTCTTTTTCCACGGCGCCGACGGTCTTTCGAGCCAGCTCGTCGCGCTCCTTGATCAGCAGCCAGTTGTCCTTGTCGCTCCTGTCGCGGCCTCGCAGCCGCACCAGCGCCCACTGGCCGTGCAACCGCTCGCCGTGCAGGTCGAAGGCGAGCTTGCCCTTCTTCAGCGCCTCGTCGACGTCGCCGTGCGGCTCCCAGGTGCCGCGGTCCCACAGCATCACGGTGCCGCCGCCGTATTCGCCCTCGGGGATGGTGCCTTCGAACTGGCCGTACTCGACCGGATGGTCCTCGACATGCACGGCGAGGCGCTTGTCCTGCGGGTTCTCGCTCGGGCCCTTGGGCACCGCCCAGCTCAGCAGCGTGCCGTGCCACTCCAGCCGGAAGTCGTAGTGCAGCCGGCTCGCGGCGTGCTTCTGGATCAGATAGGACAGGCGCTTGCCGGATTTCTTGCCCGATTGGGGACGCTCGCGCTTGATCTCCCCTTTGGGCTCCCCGGTGCGCGCGAAATTGCGCTTGCGGTGGTATTCGGCAAGGCCGCCGCGCGAAGCCATCAGGCGGCCTTCTTCGGGGCGCGCGATTTGCGGGCGGTCTTGCCCGCGGCCTTGCTCGCGATCTTGCCTTTGGCGCGCGGCTTCTTCGCCCGCCGGGCCTGCGTCTTGCGTCCGCGCGCCGCCGGCTCGTCGTCATTGGCTGCACTGCCGCCCTTTACGCTGCGCTTCAACGCGTCCATCAGGTTGATCACATTGCTGGCCGGCGGCGTGTCCTCGATGGAGCGCGGCTTCCTGTGCTCCTGCTTCGCCTCGATCAACTCGCGCAGCGCCACAGTATAGGAGTCCTTGAATTTCTGCGGATCGAACTCTCCCACCTTCTTCTTGATCAGCTCTTCGGCGAGATCGATCATGTCCTTGTCGGACTTCCTGGCGGGAATGTCGTCGAACGTGGTGCTGGCCTTCTTCACCTCGTCGGCAAAGCGCAGCGTTTCCATCAGCAGGCCCTTGCCGCACGGCTTGATCGCCACGATCGAGCCCTGCCCGCGCACCACGATCTGGCCGAGCCCGATCTTCCTGGTGTTCTTCAGCGCGTCGCGCAGCACGCCATAGGCCTCGACGCCGATCTCGTCGTCCCCCGACGGCAGAACATAGTACGGCCGCTCGAAATAGATCGCGTCGATCGCGTCGGCGTCGACGAACTGCACCAGGTCGACGGTCTTCTTGGCCTCCAGCTTGACGTCGGCGATCTCCTCGTCGGTCAGCAGCACGTACTTGCCCTTGTCGACCTCGTAGCCTTTGACGATGTCGTCGGTGTCGATCGGGCCGATGCCGGGGACCACCTTCTCGTAGCGGATGCGCTTGCCGCTCGGCTCGTGGATCTGATGGAACGCGATCCGCGACGCCGACTTTGTGGCCGGAACGATGTCGACCGGGATGGTGACGAGGGCCAGCCGGATGTGGCCGGACCAGAAGGCGCGAGCCGCCATGAAAGCACCCTGTTTTCTGTAGAAAAGACAACCGTCAACCGCCCGAAAAGCCTCGGGTTCCCCGATGGAACGGGGGTTACGGTGATATCTCCGCCGATCTCGCCTTTCGCACTGGCGAAATCGCCCCGTTCTCACTACGTTCCTTGGTCGAGAAATCCGAAATCCGGGCTGCCGCGCCCCCGAAATCCATTGGAATCCATGAGCGACCTTTTCGAACAGGGCCGGCGCACCGGCCGCAGCGTGCAACAAGCCCAGGATGCAGCCCGCAATGCCGCCCGCGACGCGCACGACCGCCGCGTCATCGCCATCCGCGGCGCCCGCGAGCACAATCTCAAGGGCATCGACGTCGAGATCCCGCGCGACCAGCTGGTGGTGTTCACCGGCCTGTCCGGCTCGGGCAAATCCTCGCTCGCCTTCGACACCATCTATGCCGAGGGCCAGCGCCGCTACGTGGAGTCGCTCTCCGCCTATGCCCGCCAGTTCCTGGAGATGATGCAGAAGCCGGACGTCGACCAGATCGACGGCCTGTCGCCCGCCATCTCGATCGAGCAGAAGACCACCTCGCGCAACCCGCGCTCCACGGTCGGCACCGTCACCGAGATCTACGACTACATGCGGCTGCTCTGGGCGCGCATCGGCGTGCCCTATTCGCCGGCCACCGGCCTGCCGATCGAAAGCCAGACCGTGTCGCAGATGGTGGACCGCGTGCTGGCGCTGCCCGAGGGCACGCGCATCTATGTGCTGGCGCCGGTGGTGCGCGGCCGCAAGGGCGAGTACCGCAAGGAGCTCGCCGAATACACCAAGAAGGGCTACCAGCGCGTCAAGGTCGACGGCGCGTTCCACGAGATCCCCGACGTCAAGCCGCTCGACAAGAAGTTCACCCACGACATCGACGTCGTGGTCGACCGCCTCGTGGTGCGTCCCGACATTTCCACCCGCCTCGCGGATTCGCTGGAGCAGTGCCTCAAGCTCGCCGAAGGCATGGCCGTGGTCGAGCTCGCCGACAGCACCACCACCCGCGCCAAGGCCAATGCCGGCCGCAACGAGAACGCCGAGCGGCTGATCTTCTCGGAAAAATTCGCCTGCCCGGTGTCGGGCTTCACCATCGCCGAGATCGAGCCCAGACTCTTTTCTTTCAACAACCCGTTCGGCGCCTGCCCGAAGTGCGGCGGGCTCGGCATCGAGCAGCACATCGACGCCGACCTGGTGATCCCCGACAAGGACGCGACCTTGCGCAAGGGCGCCATCGCGCCGTGGGCGAAATCGTCCTCGCCCTACTACGTGCAGACGCTGGACGGGCTCGGCAAGCACTACAAGTTCACGCTCGACACCCGGTGGAAGGACCTCGGCAAGAAGACCCAGGACGCCATCCTCTACGGCTCCGGCGACGACGACATCAAGTTCACCTATGACGACGGCATGCGGTCGTACCAGACCAGGAAGCCGTTCGAGGGCGTCATCACCAATCTCGAGCGCCGCTTCAAGGAGACCGAGAGCGACTGGGCGCGCGAGGAGCTGCAGAAGTATTTCACCGACATTCCCTGCGACGCCTGCAACGGCTTCCGCCTCAAGCCCGAGGCGCTGTGCGTCAAGATCGCGCAAAAACACATCGGCGACATTTCCGAGATGTCGGTGAAGCGCGCCGGCGAATGGTTCACCGCGCTGCCGGAGCACCTCACCAAGAAGCAGATGGAGATCGCGGTCCGCGTGCTGAAAGAGATCCGCGAGCGGCTCAAGTTCCTGGTCGACGTCGGCCTCGAATACCTCACGCTGTCGCGAGGGTCCGGCACGCTGTCGGGCGGCGAGAGCCAGCGCATTCGCCTGGCCTCGCAGATCGGCTCGGGCCTCACCGGCGTGCTCTACGTGCTCGACGAGCCCAGCATCGGCCTGCACCAGCGCGACAACGAGCGGCTTCTGGTCACGCTGCAGCGCCTGCGCGACCTCGGCAACACCGTGATCGTGGTCGAGCACGACGAGGACGCGATCCGCACCGCCGACCACGTGCTCGACATCGGCCCCGGCGCCGGCATCCACGGCGGCGAGATCATCGCCCAGGGCCAGGTGGCCGACCTGATCGCTGCGTCGGGATCGGTCACCGGCAAATATCTCTCCGGCGAGTTGGTGGTGCCGATCCCCGAGCGCCGCGCCAGGCAGCGCCGCGCGCTCAAGGTCGTCAATGCGCGCGGCAACAACCTGAAGAACCTCACCACCGAGATCCCGCTCGGCGTCATGACCTGCGTCACCGGCGTGTCCGGCGGAGGCAAGTCCACCCTCCTGATCGACACGCTCTACAAGGCGATCGCCCGCAAGATCAACGGCGCCAGCGAGGCCCCCGCCCCGCACGACCGTATCGAGGGGCTGGAGAACCTCGACAAGATCATCGACATCGACCAGTCGCCGATCGGCCGCACGCCGCGCTCCAACCCCGCGACCTACACCGGCGCGTTCACGCCGATCCGCGAGTGGTTCGCCGGCCTGCCGGAGTCGAAAGCGCG
>Ga0247825_10001697_pt1 | contig 14510 bp, 13 predicted proteins | sample 13C_Vanillin_Day_FD_194413 | JGI IMG/M metagenome (GOLD analysis project Ga0247825, IMG submission 194413) | Soil microbial communities from agricultural site in Penn Yan, New York, United States - 13C_Vanillin_Day48 | ecosystem: Environmental > Terrestrial > Soil > Agricultural land | place...
CACGGCGCGCACCAGCATGCGCGCGGTTTCGACCTGCTTGGACCGCGCGCCGTGCAGGTTGCGCAGCGCATCGCGCGCCGCGGCGAAATCGCGGTCCTCCAGGGCGAGCTCGGCGCGCGTCACGAGGCTCGCGCCCTGCAGGCGCTCGCCCCGCGCGTCGGCACGCTCAAGCCAGCGGTCGCGGCGCTGGAAATCGCGCATCTGGTGGGCGGCGCGCGCCGCGAGCAGGGCGGCGAGGGCCGGGCTGGGGCCGCTCTCGAAGGCGATGGACGCCTCCTTTTCCGCGCGTGCATAGCGTCCCTCGTAGTACGCCTGCAGCGCGCTCGCGAGGGCCGCATGCGCCCGTTCGCGCCGCCGCCGCGCGCGGTAGGCGCGCACGTAGCGCGGCAGCGACACGGCGTGGCCGAGCAGGCGCAGCGCCGCGTAGAGCGCGGCAAAGGCCGCGACGGCGGCGATGGCGAAGAACAGCATCGAGACTTCGACCCGGTAGGGCGGGTAGATGAGCAGCACGTAGCCGGCGTCGATGCGTCCGAGGATCACCATGGCCACTGCCGCCGCGAATACCGCGAGCAGCCAGAACAGCGACCTCATCCTGCGCTTCTCATCCGGCGCAACTCATCCTGGGGTGCGTTCCCGGCGCGACTTGTAGCCGCGGACCGCCTCGAGGCTCTCGGTGATGCTCGGCATCTCGAAGCTCACCGTGCTCGAGGCGAGCTGCTTCAGCTGGTTGAGCGCGTCCGCGGTGCGCTTGGAGCGCGGGTCGAAATAGCGCTGGATCCAGCGCTCCGCCGTGCGCAGATCCTGGCGGTACCCCGCCTCGTCGCGCGCGAGCAGAGACAGGCGCGCGTTCAGCAATCGCAGCCGCAGGTTCTCGCGCACGAAATACGCCTGCGACGGCGGCAGCAGCGGCGGCTCGGCGTTGCCCACCTGGCGCACGACGACGAGCTGGCGCAGCTCGCTCCACACCTCGGCCCACAGCCGCGCCCAGAAGCCGCGCTCGTCGGTCCGCGCGGCTTCCTTCGCCGCAGGACCCGGGTCGCTGCGCTCGTCGAAAGCGAGCGGCAGCGTGTCCACCTGCGCGGCGAGGCTGTCGATGCGCATGCTCATGCTCGCGAGATCCACGCTCGGCAGGGCCTTCAGCCGCTCGATGTCGCGCGACAGCGCCCGGCGGATGGGCACGAACTGCGGCCGGTCCGCCTTGGCAAGCCGCGCCTCGGCAAGCTGCAGCGCGAGCAGCGCTGCGCGGACGTTGCCTGCGAGCTGCAGCTGCTGCGAGGCAATGGCGAGCACCTGCTCGATCTCGGCGAGCTGCCATTCGTCGCGGTTACGCGACAAGTCCTGGTAGAGGGCCTCGAGCGCGAGCTGCTGACTCTGGGACTCGGCAAGGCGCGCCTCGAGCTGGCCGAGCCTGGTGCGCGTCTCGCGCTGGGCTTCCTCCGACGAGCGCGCAACGCTGCGCGCCTCGCGGGCGTCCGCCTCGATGTCGCGCAGCCGCCGCGCCAGCTCCTGCTGGGTCGCGTCGATGCGCTGCCGGGCGTCGAGCCAGAACACCGTGGCGAGCGCGGCTGCGAGGACGATCGCGATCAGGAGGAGCAGCGGGGCGCGGGACCGGTACGCCGCCGGCTTTTCCGGCGCGCGCTTTTCCAGCCCATTTTCCGGCTGACGGTCTTCCATACGGGAGCCGAAGTATGCCACCAGCGCCTCGCCCGTCTCCTCGTCGCCCGGCCCGGCCACGATGACCTCCGCAATGCCGGCCTCGCGCGCCCGCTCGGCAACGCGGGGATGGTTTGCAAAAAGCGGCTTCCCCGCGAGCCGGCCCGCTCCCAGCAGCCCGACCAGGTTGTCCACAGCCTCGGACGAGGACACCGTGACGGCATCGACCTCGTCCCACTTGGAGAGGAGCGGGGCGGGATCCGCGCGCGGCACGACCCGCCGGTAGCATTCGAGATACTCGACCTCCCCACCGCGCGCCGTGAGGCTCTCTGCGAGAAGCTCGCGGCCGCCTTCGCCGCGGACGATGAGGATGCGCTTGCCCGCCACGTCCTGGAGCTCGGGAAGAGCGAGCAGCGCCTCGCTGTCGCTCCCATCGCGAGGCGCGACAACGTCCGTGAAGCCCTGCGCCTCCAGCTCGCGCCGTGTTCCGCTTCCCACCGCTGCCACCCGGACGCTCGAGCCCTTGAGCCGGGCGCCGGCGCACTGCACCGCGGTCGGGCTGACGAACGCAACGAGATCGAACTCTTCGAGCGGCGGCAGTGGACCCTCGAGCGGCTCGATCTCGATGGCGGGGAAGAGGATCGCGCGTCCGCCGCCCGCTTCGACCAGCGCGGCGAGCCGCTGCGCCTGGCGCGCGGGCCGGGTGACGAGGATGCCTCGGCCTCGGAGCGCTCTATTGTCCAAGGCTGGAAAGAATCTCGTCGGCGCCCTGGCGGCGAAGCTCGCGGACGGCGTCGGCCGCCAGTGCCGTGGGCTCGGCGCCCGCGCAGTCGGCGCGCGCGATGCGCCGCCCGTCGAGCGAGGCGACCAGCGCGCGAAGCCGCAAACCGCTCCCGGTCGCCTCGGCGTAGGCGCCCAGCGGCACCGCGCAGCTTCCGCCGAGCGCCCGGCTGACCGCGCGCTCGGCATCGACGCAGCGGGCGGTTGCCGCATCGTTCAATACTTCGAGGAGCGCGGCGATGTCGGCACGCCCGGCCAGGCATTCGATTCCCAGCGCTCCCTGACCGGGGGCCGGCAGGCTGTCGTCGACGTCCAGGCGCGAGCGGATGCGCGCGCCGAGTCCCAGACGAACCAGCCCCGCCACCGCGAGGATGATCGCGTCGTATTCGCCGCGATCCAGCTTGGCGAGCCGCGTCTCGACGTTGCCGCGGAGCAGGCGCATCTCGAGACGCGGGTGGCGCTGCGCGATCTGGGCAGCGCGGCGCAGGCTGGAGGTGCCCACGACCGAACCTGCTTTCATTTTCCCGATTTCGTCGTAGTTGTTGGAAACGAAAGCGTCGCGTGGGTCTTCGCGCTGCATCACCGCGGCCAGCATGAACCCCGGCGGCAGCTCGGCGGGGACGTCCTTCATGGAATGCACCGCGAGGTCGGCGCGGCCCTCGGCGAGCGCGTTTTCGAGCTCCTTTACGAAGAGGCCCTTGCCGCCCGCCTGGTCCAGCCGCCGGTCGAGGATCTCGTCGCCCCGCGTCGAGAGCGGCAGCAGCTGCACCGCGAGACCGGCATGCGCTGCCTCGAGCCGCTGCTTCACGTGCTCCGCCTGCCAGAGGGCGAGGCGGCTGCGCCTGGTAGCGATGACGACGGGTTTCTTCATTTGTCGGCAACCAGTTCGCGCAAGCCGGGCCACTGGCGCCGGCTCACGGGCAGCCTCTCCTCGAGGCCCTCGAGCACCACGACCCAGTGCGGTTCATCGTCGGAGACTGCGGCGCGCTCGAAGCCGCGGATCGCCGCGCGGGCGACCAGGCAGTTGCGGTGGATGCGCACGAAGGTGCCCGCGAACTCCCGCTCCAGGGACACGAGAGGCTCCTCGATCAGGTGCTCGCGGTTGCGCGTGCGCAGGGTGACGTATTTCTGCTCGGCGCGCAGGAAAATGATCTCGCGCACCGGCACCAGCACGATGCGGTTCCTCTCCGCGACCGAAAGGTACTCGCGCGCGTTCTGCGCCGCTTTCGCGAGCTGCTCGCGGTTGGGCACGCTCGCCTTCCTGAGCGCGGCGGCGAGGCGCTCGGCGCGCACGGGCTTGAGCAGGTAGTCGAGGGCGTTGAGCTCGAAGGCTTCGACCGCGTGGCGATCGTGGGCCGTCACGAACACCACGGTAGGCGGCTCGGCCAGGCCGGCGAGGTGGCGCGCCACCTCGAGGCCGCCCATGCCGGGCATCTGGATGTCGAGCAGCAAGAGCTCGGCGCCGCTTTGCGGCAGCCGCTCGAGCGTTTCCAGCCCGTTGCGCGCCTCGCCGGCCACGGCGGTGGGGACTTCGGCGGCGATGTCGCCGAGCAGCTCCTTCAGGCGCTCGCGCGCCGGTTCCTCGTCGTCGGCGATGAAGACCTTGATCATGCCCGCTCCGACTTGTACGGCATCTCGATTTCCACCCGGTAGCGATGGCCGTCGGCGCTGGTGTGGATGCGCGCCTCGGCATCGAAGAAAAGCGCCAGCCGCTCGCGGATGTTCTCGAGCGCCATGCGGTTGCCGGCGCGCCGCTGCTGGTCCGCGACGTAGGGATTCTCGATGCGCGCGAGCACGCGGTCGCCGCGGCGCTCGATGTGCACGAGCACATCGCCGACCGCCGTGCCCGGCTCGACCCCGTGGAACACGGCATTCTCGAGCAGCGGTTGCAGCACGAGCGGCGGCAGCAGGGCGTCGTTGGGCGCGGCGTCGAGCTCCCAGGTAATGCGCAGCCGGTCCCCGAGACGCAGCTGCTCGATGCCCGCGTAGCGCTCGAGCAGCGCGATCTCTTCCGCGAGCCGCACGAATTGCCTGGGCTCCGACATCAGCGTGCGGAAGACGTCGGCAAGGTCCTCCAGCGCACGCTCGGCGCGCCTCGGATCGCGCCGCACGAGAGACAGCACCGCATTCAGGCTGTTGAAGAGGAAGTGGGGCCGGATGCGGGCCTGAAGGGCCTGCAGCCGCGCTTCCGCGAGCGCCGGCGAATAGGCCTTGGCGCGCAGGCGCAGGTAGCCCAGCAGCGTCGCGGCAACGAGGGCAGCAAGCGCGAGCGCCGGGCCGAGCGAAGGCGCCGGCTCGGCCGGCAGCCGGTTCACGAGGGCGTGATAGAGCGCGACAAACACGAGCACGATGCCCACGATCACGCCACAGCCGGTCCAGTAGGGCAGCCGGGCGAGCAGCGGCGAGGCCGCCGCCAGGGCGAGCAGCTCGATAAGCAGCAGCGGCTCGAGATACGCGGCGGTTCTCATGAACTGTTCCAGCGCGGCACCGGCGCTGGGCGCAGCAAAAAGGACGCCCGCTGCAGCCAGGCCGTTCACCGCCAGCAGCACGCGCGCCATCACGCCCAGGTTGCGGAAATCCGGCAAAAGGTCCGGATAGGCGGATGGCCTTATACTGGACATGGTTACGTAGGGGTCTTCAACCGTATTCTGTGCCAAAAAAAGAAGCCCGCTGGTCCGGTCGATTCAAGGAAGCCGTCGACGAGCAGGTCAAGCGCTTTACGGCTTCGGTCGGCTTTGACCAGCGCCTCGCGAAGTATGACATCGAAGGCTCGCTTGCCCACGCCCGCATGCTGGCCGCCGCCGGCATCCTGCCGCGGCGGGACCTCGCGGCGATCGAGCGCGGACTCGCCCGCGTGCGCCGCGAGATCGAATCCGGGACCTTCGCCTGGTCGCTCGACGCCGAGGACGTACACCTCAACATCGAGCGGCGCCTGACCGCCCTCGCGGGCGATGCCGGCAAGCGGCTGCACACCGCGCGCTCGCGCAACGACCAGGTCGCGACCGACCTGCGGCTGTGGCTGCGCGAGGAGATCGACCAGATCCTGAAGCGCATCGTGGATCTCGAGCGCGCGCTCCTCGACCAGGCCCAGCGCCACGCCGCCCTCATCATGCCGGGCTTCACGCACCTGCAAGTGGCGCAGCCGGTGACATTCGGCCATCACCTGCTCGCCTACGTGGAGATGCTCGAGCGCGACCGGGAGAGGCTGATCCAGGCGAGGGCGAGGGTGAATCGCCTGCCTCTTGGCGCGGCCGCGCTCGCAGGCACCAGCTTCGGGATCGACCGCAAGCGGGTGGCGCGCGAGCTCGGCTTCGAGGCCCTGGCGGAGAATTCCCTCGACGCCGTCTCCGACCGCGATTTCGCGATCGAGTTCTGCGCCTGCGCGGCGCTCGTGATGGTGCACCTGTCGCGTCTTTCGGAGGAGCTGGTGCTGTGGACGAGCCCGCGCTTCGGGTTCGTGCGCCTGCCCGACCGCTACTGCACCGGCTCGTCGATCATGCCGCAGAAAAAGAACCCGGACGTCCCCGAGCTCGTCCGCGGCAAGAGCGCACGCGTGATCGGCGCCACGGTCGCGCTCATGACGCTGATGAAGGGCCAGCCGCTCGCCTACAACAAGGACAACCAGGAGGACAAGCCGCCGCTCTTCGACGCCGTCGACACCGTGAGGGATTCCCTCGCCGTGTTCGCCGGCATGGTGGCCGGGATGCAGCCCGTGCCGGAGGCGATGCGCGCCGCGGTGCTCGAGGGCCACGCCACGGCGACCGACCTCGCCGATTACCTCGTGCGCAAGGGCGTGCCTTTCCGCGACGCCCATGAAGCGGTCTCGCGCGCGGTGCGCGAGGCCGAGCGCCTCGGGATCGACCTCGCCGCTTTGCCACTTTCGAAATTGAGGAAATTTTCGAAGAGAATCGATGCTGATGTCAAAAAAGTCTTGACGCCGGAAGGCTCCGTCGCGGCGCGCAACCACATCGGCGGCACCGCGCCTGCCCAGGTCCGGGCCGCGATCGCACGCGCCCGCAGGCGCCTGCCGAGATGATCGGATCCTAGTGGAGCATGTCGCCAACTACCCGGTCGTGCGCAAGCTCGGCGAAGGCGCCACCTCGGAAGTGTTCCTGTGCCAGGACCCCTTCCGCGGCCGCGAGGTCGCGGTCAAGCGCATCTTCCCCGAGGCGCTGCGCGACCCGATGCGCGGGCGCGTGTTCAGGAAGCTCTTCTTCACCGAGGCTTCGCTCGCCGGCAAGCTCGAGCACCCGCACATCGCGCAGATCTTCGACGCCGGCATCGGCGAGGACTCGGGCTACATCGTCATGGAGTACGTGCCGGGCGGCACGATGGAGCGCTTCGTCACGCCCGAAAGCCTGCTTCCGGTGGAGAAGGTGCTGGAGATCGCGTTCAAGTGCGCCCGCGCGCTTTCCTTCGCGCACGCGCGCGGCGTCACGCATCGCGACATCAAGCCGGGCAACATCCTGTACGCGACCGACCCGACCGACGTGCGCATCGGCGACTTCGGCCTCGCGGTCAACCTCGGCACCGAGACCACCCAGGTCACCGGCGTGGGCTCGCCGGCGTACATGTCGCCCGAGCAGATCCGCGACGAGGTGGTGGACCATCGCACCGACCTCTATTCGCTGGGCGTGGTCATGTACCAGATGCTCTCGGGCACCCTGCCCTATCGCGGCAACAACAAGTTCAGCATCATCTTCCAGATCACGCAGTACGAGCCGCCGCCGCCGTCGAGCTACCGCCGCGGCGTGCCCGAATCGCTCGACCGCATCGTGCGCCGCGCGATGCAGAAAGACCCGGCGCAGCGCTACCAGAGCGGCGACGAGCTGGCCGAGGACCTGATCGAGGCGCTGCGCGCCGGCCTGAGCGAGCGCCCGAGCGGCGAGCTCGGCGAGGCCGACAAGTTCGTCGTGCTCAGACGCATGCGCTTCTTCTCGGCCTTCGCCGACCCCGAGTTGTGGGAAGTGATCGCGCTCAGCACGTGGCTGCGGGTGTCCTCGGGCACCGCCGTGGTGCGCGAAGGCGAGCACGGCGATTTCTTCTGCATGCTGATCCAGGGGGAGGCACGCGTGTCGAAGAACAAGAAGCTGCTCTCGGTGCTCGGCCCCGGCGAATGCTTCGGCGAGATGGCGTATCTCTCGCTCTCGGGCCATGCGCGCGGCGCCACCGTGACCGCGGCGCGCGATGCCCTCATCATGCAGGTGAGAGTCGGCGACCTCGGCAAGGCCTCCGCCGACTGCCGCAGCAAGTTCGACCGCGCCTTCATCGGCATCCTCGTCGAGCGGCTGAACCTCGCGAACACGCGGCTGACCTCCGGCTAGTGAACCCGGAGCTGCAGCGCGCTCTTGCGATTTCCGCAGCAGAGCCCGTTGCCGGCGGCTGCATCCACGACTGTTACCGCGTAACCATCGGCCGCAGCGCCCGCTTTCTCAAGACGAATGAAAGCGAGTACGCCGACGCCTTCGGCGCCGAGGCCGACGGTCTCGCCGCGTTGCGCGCCGCCGGAATGCGCGCCCCTGAGCCCCTTTCCCACGGCGTGGCCGCAGAACGTGCCTACCTCGTTCTGGAGTTTCTGGACCTCGGCGGCCGCAGGGACTTCGCCGCGCTGGGCCGGATGCTCGCAGCCACGCACCGCAGGCCCGGCCCGCGCTTCGGCTGGGAGCGCGACAACTACATCGGATCCACGCCGCAATCGAACGGTTGGTGCGACGACTGGGCGCAATTCTGGATCGAGCGGCGCATCGGACCGCAGATCGAGCTCGCTGGACGCAACGGTTTCGACATCCCCTTTCCTTCGATGAAACTTCTCGAACACCACAAGGCAAGACCCTCCTTGCTGCACGGCGATCTGTGGAGCGGCAATGCGGGGTTCACGCCCGAAGGCCCGGTCGTGTTCGATCCCGCGGTGTACTACGGCGATCGCGAGGCCGACCTTGCGATGAGCGAGCTCTTCGGCGGATTTCCGCGGGAGTTCTACCGGGCCTACGAGGACGCCTGGCCGCTGGAAGAGGGTTACCAGCGGCGCAAGCCTCTCTACAACCTCTACCACCTGCTCAACCACCTCAATCTGTTCGGAGGCGGTTACGTCGCGCAGGTTACGGCGACGCTACGCCTTTTGAGTCTCGGTTAGAAGTTTCTGCAGCTCGCCGGACTGATACATCTCGCGCATGATGTCGGAGCCGCCGACGAACTCGCCGTTCACGTAGAGCTGCGGAATGGTCGGCCAGTTGGCGTAGTCCTTGATGCCCTGGCGGATCTCCGGGTCGGCCAGCACGTTCACCGTGTGGAATTGCTGCACGCCGCAGGCGTTGAGCACCTGCACCGCGAGCGCCGAAAAGCCGCACTGCGGCATTTGCGGCGTGCCTTTCATGAAGAGCACCACCGGGTGGCTCTCCACCTGCTCCTTGATTCGCTGTTGGGTGTCCTGCATTGGCATGTTCCTTTCAGGCGTCATTTTACCCTTCCGCCCGCGACCCGGGGGATTCGCGCCAGATCTGGGCAACTTTCCACGTCTTCAAGGCCCGCCTGCGACAGCAGCGCGCCCACCGGAGCGTTCTGTCCCATGCCGTGCTCGAGAAGCAGCCAGCCGCCGGGGCACAGGTGGCGCGGGGCCTCCCGGGCGATTTCCCTGATCGCATCAAGGCCGTCAGGACCCGATACCAGCGCGCTGCGCGGCTCGAAGCCGAGATCCGCGAGATGCGGGTCTCCCTCGGCGACATAAGGTGGATTGGCCACGATGAGATCGAAGCGCTCGCCCGCCAGCGGCTCGAGCCACCGTCCGTGCCGGAATTCGACCTCCAGAGCGTGTTTGACCGCGTTGCGCCGCGCAACGACCAGCGCAGCGGCGCTCGCTTCGACGGCGACGACGCGCGCCTTCGGCCGCATGCGCTTGAGCGCCAGCGCGATCGCCCCCGACCCCGTGCCCAGATCGAGCGCGGAAGAAAACTCTCTCTGCAGCGAAAGATCGACCAGCAGCTCGGTTTCCGGGCGCGGTATGAGCACCGCCGGGTTGACCACGAGCTCGAGCCCGTAGAACTCCTTGTGGCCGAGGATGTAGGCCACGGGTTCGCCCCTGCTCCTCCTTTGCACGTAGTGGCGAAATCGCTCCTGCGTTTCGCGCGGCAGCTCGCGCTCGGGGTAGGCGACGATGCTGGCTTCCGAAAAACCGCTCGCCGCGGCCAGAAGCAAACGGGCTTCACGCGCGTCAACCGAAGCGGTGAGAAGCGCTTCCTGAACCTTCAAGCGGCTTCTTCGGCGAGCTGCGCGAGCTGCTCGGCCTGCTGCTCGGCGGAGAGCGCGTTGACGAGCTCGTCGAGCTCGCCGTCCATGATGCGGTCGATCTTGTACAGGGTGAGGTTGATGCGGTGGTCGGTCACCCGGCCCTGGGGGAAGTTGTACGTGCGGATGCGCTCGGAGCGATCGCCCGAGCCGATCAGCGACTTGCGCGTCGAGGCGGTCTTGGCCTGCTGCTCACGCTCCTGCTTGTCGCGGATCTTGGCCTTCAGCACGCTCAGCGCCTTCTCGCGGTTCTTGTGCTGCGAGCGCGAATCCTGGCACTCGACCACGATGCCGGTCGGCAGGTGGGTGACGCGGATCGCGGACTCGGTCTTGTTGACGTGCTGGCCGCCGGCGCCGGAGGCGCGGAAAGTGTCGATACGCAGCTCCGCGGGGTTCAGCACCACGGCGTCGACGGCGTCGGCCTCGGGCAGGACCGCGACGGTGCAAGCCGAGGTGTGGATGCGGCCCTGCGCCTCGGTCTCGGGAACGCGCTGCACGCGATGGCCTCCGGACTCGAACTTGAGCTTCGAGTACGCGCCCTGGCCGACGATGCGGGCGATGACCTCCTTGTAGCCGCCCAGCTCGGAGGGACTCTCCGAGATGATCTCCACCTGCCAGCGCTGGCGCTCGGCGTAGCGCGCGTACATGCGGAACACCTCGCCGGCGAAGAGCGCCGACTCGTCGCCGCCGGCGCCGGCGCGCACCTCGAGGAAGATGTTGCGCTCGTCGTTCGGGTCCTTGGGCAGCAGCGCCTTCTGCAGCTCTTCCTCGAAGCGCTCCATGCGGGCGCGCGCTGCCTTGAGCTCCTCGTCGGCGTAGGACTTCATGCTGGCGTCGGCCGCCATCTCGCGCGCCTCCTCGGCGTCGCGCTCGGCCTTCCGATAATTCTCGTACAGCGCTACCAGGGTGGAGAGCTCGGCGTGCTCGCGCGAGAGCCTGCGGAACTGATCCATGTCGCGCGTCGCGTTCTCGGAGGCGAGCAGCCCGTCCAGATCGTTCAGCCGCCCGACCAGACTGTCGAGCTTGGCCCGCAGCGTGGCTTTCACTTGATGCGAAACGCTCGCGAGAGGGTTTCGGCCAGCGCGCGGCCTTCGTCTCCGGTCGCCTCGTTGAGCGCCTGCGTCGGCGCGTGCAGCAGCTTGTTGGTCAACCCCTGGGAGAGCGCTTCCAGCACGCCCGCGGGATCGTCGCCGCGCTGGAGCAGCCGCAACGCGCGCTCGAGCTCCTGGCGGCGCGCCTGCTCGCCCTGCTCGCGCAACGCGCGGATGAGCGGCACGTTCTCGCGCATCAGCATCCAGCGCATGAACTGCCCGACCTGGGTTTCGATGATGACCTCGGCCTGCTCCACCGCGGAGCGGCGCGCGTCGCGGTTCTCCGACACGATCTGCGCGAGGTCGTCCACGGTGTAGAGGAACACGTCGTCGAGCTCGCCCGCTTCGGGCTCGATGTCGCGCGGCACGGCGAGGTCCACCATGAAGATCGGCCGGCGCCGGCGCGCGCGCAGCGCGCGCTCCACCAGCCCCTTGCCGAGGATCGGCAGCGACGAGGCGGTGCACGACACCACGATGTCGTAATCGTGCAGCCGCTCGGGCAGGACCTTGAGCTCGAGCGCCTCGCCGTTGAAGCGGTGCGCAAGCCGCTCGGCACGCTCGGCGGTGCGGTTGGCCACCGCCAGGCGCGCCGGCGCCTGGGCCGCGAAGTGGGTCGCGCACAGCTCGATCATCTCGCCGGCGCCGATGAAGAGCACCTTCTGGTCCTTGAGGCTCGGGAAGATGCGCGCCGCGAGCTTCACCGCCGCGGCCGCCATCGACACGGTGGCTGTGCCCACGCTCGTGCTGCTGCGCACCTCCTTGGCCACGGCAAAAGTGCGCTGGAAAAGCTTGTGCAGCACCGTGCCGAGGGTTCCCGCCGACTCGGCGGTGCGCGCGGCCTCCTTCATCTGGCCGAGGATTTGCGGTTCGCCCAGCACCATCGAATCGAGGCCCGACGCGACGCGGAACGCGTGGCGCACCGCCTGCTCGCGCGGCAGGGTATAGAGGTAGCGCCCAAGCTCCGCCGGGTCGAAGTGGTGATACCTTGCGAGCCAGTCGGCGACTGCAGCCGGCGGATGCGCGGCGGCAAGGTAAAGCTCGGTCCGGTTGCAGGTCGACAGGATCGCCGCCTCGGAGGCGAGAGCGCTGCGGATCTCGCCCAGCGCGTCGCGCACGCGCTCGACATGGAACACCACGCGCTCGCGCACGGCGAGCGGCGCGGTATGGTGGTTCAAGCCCAGAGCGAAGAGCGCCATCGTGAGGACCTAAGTCCTCAGATTATAAGCGCTATTCGCTCGCTCCGGCTCTCGCCCGGAAGAGCTCCTGCAGGGCCGAAAACTCCACCGGCTTGGTGAGGTGATGGTCGAAGCCCACCGCCGCGGTGCGCGCGCGGTCGTGCACCTGCCCGTACCCGGTGATCGCGACGATGGTCGTGTCCTTGAGCAGCGGGTCCCCGCGCACGCTGGCGGCGATGTCGTAGCCGGAGAGCCGCGGCAGTCCGATGTCGAGCAGCAGGTATTCCGGCCGGTACTCCCGCGCCAGCGCGAGGCCCGCCACGCCGTCGTGCGCGACCCGCACGTCGTGGCCGTCGTTCTCCAGCAGCAGGCGCAGCGCATTGGCGGCGTCGCCGTTGTCGTCGATGACCAGCACCCGGCGCGGCGTCGAAGCGGGCTGCGGCTCGGCGGCCCGCACGCTCGCAGGCTCGGCGCCCACGGACGGCAGGCGGATGACGAACTCGCTGCCGGAATCGGGGCCGGAGCTCCGGGCGAGCACCGTTCCGCCGTGCAGGCGCACCAGCCGATGCACCAGCGTGAGGCCGATGCCCAGGCCGCCCTGCGGCCGTTGCTGGGCGTGGCGGCCCTGCTTGAACATGTCGAACGCAGAGCGCAGCAAGTCGGCGTCCATGCCGATGCCGTTGTCCTTCACGGCGATCACGATGTCCGCTCCTTCGCGGCGCACGCTCACCGTCACCTGCCCGCCTTCGGGCGTATATCGCGCCGCATTGTGCAGCAGGTTCTGCAGCACCTGCGTGAGGCGCTTCTCGTCGGCGAGCACCGTGAGCGGCTCGCCCTGCGCGAAATCGACCGAGACCGCATGGCGGCGCGCCTGCATCCAGTGCATGGCGCCGTCCACCGCGGCGCGCACCACGCTGCGCACGTCGAGCAGCTGCTTGTTGAGCACGATGGCCCAGCGCGTCACGCGCGACACGTCGAGCACATCGTCGATCAGGCGGGTCATCTGCGCGGTCTGGCGCTGCAGCACCTCCCGCACCCACTTGTCGGTCGAGTCCGCGGCCGGCCGCAGCGCGAGCAGGTGCAGCGCGTTGTTGATGGGGGCGAGCGGATTGCGCAGCTCGTGCGCGAGCGAGGCGAGGAACGAGCTCGTCTGCTGCTCGGCCTTCTCCAGCGACGCCGCGCGCCTGATGTCGGTGAGGTCGCGCGTCACGCTCGCATAGCCGTCGAGCACGCCTTCCTGGTCGTAGAGCGGCGTGACGACCACGTTCGCCCAGAACGCCGTGCCGTCCTTGCGTACGCGCTCCCCCTCGCCCTCGAAACGGCCGTGCTCGCGCGCCAGCGCGAGCTCCTGCTCGGGCCATTTCTTGTCGATCGCCGCCTGCGGGTAGAAGAGCGACACATGCCTTCCCTGGACCTCCTGCGCGTTGTGGCCGTGGATGCGCTCGGCGCCGGCATTCCAGCTCGTGACCCGCCCCTGCGGGTCGAGCATGAACATGGCATAGTCCTTGAGGCTTTCGACCAGCACGCGGAAGCGCTCCTCGCTCCGGCGCAGCGTCTCTTGCTGGCGGCGGCGCTCGGTGAGATCGCGCGTGATGTTGGAAAAGCCGCGCAGCACGCCGTTTTCGTCATGCAGCGCGGTGATGACGACGTCTGCCCAGAAGCGGCTGCCGTCCTTGCGCAAGCGCCAGCCTTTGTCCTCGAGCCGGCCGCTCTCCTGCGCCATCTTCAGCTCGCGCTGCGGCCAGAGCCGCTCGATGGCTTCGGCCGGGTAGAGCACCGAGAAATGCCGGCCGATGATCTCGCCGGCCGCATAGCCCTTCAACCGCTCGGCGCCGCGGTTCCAGGAGACGATGCGGCCCTCGCGGTCGAGCAGGAAGATGGCGTAGTCCTGTACGCCGAGCACAAGCTGCCGATACGGATCGGGCAGCTCCAGAGGGGTATGGGGCTCGGTGTCGCTCATGCCAGCAGGAAGCGAGGGAATATAGTGGATAGAAGCGGATCGCGTCCTCGGAGGATTGAGAAAGCAAAAGCCCCGCGCGAGCGGGGCTTGCGTTTACACCGGAACCGGATCGGGCTGTTCCTGAGGCTTGCGCTCCGGCCTGTCCTGCTTCTCGGGCTGCGGCTGCGTCGGCGCTGGCGAGCGCTTCAGCTTCTCGGCCTGTTCCCGCAGCAGGCGTTCATCCCACCACTCTTCGCACATGATGCCGTCTCCTTTCGAGCGAGACGCGAGCATCTTACGCCTCGCGCCGGCCGCCGGCCGCCGGATTAGAACGCGCCGCGCGCGACCTTGCAACAAATCAGTATTTCCACGAAGAACAAATCGTAAGCTGCGATTCGGGCGGGAAATCAGTTGAGTTTTCCCCATGGTAATCACCGCTTTCCCACAGCCTTACCCACAAAGATAGTGAATCCCCCGTATAGATTGGCCGCGTAACCGGCTAACGTTCGGCGCTTCCGCGCGGCCCATGCGCGGTTCAAGCCCCGGTCCTCAGGTCCCCCCCTGCCGGGGCTTTTCTTTTTCCGGCACGGG
>Ga0247825_10001698_pt1 | contig 14509 bp, 14 predicted proteins | sample 13C_Vanillin_Day_FD_194413 | JGI IMG/M metagenome (GOLD analysis project Ga0247825, IMG submission 194413) | Soil microbial communities from agricultural site in Penn Yan, New York, United States - 13C_Vanillin_Day48 | ecosystem: Environmental > Terrestrial > Soil > Agricultural land | place...
GTCCAGGTTGTACGACACGACGCTCTTCGACCCGGCGGCGAACAGTGACGTCGGTCATACCGAGCAGGTCAAGCTGAATGGGAGCTATCCGTTGCCAGGCGGCTTCATGGTGAGTGGTGTCTACCAGAACATCTCAGGGCCACAAATCACGGCGTCCTACGCCCCCAGCAACGCGGCGATCGCGCCATCACTCGGGCGCAACCTCGCCGTGTGCGGCACGCGGCTGCCCTGCACCGCAACCGCAACGGTTCCGCTCATCGCGCCGGGCACGATGAGCGAGGGACGGATCAGCCGGCTCGACATGCGGTTGACCAAATTCGTGGCCCTGACGTCGCGCCTGCGGCTGCAGGGGAATCTCGATCTCTACAACGCGTTCAACTCCAGCTCGATCCTGGACGATCGGGACCGCGTACAGGCACATCTGGGCCGTTGTGCGATGCGAGCCCCCTGGTCACGACCTTGCCGTTCGGCGCGAACTTGTAGACCGCATCCACCTTGGAGTCGCGACATTCGTCGCCAAACCGAGCCGGATCCGCACGCACCGGACTGAGCGCGGCGACGTAGTACGTCACGGCACGGTGCACGGCGGTGCGTCGTTCGTGACCGACGAGCAAGCGACGCACGTTCCCGTCGCTTCTCCGGGAGTCCTGAGGCCGGGAATTGGTGTAGGCTCTGGCGCATGGCTGTGTTCATCCGGGCTGCTGCGCTCCTGCTGTGCGCCTCCATTGCTGGCGGCGTCGCTCACGCAACATCTGCGTCTGCCGATGTCGGGGCCGGCCAGGTCGGCCCGCGGGCGACGCCGGCCGCCGAAAGTTCCGGCAAAGAGATCCTTACAAGGAAGTGCTTCCAGTGCCACCAGGCGAGCATGTGGGGCTCGCTTCGGCAGGACCGAAAGGCGTGGGAGGGGGTGCTCTATCGGATGGTGGGCCGCGGCGCGCTCTGGACCGAGGCCGAAATCAACGCCATGGCGACGTTCCTGGCTGACACACGAGGAGCCACAAGATGAAGAACCTCGTCGCGCAACTCCTGACCAACACGATCTCGCGGCGCGACTTCGTCCGCCGCCTCGTCGCCACCGGCGTAACGACGGCTGCAGCGAACTCGGTCCTCGAATCCGTGACCGCGTTCGCGCAGACGCCGGGCGCCGCGCCCGCCTCGCCCGAAGCGATCCGCGTCTTCACGGGCACGGGCGGCGAGCACTTCGCCGAGCAGCTCATCGCCTCGGGCGTCAAGTACATCTTCGGCAACTCGGCGAGTGAGGACGCGCACTTCTACGAGGCGCTCATCGATCGGCCGCAGCTTCAGTACATCCTCACGCCGCACGAGGGTCCCGGCGCCGCGATGGCGGCCGGCTACGTCAAAGCCTCCGGACAGCCCTCCATCGTCATGGAGGCGGCAGTGGTGGGTCTGACCAACGCGCTCGGCCAGATGTTCAACGCGTGGAAGGAGCAGACGCCGCTCGTCTTCTACTCCTACCGCACGGAGGAGTCGCTGGCCGCAGGGCACGACGGCTTCGAGGAGCTGCCGGGGCAGGAGCAGCTCACCGAGCCGATGACGAAGCTCACGTGGTCGGCCCGCGCGCCCGGGCAGATCTCCGAGACCGTGCGCCGTGCGTTCCGCGTGGCGTGGACCCCGCCCTACGGCCCCACCTACATGAACTGGCACTCCGACTTCACGTCGGAGAAGGTCACGGCGGAGATCATCCGCCACGACCAGGTCGACCCGCGGATGCGCGTCCGGCCGAACCCGGTGGAGGTGCACCGCGCGGCGAAGCTCCTCGTCGAAGCCCGGCGTCCGCTCCTCATCGTCGGCGACGAGGTCTATAAGGCCAAGGTGTTCGACAAGCTCGTGCAGCTTGCCGAGCTCCTCGCGCTGCCGGTGACGCAGGCGCGCCAGATCCACGCCAGCTTTCCGCAGCAGCATCCGCTCTGGGTGGGCGGCATTCCGGGCGGGCGTGTGGAGTCGCTCGCGTATCCGACCGAGATGGACGTCGTCATCAACATCGGCAACAAGCTCCAGCACAACTCGGCCACGCCGATCGTCTCGCGCAAGACGGCGTTCATCGACATGCGGAACGACGCGGCCAGCATCGGCAACGTCATGACGACGGCCGCGCCGCTGGTTGCGGATGTGGCATACGGGACCGAGGACCTCCTGGCCGCGGTGAACGATCTGATGACGCCGGCGCTCAAGGCGCGGGTGGCGGAGCGTGCGAACGACGTGCGCGCCTTCAGCACGCGGGCGCGGCAGTTGCGTGCACTCGTGTCACGCAACCCGCTCTGGGATGCGAGTCCGCTCGAGGCGGATCGCGTTACCTGGGAGGTGGCGCAGTGGGCCGACCGCGACGCGATCGTCGTCCACGAGGCCGGGTCGGTGGACATCGCGCACAGCTTCGAGTTCGACCCGCGCGGCGGGCGCGAACTGTTCTTCTACTACGGTGCGCATCTGGGCTCCGGGATCGGAACGGCTGCGGGCGTGCAGCTTGCGCGGCCGGGCAAGCAGGTGATCTGTCTCATGGGCGACGGCTCGTTCCTCTTCGGCCCGACGGCGCTCTGGAACATGGCCCGCCTCGAGCTGCCGGTCACCGTCGTCGTGTACAACAATCACGCCTACAGCGGCCCGCACAATCGCGCGCTGGCGAATTTGGGGGGCACGGGGCGGTCGATTGACGCGAACAAGTTCGTGCACGACTACCTCGGCAAGCCTGACATGGACATGGCGTCGATTGCCAAAGGCTTTGGTGTGGATGGTGAGCGCGCGAAGACCCCTGCCGACCTCAAGGCCGCGCTCGGTCGCGCTCGCAGGAAGGCCGCCGATGGGAAGCCGTATCTCATCGACGTCGAAGTCGCACGCCACGGTCCGGGCTGGGTCGAGGATCCCTGGGTACCCAAGATCTCGCGGGCATAGAATCAGGGCCCGCGGGGCATAGAATCACGGTGCGTAGTGTCCGGCCTTTTGGCCGGGCCTGGAGGTCACAGTGAAGCACCATGTTCGCGTCGTCCTGTGTATCTCTGGTGCCGCGTGTGTCGCGGTGACCGCATCATCCATTCAGGCCCAGGTACAGCCGTTGCCGTTGTGGGCGTACGCCTACAGCACGCAGCCCAATCCCGGCGACACGTTCACTCCTCAGGCGCCTCCAAACAGGAATTTGCGTCCCAATGAGGATCCGCAGGAACAGACCGGGCCCCGGACCGTCCCGGGGAGCAACGCCAAGTACTCGCTCGTGGACGTGCGCGACGGGCACGAGGTGATCGACTGGTTTCCTGGCGACCACCCGGTGATGACCCCCATCATCAAGAACGGTCCAGCGAGCCTGATGGCGGAGCGCGGCCGAGGCTGCGGCTCGTGTCACTTGCCGAACGGAAAGGGACGCCCGGAGAACGCGCCGCCAGCGGGGCAGCCGGCCGGGTACACCATCCAGACGCTGCACGACTTCGCCGCCGGCCTGCGCCAGAGCGCCGACGCGCGCAAGGCCAACACGCCGACGATGTCGGCGCTGGCCAAGGCGATGAGTGAGGAGGAGATCAAGCAGACGGCGGAGTATTTCGCCGCGATGCCGTGGGGGCCGTGGATCCGCGTGGTCGAGGCGGCCAGGATCCCGGAGGCGCACCTGGAGCAGGGCGGCATGTACATCATCAAAGGGAAGGAGCCGGTTGAACCGCTCGGGAACCGCATCGTCGAGGCGCCCGAGGACGACTACCAGGCCAACACCGTGCGCAATCCGCGATCAGGGTTCGTGGCGTACGTGCCGGTGGGGAGCCTCGAGAAAGGCAAGCAGCTCGCGCTGAACGGAGGCGGAAAGACGATCGCGTGCGGCACGTGCCACGGACCCACCCTCCAAGGCTTGGTCAACATTCCTGGCATCGTGGGCCGATCGCCGAGCTACATGATGCGCCAGATGTGGGACATGAAGGTGGGTGCGCGCCGGGGCCCGATGACGCAGTTGATGAAGCCGGTGGTCGCCAACCTGACTCAGGATGACATGCTGAACATCGTGGCCTACCTGGCCTCCATCAGGCCACCGACGGCGCCGACGACAGCCAGCGCGCGGTAGCTCGAGGGTCCGGGCTGGGTCGAGGATCCCTGGGTGCCTCGGTTCCCTGTCTGGCACGACACCTGCGGCACGCGCGAGCATCGCGTCAGAAGGTGAGCTGCGCGCTTAACTGGACGATGCGCGGGTCGACAATCGCGGTGGGCTGGAGCCAGCGCGACCCGGCTTCGGCGGCGGCATGTTCATCTGGCCGCATGGACTCGCCATCGATCCGGACGGCAACGTGTGGGTGACCGATGCGGTCGCCGCCAATCGAACGCCACGCGGCGACACACGCGGACAGCAGGTGGTCAAGTTCAGTCCGCACGGAAAGGTGTTGATGACCCTCGGCACGCCGGGTTCAGGTCGTGACTGAACGTGGTCTCGATGACTTGCTGCGGGAGCGGGTGCTAGCAGGCCGTGCCCCTGTGAAGGACGATCGCGTCTATCTCAAGCACATCCTACGTTGCGTGTCGCGCATCGAGGAGTACGCAGTCGGTGGGCGCGACTCAGGCATCGCACCAGACGGCCCCGTCCCGGTTGAAGAGGGGCCGATGGTGAACGCGGGACGTTGAGCACTCAGGACCCGCACCAGGTCCTGAGCAAGTGACCGTTCATTTCGCACCACCCGTGACCGGCAGGAGAGGCGGTTGACCGGCAGCCAGGTGCTGGTCGAACGCGGCGAGCAGCACTGCGTCAGAGGCGTGCTGCGCCATCAGACCCACGACATCGACGAGGTCCCTCTCGCCGAAGCTCTTGAGCGCGCGCGCGTAGGTCTCCGGGCTCACGTTGTGCCGGTCGAACAGCTCACGGCCGAATTGAATGAGCGCCGCCTCCTTCTCGGCGACGCCCGTCAGCGGCCGCCTGTGGCGAACAACGTCGATGAGCGCCGGCTCGAGACCATCCTTGAGCGCGACGGGCTCGTTGACGGTCCAGGCGTACTGGGCGTCGTGTTCGCGGGCCGTCACCAGGACCGCGAGCGCCATCAGTCGTCGGCCCACGCTGGCCTCGAGCGACGCCAGACTGCCCGCGTGTCGCGCAATATGCGTCGGCCCCGTGCCTTCCGGAGCGAGCTGCCGGGCATACAGGCTGGTCTGCGGGTTCTGGCTCTGGGCTCGAATCAACGGCAGCCGGCTTCGCGAGTCCGAATGGATGTCGCTCGGTAGCGTGAACGGCAGCGGCAGGAATTGCTTCCAGCCGGGCGGCATGTGCTGGTTGAAGGCGGTCAACCTGGCAGCGGTCGCAGAGTACGCGGCCATCAGGTCCGCCACATCGACGAGATTGTTCCGGCCGAGGAGCGTCAGCGCACGGGCGTACGTGTTCGAGCTCAGCGCATGTGTGCCGAGATCACGAGCCATCTGGATGATGATGGCTTCCTTCTCGGGGAGGCCAGCGATCGGTCGCCGATGCCGAACCGTGTCGATGATGGCGGGATCGAGTCCGACGGCGACCGCCTCCATCTCGTGCAGCGACCACTCGTAGGGCTGGTCGTGCTCGCGGGCGGTCGCGAGGATGGCGAGCTCGGTCAAGGCGCGCCCCAGTGGAGAGGCCCACCGGACATTGGCGCTCGACGCGTGAAGACGTATCGCGGCGGCGCCACGGACGCCGGGTTTGGCAGGTGGCAGTCGATTGCGTGATTCGGGATCGACGTCCGCGGGCAGCGAGCCCGCCCTGCTCTGGTCTGGCGCGCCTTGCGCCGGCCGGGCGTCGGCAGGGACATTCGTCTGGGCCAGGATGATCCCCACGAGCACGATCACCACGCTGACGGATCCGCGCATCACCTGCCTCCTTGTTTCGTGTCGCCGGTCAACGCAGTTCTATCACCCGGCTGTCACGCTCTGTCACGCAGTTCTTGACTTCGACCGGTGTTGGTTGTACCACACCCGTGCCGGCTCGGATCGCAGTCTTGGCTGACGGCCAGGCCCATCGCGAGGGCCGCCTGCAGCGAGTGGACGCGCATGACGCCTCTCACCTCACGCGTGTCTTCGTCCCTTCCCTGCGGGTGCATCAACGGGACATGCGGGCGCTCCACCCCGGCGATTGTCGTCGAGGCGCCCTCCGCTGTCGAGGCGCTCGCGCCGCGGGCAGGCTGCGCAAGCGAGCGTCCAGCGGGCCCCCGCCGCGCACGAGGATAACCTCCCATGTCAGGCCCACGGTGCGGCGTTCTGGATTAGGCTTACTGAGAACGAGGAGGTGCTGATGCCGCCGGGAGTTCGTGGCTTCGTCGCGACTGGGGTCACCCTTGCCGTCTGTTTCGGGCCGGGCATCCCGCGTGCTGAGGCGCAGCAGCCGCTCAGGGTCGAGGGCATCTATCCACGGCAACTCCCTCTCGGGCAGCGCACCGTCATCAATCTCGTTGTCCCGACCGTGGACCAGTTCCAGCCGGAGATCGCCTCGTCACAGGGCGTGAATGTGTCGAGCGTCACGCGTGCCGACACGTTCCAGGGCGCGCACACGTGGTGGGCAGTCGCTGTCGACGTGGGCAGGGATGCCGCGCCGGGCGATCGGACGCTGAGCCTGCGGTTTCCGGGAGGGCGCGTCACGTCGACGCTCGTGACCATCCCCTCGCACGTGCCTCGCATCGCCGACCTCCGCATTCTCGGCGCGCGCGCGAATCAGGCGGCGCTCGACATCGAGCTGACAGCGAGGGATGACGCACGTGACCTTGGCGCGGCGCCGCCCGTCTGGTTCACGGCGACGTGCGGCGACATGCCGCTGCCCGGCGTCGTCCGAGGCACCGTGTCCGGCACGCGCGACAGCGGCAGTGTCGTCCATGTGAGCATCCCGCGCCCCGCGCCCGGGCGCGGCACGCCCGGTACGGCCAGATGCGATGTGCAGGTACGCGTCGCCGACTCGGCGTGGTTCGAGAGCAACACGCTGAGCACGACTGTCGACTACGCGGCGTTCGGACAGGCCGCCTCGTCACAGGCTCCGCCGATCGTCGTCTCAGCCGACACCGGAGGCGGCGACTGGGAAGAGATCGTCAGTCAGGAAGAGCGCTTCACGGCCGTCTTCCCCGGCCACCCCGTCGTCCAGGAGACGACCTGGTTCTCACAGTTTGGCGCCGTCCTGCCGGCGCGCGTCTACGGCATGCGTAAAGGCCAGAGCCGCTACTCCGTGACGGTCGTCGACTACAACCCGGTCGAGCGTCTGCTCGTGGAGCGATCGCGGTCGTGCCCGCCGGGAGCGAACACGTGTCAGGGCATCGCTGACTGGGGTGTCGGATACTGGAAGACCGACATTCGCGGAGCGATCCTGTACGTGGTTTCACAATTCCTGGAACGCGACGCCAAGGTGACGACGCTCATCTGGAGTGGCATCGCCCTGGTGCAGGGCGTGGAAATGCGGCTCATGAGCAACGCCGACCAGGCGCGCACCTTCGCGTCGATCTACATGCACGAGAACCGGCTCCTCATTGTCGAGGCGACGGTGCCGCGCGGCGACGCGCCGCCGGTGGCCTTCAACGAGTCGATCAACTGGCTCGACGAATGGGGTCAGCCGGTTCGCTACCAGGCCACGTACGTCAACGTCCCGGACGTGCCGAAGCCCCTGCCGCGCGGCGCACCCGCGCCGCCGACAGCGCCCAGCCGGTGACGAGCCTACGCCGTACGGCCGGCGCTCGTGTCACTTCGGAGGCGTCACCCCGGTGAACCAGTTGAAGCCGATCGCGTGGATGGAATCCACGCTCTCGGTGTTCCCCTCGTAACAGGCCGTTTCCCACAACTCATTCGCGTGCGGGTCGTTGGTTGCCGGAGGCAAGGCGGTCGTCACGCTGGTGCCCCTGGGCGCGTCGCGCGGGCCAGTCCCGGCACGCCGTTTCGGGAAGCTGATCTTCCAGGGTCTCGTATAGATCGTCGGGTCCTCGATCGTCACCTCGTAGTCGATCGTATTAGCGTCGACCCGCGTCCAGCGCTCCACCATGCGCGTGTTCTCGCTGTAGAACTGCCCGGTGCTGTCAAACCAGGCTCTGCCGTTGAGGCTGGTGACCTCGACGACCAGCGTATTGCCTTCCCATCGGCCCCGCGAGTTCCCAAACCAGAGCTTGGCGTTCTGACTGATCGCGGGACGCCCGTCAGTGGGGATGACGCGATAGGCATCATCACTGAGCATGATCACGGCGCCGGGCTTCTGAACGATCTCCTGGGCGTCGAACGAGAAGACGGGCGCGGCATTGAGACAAAACGACCCCGGCGAGGTGAAGAGACGCTCGCCCGACTCGCCGGGCCATCCTCGCGCGAGGCCCGCGAGAATCTCCTTGCGCTTCGCGAGCGCCCACGGTGTGTAGGGGACCTTCCCGTCCCGCGGGTCGGAGACAAAGCTTTCCTGGGCCGGTGTCGTCACGTCGATGTATTCATGCTCTTCGAGAACGCTGTTGTTATCACCACCGGCGCCGCTCCAGACGCCTTGGAGGTCGGGCACGCCGTCCGGCGTCCGCGGCGGAGTGTAGGGCGGGAGCGTCGCCTTCTGGGCGATCCAGGTCCTGGCCATCGGGAGTTTCGGCGTCTCCTTCGGCCAGAAGGCCTGTCCAGCCGCAGGGGCCGGCGCCAGCAGCACGACAACGAGCACCACCGTCGGCATCGAGACGAGGGCAAGCACGAGAGGACTCACGTGGCACCTCAGCTTTCTCATGCGCCGACTCAACGCTTCTCGAAAAACGTCGACGCGGGATTGTTCCACTCCTGCTCGAGGAGGTACGCATGGCATTGATACTCGAGCAGTTCGCTGTTTCGTTCCTGACGCCGGTACAGAGGCATACTCATCTTCCACGGCCGCGCGAACACCTTCGGGTCCTCGATCGTGACGTCATAGAGCAGGTGATAGGGGCTCGTGGGCGTGTAGCGCTCAACGACGTGCAAGGCGTCGCTGTGGAAATTCCCGGCCCGATCGAACCAGGTGCGGTCGTTGAAATGGACCACATCGACCACGAGCGTATTCCCCTCCCAGCGGCCGCGCGAGTCTCCCATCCACCACTCGATCGGTCCACGAGGATGCGGGACCCCGTTCATATAAATGTAGCGAACGGCGCTCGCATACTCGTACAGGATGGTGACCTTGTCTGCCTGCTGAACGATCTGGAATGGATGCGGCATGTACGTGATGCGGGGCACCCCCGGGAGATAGCACTTGGTGACCGGATCGAGCGTGGCGCGCTTGTCGAAGTTTTCCTTCTTACGCGCGAGCGCCGACGGTAGATAGGGGATCGTACCCCCATCTACCACGCCGTGGCCCGCAGGCACGCCGAGGCTCGCCTGATGGTCCTCGAGGTCCCAGGCGGCCGTGCTGAGGGCCTGCCATATGCCCTGCATGTCCGGGTGCCCGTCCCGCGTGCGCGGCGGCGTATAGGGAGTTGTCGCCGCGGTCTGCCCCAGGCCAGGCGTCGGCGTAAGTGTGCAGATCGCCGCGAGGCCGAACACGAACCCCACGAACCAACGTCTCACCGGAGACCCTCCTCTCAGCAGTTCCGCACGAACGACGTCCGGGGACCGCGGCAAGGGCCCCTCACTTCCGGCGGGCGATATTGACCTGGGTGCACAGAGACATGACGTCGAGGAACTTCTGATAGTTCTCCTGGCCGACGACGAACGGATTCGGATCGCCCGGCGGGCGCGCGGCCAGTTTGTTCAGCTTCAGTTGAATCAGATCCATCAACGGATGGTTCTGGATCATCACGTCCTCCTCAAGACACGTCAGGTCCGGTGGTTTCGCACGTCGAGCACCAGGAACACACGCGGAGGGTCACGCGCCAAGAAAGCGCTGACCTGCGAGAGACCCCGTAGACTGGCGCGATAATCCGCCGGGCGACGCGGAATGTCAATGGTCGCGCCGGGCGGAGGGTGAAATCATGAGCCGGCTACTTCGGAATGATGTCGAAGTACCGGTTGTTCTCACACACCCAATCCAGCAATTCTGTATCCGGCATCAGCTCCCTCCGAACGACACCGTCCATAGCTTCGCGTACGCCTTCGGGTCGTCGATCGTGATCTGGACGTCCATGCGACCGAAGGCTCTTCGGCGGAAGCGCTCAATGATGTGCAGGTGCGTCACTATGCGGGTGACCCGAGTCATCGAGCCATGTCTTCTTGTGATTTCCGATCGTGTCAACGACCAGCGTGTCGCCCTCCCATCTCCCGACGGAGTACCCGAACCAGGCGGGCTCGGGATCGATCGGTAACGCGCGTCCGTCAGTGGGGTTTTGTCGATACGAGTGATAGGCCTCGAACAGCATCACGAGCACACCAGGTGTCTGAACAATCTTCCTTGGCGTGGCATGCGTGTCGAAATCGGTCACGCTATGTGGAAGACAGGCGGCGCTAGGGCCAGAGCGGGATCCAGTCGATCTTCGAGACGGTCCCCTTGATGACGGTGGTCTTATCGATATTGAAGCTGCCGGGCACGCTGTGGTGGGCACGTGCAGGGGACCCCGGCGACGACCGCGCCCGCAATGATCAGGACGGCGCCGATTCGCCCTCGAACGCTCATGAGCGGTCTCCTTGTCATGCGGGGAACCCACGGGTACGCGCCCACTGGGGACGGCGTGCCTGCCCTTGTAGAGGCGGAGGCGCCGAAGATGTCAACAGTGAGCCGCGGATCGTGAGCCGCGGATCGTGTCACAGCCGCTCGCCGGTCCCAATCGCAGTTGACACGCGGGGGATTCAGAGATATCCCTAGCGCCACGCCAGCGGGCCGCGACCCGCGGGGGTCGAGAGTCACGTCACTGTGCGGAGGAGACCGATGTTGAGAAACCTAGCTCTGGGGGCCGTTCTCGTCGCGGGTGTGGGTCTGCTGTTGGCCTTCGAGGCAGTGCCGGTATGGGCGCACCACGCGTTCGCAGCGGAATTCGACGCGAACAAGCCGATCAAGTTCGAGAAAGCCACCGTCTCGCGCATGGAGTGGGTGAACCCGCACGTGTGGATTCACGTCGACGTGGCGCTGCCTGATGGCAAGGTCGAGCGGTGGGCCATCGAAGCGGGCACGCCAAACGTGCTGTTCCGCCGCGGATTCACGAAGGCCGACCTGCTCCCCGGAACCGCGATCGTCGTCGACGGATACCGAGCGAAGGACGGCTCGCGACGCGCGAACGGTCGCGATCTCACGCTTCCCGATGGCAGGACCTTGTTCCTTGGCTCATCGGGCACCGGTACGCCGGACGAGGCCAACAGACCGAAGTGAGATCGCGGGCCGGCGGACGCCGACCCGTTGTTCCTGGCCGGGCGCCCTTTACTGCGCCTCGGGTGGATTCCCCGAGAGATACAGCTGGTACAGCTCTTCCTCCGTTGCGGGGAGCTTCCGCGTGACCTCGATCGTCATGGTCTTGCCTTCCCAGCGCCGTACCAGGGGCTCTTTGCGGAGATGCCCAAGGGCCGTCTCCTCCGCCATTTCCATGCAACGGAATGGCACGATCCGCGCGTTGGGTTCGAGCCGACGGTACAGCGGCAGGCGAATCGTCCAGGGGCGCGTGAACACCTTCGAATCCTCGATCCTCGCTTCGTACTGAATCGCATCGCGACCGAGCGGGGTGTACCGCTCTGTCACGCGCAGCGCATCGCTGTGGAAGTTGCCGGACCTGTCGAACCAGGTGTTCGGCGTGAAGCTCGAGACCGTGACGACGAGCGTGTCGCCCTCCCACGTTCCGACCGAGTGCCCCATGAAGGCGTCGCCCGGATAGGGCACGACGTCATCCAGGTGAATCGTGCGCTCCGCGTTCCTGAACTCGAAGGCCATCAGGACCTTCGTGGTGCCCTGAATGATCTGAAACCTGTACGGCAGGTACATGGCGCGGGGCACGCCAGGAAGGTAGCACCTGATCTCCGGGTCGCGGTCGAGCCAGTTCGCGAAGTTCTCCTTCTGCCGCGCCGCTGCCCACGGTTGATACGGGATCTCGTCGCCCTCGACAACGCCAACGTCCGCCGGAATCCAGCCGATGGTGCCAAGCGCGACCACGGGGGGCGCGAGAATCGGCACGTCGGGATACGCGCCGCGATTGGCCACGATCGGCCGCGCGTCGTGACTCAGCAGGTCCCAGTACGCCAGGCTGTTGGCTTGCCAGATGCCGCTGAAGTCCGGCTTGCCATCCGCGGTGCGGCGGACCTGCCCGGTGGCGCCCTCGTTGGCTTGCGACTCGCCCGTTCGCGCCGTCGAGAGAAAGACGACGACGATCACGGCGACGACGGCCATCGCATTCACCAGGTGTTTCAACGCATTCCGCATTTCACACGCTCCATTCGCGCAGGTCGAGAGCAGCGGTACGACGAGCGGGACGCGCGCGGACGAGCGGCGGCGTCAGTGGGCGACGTTGTACGAAAATTGAATCGCGAAGTCAAATGCGGTGGGGAGGGTGCCGTGTGGGTGCGTCCCACGAACCGCGCGGGCGGTCCTCAGGGCACGCACCGGGCGGCCTTGTTCGACGGATCGGCCGTCGTACCACCCGGCTTGTCGCGGTACACCTCGTGGCAGTGCAGGCACGCTTCGGCGATCTGATTCGTCACCTCCGCGACCGCTTCCTGGTTTCGCGATTGCGAGGCTCTGTAGGCGGCTCGACCGGCTTCCGCCAGCTCGGCTGTGAACCGCACCCAGTCGGGGCGATCCACCGGAGCCGGTTTGCCGTTCTCGCACCGGCGGCCAGGAATCAGGAGCAACGGCGCCGACTCCTCGAGCGCTATGGCGGCATTGTCGAGCAGTTCCCATCCTGAATAGATGCCGGCTCCCCAGTCGACCCACGAGAACGAGGTGGTGCCGGGTTCGTAGCCCGCTTTCGGTGCGCCCGGATCATAGGTCTGCACGTTGAAGAGCAGATTCGAGCTCGGAAAGAGAATCCCCCGCATCAACTGTGCCATGTTGCCGCCCGGCCGGGCGGTCGCGAGCGTCAGTGATGCGGCGCGCGGCGGCGTGGCAGCGGGAGCGCCGCCTGGTCCAACCAGCGCGACCTGTTGCAGCATCGCGTCGCCCGCGAGCTCTGCCTGGCCCGCGGGAAAGGCGCTGGCGCTGAGCATGTGCGCGACGACATCGGTCGCCTGCGCTCGCGAGAGCGTGCCCGGACTGGTCGCCGGCATCGTGCGCTGGATCTTGTCCACCAGGTCGGAGAGGGGCCGCGTGTCCCACACGCGCAGGAACTCGGCGCCGGCGAGCGGTGGCGCGAGCCCGCCGCCCAGCGTGGCGCCGTGACAGGCCCGACACTGCGCGTCGTAGATCGCCCGCCCGCGCTGCGCCTGCGCGCCGGTGTACACACGGTCGGCGACCGTTCGACCCGCCTGCGTCCCCTGTGCAATCGCGCTCCAGGACACGCCGACGAGGACGAGTGTCGCGAGCGAAACGTGGGTCGCCCAGAGTGATCGCATGGCCCTCCTCCGACGTCCGACAATCGACGGTCGAACGGGCCGGGAATCGTATCACTCTGCGACGGAGCGACGTCAAACGGTCATTGACAGTTCCGCGGCCCGTAATCTAGTCCCCTGGAATTGTGCTGGAGATCACAGTTCCAGGGGACTAGGATCCCCGGGTGTGGCGCCGCGCGCGCCTGTCGGAGGGATGCCATGAATGTGCGATACCTCGCGCTCGCTGTGACGGCCATCACGATTCTGGTGCTGTCGGCCATCGGCCTCGTCGCGCAAGGCACCCCGACGACAACACCGCCGAAGACGCCCTGGGGCGAGCCGGATCTGCAAGGCATCTGGAGCGGCGAGACGCTCACCCCGCTCGAGCGTCCGGCCAGGTTTGCCGACAGGGCGGTGCTGCCCGCTGGAGAGGCGGAGAAGATCGAAGAGGACGTGGCATCGCGCCCGGGGCGGGATGACCGGTCGAAGCGGGGCACGGAACGTGACGTCGCGCAGGCCTACAACCAGCACTGGTTGGCCCCGCCCACGAGGCTGGCCGACGGGCGGACATCGCTCATCGTGGATCCCGAGGATGGGAAGGTTCCCGCGATGACGCCCGGGGCGCAGACCCGCGCGGCGGCGATGCGCGAGTACCTCGAGGCGCTCCTCCAGGGCACGTCCGGCGGCAGGCCCGGACCGATCTCGGCGCGGCGGAAGGAGCCGCCCCCCTTCTACAATATTGCCCGCATGAACCGGTCGGACGGGCCTGAAGACCGCCAGACGACCGAACGGTGCTTCGGGGCGACGATGCCGCTCTATGGCGCCGTGGCCCGTGTGGTGCAGTCGCCCGGCGTGGTCGGCATCTCCTACGACTCCGGACAGGGCCAGGGCCTCATCAGGACGATTCCCGTGGACGGCTCTGCGCATCTGCCGGCAAGGATCCGGCTGCTGCACGGCGATTCGCGGGGGCACTGGGACGGCAACACACTCGTCATCGACACGACGAACTTCACGCAGAAGATGGACTTTCGCGGCTCGCGCGAGAACCTCCATCTGATCGAACGGCTCACGCGCGCCTCTGACGACCGGATCACCTACCGCGTCACCGTCGAGGATCCTGTCACCTGGACCCGGCCGTGGACGTTCGAAGTGCCCGGGGAGCGAATGC
>Ga0247825_10001699_pt1 | contig 14505 bp, 14 predicted proteins | sample 13C_Vanillin_Day_FD_194413 | JGI IMG/M metagenome (GOLD analysis project Ga0247825, IMG submission 194413) | Soil microbial communities from agricultural site in Penn Yan, New York, United States - 13C_Vanillin_Day48 | ecosystem: Environmental > Terrestrial > Soil > Agricultural land | place...
GCGCAGAGGAGTAGGAGCAAGTGCTCATTACCTTCGTGTCCGTCTCGCGAGCCCAGGCTACGGCGGCGTCGAACAGCTTGCGCGCCAGGCCCTTGCCCTCGAACTCTGGACGCACGCCGGTGTGCTGAAACACCACCAGCGACTCGCCACGACGGCTGTAGGTCAGCTCACCCGCCTCACGTCCGTCGATCGACAGCGAGAACGCGCCGCCGCGAGCGTCTTCGGCGTGGGTGATCGTGTGTTCGGGTGTCGTAGTCATTTGCCGCCTCCAGATGCGCAGCCGGTACACCCTCAGTGTATCAGTCCGTGCCGCCAAGACAGGGTTAAGGCGCCGTCAGATGACCTGCCAAGGTTGTACCATCGCCATCCCCTGCGCGCCGCGGACTCCACGGTCGGTCCTGCAGCACCGGCGGACTCCGTCATCGCACGCAGGGCATAGAACGCCAGCGGCTGCTCCTCGCAAGTGACCGCGACCAGCTCGCCTGTCCGGTCGATGGCCAACCCCTTCGCACCGCCCTCTTCGAGGTTGTGGCGACCGCGTGCGAAAGCTTCATCGTCGATGACTTCGACGGAATGTAGCGGCCTATGTTCGCCGACCCATCCTGCACCCCGATGGTAGACGTTCACCATCTTCGATCCGGCGTCGGCAACCAGCAGGAAGGCGTCGACGGCCGAGAACTGCAGTCCGTGCGGGTATCCGGCGCCCGACAGCGTCCCGGTGGGCTCCGATTCAGGCCCCAGCTCGCCGGAAGCGGCGTACAGCTTCACGTCGTGCGTCCCATGGCTGCTCACGGCAAGCCACCGGCCGTCGTGGCTGAGGGCGATGCCATCCGGGATGATCAGCCCTCGTCGTAGGAACACTTCTTTGCGGACGAGCCGGTAGTCCCTCGCACGGTCCAGGACGTGGCGCGTCACGCGATGCGAGTAGTTGTTGCACGTCAGGAGGCTGACGAGGCCGCCTTCCTCGTGGCGGACCACGACCGAACCGGGCGACCTCATCCAGCTGAGTCGTCCGCCCGGGAACCGCCACAGCAGCTCGCCCTGGCAGACGCGGTCACCGAACTCGCCGGCGGGCAATCGGAGGATCGACAGCCCGCCGCCTCGGTTCGCGACCACCAGCGTCTCGTCGTCGATGAAGTCGAGGCCGTGAGGACAGCGCTGGGACCTGGACGTGATCTCCACGAAGTCGTCGGCAGATACCGTGATGCCGCCCGCCGATGCCGTGATGTTCACGCGCAGGACAAGGCAGGAGTTCTGATTGAAGCCCGTGATCGCGAGCAGCCGGTTGTCAGGCGAGAACCTCAGGTCCTCGGTACGGCCCACGGAGCGTACCGCCGCCTGCACAGACTCCGAGAACGCACCTCGATCCCCGGACCCGTCCTGATCATGACGGCAGGCCGCTCCAAGCTATTCTCTCGTCGCGAGGCGCGGCCAGGGGCTCCGACTTCAAACCTCAAACATCAAACTTCAAACCCACCCTCACCGCGCCAGGTGGCGGGCCTCCGGGGCCGGGTGGACGTCGGCGGTGCGCAGCATCGCCGCGTTCATCAGGTACACCGCCATCGACGCCGCCAGCTCGAACATGCCGCGCTCGCCCCAGCGCTCGCGCACCGCGTTGTACGTCTCGTCCGTCACCTTGGGCGACTCAAGCAGCTCGCGCCCAAAGGTGATGATCAGCGCCTCTTCCGGCGTCAGACCGTCGACCGGCGCATGGGTGTCGACGACGTTCAAGGCCTCTTCGCGCGTCCCCACCTCGAGACCGAGGCGGCAGTGCGCGTTCCAGATGTAGTCGTTCCCCGAAGCGCGCGCCGACGTGCAAATCGCCAGCTCCGTCTCCGCCGGCGTCAGCGACGTGTGGTAGCGCAGGTGCTCCACCAGGTCCGAAAGCAGGCCGCCGGCCTTGCCCGCGTACGTGAGGTAACCGCTGGGCGGCGGCACACTACCACCGCGCGTCGCGATGATGTGTCGCACGGCCTCGCGCGTGTCCTCCGGAAATGCGTTGCTGTCAGAGGGGACGGGCAATCGGGCCAAGGTCGGTTCTCCTTCATGACTTCGCGTGACGAACGCTGTGCAGTGTAACCGCGTTCCCGCTGAGACGCAGGAGGGCTCTGCGATTTCGCGACGTGTGCTACTCCGGGTTGAAACCCGGAGCCACGGATCGGGCGCTCGAAAGCCTGCTTACAGGCTGTCCTCCAAGAACGCCGTCAGCAGCCGCACCGTCTCCTCCGGCTGCTCTTGCTGCACCCAGTGCCCGGCGCCCTCGACGAGGTGGACGCCGCGAAAGTCCGTGCATGCCCGGTCCCGCATCGCCTCCATGCTGCCCGGGCGCTGATACGTGCCCCAGTCGCTGGCGCCGGCGATGAAGCACGAAGGCACGTCGAGCGTCTGGCCCGAATACAGCACCAGCTCTGCTGCGTCGATGCCGCTCGTGCCGCAGCGATACCAGTTCAGCCCGCCCTGAAAACCGTTGCGCTCATACTCCGCCGCGTACACAGCAAGCTCGGCCTCCGTCAGCCAGCGGCAGGCGGCGATTTCTGCCGCGGACGGCATCTCCTCCGCCACCGTCTCTGGCATCGTGCGGTTGAGGTCCATGATGTAGTACGTCGGCATCTGCGCCACGTCTTCTGCAGTCCAGGCGTTGAGCCGGAAGGGCTTGTTCCCCGCCCAGTCGGCGCTCTTGTGGTGATAGTAAGCGCGCAAGAAGTCATGCAGACCCTGCGGCGCCCGCCACATATCCTCGTTCGCCGGCCGCGTCGAGTAGTACATCTGGTAGTGCTTGCGTGGTCTGGGGAGCTCCCGCATCGCCGCATGAATGTCGTACGCCGCCGTCGGCGCAATCTCCCGGTCCCCCCTCTCCGCAAGCGGGGAGGGGGCTAGGGGGAGGGGTCCGGGCAAGGACGGCGCGCCCGAGAACGATGCGCTCATCATCACGGCGCGCCGGAACACGTCCGGCCGCACCACCGCAGCCCATCCGGCGACGGTCGACCCGAAGTCGTGCCCGATCACCGCCTCGACTTCCCGATACCCCAGCGCATTCACGAGCGCCAGCGCGTCTCGGACGAGGTTGAGCTTGCGGAACGAAAACAGGTCGCCGTCGAAGTCGGCGTCCCAGCCCGTCGTGCGACCGTAGCCGCGCTGGTCCGGCGCCACGACGTAGTAGCCGAGGCCGGCCAGAGGTGTCATCACCTTGCGCCAGCTATACGCCAGCTCCGGAAAGCCGTGCAGCAGCAGCAACATCGGCCGCCCCGGCTCGCCGGCCTCCAGCACGTGCATGCGCAGACCGTTCACGCCCTCGACAAAGCGCGAGTGGATGCCCTGTGGCAGGCCAGATGAGGGCAACGAATCCAGCGTCATGGGCCACCTCTGACGTCGCGCTGTTAGGTCGGGGATTGGTGCCGGGAGCGGGGGTCGAACCCGCAAGTCCTGAGGACGGCAGATTTTAAGTCTGCTGCGTTTGCCAATTTCGCCATCCCGGCTGAATCTGGACCTGGCTAAGTGACTCGACTTATGGCAAATCACTAATAACGTTACTAAAAGTCGTTGAAGCCACAAATGCCAATCGCTCGCGGGACGATCAAACAAGGATCTTCCCCGAACTTCACGATTATAGCGCCGTACACGGACCCGGAAGGTCGTCACCGCCAGAAGTGGCAGACCGTCAGACGCCGTCCAGGAGAGACGGATGCCCAGCTGCACAGGCGCGCCGAGCAGGAGCTGCAAGAACTAATTGTCAAAGTAATGAAAGAGCCCCTGGACGATGCGTCCAAGGGCTCTTGCTTACGTGGTCGCGGGAGGAGGAATCGAACCTCCGACATCAGGTTATGCGCCTAACGAGCTAACCGCTGCTCTATCCCGCTCTGTCCGGCTCCGCCTCAGCTCACCATCCCCGTTGTCTCAGCGTTACTTCGCTCATTGAACCGTTCGTCGCGTATCTGGCGAACCGTGGTTCCGTCGTTCCTGTTGGTCACGACACGCGGGTCAGGAGCCTGGAGCCGGGATGAACCGCGCCCCTAAAGCGCTCTGCTGGTTCACTCTGCTGCCCTACCTCTCTGTATCTATACTTTACCACTTTGGTGCATGTCGCGCAGGCGATTGCACTTCCTAACGCCGGAGGCAACCACATCGGCGAGCCCCTCGGCCAGCTGCTTCGAGACAACGAACAGCCACAAGCGCGAGGCTTCAATCGAGAGAGTGGCGCTCCCAGTTCCACTTTGCTGCCGACTGAACAGTCGCAATCGGCGTGGCCGGGCCCGGCGATGCAAAGCGATTCCGGTATACCAGGCAGAAGTAAGTCATCTCGCCGCGTTCGTTCACCTCTTTGAGAAGAGCTGGACAGGTCAAACATGCTTCATTCACAAGGTCACCGTCGTGGGGCGGATGCTTCCTTTCGGGCACTCGTGGACAGGTTAGTTTTTCATTCATCAAGCTGGTTCCGTAGTGGTCTTGTAACGAGTCTCATCCACTGGAGGTCGGGTTCGTCAGACGAATTGTTGCCATCTCGGTGGGGCGATTCGAGGTGCAGCCGAGTCTTGCGGTAGATTTTCGCTGCCTCCTCGGGAAGCAGGGTGTTAACGCCAAGGCCAGTCGCAATTTCGAACCCACCTGGTCGACTCAGGCGTGGGATGAGATCCAGATACCAATGCTGGGCGGGATCGTGAAGGATGGTCCTTGGTGGCATGACGAGAACCAGGTTGAAGGCCGGAGAACTGAATGCAGAATCCAACATCGAGAGGAGGAGGCGAAGGTGACGGCTCAAGAGTAGAAGCGATGCAGCCGATGCGTCCGTGAAGGCTGGCGAGTGTTCGAGTGGCGTAACGCGCACCAGTGCCTCAGAGGACGCCGCGAATGGTGCGTACGCAAGAAAGCCCTCGCTCTCCAGAACGATTCGCTCGCGGAGCTGTGCCTCGAGCTGGCTGGTCTCGCAAACAGCGCACTTGCCCGACCTTTCGAAAAAGGCGCGTGCCTTGCGGCTTCGCCGAAGGACAGCCTGCGGGATCCGGGTGAGCGCCACGATTTGTGAGTGGGGATGAGCCAGGGAAGTACCGGCTTCTTCTCCGCAATTCTTGAAGACGACGACGTGACGGAGATCCTTACGGGCATGTAGCGCCCGCACGCGCTCCTGCCAAGCTCTAAACGTCAGGGACAGTTGCTCCGGTGTCCGCAACGCCATTTCCTGTTCGTGGTGCGGCGTTTCTATGGCCACCTCGTGCACGCCAACAGCAGGTGCCGCCTGGAAAAGCGGAAGGCGGGTTGGTTCCACTCGTGTAGCGCTGCCTGCCAGGAGCGGGAATCGGTTCTCAACCACCCGAACAAACCACGCTCCCGTTGCTCCATCCTCCGTCAACGCGAGAAGACTGGGCGGGGTCAAGTACTCGTTCCCCGGACAGAAGGGGCATTCGCGCTGGAGGCGGTCGATTCGGTCGGTCCTCAGGCTCCGCATTGGAGCAAGCAGGACCCAATCGTCCTGTGGGCCCCGCCGAAGTTCCGGTAGATGTACCGGAGGCTGAGACACGTCGACTCCCGCTATCTGCCCTGCAGGGCCGCGATGTACCTATGGGGTGAGGCTAAGAAATACGCCTTGCACCGTTCCGAGCAAAAAGTGAAGCTAAACCCGTCGAATGTCACCGGTAATCCGGTTTGAGCATCGATCGCCATGCCGCAGACGGGATCGCGAATCCGTCCGAGTTCTGCTGGAACGCTTCTTCGGTCCGTGATCAGGTCGCGCATCAGCGACAGCTCGTTCAGGAGCAGGCGTGGGAGAAGAAAGTGGTCGCGAACCCTGATCTTTCCACTCCCTCCGAGTTGGCGTGCTAGGTCTTTATCTCTCAAGAGTCTCACGATTGACTCGGCGCAGGCCTCAGTGCTGTCCACGAGGAAGCCGCCCACGCCGTCTGACATCTGAAGCGGGATACCACCTGCACGCCCGGCCACCACGGGAGTTCCCTTCCACAGGGACTCTGAGACGACAAGGCCAAAACCCTCGCGGATCGACTTCTGCACTATGACGTCGGAAAGCCGCTGAAAGGCATTGACCTCAACGTTGCCCACTCCTGTCACGTTAGTGAAGACGTGAATCAGTGGGTCGCTGTTACTGACTTCCTTAACACTCCGGTAGATATCCCATCCATCCGGGTCATCTAGCGCCATGGAACCGACGAGGGCGAGCTGAAGATCCGGCACCTCTGCCTTGGCAAGCCGATAAGCTTCCATGACGCCGAGCGGATCCTTCCAACGATCGAATCGGGACACCTGCGTCACGAGAGGCCGTCCGGTATCGATGCCGATCCAGTTCAGTACCTGCTGCGCGGTGCTGTCAGTCAGCGGCATGTTCTTGGGGCTCAGAGGGTCGATTGCCGGCGGGAAGATCTCAACGCGGGCAACAGGGAAGTCAGGTGGAACGAACTCGTCCATCGTGACGATAGCTGCGTCGTATTCAAGCAAGTACTGGCGGCAAAAGTTCCAGATCTCCGGGTTGGGCTGTCCGGTGTCGATGTGGCAACGCCAAATCCACCGTGTAGAGTCCTTTCCGTGGAACGGTAGGATCGCTGCGGGTTGGGGATCGTGGATGAAGATGACATCGTATTCTTCGGTTAGTGCCGCTGCGTTAGCCTGACCAGTCGCTTCGTAGTGCTCCATCTCTTCCGAGCTCAGTTGATGGGGGGCGCCTTGAAGCCCGTCGTGAATCTTCTTGGTGACCTCGAAGAATCTGCTGTCACCGCTAATGATCTTCCAGTCCGCTATCAGCCCCAGATCGTTGTAGAGAGGGACACTGGACCGCAACAGCTCTGAGACTCCGCCTCCATACGGCGTTGCGTTGATGTGCGCCACCCGCAAACCCCGCAACTCGGCTGCCAGCTCCCTCAGACTCTCCAGCATTTCTTCTGGCGCCACGCCTCCATAGGAGGAAAGTGAGCGTTCACCAACATCGACGGTCTGTAGCATGGTTCCTCCCAGAGGAGTTTACTGCCAGCCTGGCACGGCTACACATGACGAGGAATGATTGTTGTCCTCGCTGGAAGCTGGGGCGACAATTGAGGCTCGAAGTCGCGCTTGTTGGTCCGCACAGCAATTAGTTGGCTGGTGAAGACCGGAGGGCGAACGCCCTAGAACCATGAATGCGAAACCAGTTCAAATCCGGGTCATGACGCTCAATTGCGGTACGTCGACTTTTAGGTTCGACGTGCTCGAAACCAACCACGGCTTTGGGATCCCAATTGCCCTGGCGAGTGGCCTGATCGAGGAAATTGGAGAAGATGCGAAAGTCACCCTCACTATCGGGCACAAGTCATCAGAACAAAGAGTCACGGCGAGCAGCCACGCACAGGCCTTCGAAGTTGCCTGCCAACTTCTGGACGAGGCCGCGCTGCTCGAGGGGATAGAAGCAGTAGGTCATCGAATCGTGCATGGAGGCCCTAACCAAGTGGGACCGGCCTTGATTGACGACGCCGTTCTTGCTGCGATTGGGGACGCAAGGCAGTTTGCACCCCTGCATAATGGCGCCGCTCTTGAGATCATAAGGCTGTCAGGTTCTCGATTCCCGACGCTGCCACAGGTCGCCGCCTTCGACACAGCATTCTTCGTCGATCTGCCTGAGGTGGCTCGAAGGTACGCCCTGCCGACAGACGTGAGCGAGCGCCTGGGAATCAGGCGATTTGGCTTTCAGGGCCTCGCCCACCACTACATGGTCGAGCATTACCGCGCACTGCATCCGAATCTGGAACAGGTTCGACTGATCACGCTCCAGCTTGGCTCGGACTGCAGCATCACCGCCAGCATCGACGGGAAGCCGATCGACACCTCCATGGGAACCACCTTGCTGGAAGGCCTGATCATGGGGACTCGTGCCGGGGATCTGGATCCGGCAATTCCTCTCTGGTTAATAACTAGGGGCGGAATGCAGCCTGATGAAGTTTGGAGACTACTCAACACCGAGTCCGGGTTGAAAGGTCTCTCTGGCCAAACCTCGGACTTCAAGGAACTGCTTCGACGCAAGGATGCGGGAGATAAGGATGCTGCGTTCGCATTCCAGTCCTTCTGCGTACGGGTCAGGAAGTACCTTGGCTCCTACCTCGCGCTGATGGCGGGCGCAGACGCGATCATCTTCGGCGGCGGAATCGGGCAGCACAGCGCCGAGGTTAGGTCTGAGGTGTGCGGGAACCTCGGCTGGGCTGGCGTGACGCTGGATGAGCGATGGAATCAGCAGGCGGTGGTCGAGATGATGATCAGCACAGATGACTCCTCGACGGAAGTCTGGGTGATGAAAGTAAGCGAAGCAGCAGTGATCGCTGAGGAGGTTCGCAACGTCCTCGGCGCTCGCCAGTGAGGTCTCCTCGACCAGGTTGAGGCTGCCTGGTCGTTGATGCTCGCAGTGAAGCTCTTTCTGTGCGGCGATGTGATGACGGGTCGGGGAATCGATCAAATCCTGGCGCACCCATCTGAGCCGACCCTTCACGAGCCTCTCACTACATCCGCCAGGGAGTATGTGGAGTTGGCGGAGCGCGTCGGCGGACCCATCCCCCGCGGCGTGGATTCCGCCTACGTTTGGGGCGATGCGCTCACCGAGATCGCAGCAGAAGCACCCGATGTGCGGATGATCAACCTCGAAACCAGCATCACCGGGCTTAGATGATGAAACCGGTCGCTTGGTCAGTCTTGAGATACTCCCATTCAAGAGCCGGACGTTTCGACTCGAGCGGGTCGAACGCGACGACGAAGTGGTCCTCTTGCGCATTCTTAACCGCGAGGGCGAACGACTTGGAACAAACTTCACGTTGACCGATCAGGGGTCGCTAAAGCTTCTCCTGTCGAGCGTCCCTTGGAGGCTGCGATGGTTGGAAGCCCACCCCATGGATTGTCATCAGATTCCCATCGAACTCGGTCGCGGCTCCGAGAAACCTCTCGACAAGCCATGCATCAGATTGAACATGTTCCGTGACCTGGGGAATAAGAAACTGGCTCGTGCCATCCGCGAGGGCAGCGAACGCGATCACCTGGTCTGCGGCGAAACGATCAAGGGTCGCCCCTGCTCGAATGTCTGCCAGGAGTTGCCTCGCCACATACCTGCCGATATCTTCCGAGCGTCGGCGGGGCGCGCCCGCTCTGTCGGCGCCGAGGCGCCCCCCGCCCTCGCAGTCCGCGAAGGCAGCGAGGGCAGCACCGGCCTGAACGGCCGAAGCGTCGCTCACCAGCTCGAAGTCCACGTGATAACCCGCCTCCTTCAACTCTTCCTTTGCAGCGGTAGCCATTCGTTGGCTGACGTTTCGCGAGTCCAGATGGGACGACAGAGAAATGCCCCAGAACCGCTGGACAGCGGCCGGCTTATCCCTCATGACGGGACTCAATTTGGCCCCATGTGGACGCACAGAGAGGATGATTACACCCTGTCCGCGGTGGACGTAGCCGGGCCGCTGCATCGTTGCCTCGGCGTAAAGGCCCATGTGTTCGAGAAGTGGAAGCATTACGTGACGCAAGTGGAAAAAGGAAGGGGCAAAGTCCTGGAATAGTCCGCCACGCACTTCGACCTCGACACGGTGTGGTACGAACGCAAGATAGGGCAGGACGGCTAACGCGAGGAGGACGGTGGAGCCCGCTGAACCGATGTCCCAGTCGTAGCGGCGATGAACTAACCTGGGGCCGGGCCGGAAGACCAGATCTAATGAGTCGACGTGGTTGCCTTCAGTTTCGCCATTAGTCAACTGACGGATCGCTTCAGCAACCCAGGTATGTTGTGCCCTCAAGCCAGGCTTCTCCCGCCCCACTCGGCAGTTGGAGATGTGGACGGCTTGCCCCGTGAGGGCGCTCAACATCAATGCATGCCGAACAATTGTGCCGCTACCGGAGTGCAATGAGCCGTCGACTTCGAGCATCCGACTTCGTGAGGGGCAATAGGGCTGTGGGCCAGCTTCGGGAGCCCGGCGCCGCACAAAGCCGCCTAATTCGGACCCTCTGGTCGGGAAGCATAACGCTCCGGGTTGCCCTTGAAACGTTCGTGGCAGGCATGTGAGCAGAAGTAGTACATAGTGCCCGCATAGACCTCACACGCAAGAGCGCCTGAGACCTCTATTCGCGCGCCGCAAACCGGGTCTTTCGTAAACACAGCTACTGCAGCTTCTCCGGCGGTAACGGCTCATTCTCGATAACCGGCATCGTGAGCTGGCCCAGCTGGACGTGTACCGCTCTGCGATGTTCCTCGGGGTCATCCCCTGGCTGTCGTTCCGCGATCGAGAATTCCACTTCACTTCCCACCGCGAGCTGGCTGAACTCGACAGCGTTCAGACCCGTCAGATGAAAGAAGAACTCTTCTCCTCCGTCGCCTTCGATGAAGCCGAATTTCGCCTCCGGATCGATCCTGACGACTACGCCGTGCATATGCTGCATCCTATTCTTGGGCTCAAGTTCAAGCCGGTGGCTGATGGACCGCGCCCACGCGGCTAAAGAACAACCAGAAACCGGTGGTAGTGCCGTTCCGAGTGACGGGCAGGACCGAGTGCAAGCTCAAGTGTTCCTCCCCCATATTTTGACAAAGCTCGTCCACGTATCCTTCCACCGTTAACGGGTCCTCAAGAGATACGAAACGGGCGCGCTGCTTTGGTCGCAAATCCGTCTGCTCCATGTTTCCCCCTATGTCCGATCGGTCGTAGTTGAGGACTACTCAGTTCGGTCGCACCAAGCGTACAGGTGCTGGCGGCTCTCAGAAGCCACGAATGTCTGTACCCCGGCTAGGGCTGCATGCTGACCCCAGACTGGACTAGTGGCCGTTCTGAATGTAATCAAGCAGGGAACGCATTTCCGGAGAGTCTCGGAGTTGGGCCATCGCCCTGACTTCGAGTTGGCGGACGCGCTCCCGGGTAACGTTGAACCGGCGCCCGACCTCGTCCAGGGTGAGGGGGATACCGTCGCGCAAGCCGAAACGGAGGGTGATGATCTCCCGCTCCCTCGGCGGCAAGACGTTCAGAGCGGTCGATAGATCGTCTCTTAACAGCTGTGATTCGACAGCTTCAGCCGGGGAGGTCGCAACATGCTGAATCACGTCCTCGAGAGTGCCTTCGCCGTCGTGGATGAGCGGCTGTTCTAGCGACATCGGTTGACGGATCAATGCCTCCTGGATCTGCTCCACCGCTTCGGTCGTCACCTCCATTTGCTCGGCGATTTCCTTCTGCGTTGGCTCGCGACCCAGTTTGACGAGGAGCGTGTCCAGCGCCCTCCTATACTTGTTGGCGTGCTCGACGACATGAACAGGGAGCCGAATGACGCGAGCCTTGTCGGCGAGAGCACGCTGGATGGCCTGCCTGACCCACCAGGTGGCGTAGGTGCTGAATTTGAAACCGCGCCTGTAGTCGAACTTCTCAACGCCTCGGATAAGACCGGTGTTTCCTTCCTGGATGAGGTCGAGGAGGGGGAGCCCCCGATTCTGATAGCGCTTGGCAAACGCGACCACGAGTCGCAGGTTCGCTCGCAGCATGTGGTCCTTGGCCTCGCCGGCGACGCGCTCCGCGGTCTGGAGTTCGCCAGCCAGTAGGTGCACGACGGCAGGATCATCGGGATCAGCGTCCAGCTCGCCAGGCGATACCAGACGGCTGCCGACGGAAAGGACCCAGAGATCGTCCGCGACTTGACCGCCCGAGGTACCGACGAGATCCGCCATCGCCTCCGCGAGAGCCGTGTCGATTTCGCGTTCTATGGAGCGCTGCAGCGACGGGGAGAAGAGCAGTTCGGAGTAAGCCTGGCCCTCGCCACCCAGAAACGCACGCATGCGGTCGAGAATCTGGCGAAGCGTCGCAAGCAAGTGCCGCGCCAGCCCCTCGTACGAGAATTCCTGGCCGTTTGCCGTGAGCTCTCTCTGAAGCCGAGCAAGCAGTCGCCCGTTCTCGATGGCTTTAGCCAACTCTACCTCCTGGCGGGCATCGAGTAACCGAACGGCGCCAATTTCCTGCAGGTACTGCCGTACTGAGTCAGGGAGCTCCGCCTCTTCTTCCTTGGGGAGCGTTTCGACCAGTTCTTCTTCTTCCAGATCTACGTCTGCCATGACTAACCACCGGATTGAGTACTGCAACCTACGGTCGCGTGCTGCTTCTCAGGGCACCCAACGTCCAATCCAATATAGACCTCAGCCGGGTGCGGGATCGCGTGCCGTTTGAACGGCAATCTCCGATGCACGCACTCTAGGATTGAGATACCAAGCAATAGTGATGTCCGGACGCGGAAATCCGGCCAAAGGGCCCTCACAAGGACCGTCCGGAGCGACTAATCTTGCAGCATGGATTGGCAAATCATCCGTAAGCCAGGCGAGTGGCGGGTGACGCCTAACCTGACTTCCTACGAGGATGCCTGCAAGTCCTTCTCGTGGGAGCAGGCTGAGGAGCTGCTCGACGGTTTGCCAGGGGGGCGCGGTCTGAACATAGCCTACGAAGCCATCGACCGCCATGCCTCAGGCGACCGTGCTGACCACGTTGCGCTTCGCTGGATCTCGAAGGACGATGAGGTCCGCGACTTCACGTACAGGGACATGGCGAGGCTGACAAACCGGTTTGCCAACGCTCTGCGCAGCCTGGGCGTCGGTAAAGGGGATCGAGTCTTCGTTCTCGCGGGCCGTATCCCCGAGCTCTACATCGCCGCCATGGGGACGTTGAAAAACGGCAGCGTCTTCTGCCCCCTCTTCTCCGCTTTCGGGCCGGAGCCGATTTTCTCGCGGCTCTCGATCGCCGGCGCGAAAGCACTGCTGACGACGGAGTCGCTGTACACGCGTAAGGTCGCTGGACAGCGGGCGCGGCTTCCTGAGCTGGAGCACGTGCTGTTGGTGAGCGACTCGCACGAGAGTACATCAGTGGAGGGGACCGTCGACTACCTTTCCCTGATGGAGAACACGAGCGACGAGTTCGAGATAGAGGCGACGCAGCCGGAAGACGTAGCTCTACTTCATTTCACAAGCGGCACTACGGGTACGCCCAAGGGCGCCGTTCATGTGCACCAGGCAGTGGTGGCCCATCACATCACCGGGAAGCTTGCCCTCGACCTTCACACCGAGGACGTCTTCTGGTGTACCGCTGACCCCGGGTGGGTGACCGGCACCTCTTACGGGATCATCGCGCCCTTCACCAACGGCGTAACCAACGTCATCGATGAGGGGGACTTCGATGTTGAGCGGTGGTACGGCATCCTACAGAACCAGGCTATTTCGGTCTGGTACACGGCGCCAACGGCGATACGGATGATGATGAAGGCGGGCAGCGCAGTCGCGCAGAGTCACAGCTATCCAGCGCTGCGCTTTCTGGCGAGCGTCGGTGAGCCGTTGAACCCTGAGGCCGTGGTCTGGGGCCAGGAGGCGTTTGGCCTGCCCTTCCACGACAACTGGTGGCAGACAGAGACCGGGGGCATCATGATCGCCAACTATGCCTCAATGGACATCCGCCCGGGCTCCATGGGCCGTCCCTTGCCCGGTGTGGAGGCAGCGATCGTGGAGCGGGTTGAAGATGGCCGCGTTATCGAGGTCACCGAGCCAGACAGACAGGGAGAATTGGCGCTGCGTCCGGGCTGGCCTTCCATGTTCCGGGCGTACTGGCATGAGACAGCACGGTATGAGAAGTGCTTCGCCGACGGGTTTTACCTGACCGGGGACCTCGCGCGGCGTGACTCGGACGGCTACTTCTGGTTTGTGGGGCGGGCCGACGATCTGATTAAGAGCTCCGGCCATCTCATCGGGCCGTTTGAGGTTGAGAGCACCCTGATGGAGCACCCTGCTGTGGCGGAGGCCGCCGTCATCGGGAAGCCGGACCCAGTAGCGTTGGAGATAGTGAAGGCGTTCGTTTCTCTCAAGGATGGATTCGAGGCGAGCGAGGCACTTCGCCGCGAGCTTCTTGGCTTCGCGCGATCGAGGCTGGGGGCCGTCGTAGCCCCCAAGGAGATCGAGTTCCTGCCCGGGCTGCCAAAGACCCGCAGCGGGAAGATCATGAGGAGGTTGCTCAAGGCCAGGGAGCTGGGGCTTCCCGAAGGTGATACCTCTACCCTGGAGGCTGCGACCTGATGGCCCAAGTGCATCGCATGGTCACGCAAGCCCGCACGCACAAGCTCGAACTGCTGCGTCAGATGCTCCTGATTCGTCGCTTCGAGGAGCGAAGCGCAGAGCTATACCAGATGGGCAAGATTCGCGGCTTTCTGCACCTCTACATTGGTGAGGAAGCAGTAGCAGTGGGGGCGATGCAGGCGCTGACTCCGGATGATGCCATCGTCTCGACCTATCGCGAGCACGGCCATGCGCTGGCGCGAGGGATGTCCTCCGACTGCCTGATGGCGGAGCTCTACGGCAAGGCGACGGGTTGTAGCCGGGGCCGCGGCGGCTCAATGCACTTTTTCGATGTCTCAAAGCGCTTCTACGGAGGCTACGCCATCGTCGGAGGTGGTCTGCCGATCGCTGTCGGGTTAGCGCTGGCTGACAAGATGCAGGGGCTTCAACGGGTCACGGCATGCTTCTTTGGAGACGGTGCCGTGGTCGAAGGCGAATTCCACGAG
>Ga0247825_10001700_pt1 | contig 14504 bp, 13 predicted proteins | sample 13C_Vanillin_Day_FD_194413 | JGI IMG/M metagenome (GOLD analysis project Ga0247825, IMG submission 194413) | Soil microbial communities from agricultural site in Penn Yan, New York, United States - 13C_Vanillin_Day48 | ecosystem: Environmental > Terrestrial > Soil > Agricultural land | place...
TGGTGCCGTACCTCGTGCGCTACGGTCCCGCCCGCTGGCGTGCCACGGTCGTTCCGCTGGTGATCGTCCTTGCCGTCGCGAGCCTGTCATGGGTTGCGGCGCTGGTGTTGTTGATCGCGGCGCCGCTGATCCCGATCTTCATGGCCGTCGTCGGCTGGCGTGCGAAGGCCGCGAGCGAGGCGCAGATGATCGAAGCAGGCGACATGAACGCCTTCCTGCTGGACCGCCTTCGAGGGCTGGCGACGCTGCGCGCCCTCGGCGCCGTCGACGCCACCGCCCGACGATTGGGCGAGGCTGCGAAGAGCCTGCGCGAACGAACGATGGTGGTGCTTCGCATCGCTTTCCTGTCGTCCGCCGTGCTCGAATTGTTCTCTGCGCTGGGTGTCGCCATGGTGGCGGCGTATGTCGGCTTCCATCTGCTGGGGACCTTCGAATTCGGCACATGGGGCGTTCGCTTGAGCCTGGGACAGGGCATGTTCATTCTGCTGCTGGCGCCTGCGTTCTTCGAGCCGCTGCGCGAGCTGTCGGCGGTGTGGCATGACCGCGCGGCCGGCGAGGCGGCGCTCGATTCGCTTGAAGGACTGGCGCGTGATGGCGTGCCGCTGCCGGGTGCGCAAGCGACCGCGTTGCCGCACGGACTGGCCGTGGCAGGTGCGCCGTCGATCCGTATCCACGGGTTGCATTTCTCGCACGCCGGCGAGCCTGCCTTCTTCGAAGGCTACGACCTGCGTGTGGCTGCGGGCGAGCATGTTGCGTTGGTGGGTCCGAGCGGCTCGGGCAAGACGGCCCTGTTGAGCCTGATTGCCGGTCTGGTGCCCTTGCGGCAGGGCGAGATCGTGATCGGCGGCGTGCCGCTGTCGGACCGCACGGCCGTCGCGCTGCGCGGTCGCATGGCGTGGATGGGCCAGAAGCCGCACGTGTTCGCGGGCTCCGTGCAGGCCAACGTCGCGTTGGGACGTGCGGGCGTCCACACCTCGCAGGTCGAAGCCGCGATGCAGTTTGCCGCCCTGGACGGTGTGGCCCAGGCGCACCCCAGCGGCGCGTTGGGGGAGGGCGGCACCGGCCTCTCCGGCGGCGAGGCCGTGCGGCTGGCGCTCGCGCGCGTCGCTGCGCATCCCGATGCCGATCTGCTGCTTGTCGACGAGCCGACCGCCCACCTCGACACACAGACCGCGGAGCGCGTGGCCGATGCGCTGCTCGAGCTCGCGCGCGGCAAAACCTTGATCGTGGCAACGCACGACCCCGTGCTCGCCGCTCGAATGCACCGTGTGATTCGCCTGGATGCGGTGCTCGAAGAGGAGGCCGCGTGAAGCTCTGGCGCGACCTTCGTCCTGTCATCGTTCCCTTCCTGGCCGCGGAGCCCGGCCGGCTCGCGCTCGGTGCCGCGATGGCTGCACTCACCGTATTGATGGGCATGGCGCTGCTGGGGCTCTCGGGATGGTTCATCACCGCCACGGCGATCGCGGGTCTCAATGCCCTGACGGCGATCCGCTTCGACGTGTTCATGCCATCGGCCGGGATCCGCTTGCTCGCGCTGGGACGCACGGCATCACGCTATGGTGAACGGCTCGTCACGCATGACGCCACCTTCGCCGTGCTGGCCGCATTGCGCGAGCGGCTCTTCCGCGGATGGGCGCGCCCCGACGCCGCGCGCCAGTTGCTGGCACGTCCCGCTCGACTGCTGTTTCGTCTCACTGCCGACATCGATGCGCTCGAGTCGCTCTACCTGCGCATGCTCGTGCCGGGCGGCGCAGCGCTCGGCGCCGCATTGTTCGCGGGCATCGTGCTCGGCTTCATGAGCCCATGGATGGGCGTGGCGCTCGCGCTCTGGTTGATCGGCGCCGGCTGGGGCATCGCATTGCTGGCTGCGGCGCGCGCGCAGCCCGCCGCAGTCCGGCGTGCGCAGGCGATGGAAGCCTTGCGCGCCCGCGCCGTGGATCTGATGGCGGGCCAGACGGACCTGGTCATGGCCGGCAGGATCGACGCGCAACGCGAAGCGCTCGCCGCGGCGGACCGCCATCTGGCCCAGGCCGACCTGGTGCTCAATCGTCTGGAGGCCGGAACAGGCATGGCCTACGGCATGGCGGGCACGCTGACATTGGCAGTGGTGCTGATCGCAGCGGGCTGGCTCGTCGGCGAGGGCTCGATCGGAGCGCCGGCGGCGGCGCTCGCGCTGTTGGTTGCGTTGACTGCGGTCGAGCCCTTTGCCGCCTTGCGCCGCGGTGCGCTCGAAGCCGGGCGTGCCTTGTTGGCGGCCCGGCGCCTGGCGCCTCGCATGGCGCAGCAGGAGGCGCAGGTTTCTGCCGTGACCGGCATGCCCGGCGAAGGACATGCGTTGCAACTTACCGGGGCCACAGCGGCCCATCCCGGCAGTCGCACCGCCGCATTGCACAAGGTCTCATTGATTCTGTCCGCAGGGGAGCGCGTGGCGCTCATCGGCCCCAGCGGCGCCGGCAAGTCCACCTTGCTCGCGGCGCTGACAGGTGAACTACCGCTGCAATCCGGCAGCGTCCTTGTCCAACCGCACTGCCTGCTGACGCAACGTACGGAGCTTTTTCAGGACAGCCTGCGCGACAACCTCAGGCTGGCCGACCCCGATGCGGACGACGCTCAAATCTGGAGCGCGCTGCAAGCGGCCGGCCTCGCGCAGGAAGTGAAGGCGATGGCGTCGGGCCTCGATACCCGGCTCGGCGAGGGCGGCCTGGGGCTATCCGGCGGCCAGTCACGCCGCCTTGCACTGGCTCGGCTGTTGCTGCGAAACGTACCCTTTTGGCTGATGGACGAGCCTACCGAAGCATTGGACACTGCGACCGCGCACGATGTGTTGCAGCGCCTCGAAGTCGAGGCCGCAGGTCGCACTCTCCTGATCGCGACCCACTTGCGGCGCGAGGCCGCGCTGGCAGATCGCCTGGTCTGCATGAAGGAGGGCCGCATCTCGGTCAACCTGAAGCGCGGCACCCCGGCCTTCGATGCCGCACTGAGCACGCTGCGGCCGGACTGAGCTACGAGCGATAGGCAAGAACACGAAAGGAACCCATGGACCTCGACATCGTCGCCCTCTCACGATTGCAGTTCGCCCTCACGGCCCTGTATCACTTCCTGTTTGTCCCCCTGACCATCGGCCTGGCCGTGATCGTCGCGATCATGGAGACGGTCTACGTGATGACCGGCCGCATCATCTGGCGTGACATGACCAAGTTCTGGGGTGTGCTCTTCGGCATCAACTTCGCGATGGGCGTGGCGACCGGCATCGTCATGGAGTTCCAGTTCGGCATGAACTGGAGCTACTACAGCCACTACGTGGGCGACGTCTTCGGAGCGCCGCTGGCGATCGAGGGGCTCATGGCCTTCTTCCTCGAAGCGAGCTTCGTCGGGCTCTTCTTCTTCGGCTGGGACAAGTTGTCGAAGGTGGCCCACCTGATCGTCACCTGGCTGGTGGCCATCGGCTCGAACTTCTCGGCGCTGTGGATCCTGATCGCCAATGGCTGGATGCAGAACCCCGTGGGCGCGGCCTTCAATCCGCAGACCTTGCGCATGGAGGTGACGGACTTCTTCGCGGTGCTGGTCAATCCGGTGGCACAGGCCAAGTTCGTGCACACCGTCTCGGCGGGCTACACGGTGGCCGCGATCTTCGTGCTTGGCGTGTCGGCCTGGTACGTGCTGAAGGGCCGCCATCTGCAACTCGCGAAGCGCTCGATGACGGTGGCAGCCTCGTTCGGCCTCGCGGCCTCCCTCTCGGTGGTCCTGCTGGGCGACGAGAGCGGTTACCTCTCGACCGAGCATCAGAAGATGAAGGTCGCCGCGCTGGAGGCGATGTGGAAGACCGAGCCCGCGCCGGCTGCCTTCACGGCCTTCGGTTTCCCAGACCAGCGGACCCGCGAGACCCACTTCGCCGTTCACATCCCGATGCTGCTGGGTCTGATCGGCACGCGCTCGCTGACCACCGAGATCCCCGGCATCGACGACCTGGTGCATCGCGCCGAACTGAACATCCGCGTCGGCATCTCGGCCTACGACGCCCTGCAACAGATACGCGAAGCCGGCAGCACGGGCGCGGTGCCGGAATCGGCGCGCAACATCTTCGAGCAGAACGGGCATGCATTGGGCTACGCGCTGCTTCTCAAGCGCTACGTGGACGACCCGCGCAAGGCGACACCCGAACAGGTCGCGCAGGCGGCCCAGGACACGGTGCCCGCGGTGGCAGAGTTGTACTGGTCCTTCCGCATCATGGTCGGGCTCGGCATGTTCTTCATCGTGCTCACGGCCACCTTCTTCGTGCTTTCGACGCGGCGCAAGCTCGACGCCTACCCCTGGCTCCTCAAGGTGGCGGTCTTCGCCATTCCCTTGCCGTGGCTGGCCGCCGAACTGGGCTGGATCGTGGCCGAGGTCGGCCGCCAGCCGTGGGTGATCGAGGGTGTGCTGCCGACCGCGGTCGCCGTGTCGAATCTGGGCGCCACCACGCTGCTGATCACCATCCTCGGCTTCGTGCTGATCTACACGATCCTCATCGTCATCGAGATGAAGCTCATGCTCAAGGCGATCCGCAAGGGCCCCAAGGAACAGCCCGTGCCGGCGCCTTCGGTCTATCGCGCCGAAGCCGATCCCGAGCTGGGCGCACTTCGGTCCACGCCCCTTTCCGCCGACTGAAACCCGGAGCACGACATGATCCTGCACACACTGCTTTCCTACGAATTCCTGCGTGTCGTCTGGTGGCTGCTGCTCGGCGTGCTGCTGATCGGCTTTGCCGTGACCGATGGCTTCGATCTCGGGACCGGCATGCTGCTGCCCTTTGCCGGCCGCAACGACCTCGAGCGCCGCGTGATCATCAACAGCGTCGGCCCCATCTGGGAGGGCAACCAGGTCTGGCTGATCCTCGGCGGCGGCGCGATCTTCGCGGCCTGGCCGCAGCTCTATGCCGTCTCGTTCTCAGGCTTCTACCTGGCGATGTTCGCGATCCTCGTCGCACTCATATTGCGGCCGGTCGCCTTCAAGTTCAGGAGCAAGCGTGATGACGCAAGCTGGAAGGCGCGCTGGGACTTGGCCCTGTTCATCGGCGGCTTCGTGCCTTCGCTGATCTTCGGCGTGGCGATGGGCAACGTGCTCCAGGGCGTGCCCTTCCGTTTCGGGCCGGACATGCACATCTTCTACGACGGCTCCTTCTTCGGCCTGCTGAATCCGTTTGCCCTGCTGTGCGGACTGGTGTCGGTCGCCATGCTCGTGATGCACGGCAGCGCCTGGCTTCAATTGAAGACGCAGGGCCCGGTCGCCCAGCGCGCACGGGCCTACGGGAGCGTCGCTGCGGTGGCGACTGTCGTTCTCTATGCGCTGGCCGGGTTCATGCTGTGGTCCTTCGTGGACGGGTATCGCGTCACGAGCTCGTTGCCGCCGGATGGTCCGTCCAATCCCTTGCTGAAGACCGCCGAGGTGCACGCGAGCGCCTGGTTCACTAACTATGCGGCGTCTCCGTGGCTGTATGTCGTCCCGGCGCTGGGCCTTGGTGGCGCGCTGATCGCGCTGCTCGGTCTGCGCATGCGCGCGGAGATGCTGACACTGGTTTCCAGCGGCCTGAGCATCGCCGGCATCATCCTCAGCGTGGGCGTCTCGATGTTCCCGTTCATCCTGCCGTCGTCGATCGACCCGCGCGCCAGCCTCACCGTGTTCGACTCGTCGTCGAGCCACCTCACGCTCTTCATCATGCTGGTCGTGACGGTGATCTTCATTCCCATCATCGTGGCCTACACGAGCTGGGTCTACTACGTGCTCCGAGGCAAGGTGGACGCCGACGCAATCCGCGAAGACCGCGGCCACGCCTACTGATCCGCCCTTCAAGAAACAACCAAGGAACTCACTCATGTGGTACTTCGCCTGGCTCCTGGGGCTGCCCCTGGCCGCGACCTTCGCGGTGCTCAATGCGATGTGGTACGAACTGATGGACGACGAGGCGATTCGCCGGGACAAGATGAACAAGCCGTAGGCGCTACGAAGCCGGCTTCTTTTCCTTGGCGCCGGTCAGCCGGTCCTTGAGTCCGAGAACCCGGGTCACGGTGGCGCCCATGCCCATGAGCTGCATGGCGGTCTCGGGCGCGAGGCGCTGCACGTCGTCGAACCACTTCATGAGCCGGTCGATGAGATCGTGCATCTCGCGCATGCGCTGTTGGGCATGGCGCTCCTCGTCGGAAGAGGGCTCTTCGAGCAGAGCCATCCGCAGCATCGACAGCGTCGGCTCGATCTCGCGGCGGCGCCGTTCCTCGGCCAGCACGCGGAAGATCTCCCACACGTCGGAAGGCGCCTCGAAGTATTCGCGCCGGTCGCCCGGGTGATGGCGCAGGCGCACCAGCCGCCACGCCTGCAGTTCCTTCAGGCCCATGCTCACGTTGGAGCGCGAGAACTCCAGCAACTCTGCAATCTCGTCTGCATTGAGCGCCCGTTCGGAGAGGAAGATCAGCGCGTAGATCTGGCCGACGGTTCGGTTGATGCCCCACTTGCTGCCCATTTCTCCGAAGTGGGCGACGAACTGGCGGTTGAGCGGGGGGAGCGACTGGATAGGCATCGACCGATTTTCAGTCCGAATTCCCTGAAGCTTCAAGAAAGACTGAAGAGTCCCCCGCCGGGGTCATCCCGAGTGGTTTGGCTACTTCCAGGGCGTGGGCTGGGGCACTTCGCAGGCGGGCTCGACGTCAACGCTCTTGAAGTCGGCCGGCGAGACGATCTCCAGGTACTCCATGTCCGGCGAGTAGTCGAAGAGAAAGTGCCGGATGCCAGGCCGTTGGTGCACGACGTCACCGGCCTCGACCAGCGTTTCCTTGTCTTCGTACATGAAGCGCGCCCAGCCCTTCACCATGATGACGATCTGGAAGTCCGCCTCGTGCCGGTGCCAGCCGGTGCCCGTTTCCGGTGCCATGTTGGCCTTGACGAGGTGCGCGATCACCTTGCCGTTGGTGGCCTCGGCGATGCCAAGGTCGCGGTACAGGAAGAAGTCGCGCAGCCCGCCCGAGACGAACTCGGTATCGCCGGGTTTGACGTGAGAGAACTTCGTGTCGGTACGGTCCAGCATGTGCGCTCCTCGAAGGATGGAAGGTGGGGATGCTGCGCCGCAGCACGCATAAACCATTCCAGAAATCGCCTTGACATCGGTTCTTCGCGCTCCGAAACTCAACCATATGGTTCACTCTGACGACGGCACGCTCGATGCCATCTTTGCCGCGCTCTCCGATTCGACGCGCCGCTCGGTGCTCGAACGACTCGGGGAGGGTGGCGGCCTCACCGTGACCGAACTTGCACAGCCGCACGGCATGTCGCTCACCGGCTTCATGAAGCACCTGCGGGTGCTCGAGAACGCCGGCCTGGTGTCCCGCACGAAGGAGGGCCGAATCGTGCGATGCGAGCTGTCCCCTCAGCCGATGCAGGAGGCTGCCGTGTGGTTGGGCGGGCTGACGAAGTCGCGGCCGGGTGGCCTGAACGCCCGGAGCGCGATAATCCCCGCATGAGCGGCAACACCTTCGGCACCCTTTTCGCGGTCACCAACTTCGGCGAATCCCACGGACCCGCGATCGGATGCGTCATCGACGGCTGCCCGCCCGGCATGGCGCTCAGCGAGGCCGACATCCAGGGCGACCTCGACCGCCGCCGCCCCGGCACCAGCCGCCACGTGACGCAGCGCAACGAACCCGATGCGGTGCAGATCCTCAGTGGTGTCTACGAAGGCAGGACCACCGGCACGCCGATCGCGCTGCTGATCCAGAACACCGATCAACGCAGCAAGGACTACGGCCAGATCGCGCAGCAGTTCCGCCCCGGCCACGCCGACTTCACCTACTTCAAGAAATACGGCATCCGCGATCCGCGTGGCGGTGGTCGTTCGTCGGCACGACTGACGGCGCCGATGGTGGCCGCCGGCGCAGTCGCCAAGAAATGGCTGTTCGAGAAGTACGGCACCGTGTTCCGCGGCTGCATGGCGCAGATCGGTGACATCGTGATTCCCTTCGAAAACTGGGATCACGTCCCGAACAACCCGTTCTTTGCGCCCGTTGCCGACGTCTCGCAGCTCGAGGCCTACATGGATGCCCTGCGCAAGGCCGGCGATTCGTGCGGCGCGCGCATCCGTGTGACCGCTTCGAAGGTGCCCGTCGGCCTCGGCGAGCCGCTCTTCGACAAGATGGATTCCGACATCGCCTGGGCCATGATGGGCATCAACGCCGTCAAGGGCGTCGAGATCGGCGCCGGCTTTGCCAGCGTCACTCAGCGCGGCACCACGCATGGCGACTCGATCACGCCCGAGGGCTTCGTGACCAACAACGCGGGCGGCGTGCTCGGTGGCATCAGCACGGGGCAGGATCTCGAAGTGAGCATCGCGATCAAGCCGACCAGCTCGATCATCAGCCCGCGCCAGTCCGTCGACGTCAACAACCAGTCGGTCGAGGTCGTGACCAAGGGCCGTCATGATCCCTGCGTCGGCATCCGCGCGACACCGATCGCCGAGGCGATGCTGGCGCTGGTCGTGATGGAGCACGCACTGCGCCATCGCGCGCAATGCGGCGACGTGAACGCGCAGCAGGATGCGACGTCGCCCGGCGCCGAGTCCTCGTCGCCCCAGGCGTCCTTCCTCTAGTGTCAGCCCCGCAAGTGGCGGGTGGCCGCGGCCACCTGCTGGCCTTTGCGGCGCTCTCGGCGAGCTATTTCGCCCACATCGGTTTCTTCAACCCCTACCTTCCGCTGTGGCTGAAGGAGTTGGGCTTGCCGATCTTCGTGATCAGCCTGCTGACGTCGGTGCAGTCGATCACGCGCGTGTTCGCGCCCTACGCATGGGGCGCGCTCAGCGACCACACGGGCGAACGCGTGAAGCTGCTGCGCTTCAGCGCGGCCGTGGCGCTGGTGTCGTCCTTCGGCCTGTGGTGGAACGGCGGCGCCTGGTGGCTGGGACTGGTGCTGCTCGTGATGTTCACGCACACGAGTTCGATGATGTCGCTGACCGAGGCCGCGATGGCGCATCTGGTCGCCGGAGACTGGGGTCGATATGGACGCATCCGCCTGTGGGGCTCGGCCGGCTTTCTCGTCACCGTGTTTTTCGCCGGCGAATGGTTCGAGCGCTTCGGCATGCGGCACTTTCCGGCCTGGGCCGGCGGCACGCTCGCCATTGTGCTGATCGCGACATGGCGGCTGCCCGACGTGCGCGAGCCGGTGACCGCCCACGCGCAGGCCAGGGAGCCAGTCGGGCCGGTGCTGCGTGTGCCGGCGGTGCGCTGGTTCTTCGTCTCGCTGTTCTTCCACGTGATGGCGCACTTCGCGGTTTACGGATTCCTGTCGCTGTACCTCGATTCGCTCGGCTACGGCAAAGGCACGATCGGCCTGCTGTGGGCGCTGTCGGTGGTCGCCGAGATCGCGTGGTTCTTCCTGCAAGGTCGGCTGCTGGGGCTGATGGCGATGCCGCGCTGGCTGCTGCTGTGCGGCATGGCCGCGGTACTGCGGATGGGCATCACCGCGAGTTGCGGGCAGTGGATTTGGGCGCTCGTGGTGGCGCAGGCGCTGCACGCGCTGTCGTTCGCGGCGCACCACACCACCTGCATCGCAATGGTCTCGCGCCATTTCCCGGGACGCCTGCGCGGCCGCGGCCAGGCGCTGTTCACCGTGATCGGCTATGGCTTCGGCGGCGTGTTCGGTGTGCTGGCGGGTGGGGCGATCGCGCAGCGATTCGGCTATGTGGCGATGTTCGGGGTGGCGACGGTGCTGGCTGCGATCGCCAGCGTGTGTGCATGGCGCGCCCTGAGGTTGGAGTCGCCCGGGCTGACCTCGGTTTGAGCAGTGATGGAAGAACCGATCACTCAAGTTCAGCCCGGCGAGGCATATCCGCGCCGCGACGCGAGCAGGTGATGGCCGCTGCCCGCGCAGCAAAGCGGAGCAGGGCGTCGAGCGATGCGCTGCCCAGCGCCGACAACGCATCGGGCGTGAGTGCGTCGTGCTCGTCCAGCCAAGTGAGCAGCGCCGCCTGAAAGGTATCGCCCGCCCCGACGGTGTCGACCACTTTCGTCTCGGGCGATGGAGCGTCAGCCTGCGCAGCCCGCGTCCACGCACTCGCGCCATGCCGACCGCGCGTCACCGCCACCAGTGCGACGCCCTGCGTGAGCCAGCGGGCGGCGATCTGCTCCGGCGTTTCCGACGGATAGAGCAGGCCCAGGTCCTCGTCGCTCACCTTCACCAGGTGCGCGATCGACACCATCTGCTCGACCATCGCCCGCCAGTGCGCGAGATCGGGCTCGACGTTGAGGCGTACGTTCGGGTCGTAGGCGATCAGCCGGCGTTCGCGCTCGCGCGCGGCCAGGGCGCGCAGGGCGCTGCCCACCGGCTCGACCGCCAGGGCGTACGAGCCGAACTGCAGCACCCGCGTGGCCGGCGGCAGAGCTGGCAGCGTGTCGTGCGTGATCTGCCGGTCCGCCGCGCCGTTGCCGTGGAAGGCATAGCGCGGCACGCCGCTGGCATCCACGCTCACGACGCTGAGCGTGCTCGGCGCATCGTTGCGCAGGATCAGCGAGGTGTCGACGCCCTCGGACCGGAGCGATGCGAGCAGCCGCTCGCCAAGCGCGTCGGTGGAGAGGCCGGTCAGGAAGGCCACCGGCTGCGCCAGCCGGGCCAGCCCCTGCGCCACATTGAGCGGCGAGCCGCCGATGCGCGCATCCAGGGTCATGCCGGTGGGCGTGGCCTCACCCATGTAGACGTCCATCAGCGCTTCGCCGCAAACCACGAACATGGCGGTTCTCCTGCTCAGCGGGGTGCTTGCCAGCCCTTGTAGTCCTTGATGTTGGCGCGCGTGATCAGGGTCGACGGCAGCAGCGTCATCTGTTCAGCCGGCTTCTTGCCATTGAGGATGTCGCGCCCGATCTCCACCGCCTTCTGCGCAATCATGAACGGGTCCTGGCTGGCCGATGCCTGCACCTGGGTGTCGGCCTTGAGCGCGGTCTCGATGTCCGGTGCGCCGTCGACCGATGTGATGATGATGTTCTTGCGGTTGAGTTGCTTGGCCGCGAGGTCGGTGCCGATGGCTTGCGGATCGTTGATGGCAAAGACAGCGTCGATCTTCGGAAAACGCGTCAGGTGGTTCTGCATCACGTTGAGCCCGCCTTCGCGCGAGCCCTTCGCGTCCTGGTCATCCGAAAGCACCTTGATGTCGGGGCTCTTCTTGAGCACCGTCTTGCAGCCGTTGACGCGATCGACCACGGCCGAGACCTGCGGTCCGTTCTGGATGATCACGTTGCCCTTGCCGCCGAGCTTCTCGACGATGAACTGGCAGGCGATCTCGCCGGCCTGCACGTTGTTGGTCTGCACCGTCGCGTCCGAGCCATTGGCCGCCACGTCGACGCCGACCACCACGATGCCGGCCTTCTTCGCCTTGTTCAGCGCGGGTTCGATCGCCTTGGCGTCCACCGCGTTGACGAGGATCAGGTCCGACCCGGCGGAGATGAAACCGTCGATCTGAGAGAACTGCTTGTTCAGGTCGTAGTCGGCCGACAGCGCCGTGACCTTGGCGCCGGGGTTGTACTGCTTGGCCTTGGCCTCCGCGCCCTTGGCGAGCGAGACGAAAAAGGGATTGCCCATCGAGCCGAGCGTGATGCCCACGTTCTTGAATTCCTTCTGCTGGGCGTGTGCCACGGGCAGGGCGAAGGCAGCGGCAATGGCGGCGAGGGCGAAGATTTTGTTGCGCATGAAAGTCTCCTGGGGTTGGTGGTTGAAATCGCTCAAAGCAACGGTCGGTGTGTGATTGGGGAAACACCGTGGAACCGGCTCCGCCGGTCCGAAGGTGTTGCCCCCTGCAAGGGGGTAGGCGCAGCGACACGAAGTGCGCGAAGCCTGGGGATGTGCCTATGTCCTTGCCGAGTCTTTGCGGCGATAGCGGTCGAGCGCGACGGCGCCGATGATCACCAGGCCCTTGACGATGTACTGCCAGATGTCGGAGACACCCATCAGGATCAGGCCATTGGTGAGTACCGCGATGATCAGCGCGCCGATCAGCGTCCCGAGGATCGAGCCGGTGCCCCCGACGAAACTGGTGCCGCCAAGAATCACTGCTGCAATCGCATCGAGTTCATAAGAGGCGCCGAGCTGCAGCCCGTTGGCCGCGTAGAGCCGTGCCGAGGCCATGACGCCGCCCAGTCCCGAGAGCAGCCCCGAGGTGCAATACACGAACAGCAGCACCGCCCAGACCTTGATGCCTGCGAGCCGCGCCGCTTCCGGGTTGCCGCCCACCGAGTAGATGTTCAGGCCCAGCACCGTGCGCCGCAGGATGAACCACGACAGCGCCACCACCGCGAAGGCGATGATCACGAGCCAGGGGATGCCCAGCACTTCGCCATTGCCGATGAACGCGAAGGGCAGCTGCGGATTGAACACCGTCGTGTCGTTGCCGATCAGCCGCGCGATGCCGCGCACCGCAGTGAGCGAACCCAGCGTGACGATGAAGGGCGGCAGCTTGACGAAGGCTATCAGCACGCCGTTGATCAGGCCGAACAGCAGCCCGCATGCCAGCCCCGCGCCGATGCCGAGCATGCCGAACTGCGGAAAGTTCGACACCAGCATCGCCACCACGGCCGACGCGGCGAGGATGGAGCCGACCGACAGGTCGATGCCACCCGTGAGGATCACGAAAGTCATCCCGGCCGCGAGCACGATGTTGATCGACGCCTGCTGCGTCATGATCGACAGGTTCTGCAGGCTGAAGAAGTTGTCGCTCGAGAAGCTGAAGCCGATGCACAGGAGGACGAGCACCGGCAGCATGCCGAGTGCGCGAATGATCTCCTTGCCCGTGGCGCCGCGCAGCGCGGAGGGCAGGGCGGGGTTCTCCGTCGCCGTGATGGCGGGCGATGCTTGCTTGTTCATTGCATGTCTCCTGGAAGCCGTCTCAGTGAAGCGTCGGGGTGTGGGTGGGGACCGCGCCGGTGGCGAGCGCGACGCTGTTTTCCTGGGTGATGGCCTGTCCGCTGCCGCCGCCGACCTCGCCGACGAGGTGGCCTTCGCGCATCACGATCACGCGGTCGCAGATGCCGACCACCTCGGCCAGCTCGCTCGAGATCACCAGCACCGCGACGCCGCGCCGTGCCAGCTCGTCGATGAGACGGTAGATCTCGCTCTTGGCGCCGATGTCGACGCCCCGTGTCGGCTCGTCCAGGATGAGCACGCGCGGCGCGAGTTCGAGCAGGCGTGCGAGCAGCACCTTCTGCTGGTTGCCGCCCGAGAGCGAGCCGACGTTGACCCGGGCCGACGCCACGCGGATCGACAGCTGCGAGATGGCATCACGCGCCCGCTGCGCCGCCCGCTTGCCGTCCATGACGCCGCCCGCGTTTGCGTCGCGCGGGCACACCATCACGTTGATGTTGTCGCGCACCGAGAGATCCAGGAACAGGCCTTGCCCCTTGCGGTCCTCGGTGAGATAGAGGATGCCGGAGCGGATCGCATCGATCGGCTTGTGGATGTTGAGCACCGCGCCGGCGCCGTTCAGCGAGACTTCGCCGCCGGTGCGCGGATCGGCGCCGAAGATCAGGCGCGCCAGTTCGGTGCGGCCTGCGCCCACCAGCCCGGCCAGGCCCAGAACCTCGCCCGAGTGCAGCTCGAAGCTGCAGCCATGCACGCGCCTGCCGTCGCTGAGTCCGCGCACCGTGAGCGCCTTGGCGCCGGTGTGCTGGCCGTGGTGTTCCTTGCGGTAGAAGCCCGAGAGGTCGCGGCCCACCATCATCTTCACCAGCTTGTCGCGCGAGAGTTCGGCGCGATCCAGCGTGCCGACGTAGGTGCCGTCGCGCAGCACCGTGACCTCGTCCGCCAGCTCGTCGATCTCGTCCATGCGATGGCTGATGTAGAGAATCGCGAGCCCCTCGTCGCGCAGGCGGCGGATCAGCGCGAAGAGACGATCGGTCTCGTGGGTCGAGAGCGGCGTGGTTGGCTCGTCCATCACCAGGATGCGGCAGTCGAAATGCACTGCGCGAGCGATTTCCACCAGCTGGCGTTGCGCGATCGAGAGCGTCGCCACGCGCGTCGCCGCGACGAAGTCCGCGCCGAGCCGCTGCAGGGTGGCTTCGCAGGCCTTTGCCATTCCGGCGCGATCCACCAGGCCACCGCGGCGCAGGGGCCGGCCCATGTAGATGTTCTCTGCGACGGTGAGGTTCGGGGCCAGGCTCAGTTCCTGGTAGATCACCGACACCCCGAGGTTCTTGGCCGCGAGCGGCCCGTCGATGTGGACCGGCTTGCCGTCGATCAGGATCTCCGCGCCGGGGTCGGGCATGTAGGCGCCCGAGAGCACCTTCATCAGCGTCGACTTGCCGGCGCCGTTCTCGCCCATCAGCGCGTGCACGTGGCCGGCGCGGGCGCTGAGGCGCACATCCTGCAGCGCCTTGACGCCCGGAAAGGTTTTCGAGATCTTGCGCAGTTCGAGCAGCGCGGCGGGGGAGTCAGGCATTGACAGTCTCCTGGTTGGCGGGGTGCGGACGGCCGCGCAGCACGTCGGCGCGCGGCGAGAAGTTGAAGAA
>Ga0247825_10001701_pt1 | contig 14503 bp, 17 predicted proteins | sample 13C_Vanillin_Day_FD_194413 | JGI IMG/M metagenome (GOLD analysis project Ga0247825, IMG submission 194413) | Soil microbial communities from agricultural site in Penn Yan, New York, United States - 13C_Vanillin_Day48 | ecosystem: Environmental > Terrestrial > Soil > Agricultural land | place...
GGTGGTGGGGCCGAGCCTTCCTCGGCGAAACCGGACGAGAGCACCGTCGCCACAGCGACGCCGAGGCGGGCGCACTCGCGGACCGCCTCGATCGCGGCCTCCGCACCGGTCATGATGTACACGTGCTCGGGAACCTCCGGCAGCGAAGACAAACTCGGCCACGCCTTCACTCCCTGCACCGTCTCCCGCCGCGGATTGACGAAATAGGCCTGCCCCTCATATCCGGCCTGCGCCAGGAACTGTTGCGGTCGGGCCGTCGTCTTCGTCGGATCATCCGAGGCGCCCACAATGGCCACACTCTTGGGCGCGAGCAGCGGTCGCGCGATAGCCGTATCTGACTGCTTCTGCATATCTGTCAACTCCTGTGCAGCGAATAGTGCGAAAGGGGTCATGCACCCCAGGCCCGAAGCGGCTCAGCGACCGGATTCGGATTCGAAGTGCGCCGAATCACCGGCCTCCATGCCTTGTGACCATAGTTACATACTCTATAGAGTACTGTCTATGGAGACAGAAAGCAGCGTTCGACGAGCCGATGAGAAGCTGACGGGACCCACCGATTGCGTAGATGGCGACGACTCATCTATCCGCGGCATGGTGAATACGACCTCACTCGCCGCCCGACTGGCGCTGACTGCGGTCGCTGCGGATCGCTTCGTCGGACATCCACCAGACGGCTTCGATCAACGAGTATTCGGCGGGCATCTCCTGGCCCAGGCGCTTCTCGCGGCTACCGGCACGGTGGACGACAGCCGAATAACGAACTCGCTGCATGCATACTTCCTGCGTCCCGGACGGCCGGGGGAGTCCATCAACTATTCCGTCACCCGTATCAGGGACGGAAGATCTTTCTCGACCCGATCGGTCACCGCACACCAGGGAGCTCGGGAACTGATGACCTTCCAAGCATCCTTTACCGAGGCTCGCCCGCTGCAAGATGTGGTCTCCAAGTCCCCACCGCCGTCGCCCGATCCCGAATCGTTGTTGCCACTTCATCAGCGTCACCGGGACCCCTCGGTACCTCCGGACGGGATAAATTGGCCGACCCGCACCCGGTGGCGCACCGCATCCAGGCCGTTGGATGTGAGGTACATAGACGACGGTGACGATCCGGCGCTTCGGCGCTTCTGGTTCCGTGCCGAAGCGCTCAGGTCTACGGCATCACAAAATCTGCACCGGGCGATTGTGGCGTTTGCTTCCGATCGGTCGTTACTTCCTGTAATCGCAAATACACGTGGCGACCTTCGCCGTTCCGGCGAACAGAAGGTGGCAAGTGTGGACCACGCCTTGTGGTTTCACCAAGACGTGCACATAGGTGAATGGTTGTTGTACGTTCAGGACAGTCCACACAGCACCGCACACGGGCTAGGTACCGCACGCGGTCTGATCTACTCCGCCTCAGGGGATCTCGTCGCCACAGTCACCCAACAGGGATTTCGGCAGTGAGATGTCAATTCCAAACCGTCGTTGACAGGCCCTCGTCGACTATCGAATTCGAGGCCTCCCAATCGCACCGGTCCTCTGAAAATGATCTGTCCGATTCTCCTCGGAGACCGGATCTGCAGTCCGATCAGTACAGAATCGTCATCGAAGTGGCCCTCTTTTCGGGGCTATCGCGGTGAAGCCGGGGTCTGGTCGGTGTTCATCAGCCGATTGTTGGCGGCGCTTCTTGAAGCGGTGGCCGAAGATCTCGATATTGCGTTGATTCAGAATCTCGCTCGACCCACTGGCGATCATCACGTTGCGTGTGCGGGCCTTGCAGGCGTACATCGATCCTGATCACACCCGAATGTCTGTGCCAACTGGATTCGCTTCACCGTTGGATCGGTGACGTCCTTGGCGGTCGATTGTCGGCGTGGGTGGTTGGGGATCTCGCTCTGTCGGAGGGCTGATAGCCGATTCTGCGGAACCTTGCGTCCGTTGGGGGTTCAGGCATGGCCTTGCGCGTGGTGTAGTGCACCCGCGACGTGGCCGAGTGCGAAACCTCTCTTGCCGACTGTGTTCGGTCGGATCCCGTGCTCGAACGCGCATACGCGCTGGTACACGGCCTTGTCGGAGCACCTCATACGAGTCCGTACCGTCGTCGAGTGCAATCGCTCGCCGGGTCGCCGACCCACACCACCAGGCACGGCTTGTCGTAGTTCCCGGACCGATACCACTGAATGAGGTCCTGTTTCATCGCATCCATCTCGCGGTAGTAGTCCTCGGAGGCCTCACGGAACTCCCACGAACCGAAACGCCCGCACATTGAGCGACCGGTACGGCGGAACGGGTTGCCGACCCTGGTGCGTGAGACCATCGTCGATGGAACCTTCCCTCCGAGATCGCGGCTGTCCGAACCAGAAATATGCTCTGCTGTGGGGGTTTACCGAAATACTCTGCGCGAGTCCTTCCATCTGAGCATCTGTCGATAACTCGATGTGCGGGACAGAGCGGGATCTTCGGGTTGGAGGCTTGGTCGTCGGGCTGGTCCTCGTGCCGCACGAGGCCCGCGCTCCCAGAGCGCAGCTGGGCGATCATTCCCAGTGTGTGGGGACATTGCGCTCGAGTTCGTCGAGCCAGATGCGGGCGGAGGCGTCCGAGGGCGCGCGCCAGTCTCCCCGGGGGGACAGTGATCCTCCCAGGCTGACCTTGGGACCGTTCGGCATCGCCGATCGCTTGAATTGGCTGAACCCGAAGAAACGTTCGACGAACACCGTCAGCCACTGCCGGATGTCGGGAAGTTGGTAGGCGACTCGGGTAGAGGGCGGGTATCCGGGTGGCCAGTCGCCGCCGGCTGGGTCGTGCCAGGCGTGCCAGGCGATGAAGGCAGTCTTCGAGGGGGTGAATCCGTAACGGAGTGCGTGGAAGAGGAAGAAGTCGTGGAGGTCGTAGGGTCCGATCGTGGTTTGGGTGCTTTGGGGCGGCTCACCGGGTGCGGCGGGAATCAGCTCGGGGCTGATCACGGTGTTCAGTACTCGCGCGAGGGTGTGTGACACGTCATCGGAGAATTGGTTGGTCGTCATGACCCATCGGATGAGGTGTTGTATCAGGGTCTTCGGGATTCCCGAGTTGACGTTGTAATGAGACATGTGATCGCCCACCCCGTAGGTCGACCAGCCGAGTGCGATCTCGGAGAGGTCGCCCGTGCCGAGGACGAGTCCGCCGCGTTGATTGGCGGCGCGGAACAGGTAGTCGGTGCGCAGACCCGCCTGAACGTTCTCGAAGGTGATGTCGTACAGCGGAATTCCACGGGCAAAGGGATGGCCCAGTTCGCTGAGCATGAGCCGTGCCGTCGGCGTGATGTCGATCTCGGTGAGGTCGACGCCGAGTGCCGCGCTGAGCCGGCTCGCGTTGGTGCGTGTTCGGTCGCTGGTGGCGAAGCCGGGCAGGGCGTAGGCGAGGATGTCTCGTCGTGGCCGGCCGAGGCGGTCCATCACCTTGGCGGCCACGATCAGCGCTTGGGTGGAGTCCAGGCCGCCGGAGACCCCGATCACGACCTTCGATCCCGGTCGCGCCCGCAGTCGTTGTTCGAGCCCTGCGACCTGAATGTTGTACGCCTCGTAGCAGTCTTGTTCGAGCCGGGCGGGGTCGGCGGGGACGAAGGGATATCGGCTGATTCGGCGGTGCAGGCCGATGTCCTCGGAGGGGGGATGCAACTCGAAGGTGATGCGGCGCAACGACTCGCCTCGTGCGCTGTGTTGCCGCCGGTTGTCGTCGAACGTCCCCATGCGGGTCCGCTCACTGCGCAGAAGCTGCAGGTCGATGTCGGCGACGGCGCGTTGGCGCCCCCGCGAGAACCGTTCTGCCTCTGCGAGCGGCACCCCGTTCTCGTAGATCAGGGTCTGTCCGTCCCAGGACAGGTCCGTGGTCGACTCGCCCGGACCTGCGGCGCAATAGATGTACGCGGCCAGGCAGCGGGCGGACGCTGACCGAACCAGCAGTCGGCGTTCTTCGGCCCGTCCGATTGTGACGGGACTTCCGGAGAGGTTGGCCAGCACGGTGGCACCGGCCAACGCCGCCTCGGCGCTCGGTGGAATGGGAACCCACATGTCCTCGCACACCTCGACATGAAACGTGAATCCGGGAACGTCGCCGGCTTCGAACAGCAGGTCGGGGCCGAACGGCACCTCCGTTCCGCCGAGCCGGGTCGTGCGACCGCGCAGGTCGTCCCCGGGCGCGAGCTGCCGTCGCTCGTAAAATTCACGGTAAGTGGGCAGATACGACTTCGGGACCGCACCCAGTAGGCGTCCGCGATGAATCACGGCGACAACGTTGTACACCCGATGCCCGTGGCGTGCGGGCAGGCCGACCAGGAGGACGGGCAACAACTCCGCCGAGCCGGTTACTACCTGACCCAACGCCTGCTCGGCGGCGTCGAGCACGGTGTCCTGCATCAGAAGGTCGTCCACCGAGTAACCCGAGAGTGTCAGTTCCGGGAATACCGCCAACCCGACGCCCTCGTCATGGCAGGCGCGTGCGGCACGCAGAACGGACACCGCGTTCACCCCGGGTTGGACAATTGCCGTGGGAATGGTGCAGGCTGCCGCGCGGAGGAAACCGTGCCGATAGCTGGAGCGGAAGTTCATCGATCACCACCCTCGTCCCGCCGTGTGCGGCCGTGCACCTGCACGTATCCACGATAGGACGTGCGGACCGGATTGGAGACGATCCCGCATCGCGCAGGGGCGCGGCAGTGAGACCGAAATCGCCGAGACCACGCTGGGGTCACCAGCACCACCCACTCGTCCACCACGACCTTGCTGGTAGTCAGTTCCTCTGCGGCCGCGACGAATGCACCTGATTTCCGATACGTGTCGCCGACGAAGTTGTGTGCACTGTCGAATTTTTCTCCCGGAGCGTGTGCAATCGGCCTCCGAAACCGACAGTCGGCGAGTGCGCACAATTCATGAATGACACAGGCGGGTAGCGGGGAGCGTCCCGGCTCCCAAGCTTTCGTGTCGGTTCCGTACTCCTGTCGGTCGGGCAAGAGCTGAGCCATGACGTGGACCGACGGGTCGAGGTCAGGAACGTGCGATGGAGAGCAGTGGCTCTGGTCCGGCAGCGTAGGCGAACGATCCGAGACGCTTCCCTATACTCCCCTTACACCGCGACGGGACTGAATGACGGCGAATTGCTCTTCGTGTTTCCGCCGGCGGCGCGGCCGAGCGAGATTGTGCGGTGCCGCCGACCGGTGACCCTGTGGGCGACGGTAGTGACATATGGCCTCTGTCGGTGTGCTGTTGCGGGATCTAGCGTCGATGTCACCGTGTCGGGTGTTGGCGCGGTGGAAGTTGTGGAGGTCGTCATGGTCACTGATTACGACGCACCGCGGCGTACTCGCGTCGAGGATGTCGATACCGACGATGCGGTGGAGGAGCCGCCTGGTCGCCGGCAGTCCCCGATGCCGGTGATCGATGAGGATGCCGACGACGTCGCGGTCGAGGAGGCGTTCGAGTTGCCGGGGGCGGACCTGTCGGGGGAGGGGGAGTTGACGGTGCGAGTTCGGCCTCGGCAGGCGGACGAGTTCGTGTGTTCGGGTTGTTTTCTGGTACATCATCTTTCGCGGCTGGCGGCGACGAAGGATGGAATGAAGTTCTGCCGGGACTGCGCAACCTGAGCCGGCTTGTCGGATCGATCAGCCGGTGCGCCTTCGGGGTCAGCGGCAGTCACCGCCGGGGCGGGGCAGGGTGAGGTGGTGCCCGCCAATACCCCGATCAAACCGTCGCTGGTGCTGGGTGCGAGCCACGTGGGTATCGTCGCAACGCAGCTGAGGGTGTGGCCACCGGCCGTCGCGGAAGGTAGTCGCCGGCGCCGGCCCGTATCTCCTGACGTGGCGGGTGTAGCCGCGCTGGCACTGCGGGCGATGCTCGGATATCGCATGATCGAGGATCTGCATGAACTCGAGTTTCGTAACGCATTGGTCGCGCAGGGCCTGGCGGTCTCGCCCGCCGACCGTCCCATCGGCATCGACTTCGCCGGCCCACCGCTCGAACAGGCAGGACGCATCGGCGAGATCGCGGAGGAGGTGACGGGTGGCCGTTCCGCGTTGCGCAGGTTCCTGCGCAACCCGACACCATCCGTGATCGCGCGGCTGGTGGGTGGGGATCACGAGGACCGCGGCGACTTACTGAGCTTCTTACTGTTCGATCCGGAGTTCACTGGTCAGATCGCCGAGTTGGGTCGCAAGCATGGCACAGACCCTGGCGGAAGAACGGTGTAGTCCGCGTACGAAGCTCCTCGTTGTCGACCGCACACAGAGAACGCAAACCACGCGAACGTGAAGTTTCGTTACCGCCGGCCTGCCTATCGTGACGAAGGGAAGTGGTCAGAGCCCTTGGCCCACCCACACCGTCACCGCCTCGGACCTCGTCCTCACCCACCTGATCCCCGTCGGCGCACCACGAAACGCGAGCGCCGCCGACTCCGCGCCCGAGACGCTGTATCGGGTCCGTTCCGGCGGCGTCGCCGCAAGATCTTCCTGGGCTCGCTGTCGACCCTCGTCGCCGAGACGCAGCACCTGCCGAGAAGACCGACGCGGAGACGGCGATGCCAGAGGTTGTGCCTGGGCCGTACAGGGATCACTCGTTGAGCCAGAGTCGGCGTCGGCATACTCGCAGCATCTCCGAAGCCTCGGACTGGGTGATGGTGTCGGGTGGGTCGGTTTCGAGAAGATCCTCGAGGCGCCGGAAGAACGTGGTCGCGGGCAGCCCGAACCCGGTTCGGATGTCGTCGGCGGGTCCACCGCGGTGGCGGTACCATCGCCGTTCGAAGTCGACCATCTGCACCGCTTCGGTACTGTGCATGATCGTCGCCTTTCACCGTTCAGTCCGGTGCGCCGACATGAGGAGGTGCTGGCGCAAGTTGTGCTCAGTTGCGCACACCGGGGCCGGGCCGTGCTTGCAGTCAACGTATGGCGATCATCGGGGCTCGCTCTAGAGTCCGAAGTCCTCGCCCGGGAAGGTCGGAGGGCTTGCCGTCGTGGTGGTGGGTCACCGGCCGATGTCGGGTTCCCCACAGTGTGCGGCTATCGCGGCGTGTGCCTTTCGTTCGAGCACTGTGGCGGCGGTCCAATCGTTCCCGACAGGGAGGATCGGCTCGGCAACAGCGAGGTGGATGGCTCCACGGTGGATGATCGTGCCTCGGTCGGGCCACATCATCGCGCGGGTGCCCGAGATCGCGACCGGCACGACGGGAAGACCGGCTCGAGCGGCGATCACGAAGGCCCCCATGTGGAAGGGGCGCAGGCCCGGCACCGGAGAGAGGCTGCCTTCGGGGAATACCACCAGAGGTTCACCACCAGCGGCCGCTTCCTCGAGGTGACCGGTGTCGGCCACGCTCTGTTCGCGCTCGGTCCGCTCGACGAATCGAGTGCCGATCCGCCTCAGCAGGAAGCCGACCAGCGGTTTGTGCTCGAAGACTTCACCTGCCACGAAGGTGAAGTGGTGGGGAAGGATAGTGGACATCGCAATGCCGTCGAGGAAGCTGGCGTGGTTGGCGACCACGACACAAGACGTCATCTGCGCGAGCCGGTCGACTCCGTTCGCGGTCACCGGGGTGCCGGTGAGCCGGGCGAGGCTGCGGGCGGCCGCGTGCACGACAACCCTGCGGGCGCCGAGGCCGGGAACGAGAGCCACGGCGATCAGGGTCGGCACGCCCACCGCGACGACCACCGACCAGCACCACAGGGCGTACGCCCCGGTCAAGGTGATCGCACCGGCGCGCCGTAGGCGAGGGAGCACACCCCGTGCCCCGAATCTGGCCAGCTGCCACCACACCGGGCGGGGACGAGCCCGCACGTCTCCCTGCGCGTAGTGGTGACGGGTGGCGGCGCGCCGGAGTTTGCCGCTGGAGGTCTTCGGCACGGTACCGGGTGGTGCGAGCACGATGTCGTCCGGTGGTGTGCCGAGCAGGTCGATGCTGATCCCGATGATGCGTTCTCGCAGTCCGGTGAGCGCGGCATCCGCGGTCTGCCGCGTTTCGGCGAGCACCACCAGGCGTTCGGTGCCGCCGGGGTGCCCGGATGTCGCGAAGACGACGACGCACCCCTTCCTGATACCAGGGATATCGCCCACCGCCCGCTCGAGCTCTTCCGGGTGCAGGTTCCGGCCTGCCCGGATGATGAGGTCTTTGATCCGGCCGGTCACGTAGAGTTCTCCACCGTCGAGATAGCCGAGATCGCCGGTGTCGAGCCATCCGTGCCGCAGCAGCGCCTTGGTGGCCCGCGGGTTGCGGAAGTATCCCGTGGTGGCCGAGGGTCCGCGGAACTCGATCCTGCCCTCGCGCCGGTCGCCGAGCACATTTCCCGCCGAGTCGACGACGCGGATCTGATGATTGGGAATCGCCTGGCCGCAGCCGACGAATCGGAGCGGATCCAGGTCGGCATCGGCGGCCCGTATCGCCCGTCCGGTGCGCAGGAAACGCTCGCGGTCGACACGGTCCACGACCGGACCGCGCCCCACCGGGGGGAGAGTGAGGCCGACGCACGCCTCCGCCAGTCCGTAGACCGGGGCCTGGGCCTGGCGGCGTAAGCCGTAGGCGGCGAATCGCTCGGCGAACCTGGTCACGGTATCCGCGCTCACCGGTTCGGCGCCGTTGAACACCATCCGCAACGAGCTGAGGTCGAGCCCGCCGAGCTCCGCGTCGGTGATTTTGCGCATGCACAGCTCGAAGGCGAAGTTCGGGGCCGCGGACAGCGTGCCGAGGTGGGCATCGATGGCCCATAGCCACCGCGCGGGCCGGGCCAGGAACTCCAGCGGCGACATCACCGCCAGCGGCACACCGAAGTACAGGCTGGACAGCCACGCACCGATCAGGCCCATATCGTGGTACAGCGGCAGCCAGCTGACGAAGACGTCCGAAGTGGAGACTCCCGTCGCCGTGCCCATCGCCCGGATGTTGGACAGGAGGTTCGCGTGGGTCAGGGTCACCCCCTTGGGGTCGCCGGTGCTGCCCGAGGTGTACTGCAACAGAGCGATGTCATCGGCGCCCCGGACCGCGCCGGCCGCTTCCCCGTAGCCGGTCAGTTCGTTCGGGGTGAGGACGTGGCGCACTGACTCCACCTGGCCGCGTACCAGCCGGGCCAGGCGCGTGGCTTCCGGATCGGTGACCAGCATGCGGGCCTGCGCGTTGCCGAGGATGTGGACCTGGCGGCGCAGGTGCTCGGCGAGTTGCGACGGACGGGCAGGCGGGTAGACCGCGGTACCGGGACGCCGCCGGCCAGAAGCACGCCGAGGAAGGTGGTGAAGTAGTCCCGGCCTGTGGGCAGCATGATGGCTGCCCGGTCGCCGGGCCGGAGGTCGCGCGCGAGTAGGGCGGCGGACACGGTGGCGGCGGCAGACTGCAGCTCGCCGTAGCCGACCTCGTCCTGTGTTCCCGCGTCTTCCGTCCCGCCGGAAAGGATGCGCAGGTGTACGCGATCGGGGTGGGTGCGGGCATGCCACGACAGCGCCTCGGTGAGGGTGGCGGTCGCGTCCGGAGTCCGCGCGATCGGCGGTGGCGCGGGGTGCCGCACGGGTATCGACGGCAGACGGCTCCGCGACGGGGCGCGGCGCACGGCGGTCATAAGATCACGGGGCGTCTCTACGGTGGCGAGGACGCCGCGGTCCAGGCTCACCCCGAACGCATCTTCGGTACGGGCGAGCAATTCGGTGACACCGAGGCTGTCCAGCCCGAGGTCATGATCGAACTCGCTGTCGAGCGTCGCGAGCGCCGCACGATCGACGGTGCGCCGTTCGGCCACGAGATCCCGGACAACCGCGAGCAGCAGGTCCTCGTCCTGCGCGGAGGTCGTCACCGGTCATCCATCATGGGACCACCTCGTCACGTGCGGTGGAGGAGGTTGTCCCGCTGCCCGTCACTGTGCAGGCGGGCGATTGCCTCGGCCGGCAGAGGCGCGAGTGAACACAGTTGCCGCGGCGACGCAGTGTCCCGTTGCGCCACGATGTCGGTGGCCGGAACGTAGCGCATGTCCAGCCCTCGAGCGCGACGTCCGCGAGCGGGCAGTTGGCCGTACCGGAGTCAATGTGAAGAGTCATCGGGTCCCGGACCCGGTTTGCTCGTCCGATCGGGTCGGCGCCAGGTGCTCGGCGAACCAGTCGCGGGCGAGGACGGCGACCTGTTCGAGGGTGCCCGGCTCCTCGAACAGGTGGGTGGCGCCGGGCACCACCGCAAGCGCGCTCTCGCATGTCAGGGCCGCCTGCGCCCGCCGGTTGAGTTCCAGCACGACGTCGTCACTTCCGCCCACGATGAGCAGTGTCGGTGCGCGCACGGCGGCCAGCTCGTCGCCGGCGAGGTCGGGCCTGCCGCCGCGGGAGACGACGGCGGCGACGTCGACCTGTGGGTCGGTCGCGGCCCGGAGTGCCGCGCCGGCGCCGGTGCTCGCCCCGAAGTAGCCGATCCGGAGATCGTTCACTTCCGCTTGGGTGCCCAACCACCGGGTCACCGCGACCAGCCGCTGCGCGAGCAGCTCGATGTCGAAGACCCTGGCCCGGTGGGTTTCCTCTTCCGCGGTGAGCAGGTCGAACAGCAGGGTACCCAGCCCGGCCCGGTTGAGCACCGAGGCGACGTAGCGGTTGCGCGGGCTGTGTCGGCTACTACCGCTGCCGTGTGCGAACACGACGATGCCGACCGGATTCTCGGGGACGGTGAGGTGCCCGGTCAGCGACACTTGCCCGGCCCGAACCGTTACCTCCTCGTCTCGCAGCAGGGGGTCGGCTGCCGGTGGCGGAACCGGTTCCGGGACGCGTTCGGCGGCGCGGCGTAACAGGTCGCAGACCTCGTCGTCGGAGGTTTGCCCGAAATGGACGTACCACTGCCCGACGGCGTCGAACCACGTCGGAGCCTCCAGCGAGATCACCTCGTCGGCTTCTCCGGCCAGGTCGTGGATCGCCTCGCGAGATCCCACCGGAACGGCCAGCACCACCCGCGCCGCGCCGTGTGCCCGGGCCACCTGGCATCCCGCGCGGGCGGTGGCGCCGGTCGCCATCCCGTCGTCGATGATGACCGCGGTCCGCCCGGTCAGCGGAACCCGTGGGCGCGCGCGCCTAAATCGTGCGCTTCTGCGTTGCAGCTCGGCCCGCTGGGTTTGCTCCACCATCGTGAGCTCCTCGGCGGTGACGTGCGCCATGCGAACAACGTCGTCGTTGAGCACGCGCACCCCGTCCTCGCCGATCGCGCCGAAGGCGAACTCGGGCTGGTAGGGAACGCCGAGCTTGCGTACGACGATCACGTCGAGCGGGGCGTCCAGCGCGCGGGCCACTTCGTAGGCAACGGGAACACCACCTCGCGGCAAACCGAGAACCACGGTGTTCTCGTCGCGAAAGGCCTGGAGTCGCCCGGCCAACCGACGTCCTGCGTCGCGGCGATCGAGAAACGGCATCGGGAGCCACCTCCTACCCAGGTTGTTCACCACCCTGCGCCCGATCCCTCACCCTCGACAGGGCCAGCCGTTACCAACCGGTGGGACCTTGGTCCTTCACGAGAACGCATCACCTCACCGGTAGGCAGGACTCGACGGGCAACCACGTCCGGCGGTGAAGTCCGGAACGCAACCCAAAGTCCCGATTCCGGGAGCATGAAGTCAGCATCGCAGGGTCCGGTCGCACGACGGGGCTGAATGTGCCGGACGCCCAGACCGCCAGGCGTGGCCGGATATCGAATCAAGTTCGGAGCGCGAGGTGCCCTCTGCGCACCGCGGGTGATGGCGGCCAGGCAGTGCCGTGCCGAAGATCGTCGGCTGTTGGTGACGATGGACCCTGATGTCCCCGGCCACTGACGGGTTCACTGGAAGACAGCATCGTTCCAGGAGAGGTTGGAGTCGTCGTGACAGCCACCATCGTCATTGTCGCCATCGTCGTCGTTGTGGCCTTACTGCTGTCGGCCTCGATACGTGTGGTGAAGCAGTATGAGAAAGGGGTGCACTTCCGGCTCGGGAAGATCATTGCCGTCCACGATCCCGGCTTGAGGCTGATCATCCCGGTCGTCGACAACCTCACGAAGGTCTCGATGCGGATCGTGACCATGCCGATTCAGTCCCAGGGCATCATTACCCGGGACAATGTCAGTGTCGACATCGCTGCGGTCGCGTACTTCCGGGTCGTCGACGCGAGGAAATCGGTGGTCGTGATCGAGAACGTCGACAGCGCCATCAACCAGATCGCCCAGACCACGCTGCGGAACGTCGTTGGGCAGCATTCTCTCGACGAGGCACTGTCCGACACCGCGGTCATCAACGGAAGCATCCGGCAGATCCTCGATACCACCACCCTCGAGTGGGGCGTCGAAGTCACTCTTGTCGAGCTCAAGGACATTCAGTTGCCCGACACCATGAAACGGGCGATGGCCCGCGAGGCCGAGGCCGAACGGGAGAAGAGAGCGAAGATCATTGCCGCCGAAGGGGAAGCGCGGGCGGCAGCGGCGCTCGGCGAAGCATCGGACACGATGATGGCCCACCCCCTCGCCCTGCAGTTGCGCAATCTGCAGACCCTTCTCGAGCTCGGGGTCGAGAAGAACACCACGGTGGTGTTCCCGGCCCCGCTGATGAGTGCGATCGGCGAAGTAGCGGCGTTCCTGTCCCGCGAAACGGCCGCCGCCGCACCCCTCACCCAACCGGTCATGGGGCAGTCGAACATCGACACGAGGGACGGCAACCCGTCGACGACTTCGTCGCCCTACCCGGCCACAGCCGCACCCACCGTCAACTAGAAGAGACATTGCGAACATCGCGTGTGGTCGCTGCGAATGCCGACAGACACCTCGCCGTAGAGGGGGAGTACCCGGCATTCCTGCCGCAAGGCGGCCAATCCCTTCGGCGATAACGCCTGTGTGGACCGCGGTTCGGGTCTTGGCGCCTGCTCGGCACGAGCGAATGAACGGGGTATCCGTCCTGTTCGGTGCGAGGGTGTCCTGTGCATGGTGAGTGGAGGAGTTCACTTGTGGGCCATCGCAGTCTGGAAGCAGGCGGTGTTCCCAGTCCTCGCTGCGTGTACCGTCGCGATCGCTCGCCAACTTTCGGCGACCGGTGTCGACGGTCACCCGTGGCTCCTCGCGCACCTCGGATCAGCGGGGGCTATCGGGAGAACGGCTGCCCGGCGCGGGTTCCGCGAGGGTGTGGGCTGACCAATGGCCGGTGACCCAATCCGCGTCCGGGGCCCGGTGGTATCCCAACGTGAGCAATGCCGACTCCAATGCGGCGAAATCGATGGATCCTTCCGGCAGCAGACCCCATCGCGGCGGCTTCTCGATGCGGTGCACCACCTCCCCGGAGGAGTCACGGACGATGAGGACGGTGTGTGTGGGGTCGATGTTGGCGCACACTTCGAACAAGCCCATGAGTTGATCCTGCGCGCTCGCGCTGCGGATCGGTAGACCTCGACAACCCCGGCCCGCCGTCGAGCATGCCCCGGGCCAGGATGGTCGCCGTCCCGGGGAAGTTCTCGAGGTAAGGACCGTTGGCCCTACTGCCAGATCCCGAGGGGGAGTGGACTCGGAAAGGTCAAACAACCACCTCCCAGTTTCTGGAGTCAGCCATGAGTATTTTGTCCCCCCGCCGTCCCAGCCAGTCGTCGTGGCCGGCATTGCCGGATTGGTCGGATCTGATGGCCCGATTCGAGTCGATGCCCCCGTGGACGTCCCTCGAGGGTCACATGATCCGCGTCGAGGAACACCTCGACGAAGGCCGGTACACGTTGCGCGCCGAACTGCCCGGGATCGACCCCGCCAAGGACGTCGACATCAGCGTCCGGGACGGGCAGTTGACGATCAAGGCCGAACGCACCGAACAACACAAGGAAGGCACCCGGTCGGAATTCCACTACGGCAGCTTCTACCGGTCCATGCCGCTGCCGGCCGGGGCGAAGGAAGACGACATCGACGCCTCCTACACCGACGGCATCCTCACCGTGACGATGCCGGTCACCGAATCCCCGACCCCGGAAAAGCACATCGAAATCACGAAGACGGCCGCCGCCGGTAACGGCCACAACTGACGCGCGGTCGGCAACTCGGGACCAGGCTGATCACCACCACCATCGCCCCGGTCCCGGTGGGTGACCCCGCATATCGAGGACAGCATGCCCAAGACGATCATCCCGATCGTCGCGGCCCTGTGGCTCGTGCTTGCCGCGCTCGCGGCCTGGAGCACCATCGCGTTCGCGTTCGCGGTCGCCTCGCTGGCCACCGTCGTGCTGGGCTGCTACCTGCTGTCGAGCGCGGTCACCGGACCCCGACACCGCTGACAGAATCAGGCTTCCTCGGATGAATTCCATTCTTTGACAACGACTTTTGGAGATCACCACTCATGACCACAGCACGTGACATCATGCACACCGGTGCAACCTGCATCGGCGAACACGACACCCTCACCACCGCCGCGCAACGCATGCGGGAGTTGGACGTCGGGGCGCTGCCGATCTGCGGTGACGACGACCGCCTCCACGGCATCATCACCGACCGGGACATCGTCCTCAAATGCGTTGCCGCCGGCACAGATCCCAACACGATGACCGCGGGTGATCTCGCACAGGGC
>Ga0247825_10001702_pt1 | contig 14500 bp, 10 predicted proteins | sample 13C_Vanillin_Day_FD_194413 | JGI IMG/M metagenome (GOLD analysis project Ga0247825, IMG submission 194413) | Soil microbial communities from agricultural site in Penn Yan, New York, United States - 13C_Vanillin_Day48 | ecosystem: Environmental > Terrestrial > Soil > Agricultural land | place...
TAGTAGTTGATGTCGATCACGTTGTCGAGCATCCGCATCGCCGTGGAGACGGTGCGCTTCAGCTTCTCGTGGTCGATGCCGCCGTCCTTCAGGTGCTGCGCCAGGTTGACCGAGCCGAGGTTGCAGACCGCGGTTTCGGTGTCGCTGGTGTTCAGGGTGATCTCGGTGCACAGGTTGGACGAGTGCACCACGCCGGCGTGCTGCTGCGGCGAGCGCACGTTGCAGGCGTCCTTGAAGGTGATCCAGGGATGGCCGGTCTCGAACAGCATCGAGAGCATCTTGCGCCACATGTCGGTGGCCGGCACCGTCTTGCTGGGCTTGATCTCGCCGCGGCGGGCCTTCTCTTCATAGGCCACGTAGGCCTTCTCGAAGTCGGCGCCGAACAGGTCGTGCAGGTCGGGCACGGAGGAGGGCGAGAACAGCGTCCACTCGCCCTTTTCCATCACGCGGCGCATGAACAGGTCCGGGATCCAGTTGGCCGTGTTCATGTCGTGGGTGCGGCGGCGGTCGTCGCCGGTGTTCTTGCGCAGCTCGAGGAATTCCTCGATGTCCAGGTGCCAGCTCTCCAGGTAGGTGCAGACCGCGCCCTTGCGCTTGCCGCCCTGGTTGACCGCCACGGCGGTGTCGTTGACCACCTTCAGGAACGGCACCACGCCCTGCGATTCGCCGTTGGTGCCCTTGATGTGGGAGCCCAGCGCGCGCACGCGGGTCCAGTCGTTGCCCAGGCCGCCCGCGAACTTGGACAGCAGCGCGTTCTCCTTGATCGACTCGTAGATGCCGTCCAGGTCGTCCGGCACCGTGGTCAGGTAGCAGGACGACAGCTGGCTGCGCAGCGTGCCGCTGTTGAACAGGGTCGGCGTGGACGACATGAAGTCGAAGCTCGACAGCACCTCGTAGAACTCGATGGCGCGCGCCTCGCGGTCGATCTCGTTGAGCGCCAGGCCCATGGACACGCGCATGAAGAAGGCCTGCGGCAGCTCGATGCGGGTCTTGCGAACGTGCAGGAAGTAGCGGTCGTACAGGGTCTGCAGGCCCAGGTAGTCGAACTTCAGGTCACGGTCGGCCTTGAGCGAGCCGCCCAGGCGCTTCAGGTCGTACTGCAGGAGCTCGGGGTTGAGCAGCTCGGCCTCCACGCCCTTCTTGATGAAGAGGGGGAAGTTGTCGGCATAGGCCTCGGCGACCGCCGCCGGCGTGATGTCCTGGCCGAGCACTTCCTTGAAGATGGTGTGCAGCAGCAGGCGCGCGGTGGCGTAGGTGTAGTCGGGATCCTTTTCGATCAGCGTGCGGGCGGCCAGGATGGACGCCTTGTAGACCTCGTCGATCGGCACGCCGTCGTACAGGTTGCGCATCGTCTCGGCCACGATCGGCTCGGCCTTCACGTCGGCCGAGAGGCCGGAGCAGGCGTTCTCGATCAGCGCCTTGAGCTGGTTCAGGTCGAGCGGGATGCGCTGGCCGCCGTCGGTGACGTGCAGCGCCGGCGCCTCGGCCACGGCGGGCGTGCCCTGGCGGGCGCGCTCCTGCGCGCGGCGGTCGCGGTACAGGACGTACGCGCGGGCGATGTCGTGGTGGCCGCCGCGCATCAGGCCCAGTTCGACCTGGTCCTGCACGTCCTCGATGTGGAAGGTGCCGCCGCCCGGACGCGAGCGCACCAGCGCGCGGATCACCTGCTGGGTGAGGCTGTCGACCGTCTCGCGCACGCTGGCCGAGGCCGCGCCCTGGGTGCCGTGCACGGCCAGGAAGGCCTTCATCATGGCCACGGCGATCTTGTTCGGCTCGAAGGGCACGACGGCGCCGTTGCGCCGGATGATCTGGTAGTGGGCGAGGGGGTGGGCGGTGGGCTGGCCGCCGGTGGTGGAAGCGCCGACGGGCGCCAGGGTCTGGGTGGAAATGCTTTCGACGCTGGACACAGATTGCATGTCGTTCCTCTGCTGCAGTTATTTTTTGGAAGGGCGCGAGTCTAACGCGCCTCAGCCTCAGGGGCACTATATATAGCGCCCCAAGCCACGGCAAGCACTATAGGTAGTGGTTAACGCCGTGGACTACAAGTGGATGGCCTGTGGAAAGCGTGTGGGTTCCCTGCGCTTCGTGCGGCTCGCGCCCGCACCGCTGCGCGAGCCATCATCCACCGGTCAGAAGCGGCGCGGCATGCCGCGCGAAATGCCCTTGCAGGCCGCGCGGCTGCTTGCTGCGCACAGTTCGAAGCAAGATCGGCGTGCGTGCGCGCGGACCGCGCGATACGCGGCGAGGAAGCAACTCGACCGCAAACGAGGTCCGCGATCTCAGACCAATGGGGGAAGGGAAGATGGCGCCCAGCCGAGGCTGTCGCGCAACAGCGCCCAGTCGAAGCCCACGCCGGGATCCTGCTTGCGTCCGGGCGCCACGTGCTCGTGGCCCGCGATGTGGCGGATCGGATGGCGTTGCGCCAGCGCCGCGCACAGGCCCGCCAGCGCCTCGTACTGCGCCGGCTCGAACGGACCGCCTTCCAGGCCCTCGAGCTCGATGCCGATGGAGAAATCGTTGCAGTTCGCGCGTCCCTGCCAGCTCGACGCGCCCGCGTGCCAGGCGCGGTCGTCGGTGCTGACGAACTGCCAGAGCTCGCCGCCGCGCCTCACGTAGAAGTGGGCCGACACCTGCAGGCCTTCGATCGACTTGAAATAGGGATGCGCGTCCCAGTCGAGCCGGTTGGTGAACAGTGCCTGCACGTGCTCGCCGCCGTACTCGCCCGGCGGCAGGCTGATCGAATGCACGACCACCAGGTCGATCACGGCGTCCGCGGGGCGCGGGCCGAAGTTGGGCGAGTCCAGCCGGCGCGCGAAGCGGTACCAGCCGCGCGACCAGAGCGCGTCGTCAGGCGGCGGATTCATTGGGCTCTTCACCCCCGGGCACGACGATGGCCAGGCGCGCTATCCGGTAGCGGATCTGGCGCAGGCTCAGGCCCAGGCGCTGCGCCGCGGCCGTGCGGTTGAAATTCGTTTCCTGCAGCGCGCGCACCAGGATCTCGCGCTCCTGCTCGTCCAGCCAGGCCTGCAGGTCGCTGGGCATGGGCACCTGCGCGGCGGGGGCGGGCGCGGCGCTCTCCATCGCGGCGGGGCGAGGTTCCGGCGACACCGGCAGGAGCGCCGGCGCCGGCGCGGCGACGGCCAGGTCGACCTGCAGCGCCTCTCCGTCCGACAGCGCCACGGCGCGGTGCAGCAGGTTCTCCAGCTCGCGCACGTTGCCGGCCAGCGGATGCGCCGCCAGTTGCTCGGCCACGACGGGCGACAGCACGGGCACCGGCATGCCGGTCTCGGCCGCGATGCGCGACAGCAGCGCGTCGCACAGCGCGGGAAGGTCCTCGCGGCGCTCGCGCAGCGGCGGCACCACGATCTCGATCACGTTCAGGCGGTAGTACAGGTCCTGGCGGAAGCGCCCGCCCGTGACGTCGGCGGCCAGGTCGCGGTGGGTGGCGCTGACGATGCGCACGTCCACGGAATCCTCCTGGGTGGAGCCGATCGCGCGCACGTGGCGCTCCTGGATGGCGCGCAGCAGCTTGGACTGCATCGCCAGCGGCAGGTCGCCGATCTCGTCCAGGAACAGCGTGCCGCCCTGCGCGGCCTGGAAGTAGCCCTCGCGGTCGGCGGTGGCGCCGGTGTAGGAGCCCTTGCGCGCACCGAAGAACTCCGCCTCCAGCAGCGATTCCGGGATGGCGCCGCAGTTCACGGCGACGAACGGGCCGTCGCTGCGGTGGCTGCACGCGTGCAGCGCGCGCGCCGCCAGTTCCTTGCCGGTGCCCGACTCGCCGCGCACCAGCACCGGCGCCATGCTGCGCGCCACCTTGGCGATGCGCTCCTTGACCTGCTGCATCGGCGCCGAGTTGCCCACCAGCCGCTCCAGCGCCGACTGGCCGCCGGCCGGGGCGCGATCGACGCGGCCGGCACCGGCCACGCGCGGCCGCCCGCCGCCCTGGCGGTCCTGGATGGCCGACGCCACGACGCTGCGGAACTGCTTGAGGTCGACCGGCTTGGTGAGGTAGTCGAACGCGCCGGCCTTGAGTGCCTCGACCGCGTTCTCGGCGGAACCGTAGGCGGTCATGACGATGCAGCGCTCGGGCCGCTGCTGCGCCGACATGCGCTGCAGCAGTTCGAGGCCCAGGCCGTCGGGCAGCCGCATGTCGGTGATGACGGCGTCGAAGCGCCGCTCCTCCAGGTGCTGCCAGGCGTCGGTGAGGGTCGCCGCGGAATCCACGCGGTAGCCCTCGCGCAGCAGCGTCAGTTCGTAGAGCGTGCGCAGGTCGGGCTCGTCGTCGACGACGAGCACGTGGGCGACGGAGGCGGAGGCCGGGGCGTTCACGCCGGCATTTTGGCAAAGGCTGAGCTGGGGGCCGCGGCCGATGTCGCGCGGAACGCGACGAAGAACGCATTGCCGTCGCGGCCGTCGCCTCCAGGCGACGGTCCGCGGCGATAACCGATGCGGGCGCCATGCCGCTCGCACAGTTCGCGGCAGATGTAGAGGCCCAGGCCGCTGGAGCGGCTTTCCGAGGAGAAGAAGGGTTCGAAGAGGTGGCGCTCCACCGCGGCCTCCAGCGCGGCGCCGTCGCTCCACACGGTGAGCGTCGGCGGGCCTTCGGCCGTGGTGGCGACCTGGATCGCGTCGGGCGCATGCGAGGCGTAGCGCAGCGCGTTGTCCAGCAGGTTGACCAGCAGGCGGCGCAGATGGTCGGGATCGAAGGCGACGTGCTGGCCGGGCGCGGCCAGCCCCAGCCGCACGCGGTCGCCGCCGTGGTTCTGGCCGGTCCAGTCCTCGCAGCAGGTGCGCACGACCGCATCGAGCTCGGGCTTGAACTGGCCGTGCGGCGCCGACTTGTGCTGCACCCGGGCGACGTCCAGGATCTCCTCGACGATCTGCGACAGCCGCTGGGCGTTCTGCCGCACCAGCGCGCTCAGCTGGCGGTGCTCGGGCGCCTGCAACTCCTCTTCCAGAAGGTCGTTGGCCTGCGAGATGGCGGCCAGCGGATTGCGGATCTCGTGCGCCACCGCGGTGGACATGCGGCCCATGGCGGCCAGCTTCTCGGTGCGCAGCCGAGCCTCCATCTCGCGCAGGTCCTGCAGGAACACCACGCACAGGCCGCCGGCCCGGTCGGCGGACGTCGAGGCCAGCCGGGTGCGCACGAACACGCGGCGCGCCGCGCCGGCGCGCTGCTCGATCGACAGGTCGGAGAACTGCTGCTGGCCGCTGTCGAAGGTGCGCCGGGCCATCTCGGCCAGCGGCGACCAGGCCGGCTGCTCGGCCAGCTTCAGGCGGCGGCTCGTGCCGGCGCCCAGCAGCTCCCGCGCGGCCGGGTTGGCGGCGTGCACCTTGCCGCCGGGATCGACCACCAGCACGCCGTCGGCCAGGGTCTCGATCACCAGCCGGTTGACCTGGGTCTGCATCAGCGCGGCCCGGCGGCCTTCGCGCGCGGCGGCCTCCTCGCGCGCGAGCCGCAGCGCGAGCTGGTGGGCCAGGAAGGCGAGGGCGAAGAAGCCGATGCCGCTCAGGCCCGCCTGCACGAAGCGCTGGGCCATGTCCACCGAGGATCCCAGCACCTGCACCCAGGCGTCGGCCAGCAGCAGCAGCGCGACCGCCGCCGCCGTGCCCAGGGCCAGCAGGCCGGAGCCGAGCACCGCCGCCATCAGCACGGGAATGGCGAACAGCGGCGCGTAATAGATGCCGCCCGCCTGCAGGAACAGGAGGCAGGAGAACACCAGCAGGTCGACGCCGATGCTGGAGACCCACTGCGGGTCGAACGATGAACCGGCCGCCGGCGGGCGCAGCAGCAGGCGGGCCGCCAGCGTCGCCAGCAGGTAGGTGGCGCACATGCCGATCAGCCAGCCCGAAACGTGCTGCGGCCCGAGGAAGCGGGACGTGGTCAGCAGCACCACCAGGGCCAGGCCGACCGCCACGCGGGCGGTGGCGAAGCCCAGCCACAGCCGCACGAAGGGCGAATCCTGCGGGCTCGGCAGCTCCTGCAACGCGGAATCGAGGGGCTGCGAATTCACCCTCAGTTCCCGCCGTCGCGCCGGTGTTCGGCGCAGCAGTAGAGGCGTCCGCTCCTGCCGGCCACCGCGTCCGGGCGCGGCAGGTGCAGCGCGCAGACCGGGCAGCGCACCATGTCCTGCGGCAGCGCGGGGGTGGTGTCGGGACGGGGCGCCTTCGGCCGGTCGTCCTCGTCGTCGCGCGTGCGGCCCGATCGCCACACCAGGTAGGCGATGACCAGCACCGCCAGCACCAGCAGGAATTTCATGTCACCTGTCCCAGCACCACTTCCATCACGAAGCGCGAGCCCACGTAGGCCAGCAGCAGCAGCAGCGAGCCGGTGTAGAGCACCCGCACCGCGGTGCGACCGCGCCAGCCGAAGCGGGCCCGACCGAGCAGCAGCAGCGCGAAGGCCACCCACGCCAGCACCGAGAAGATGGTCTTGTGGTCCCAGCGCCAGGCCCGGCCGTACAGCGTCTCGCCGAACAGCAGGCCGGCCAGCAGCGTGGCCGACAGCAGCACGAAGCCGGCGGCGGCGAACCGGAAAGTGAGGCGCTCCAGCGTGAGCAGCGGAAGGCCGGCCTGGGGCTCGGCGGCCTGCCGCATCATCTGTTCGGTGCGGCGCATCAGCCAGGCGTGCACCACGGCGGCCGCGAACAGGCCGTACGAGGCGACGCCGAGCGCCAGGTGCAGCGGCAGCAGGGGCGTGCTCGGATGCATGGGCGCGCCGGGGAACACCAGCGCGAGCAGCACGGCCAGCGAGCCGAGACCGGCGAGAGCCCAGCGCGCCTGCAGCTGCGGGAAAAGTTCGCGCTCGACCGCGTAGACCGTCAGCACCAGCCAGGCGGTGACCGACAGCGCCGGCGCGAAGCCGAATCGGGGCGTGTCGCCCAGCAGGGTCCAGCCCAGCACCAGCGCATGCAGCACCCAGGCGACGACGAGCGCCCAGCGCGCGGCGCGCTGGCTCAGGCGTGCCGCGGCGGCGGCGGGCACCGCGTAGGCCGCGGCCGCCGCCAGGGACAGCACGGCGCCGGTCGCGGAGCCACTCGCTAGAATCATGGGCCGCAGTTTAGTCGCTCGCTCCGCATCCGCCGGGGCATCGGCGCCCCACTTCCCCATGGCCTCCGCCCTCTCCGACAAACTCTCCCGCCTGGTCAAGGAAATGCGCGGCCAGGCGCGCATCACCGAAGCCAACGTGCAGGACATGCTGCGCGAGGTGCGCATGGCCCTGCTCGAAGCCGACGTGGCGCTGCCGGTCGTGCGCGACTTCATCGCGCGCGTCAAGGACAAGGCGCTGGGCCAGGAAGTGGTGGGCTCGCTCAATCCCGGCCAGGCGCTGGTGGGCATCGTCAACCGCGAGCTGGTCGCCACCATGGGCGAGGGCGTGGCCGACATCAACCTGGCCGCGCAGCCGCCGGCGGTGATCCTGATGGCCGGCCTGCAGGGCGCCGGCAAGACCACCACCACGGCCAAGCTGGCCAAGCTCCTGGTCGACAAGCGCAGGAAGAAGGTGCTGACGGTCTCCGGCGACGTCTACCGCCCGGCGGCCATCGAGCAGCTCAAGACGGTGACGGCCCAGGCCGGCGCCGAGTGGTTCCCCAGCTCCCCCGACCAGAAACCGCTGGACATCGCCCGCGCCGCGCTGGACCACGCCCGCAGGCAGTACTTCGACGTGCTGCTGGTCGACACGGCCGGCCGCCTGGCGATCGACGAAGCGCTGATGCGGGAGATCCGCGAGCTGCACGCCGCGCTCAAGCCGGTCGAGACGCTGTTCGTGGTCGATGCCATGCAGGGCCAGGACGCGGTCAACACCGCCAAGGCCTTCAAGGAAGCGCTGCCGCTCACCGGCATCGTGCTGACCAAGATGGACGGCGACTCGCGCGGCGGCGCGGCGCTGTCGGTGCGGCAGATCACCGGCGCGCCGATCAAGTTCGCGGGCGTGTCCGAGAAGATCGACGGCCTCGAAGTGTTCGACGCCGAGCGCCACGCCGGCCGCATCCTGGGCATGGGCGACATCGTCGCCCTCGTCGAGCAGGTCACGGCCGGGGTCGACCTGCAGGCCGCGCAGAAGCTGGCGGCCAAGGTCAAGAGCGGTGAGGGGTTCGACCTCAACGACTTCCTGGCCCAGATCCAGCAGATGAAGCAGATGGGCGGCCTGTCCACGCTGATGGAGAAGATGCCCGCCCAGGTCCAGGCCAAGGCCGGCCAGGTCGACATGGACAAGGCCGAGCGCGACATCCGCCGCAAGGAAGGGATCATCTGCAGCATGACCGCCGCGGAGCGTCGCAAGCCCGAGATCATCAAGGCCACCCGCAAGCGCCGCATCGCCGCCGGCGCCGGCGTCCAGGTCCAGGAAGTCAACCGCCTGCTCAATGAATTCGAGCAGATGCAGGGGATGATGAAGAAGATGAAGGGCGGCGGCCTCATGAAGATGATGAAGCGCATGGGCGGCATGTCCGGCAAGGGCGGCGTTCCCAAGCTCCCTTTCTGACCCCTGCGGGGTCAGACGGTCGCGCCGGCTTCACGAACCCCCTCACCCCAGCCCTCTCCCCCGAGGGGGAGAGGGAGCAGATCGCGCCCTTGATGGCAAGGTGATCTGCCGTATCCTGCGGCCCCATGAACATCGTCGACTCTTTTGCGGATGTGTCGCGCTTCGTCGCGCTGCGCCGAGACATCCATGCTCATCCGGAACTCGGCTTCGAGGAACACCGGACTTCCCGGATCGTCGCCGACCTGCTGCGCGAGTGGGGCATCGAGGTGCACACCGGCATCGCGGGCACCGGCGTCGTCGGCGTGCTGCGCTGCGGCACCGGCGGCCGCTCCATCGGCCTGCGTGCCGACCTGGACGCGTTGCCGCTGCAGGAGGAGAACCATTTCCCGCACCGCTCGCAGCACGACGGCCGCATGCACGCCTGCGGGCACGACGGCCACACCACCATGCTGCTGGCGGCGGCCTGGCACCTGTCCCGGGCGCGCGACTTCGACGGCACGGTGAACTTCATCTTCCAGCCGGCCGAGGAGATGGGCAAGGCGGGCGCCCTGAAGATGATCCAGGACGGCCTGTTCGACCGCTTCCCTTGCGAGGCGGTGTTCGCGCTGCACAACTTCCCGATCGGCAACGTGGGCGGCTTCGCGGTCAACCCCGGTCCGCTGATGGCCTCGAGCAATACCTGGAAGGTGACGCTCACCGGCCGCGGCACGCACGCTTCCATGCCGCACACGGGCATCGACCCGGTCGGCGCCGTGATCGACCTGGCCCAGCAACTGCAATCGCTGGTGCCGCGCGTGATCGCGTCGACCGAGCGCGCGCTGCTGGCCGTGACGCAGCTGCGGGGCTCGGACGCGCCCAACGTGATCCCCGACATCGCCTCCGTGGGCGGCACGGTGCGGACGTTCTCGGAAGACGCCACCGACAAGATCGAGGAAGGCCTGCGCCGGCTGGCGGGCGGCATCGCCCAGGCCCACGGCTGCACCGCCGACGTGTTCTTCCGTCGCGCTTCGCCGCCGGTGGTCAACCATGAAGCCGAGGCGCGCTTCGCGGCGCAGGTGATGCGCGAGGTGGTGGGCGGCGCGATGGTCGACGAGGCCTATCCGGCCGTGATGGGCGCCGAGGACTTCGCCCACATGCTGCGCGTGAAGCCGGGCTGCTACGCCTTCATCGGCAACGGCGACGGCGGGCACCGCCTGCCGGACCACGGGCCCGGTCCTTGCATCATCCACAACACCTCGTTCGACTTCAACGACGAGATCATCCCCATCGGCGCCAGCTACTTCGTGCGGCTGGCGCAACGCTGGCTCGCACGTCCCTGAACAACAAAGGAGCACCTCCGATGATGAAACGCCGTCCGATCCTGAGCGCCTTCGCGGCGCTGACCCTGGCTGCCGCGGCGGCCTCGCCCGCCCACGCGCAACGCGTGATCCGCATCGTCGTGCCGTTCGGGCCCGGCGCGGTGCAGGACACGGTGGCGCGCACCTTCAACGCGGAGCTGGGGCAGCTGCTCGGCGCCTCGGTGGTGGTCGAGAACCGGCCCGGCGCGGGCGGCACCATCGGCACCGCGCAGGTCGCCAAGTCGCCGGCGGACGGCAACACGCTGGTGCTCGCCGCGGCCAGCCACACGCTGGCGGGCCACCTGTACAGCAAGCTCGCCTACGACCCGATCAAGGACTTCACCGGCGTGGCCTACATCGGCAACTCGGGCTACGTGATCGCCGCGCCGGGCAACATCGGCGTCAACAACCTGGCCGACTACGTGAAGCTGGTGAAGTCCAAGCCGGGCCAGTTCAACTACGCGTCGGCGGGCAACGGCAGCGCGACCCACCTGGGCATGGCGTTCTTCCTCTCGCAGGCCGGCCTGCAGATGCAGCACCTGCCGTTCAAGTCGACCGGCGACGCGGTGAACGAACTGCTCGCGGGCCGCGTGCAGGGCGTGGTGTCTTCGCTGGTCGGCATCGTGCCCTTCAAGCAGGATCCGCGCGTGAAGCTGCTCGCCTACACCGGCACGCAGCGCTCGCGTTTCCTGCCCGAGCTGCCCACCGCCGCCGAAGCCGGCGTGCCGAACTACAAGTTCGATTCCTGGATCGGCCTGCTCGCGCCGGCCGGCATGCCCAAGGCCGAACTGGACAAGCTCAATGCCGCCATGGGCAAGGTGCTGGCCGATCCGGCCGTGCAGCAGCGCCTGACCAACCTGGGCGTGGAAGTCGGCGGCAACCTCTCCGCGGACGAATTCCAGAAGCTGCTGCGGGCCGATTACGACAACGCCGGCACGCTCGTGAAAGCGTCCGGCGCCCGTATCGAGTAAACCAGCGCGAAACGCGCGCCGCTTCTTCAGGCGGCGCGCAATCCCCGCGCCGCGCGCCCCGCGTGCAGGCGCGCACGCCGCAGCACCGGCGGCGAACCCGCCTCTTCCGGCACCAGCATCAGGCCGCGCGAGCGCAGCCACAGGCCGAAGTCCACGTGGCTGGTCAGCACCACCAGCGGCACCGACACCATCAGCGGCAGCGCCACCGGCAGCAGCACCACCAGCGCGCCCACGTCCACCAGGGCCACGCCGGCCGCGATGCCGAGGATCGCCAGCGTCAGCGGCAGCAGCTGGCGCGCCGCGTCGGCCCAGCGGATGCCGTTGGCTTCACGCGGGGGCGAGACCCAGTTCAGCTTGATGCCGGTGAGCGCCACCGCCACGAACAGCGTATGGGCCAGCATGCGCACAGGCGCCTGCAACAGCGCCAGGCCGGTCTCGATGACGGCGCTGGCCAGGAGGCGCGGCGTCCCGCCGAACGAGCGCTGCTCGCCGCGCATGATGACGGCGGCCAGGCCCAGCACGCGCGGCAGGAACAGCATCACCAGCGTCCAGGCCCACAGGCCGACCAGCTCGGCCGGCGCGACCTGCGCGCCGGACAGCACGAGCGCGCCCGACATCCACAGCGCCGTGCCCGACAGCAGGAAGGCCAGCCACAGCGGTGCCGAGAGGTACGACATGGCGCCGATGGCGAACATGGCGCGGTGCACGCGGTGGATGCCCGGCTCGGCGATCAGCTGCGCGTTCTGCAGGTTGCCCTGGCACCAGCGGCGATCGCGCTGCAGTTCGGACATCAGGTCCGGCGGCGGTTGCTCGTAGCTGCCGGCCAGGTCGGTCACCAGCCACACGTGCCAGCCGGCGCGGCGCATCAGCGCGGCTTCGACGAAGTCGTGCGACAGGATCCCGCCCGCGAGGCCGCCCTTGCCCTGGATGGGCGCCAGCCCGCAATGCGCCATGAACGGCTCGACGCGCAGGATGGCGTTGTGGCCCCAGTAGTGCGACTCGCCCAACTGCCAGTACTGCAGGCCCAGCGTGAAGAGGCGACCCGTCACGCGTGAGGCGAATTGCTGCGCGCGAGCGTGCAGCGTGGAGTGGCCGATCGGCTGCGTGGCCGTCTGCATGATGCCGGCCTGCGGATGCGCTTCCATCAGCTTGGCCAGCGTCACCAGGCAGTCGCCGCTCATCACGCTGTCGGCGTCCAGCACCACCATGTAGCGGTAGTCGCGGCCCCAGCGGCGGCAGAAGTCCGCCACGTTGCCGGCCTTGCGGTGCGTGCGGCGGGTGCGATGGCGGTAATAGACCTCGACCTGCGGGCCACCCGGCTGGGCGGCCAGCGCGAGGCGCAGCGCTTCCCACTCGGCGCGCTCCGCGGCCAGCGTTTCCGGCTCGCGGCTGTCGGACAGCACGAACACGTCGAACTGCTGGCCCATGCCGGTGGCGGCGAGCGACTCGCAGGTGGCGCGCAGGCCGGCGAACACCGTGGGCACGTGCTCCTCGCAGATCGGCATGATCACCGCCGTGCGAACGTCGGGCGCCAGCACTTCATCGCGCACGGACTCGGCCGAGATGCCGTGCTCGTCGCCGCGCAGCATCACCCAGAAGCCCATCAGCGCGGTCGCGAAGCCGGTCACCACCCAGGCCGACAGCGCGGCGAACAGCGCCACCTCGCCGTAGAACAGCCAGGCGTTGTCGTACTCCGGCTGGGCCGAGGCGAACAGCGCGGTGGCGATCGCGCTGCTGATCACGGCGATCGCGGCGAAGGCCGCGCGGCGTCGCTGCGCGGCGTGCTCCCACGGCTGGCGCGCGAAGCGCTGCCGGGCCGGGGCGCCCGGGAGCAGGCGCTGCGCGCGCGTGAGCGTGGCCAGCGCGACGCTGTTCCAGAAACCGCGCCAGGGCACGAGCGGCATCGAGCCGCGCTGGATCGGCGGCGCCGTCACCGAATTCGGATGACGCTCCGCGCGCAGGCGGCTGCGCCGCGAAGTCACTGCGGCGGACGAATCCCCGCCGGTGTCGGACAGGCCGGCCTGCCTCAGGGGGCGGCGTCGGGTAGCACGATGGAGGTCCATGTTTCGCTCAGGGTGTCGTTGCCGTTTTGGAGGTAGGCGCGCAGTTCGACCGGCTTGGCCGCGTCGAGCGGGCGCACCCGCAGGGTCATGCGCCAGCTGCGGCTGGCGGGGTTGAAATAGACGAGCTGCTGCTCGATGCGGCCGTTGGCGTCGCTGCTGGCGACCGCGCGCACGGGCGCGTCCGCGGCCAGCGCCTCGAGCGCGGGACCGGCGAAATCGACCACGTACTGCACCGAGCCGGCCAGCGCGGTGGCCTGCTCGACGCGGTGGTAGCCCATGCCACGGCGCGATTGCACCGCCCAGGCACCGGGCGGGCGCTGCTGCGTGTCGCCCTGCCAGTGCAGCTCGTAGGCGAAGGAGATCGGCTCGCCGGGCGCGGGCAGGCGGGCCGGCACCCAGTAGGCGGCGATGTTGTCGTGGGTCTCGTCGGGTGTCGGCAGCTGCAGCAGTTCGACGCGGCCCGGGCCCCAGTCGCCGATCGGCTTGACCCAGGCGCTGGGGCGGCGCTCGTAGCGCGCCTCGGCGTCCTCGTAGCTGGTGAACGCGCGGTCGCGCTGCATCAGGCCGAAGCCGCGCAGGCCGGGCAGCGAAAAGCTGGTGACGACCGGCGTGTCGGGGTTCTGCAGGGGGCGCCACAGCCATTCGCCGTCGCTGCTTTCCACCAGCAGGCCGTCGGAGTCGTGCACCTCGGGGCGGAAGTCGCCGGGGCGCGGCTGGTTCTCGCCCGACATGAACATGCTGGTCAGCGGCGCCAGCCCCAGCGTGGCGATCGGCTGCGCGACGCCGCCGCGCAGGAACACGCGCGCGGTCACCTCCACCACGGTGGATCGGCCCGGCCGCACCACGAAGCGGTAGCCGCCGGTCGCGCGCGGCGATTCCAGCAGCGCGTACACGACGAGTTCCTTGGCCCCCTGGGCCGGCCGCTGGATCCAGAAGTCCGAGAAGCGCGGAAACTCCTCGGGCCCCGTGGCGCCGGCGGTGTCGATGGCCAGGCCGCGGGCCGACAGGCCGTACTGCTGGCCCTGGCCGAGCGCGCGGAAGTAGCTCGCGCCCAGGAAGACGATCAGCTCGTCCTTGTAGGCGTCGCCGTTCAGCGGGTAGTGGACGCGCAGGCCGGCGTGGCCGAGGTCGGGCCAGCCTTCCGTGGAGAGCGTGTTCTTGCCGTAGTCGAAATCGGCGCGGCGCCACGGCACGTCGCGCACGCGGCCGTCCTCCTGCACCTCGTGCACGCGCACCGGCTGCGGGTGGTAGCGGCCGCGATGGAAGAACATGGCCTCGAAAGGCAGGGCCGCGTCGCGCCACAGCGCGCGGTCGGGACGGAAGCGGATGTCGCGCAGGCCGTCGTAGTCCAGCGCGGCCAGGGCGGGCGGGAGGTCGGAGGCGGGCTCCTGCCAGGGTTGGGCCGCGCGGGAACGCGCCAGCTCGGACACGGAATCGAGGTTCCACGCCTGGGCCAGCGCCACCGGCGCGGCCAGCAGGCAACCCAGGAGGAGGCCCCAACGCGACAGGGGGGCGAATGCAGAAAGCACCAAGGGCATGCCGCTGCTAGTGCAAACCCTAGGCCAGGTTGAAAGTCCTTTGCTGACAAGGACTTAGAAGCGATTTCTGCTGTTGGGTTCGCGCGACGCGCCGGAAACCGCCCAAAAC
>Ga0247825_10001703_pt1 | contig 14498 bp, 15 predicted proteins | sample 13C_Vanillin_Day_FD_194413 | JGI IMG/M metagenome (GOLD analysis project Ga0247825, IMG submission 194413) | Soil microbial communities from agricultural site in Penn Yan, New York, United States - 13C_Vanillin_Day48 | ecosystem: Environmental > Terrestrial > Soil > Agricultural land | place...
GTGTTGATGTAGATCAACACTCCTGCGATTTTTTTAGCGCCCAATAACAACCACGGGCGCATCATAGGTATAGAAGCAACAGGGAGAACTCATGAAAGTCACCAGCCTGCTGCTCGGGCTCTGCGGGGCGCTCGCGCTGCCGCTTGCCCAGGCGCAATCCGTGGATGTGTCCGCCGCGGAGGCGCTCGCGAAGAAGAGCGGCTGCATGAAGTGCCATTCGGTCTCCGCCAAGAAGGAAGGTCCGCCGTTCAAGGAGACCGCGGCAAAGTACAAGGGCAAGCCCGACGCCGAGGCCGCGCTCATCAAGCACCTCACCACCAATCCCAAGGTCAAGGTCGACGGCAAAGAAGAGCTGCACGACGCGGTCAAGACCAAGAACGAGGCCGAGCTCAAGAACCTCGTCGCCTACATCCTCTCGCGATAACGGACGAGCGCAATGGGCTGGTGGACCAATCTGCAACAGCGCTGTGCGACCTGCTCGCGCGTCACGCTCGGCGCGGGCGTCCTGGTTGTCACGGTGCTGATCGGCGGGCTGCTGCTGACCGCCGGCGCGGCCGGCCTGGCGTGGACCAATACCGAGGAGTTCTGCATCGGCTGCCACGAGATGCGCGACAACGTCTACGCCGAGTTCAAGGGCACCATCCACGACAAGAACCGCTCCGGCGTGCGCGCCATCTGCTCCAACTGCCACGTGCCGCACGAGCCCGTCGCCCTGATCATCCGCAAGATGCAGGCGAGCCTCGAGGTATGGGGCCACCTCACGGGCAAGATCGACACCAAGGAAAAGTTCGCGAAGCACCGCTACGAGATGGCGGTGAAGGAGTGGACGCGGATGAAGAAGAACGGCTCGCAGGAATGCCGCAACTGCCACCATTTCGACGCCATGGAAGCCGAGAAGCAGACCGAGAAGGCGCGCGCGCGCCACGAAAAGGCAGCGGCGGCGGGCACGCCGTGCCCGACGGGCCGGGGCCGCAGGAACTGAAGATCGCGAAATAAGGGGAAGCACATGTCGGAATTCAAGCGTTGGCCGGCCCTCGTTCTCCAGGGCCTGATGCTCGCCCTGGCGGGCGCCCTCCTCGCGGGCAATGCGCTCGCGCAGGAGTCCAAGGACTCCAAGGACTCCAAGGAGCGCAAGGACATGGTCCTCAAGGGCGACGCGGTGTGCACGCGCTGCCACAACGAGGGCGACGAGTTCCCGGTGCTCGCCATCGGCAAGACCAAGCACGGCACCATCGCCGACGGCCGCACGCCCACCTGCACGAGCTGCCACGGGGAGAGCAAGCTGCACGTCAACCGGCCGGCCGACGCCAAGGAGCGCCCGAAGCCCGACCGCAGCTTCGGCAAGGGCTCGAAGACGCCCATGGAGCAGAGGAGCGCCGCCTGCCTCACCTGCCATCAGAGCTCCAAGCGCATGGACTGGCAGATGAGCGCGCACGCTAACCGCGACGTCGCCTGCTCGTCGTGTCACCTGATCCATTCGGGCCACGACCCGGTGCGCGACAAGCGGACGCAACCCGAGACCTGCTTCACCTGCCACAAGGAGCAGCGCGTGCAGGTGAACCGGCCGGTGCACCACCCGATCATCGAGGGAAGCATGTCGTGCTCGTCCTGCCACAACCCGCACAGCGGCAACCCGAAGCAGCTGGTGCGCGACACGGTGAACGAGACCTGCTTCCAATGCCACACGGAGAAGCGCGGCCCGTTCGTGCACAACCATCCGCCGGTGCAGGAAGACTGCGCGATCTGCCATCAGCCGCACGGCACGACCATCCCCTACCTGCTCAAGCAGCGCCCGCCGTTCCTGTGCCAGATGTGCCACAGCCACACCAGCCACCCGAGCCAGGCGGGCGCGCTGCCGAGCGGGCGCACCGCGAGCACCTCGCTGCTCGGATCGGTGGCGCGAGGCTGCACGAACTGTCACGTCAACATCCATGGGAGCAACAGCACACAGAACTCCGCGACGGCCGGGCGTTTCCGCCGCTGACGAACCGCAGGGGAGAACGATCATGAGCATGAAAAAACGGACTTTCAGGTTGACCGCCCTCGCGGCCGCCTTGGCGGGCGTGTACGGCGTTGCGCAGGCGCAGGCGCAGCAGGAGGCGCAGGACCCCGCCATCACCGAGCTCACCAAGCCGGAAAGCGCGGTCTCGCTCGGCATCGGCGCCTGGTCGGACGACCGGCCGAAGCTCGGCACCTACGACGGCATGAGGGACAAGGGCGCCTACGGCCTGTTCGATGCCCGGATCAACTCGCGCGACGACCGGACGGGGACCTGGTTCATCCTCGACGCGCGCAACCTCGGGCTCGACACGAGGCAGCTGCGCGCCGACTGGCTGCGCCAGGGCAACATGGGCGTGTTCCTCGAATACAACCGCATGGTGCGCGACGAGCCGAATACCGTCCTCACCAATACGCTGGGGGTCGGCACGCCCACGCAGCGAACGCCCGCAGTCGGGGCTGCGAACGGGAGCCCGATCCACCTCGGGACGATGCGGGAGGGCTTCGGCGCCGGGTTCAACACGATCTTCGGCGGCGGCTACGATTTCCGCTTCAGCGCCCGGAGCGAGAACAAGACCGGCGACCGGCTCTGGGGCCGGGGCGGCGCGCCCGAGTTTGCGGCCGAGCCGATCGACAGCAACATCCGGCAGCTCGAGGCGGCGCTCGCCTACACCGGCAAGGCGTTCCAGGTCGAGGGCGGCTACTACGGCAGCTGGTACACGAACCACAACAGCCTCGTCGACACGGCGAACATCAGCACCGCCGGCGTGCTTTCCAACCAGTTCTTCCTCAGCCTGCCGCTCGACAACCAGGCGCACCAGGCGTACGTGAACGGCGGCTACAACTTCAGCGACCGCACACGCGGCACCTTCAAGGTCTCCTATACCCGCGCCACCCAGGACGAGATCATTCCGGTCGGGCAGGGCGTGGCCGTTTCTCCTACAGCGCCGACCAGCCTCGACGGGCGGATCGACAACACGCTGGCGCAGATCGGGCTGACCCAGCGCACGACCAACGCGTTCTCCTGGCTCGCGAGCCTGCGCTACTACAAGACCGACGAGAAGACGCCGCAGTTCCGCGTCGTGCAGACCAACCCGGCGTGCCCCGCTGTCGGGAACTGCGTGGATACGACCCCGCTCACCTACGAGACGACCACCGGAAAGCTGGAAGGCACCTACCGCTTCGGGCAGGGCTGGAGCGTGCTCGGCGGCCTCGAGTACTCCAAGCAGGACCGCCAGGTGCCGGTGGGGACCTTCAACGCGTCGGGGGTGGACATACAGCGCTTCGTCCCGTGGCGCAGCGAGCTCGACGAGACCACGATCCGCATCGAGGCGCGCCGCTCGCTCTCGGAGACGCTGAACGGCAGGATCGCCCTCGCGCACAGCGAGCGCGACGGGTCGGACTTCACGGCCACCAACGAGGCGCAGTCGAACCTGATCAACCCGATCTACATCGCCGACCGCGACCGCGACAAGGTGAAGCTCATGCTCGACTGGGCCCCGACGCAGCCGCTCACGCTGACTTTCAACGTCGAGTACGCCAAGGACGACTACGGAACCACCGACGCCCGGCCCTTCGGCCTGCGCGACGGGACGGCGGCGGTCTACTCGATCGACGCGGGCTATGCGATCAGCGAGAACTGGCAGGTCTCCGCCTGGTATACGCGCGACGAGGTGGAAGCGAACCAGTTCGGCCAGAGGAACGCCAACAGCGGCGCGGCGGAAGCGGTGAAAGAGGCGAACCTGAAACAGGTCGGCGACACGTTCGGCGCCGGGGTGCGCGGCGTTCTCATGCCGAAGTTGAGGGCAGGACTCGAGATGCTCTTCAGCAAGAGCGTGAACCAATATCCCGAGACCATCACGCCGACCGGGGCGGGCGCGCTCTTCCCGACCTCGGGCACCGTCACTGCGGTCGGTCCCTTGCCCGACATCACCAACAAGACCACGCGCGTCAATCTGTTCGGGGTGTACGCGCTGCAGAAGAACTCGGACCTGCGCGTCGACTACATCTACGAGCGCTGGCAGACCGACGACTGGACCTGGTTCTTCGCCGACCGCGCCACGCCGTTCACGTATGGCGCGACCGCCGACGGCACGCAGGTCGTGCAGGCGCCCAAGCAGACTTCGAACTTCCTGGGCGTGCGCTACATCTACAAGTTCCAGTAAGCGAACGCCGCTTGACGTGAGTCAAGCGGCGGCGGGGCCGGGCGCAGACAATCGTCTGCATGAAGCCCGCCCGCGCCCCGTGCCTCGCGCGTGACGCGGTCGCAGTGCCGGGCTACCTGCGCGACGCGTACTGGTGGGCGTATGTCCATCCGAATGCGGTGCGGCTCTTCGAGCGGCAGTGGCTGGTAAACCTAATCCTGTGGGGCAATTTTGGACGCTTGCGCGATGCGGCGCTCGACGCCCTCGGCTCGTCGTTGCACGGACGCACGCTGCAGATCGCCTGCGTGTATGGCGACCTGACACGAAAACTCCGCGCGCGGCACGCGAGCGTAGGCGTACTCGACGTGGTGGATGTGCTGCCGGTGCAGCTCGATAATCTTGCGCGCAAGCTGCCGGGCCGGGCGAGCGTCGGCCTGATCCTCGGCGACAGCACCGCGCTCGACATCGCCCCGGCGAGCTACGACCGGGCGCTGCTCTTTTTCCTCCTCCACGAGCAGCCCGAGGCTGCGCGCCGGGCGACGCTCGCGGAGGCGTTGCGCGTGGTGAAGCCTGGGGGACGCGTGGTGATCGTCGACTATCACCGCCCGCACTGGCCCAATCCGCTCTATTGGCCGATGGCCGCGATTCTGCGAACCCTCGAGCCCTTTGCGCTGGACCTGTGGCGCCACGAGATCACCGAATGGCTGCCGCCGCGAGTCAGGCGCCTCGAGAAAGCGACGGTCTTTGGCGGGCTTTATCAGATCGTGCGCATTACCGTGTAGCGTCGGTCAGCTCTGCACGGTTTCGCCACGCCGGCCCAGCCTTGACGTGGCTCAACACGACGCTCGCGTCCGGGCGGAACAATGGACGCATGTGGACCAAGCAGATGCAGGTGTGGCGCGCCGAGCATCGCCACTTCGGGCAGCTGCTCGAACGCCTGCAGAAGGAGCTCGACCTCTTCGCCACGGGCGAGCGGCCGGACTACCCTGTGATGCTCGAGATCCTCACCTATATGCGCGAATTCTGCGACCAGGTTCATCACCGGCGCGAGGACGTTGCGTTTGCCCGCCTCGCGCAGCGCTTCCCCGAGCTGCAGCTGCCGCTCGCTCGCCTGCAGCAGGAGCACCGGGTGATTGCACATGCCGGAGAGACGCTGCGGGCACAGCTCGCGGCGATTCTCGACGGCGCGGCTGCGCCGCGCGCCGAGGTCGAGGTGGCGGCCGCGACCTACCTCGTCTACTACCGCAACCACATCGCGCACGAGGAGCGCGAGATCCTCGGCCAGGCGGAGAGCGCGCTCACCGCGGACGACTGGGAGGCGGTGCGCAAGGCGGTGCCGGAGGCCTAGCGGGTCGGGCCGCTAAGCTGCCAGCGGCGGCTCGGCGACCGGGGCGGCGAGCAGCAGTTCGATGAGATCGCGCACCGGGCGGATCTGGCTGCCGAAGGGCAGCGGCCCGGCGCCGCGGAAGAAGAGGCCCCGCTGCACGTCGCCCGCCACGGCTAAGGCGAGGCGCTGGTCGATGCAGAACTGTCCCATCTGCGCCTTGCCGTCGCGCAGGCCGCAGACCTCGAGGCAGTCCCACGCGAGCGTGCACTGCGCCTTCCTGGCCGCGCGCGCCTGCAGCTGCGGCAGCTTCGCGAGGTAGCGCTCGAGCCAGGGTGTGCGCACGGCGCGCGCCGGAAGCCCGGCGACGCTCATGAAGACGACGATGTCCTCCGGTCTTGCCTCGGCGAGCACACGCTTGAAGTTGGGATGCGCGTCGCCTTCCTCCGAGACTGCGAAGGGCGTGCCGACCTGCACCGCGGCGGCGCCGAGCGCGAAGAGCTCGCGCACCTGCTGGGCCGACGCGATGCCTCCCGCCGGGATGAGCGCAATTCGCTCGCGCTCGATCGAGAGCTCGCGAAAGAGGGCAAAGACCTCCTCCAGGACGCGGGGAAACTCGAAGCGCGGATCGTCGAGCGCCTCGGGCCGCGCCGCGCCGAGGTGCCCGCCGGCATGCCGCGGGTGCTCGATCACGATCGCGTCCGGCAAGCGGTTCTTGCGCAGCCACTTCTTGAGCACGATGCCGACGCCGCGGGAATCCGACAGGATCGGGATCAACGCGACCTCGGGGTAAGCAGCCGCGAGCTCGGGCAGATCGAGCGGCAGCCCGGCGCCCACGACGATCGCCTGCGCGCCGCTCTCGCAGGATTGGCGCACGTAGTCGGCGTACTGCGATACCGCGCGCATGATGTTCACGGCCACCATGCCGCGACCCTGGGCGATGCCGAGCGCGGCGCGGATCTCGCGGTCGAGGGCGGTGAGGTTCGCCTGCCGGATCGCGTCCTTGTCGCGGCTCTTGCCGGTGGCCGCCATGAGATCGGCGTGGCCGCGCCTCAGGTCCACGCTCGAAATCGTGCCGAGCGCGTTCAGCCGCGCGACCGCGCCCGCGAGGCGATGCGCCGAGATGCCGACCCCCATGCCGCCCTGGACGATGGGCAGGAGCGTGCGGCCCTTGAGCCTGAGCGGGGGCAGCTCGCTCATGCAGCGGCCTCGAGCTTGTAGTCGCCGACGCCGGCGGTGTTGTAGCCGCAATCGACGTACGTGATCTCGCCGGTGATTCCGCTCGCGAGGTCGCTGCACAGGAACGCCGCGACGTTGCCGACCTCCTCGATGGTGACGTTGCGCCGCAGGGGCGAGTTGCGCTGCACGCAGCGCAGCAGCCTGGGAAAATCGCCGACGCCCGAGGCGGCGAGCGTGCGGATCGGGCCCGCGGAGATGCCGTTGACGCGCAGCCCCGAAGGGCCGAGGCTCGACGCGAGATAGCGCACGCAGGCCTCGAGGCTCGCCTTGGCGGGGCCCATGACGTTGTAGTTCGGCAGCGCGCGCACCGCGCCGAGGTAGCTCAGCGTCACCACCGCCGCGTTGCGCCCGCGCAGCATCGGCAGCGCCGCCTTCACCAGAGCCGCCAGGCTGTAGGCGCTTACGTCGTGCGCCACGCGGAAGCTCTCGCGCGAGAGCCCTGCGAGGAAATCGCCCGCGAGCGCCTCGCGCGGCGCAAAGGCGATCGCGTGCACCAGGCCGTCCAAATGAGTCCACCTGCGGGTGAGGGCCTGGAAGGCGGCGTCGATTTGTGCGTCGCTGGAGACGTCGCAGGCAAGCGTGATGTCGGAATCGAACTCCTTCGCGAGCTGCTCGACCCGCTCGCGCACGCGCTCGCCCTGGTAGGTGAAAGCGAGCTCCGCGCCCTCGCGGCGCATCGCCCCGGCGATGCCGTAGGCGATCGAGCGCGGGCTGAGGAGGCCGGTGACGAGGATTTTCTTGCCTGCGAGCATTCCCATGGGTGCCGCAGGCTAGCGCCGGCGCGGACTCACCGGCTTGACATGGATCAAATCCGGCTGCTGCAGTCCTGCAGCACCCAGTGCGCGGCGCCCGCCGCGTGAAGCTCCTCACGGATGGCGTCCAGGTCGGCGGCGGCGAGGCGCGCATCGGCGGTCGTGCGCAGCTCGTAAGGCACGCCCGCGGCGATCAGCGCGGCCAGGCTGCGGTAGACGGCTACCGCGCCTTGGACCCCGGTGATTTCACGATAGCGCGCCCTGGGCGCCTTGATGTCGAGACCGACCCAGTCGACGAGCGCAAGCACCTCCGTGAAACGACGAACGTTGAACCCCGCGCTGTGCAGGCCGACCAGGAAGCCGAGCTCGCGCACTTCCCGCATGGCCTGCGCGAGCGCCGGTTGCGCGAGCGGCTCGCCGCCGCTGAACACGACGGCTTCGAGCAATCCCTGCCGTTCAAGCAGAAACTGCCGCGCTTGGGGCCAGGAAAGCTTGCCCCGTGTGAAATCCCTCAGATGCGTGTTGTGGCAGTAGCCGCAGCGCCATGGGCAGCCCTGGCAGAAGACCACCGCAGCGAGCCGTCCGGGGAAATCGACGGTCGTGAAGGGCACGAGCCCGCCTATACGGAGCTCAGGGCCTTTCACGGAAATGGACGCGCTCGGCGTGCTCGCCCTTCTTGCCTGGGTTGAATTCCGACACCGGGCGGTGGTAGCCCATGACGCGCGTCCACACTTCGCACTCCGCCGCGCAGCTCGGGCAGCGCTTGTGCTCGCCCGCGAGGTAGCCGTGGGTCGCGCAGATCGAGAAGGTCGGCGTAACCGTGAGGTAGGGCAGGCGAAAGCGCGTGAGCGCGGTGCGCACGAGCTGCATGCAGGCCTGCGCCGACGAGATGCGCTCGTTCATGTAGAGGTGGAGCACCGTGCCGCCGGTGTAGCGCGTCTGCAGCTCGTCCTGGCGCGCGAGCGCCTCGAACGGATCGTCGGTGAAGCCGACCGGGAGCTGGCTCGAGTTGGTGTAGTAGGGCTGCGCCGCCGTGCCGGCCTGCAGGATGCCGGGGTAGCGCTTGCGGTCCTCCTTGGCGAAGCGGTAGGTCGTGCCCTCGGCCGGCGTCGCCTCGAGGTTGTACATGTGGCCGGTCTCTTCCTGGAACGCGAGCATGCGGCTTCTCAGCCGCTCGAGCAGGCGCAGCGCCATGGCATGGCCTTCGGGGTGCGTGATGTCGCGCTCGCCCAGCGTGAAGTTGCGGATCATCTCGTTGATCCCGTTCACGCCGATGGTCGAGAAGTGGTTGCGCAGCGTGCCGAGGTAGCGCCGGGTGTAGGGAAAGAGGCCCGCCTGCATCAGCCGCTCGATCACCTTGCGCTTGATCTCCAGGCTCTGCTTTGCCATCTCGGCCAACCGGTCAAGCTTTTCGAGCAACGCTGTTTCGTCTTGTTTATGGAGAAAGCCAAGGCGGGCGCAGTTGATGGTCACCACGCCGATCGAGCCGGTCTGCTCGGCCGAGCCGAACAGGCCGTTGCCGCGCTTGAGCAGCTCGCGCAGGTCGAGCTGCAGCCGGCAGCACATCGAGCGCACCATGTGCGGCTGGAGATCCGAGTTGACGAAGTTCTGGAAGTACGGCAGCCCGTAGCGCGCGGTCATGGCGAAAAGCCGGGTCGCGTTCTCCGAGTGCCAGGGAAAATCGGGCGTGATGTTGTAGGTCGGGATCGGGAAGGTGAACACCCGGCCCTTGGCGTCGCCCGCGCTCATCACCTCGATGTAGGCGCGGTTGATCATGTCCATCTCGGGCTGCAGCTCCCCGTAGGCGAAGGGCTGCTCCTCGCCGGCAATCACCGGCACCGCCTCGCGCAGGTCCTGCGGGCAGACCCAGTCGAAGGTGAGGTTGGTGAACGGCGTCTGCGTGCCCCAGCGCGAGGGCACGTTCAGGTTGTACACGAACTCCTGGATCGATTGCCTTACATTTGAAAAATCCAGCCGGTCTCTGCGGACGAAAGGCGCAAGATAGGTATCGAACGAGCTGAAGGCCTGCGCGCCGGCCCACTCGTTCTGGAGCGTGCCGAGGAAGTTCACCGCCTGGCCGAGCGCGGTGGAGAAATGGCGCGGCGGGCCGGCCTCGACCTTGCCGGGGACGCCGTTCAGCCCTTCCTGCAGGAGCTGGCGCAGCGACCAGCCGGCGCAGTAGCCGCAGAGCATGTCGAGGTCGTGGATGTGGAAGTCCGCCTCGCGGTGGGCGCGGCCGATCTCGGGCGGGTAGACGTGCGACAGCCAGTAGTTCGCCACCACCTTGCCCGAGACGTTCAGGATCAGGCCGCCGAGCGAGTAGCCCTGGTTCGCATTGGCCTGCACGCGCCAGTCGGCGCGCTCGAGGTACTCGTTGATGGAGGCGCCGACGTCGACCAGCGTGCGCCGGTCGGCGCGCAGGCGCGCGTGCTGCTCGCGGTAGGCGATGTAGGCGCGCGCGGTCTTCAGGTAGTTCGAGGCGATGAGCGCCTGCTCGACCACGTCCTGCACCTGCTCCACGCCGGGGCCCCCGCCTTCGAACTTGAATCGAATTATCTTCAGAACCTGAGTGGCGAGGAGGCGCGCCTCATCCGCGTCGTACTCGCCGGTGGCGGCGCCGGCGCGGCGTAGCGCGGAAACGATCTTCTCGGGGTCGAACGGCGCTTCGCCGCCGTCGCGCTTGACGACGCGCCGCGGCAGGCCGGGTGCGAATGCGATCGCTGGGGAGTTCACGAGGTCTTTGCGCCTCTTGTTGTTGTCGGGACCGGCACACTGTGAGCCGTGCGCCGGCCGAAATCAATGCGGCATCTTGATGCGCGTCAAATCGGCGCGCGCGCGAGCCTCGCCGGGTCGTGCACGCGCACGCGCCGGCCCCGCACCTCGATGAGCCCGGCAGAGGCGAGCTTGCCCAGGACCCGCGACAGGTGCTCCGGGCTCATGCCCAGGCGCGAGGCCACGTCGGCCTTGCGTGCAAGCACGAGCTCGAGCGGCCCGGGCGCCTCTTCCGCCGTATCCGCCAGCAGGTAGGCGACCAGGCGCTCGGTGCCCGAGCGCGCGCCGAGCCCTGCGACTTCGCCGCGCAGCCGCGCAAGCTGCTGCGAGAGCTTCGCGAGCATCTGCCCGGCAAGCCCGGCATCCTCGGCCAGCGCCTCGACGAGGCGCCGCCGCGCCACGTGCAGCACCCTGGTGTCGGCAAGCGCGCGAGCCGACACGAGCCAGCGTTGCCCGAAGAAGAGCGCGGCTTCGCCGAAGCTCTCTCCGGCGCGCACCAGGGCGAGCACCTTCTGGCGCCCGCAGGGCGCGTGGTAGGCGAGCTTCACCGCGCCGCGCTCGAGGAGATACACGCCGGTGCATGCGTCTCCCCAGCGGCAGAGCCACTCGCCCTTCGCGAAGTGCAGCGCCTGCTTGGCCGCTAGTCCTGGTAAGCGATGCATTTCTCGCACACCGTGCCGCGTACGTCGGTGTCGAGGTTCGCGCGGCGCAGCCTCTGGAAAGGCTCGCCGTGCCACGCCTGCGTGAACGTCTCGCGCTCGAGATTGCCCATGCCGAAGCGGCCGTCGTGGTCGAAGCAGCAGGCCGAAAGCCGCGCGTCGTAGGTGATATGGCCCTCGGTGAAGAGCGACCAGCACGGCAGAGGCTTCCTCAGCGCGCCGATGCGCCCCTGGTTGCCCGCGGTCGGAACGGTGCCGCGGGCGCCGCTCGTGAGTCCGGCCTGGCCGTAGAGCGGCAGCCAGTAGTGCTCGTCGACGTAAGGCGCGATGCGCGCGACCGCCGCCGCCATGCGCTCGTGCTGCGCGTCGTCGTATCGGATGCTCGAGGCGTACAGGCCGCAGCGGTGTCCGGTCTGCGCCTCGACTTCGTCGCGCACGCGCCGCGCCTCCTTCAGGTTGCGCTCCACCGTCCAGAAGTCCTCGGCGCGCACCCGCGTGACTTCGTGAAACTGCGCCGGATCCGAGAAGTTGAAGCTGAACTTGAGGCTGTCGAGGCCCGCCTCCATGCACTCGCGGACCCGCTCGGGGCTCGCCATGCGCCCGTTGGTGGTGAGAAAGACGTACGGATAGCCGCAGTCGCGCTTGGCGAAGCGCACCGCTTCGGCGAGCCAGCGGCAGGTGAACGATTCGCCGAGATAGAAAAGGCCCAGCTCCTCGACGCCCAGCGCGCGCATCTCGGGCAGGATGCGGCGGAAGAAGGCGGGGTCGATGTCGCGCTTCTCGCGCAGCCGCATGTGGCTCGCGCAGAAAAAGCACTGGAAGTCGCAGCGCGCGGTGAGCTCGATCTTGACGCTTCTCGGCGCCGGCGGGGTCGGCGAGCGGTACGCGTCGGTGAGCAGCGTGATGCGATCGATGCGCTCGGTGATTCGATTTGTGATGCGGCGGTTCATGGCGCGCGATTCTAGGCGCACGCTCCTCCCCCGGCTTGATCTGCGTCAAAACGCTACTGCGCCAGCGCCTCCCAGCCGGCGCCGCGCGGGCAGCCGGAGCAGCGCTCGCATCCGCCGCCGCCCGCGCAAAGCTCGGCGAGCGCCTGCGGCTCGAGCACCCGGATCGTGCGTCCGCGCAGCTCGATGAGGCCGCGCCGCGCGAGCGTGCCGAGCAGCCGCGAGAGCGTCTCGCGCGTCACGCCGAGCAGCGACGCAAGCGCGCCTTTCGGGATGGCGAGCGTGAGCCTGGCATCCGCCGCGCCGGCGCTGCCGAGCTCGCGCAAGAGGTAGCCGGCGAGGCGCTGCAGCGCCGAGCGCGTCGCCGCCGCGCCGAGAAGCTGCGCCGCCTGCAGCACTCTGCGCGAGACGCTGCGCAGCGCGCATTGCGCCACGCTGGGATGGCGCGCCATCGCCGCGAGCAGCGCTTCGCGCGGCAGGTGCAGGAGGAGCGACGCGCTCATGGCGCGCGCGCTCAGCGTGCCGAGGTCGCCGACGAGGTGCTCTTCGCCGAAGCTGTCGCGGGGGCCGCAGAGCTGCACTATGCTTTCGCGCCCGGCGCTTTCCTGCACCGCGAGCGCCACGCAGCCCGAGGCGACGAGGTAGACGCCTTCGGCCGGCTGTCCGTTGCCGTAGATGAGCGTCCCGCGCGCCGCATCGCGGCGCTGTGCCGAGCCCGCAAGCTGCGCGCGCGCTTCGGGCGTGGCGTCACACAGGAGCCTCGAGCGGGCGAGAAAGGGCGCGGCGATCACGGCCGTTGCGGCGCCACCGGCTGCCACGCGGCCCCGGCGTCGAGCACCTTGGCGCGGTCATGGCAGCTGATGCACGCCCCCATGAAGAGCTGCTTGCCCGCGCGCTCGGTCCCGGTGAGCGAAGCCTCGGGACGGTCGAGCGGGATCTCGCCGGTGGCGAAGGGGAAAGCCCCCGCGTAGCGCTCGTGGTCCGGCCAGCCGTTGGCGCGGGTGTGATAGCGCGTGTTGGGCGCACGCGCCTGGACGAATTCGGCGACCACGAAGCGCGCCACGAGCTCGATCTCGCGCGGCGAAAGCGTGTCGGCGAACGACGCCATGGCGCTGCCCGGGATGCCGGAGCGCACCGCCGCGGCGGCGCGCGCCTCGTCGAGGCCCGGCGCGCGCGTGAAGTCGCGCGGCGCGGGCTCGAGCATGCTCGCGGCGAGCGTGCGCGCGTCGCCCGAGTAGCCGTGGCAGAAGTAGCAGCGGAAGTTGTAGATGCGCCGGCCCGCTTCGTGCTCGGGCGCCTGCGCGCGAGCTTGCGGGCCGCAGGCGCTGAGCGCTGTGCAGGCGGCGAGCACGGCGGCCCACGCGCGCATCAGTTGGCCTTCGCCGCCGCCTTTGCTGCATCGGCGGGCACGTAATAGGTGCGCCACAGGTACTCGGCGAGGTCCGCAAGCTGCTGGCGCTCGAGCACCGTTTTCCACGCCGGCATGTCGGTCCCGGTCTTGCCGTCCGCGATCGCGGCGTAGAGGCCGGGGCGATTGAGCGGCGCGGCGCCGAGCGAGCGCGGCTTCGCGCCGAGGAGCGCCGCGCGCGGCCCGCTCCCGTCGCCATTCGCGCCATGGCAGGCGACGCAGTTCTGCTCGTAGAGCCGCTTGCCGCGTTGGAGGTTGCCGGCAAGCCCTTGCGGCAGCGGTGCGGAAAAATCGACCGGCCCGGCCGCATCGCGCCCCCGCCCGCCGTGCGCGTACGTGCCGGAAACTCCGGGCGCGAGGGCCGGCGCGAGCGACTTGCGCACATAGTCCACCGTGTTCTCGATCTCCTCGGGCTTGAGGCGCCCGGCGAAGCCATGCCGCAGCCGCCCCGTGTCCCCCTGCGAGACCGCCGCGATCATCGCCGGCCGCGGCGTGCTCGCCGCGAAGGGACGCGGCGCCGGGTGCGACGGCGAGGAGGCCGCGCCCTGGCCGCGATCGCCGTGGCAGAGCGCGCAGTGCTCGGCGTAGAGCGAACGGCCCTTCGCGAGCGGCGTTCCGGGCGCCGGCGGCACCATGGTGTCGAGGATATAGTCCGCTACCGCTTCGATCTCCTTCTGCGACAGCTGCCTGGTCCAGGCCGTCATCGCCGTGCCGGGGCGGCCGTATTGCAGCGCGAGGATCATGCGCGGCCGCGTGTACATCTCGCGCGCCTGCGGGGTGGTGAAGTCCGCCGGCGGCGGGTTCAGGCTGTTGCGCGCGCGGCTCCTGCCGTCGCCGCGATCGCCGTGGCAGACCGAGCAGTAGTTGTGGTAGATGAGCTGCGGCCGGATTTCGTCGCTTTTCTGCGCCTCTCCGATGGCCGGAAGCGCCGCAATCAGCAGCGCGGCGATCGTTCTCAGAAACTGTGACACCCCGCGGCTCCCTTTCTCTATTTTGGCAAAAACGCGCCCGCGCATTGCGCTCGCGTGCTGTGCACGCAAGATCCGGTCCACTTGGCATGGCCTTTGCAGCAGGCGGGGTCGGCGTAGCACAACACAAGGGAGAAGCAAAGATGAAGGCAATGGCATTCGGCGCCGCGTTCGCGGCATCCGTCCTTGCTCAACCGGCCGTGGCGGCCGACGGCAAGACGGTGTACGGGCAGACCTGCGCGGCCTGCCACGCGAGCGGCCTGGCGGGCGCGCCCAAGGTCGGCGAC
>Ga0247825_10001704_pt1 | contig 14497 bp, 12 predicted proteins | sample 13C_Vanillin_Day_FD_194413 | JGI IMG/M metagenome (GOLD analysis project Ga0247825, IMG submission 194413) | Soil microbial communities from agricultural site in Penn Yan, New York, United States - 13C_Vanillin_Day48 | ecosystem: Environmental > Terrestrial > Soil > Agricultural land | place...
CCCCCCAGGAGGATCAGTACGGCCGGCACGGAGAACACGGCCACGGCCACCGCGACCGCTCGGGTGGCTGGTTGGGTGATGAACCTGGAGAGCACCAGATCGAGTTGGGTGGTTGCGACGAATACCAGCGGAATCACGATGGCTAGCGCCACTCCGAGCGTCAGCACGGGCAATCCACTCGACCTCAGGTCGAACCACACCTGCGCCCGTGTCGCCGACGAGGTAGGACAGCGGAACTGAAACCGATCGACGAGCCAACCCGGGAATCCCCCGACTGCAACCCGTGGAGTAGCCGCTGGTGCACTGCCATGACGCTGCCGCGACACGCCGACGACTGTCACGCCGAACGACGCCACGCTCATCGCGGCCATGAACGCGTAGTCGGCGGAGGAGAAGTCGAAAAGCGTCGGCCACCCTTGCCAGCGACGCGCGGCTATCGCGCCAAGGGTCCCGATAGCCGCCGTCGACGCCAGCCACTGGACGGCCTTGCTTCGCGTCGCCCAGTCCGCGGTGTTGTAGGCCAGGTGAGCGGCCGCGATCGGCGCCGCGACGGACAGCAGAGGAAACGGATAGTCGAGGGTCAATCGCAGGACGAGTGCCGATACCAGGTACACGGCCGCGCCCAACGCCGCCTGCGACACCATCGGGACCCCGACGAGCACGGTCGTACGGATCGGACGGGTGTAGAGGAGATACAGCGGAAAGCCGGGCCGGTACCCATCCATCAATCGCCCGCCCTTGAGCTTCGCGATCGCTACCCAGACCATGAAGTTGAGGCTGATGACGACGAAGAGAGCGACGCTCGCGCCGAAGTCTCTCGCTGCCTGGTTCGGCCGAGCGGCGGCGACCACAACGAACGCGGCCAGGCCTCCGACGATGCTCAGCGACAACCGCCAGGCGGCCTCGGCGCGTATCAGACGCCAGTTCTCCCACAGCATCGCGACGACGGGTGAGCTCATGACATAGGCTCCTTACGCGCTCCGCACAGCATCTCCTTGCGCGCGGCGCTTACACAGCCTCCACCGGCTGGCGGGTGCGGCCGGCGCGAGCGAGGAAGATCTCCTCGAGCGTGGCGTCGCGCGAGTCCACGACCTCGCCTCCGAGCGCCAGCAGCGAGTGATGGAACTGTTCGAGCGAGCCGCTGTGCACGACGCTCCAGGTGCGGCCACCGCCTTCCATTGCGAGCGCGCCGACGAGGACGGGCGGCTGCTCGAAGTGCTCCGCGAACCGCACGCGGCTGCGCTGGTATCCGCGCCGCACCTCGTCGAGCGGGCCGCTCAACGTCACGCGGCCGTTGTGGATCAGCGTCACGTGATCCGACATCCGCTCCACCTCTTCGAGCAGGTGCGACGAGAAGATCACGGTGCGTCCGTCGTCAGCCACGGTGCGGACGATGGCGTCGAGGATGTCGCGGCGCACAACGACGTCGAGGCCGGACGACGGCTCGTCCAGAATCAGCAGCTCGGGACGATGGGCGACGGCGGCCACCAGGCCGGCCTGGGCACGCATGCCCTTCGAGAGCTCCTTGATCTTCTTGGCCGGGTCCAGCGCGAACGTGTCGATCAGCTCGCGCGCGTACGTCACGTCCCATGTCGGATGAAACGCGTGCGTATAGGCCATCAGCTCGTCGATGCGCATCCACTCCGGGAGCTCCCGTTCCTCGGAGAGATAGCCGACGCGGCCCAGCACGCCGACCGGGTCGCGAACCGGGTCGAGGCCGAAGACGCGCACCGAACCGGTCGCCGCGCGCAGCAGACCGAGCAGATGTTTGAGGAGCGTCGTCTTGCCGGCGCCGTTGGCGCCGACGAGGCCGTAAACCTGGCCAGCGGTGGCGTGAAATGACACGCCATCGAGGGCGGTCTTCCCGCCGAACGAGCGCGAGAGATCGTTGACGTCGACTATCTGTCTCATACTCATTTCTCCACCCTATTTCTCAACGTCTGCCGGTTCGGCGGAGTCCATGGCCGCCTTGCGTTCCCGCAGCATTCGAAGGATGTCGTCGCCGGCGAAGTTCAGCTGGTGCGCTTCAGCGAGGAGGGCGTCGATGCGCTGCTCGATGATGCGGCGCCGTTCCCGAAGCGCCAGTTGCGTGCGTCCTTCAGAGACGAACGTGCCCGAGCCGCGGCGCTTGTGAACGACCCCTGAGATCTCCAGTTCGTCGTATGCCTTCACGATGGTGTTTGGTGTCACTTTGAGCTGCAGCGCCAGCGTTCGGATGGGCGGAAGCTCTTCGCCCGGGATGAGCAGCCCTGATGCCACTAAGTACTTGACCTGGTTGACGATCTGCCGATAGATCGGCACGCCGTCGGTCAGGCTGATAGTGATGTCCATGGATGTAGGCTGCTATCGTCCGGAGTTCAAGTGTATGGGTATACTGATACAATTCTCCGGCGGCTGTCAAGCGCCCCGCCGGAAACGCATCGACCGTTTCGCGAACGGGATCGATGATCGCCGGCAGTGACATGAGCCACGCCGCCACGATTCGTGCTGGACCGCGTCGAACGCACGCGCCGGAGACACGAGGAACCACGAACAAAACGAGCGCGCCGGCCGCGCCCCCGTCATGGGCGGCACTGGTCCCGCAGCTCAAGCCGGGGACCTACGCCGACGGCTTGCCGTTCGATGAAGTTCGATATCTCGCCTGCAAACTCGTGCTCAGGCCGAATCACTTCGTGTCGCGACAGAGCCTGTTCGACTTCGCGACGTTGTTGACAGAGCCCGCCAGGAAGCACGGCGCCAAGTTCTCGCCACGGAGATCGAAAAAGGATCCGATTCGGATCCGCGAAGTGCTCTTCGTCGATACGCCCGACTTCCGGCTTTACCGGAATGCGTTCATCCTGCGCCGGCGCATTCTCTATGAGGACGGCTTTCCGATTGGAGATCCGGAGATTGTCTTCAAGTTTCGCCATCGCGATTTGCAGACGGCCGCGGAAACGGACGTGCGGCCGCAGATCCTCGGTGACCATCGCATCAAGTTCAAGTGCCAGGCCCTGCCGCTCAAGCGGCAGCTTGGCGGCGTCCGCATCCTGTATTCCCACAACGTGCAGTTTCCCCGTTCCAATGTGGGCGACGTCGACGTCCTGTCCATGGGCACGATGGTCAAGATCTTCCCCGCGCTCGAGCGCATCAAGACGGACCCGGATGAACGCATTGCGCTCGTCAGCGACACCATCATCGAGGAAGTGCTGCAGGACGTCGGCACGCTCGACTTCGGCGACAAGGTTCAGGCGCCGGTGACCGTCGCACTCTGGCGCACCCGCGGCGAGCACCGGCCGCTCATCGGCGAATTGTCCTTTCAGATCAAATTCGACGAGTGGAAGGAACTGAGCCGCGACGCGATGAAGCGGGCCGAGGCGTTCTTCATCGCCCTTCAATTCGCCCTACGGCACTGGATTGCGCTCGACGCCACGAAAACCGGCATCGTCTACCGCCTGAACGGCAACGCGCCGATGTCGCATGAATGATCATGGCCCGGCCGGGTGTCCGTCACGCCGAGGCGCTCATGAAGCGCTTCGGCCTCTCACCGACAGATCTGCTGGGGATGCGCTTCGCGATCAACGTCGCGCTTGGCACGGTGATCGTCTGGACGGTGCTGAGCGCGGTCGACGCGAGTAATCCAATCTGGGCCATCGCGGCGATGATTGCCTCGGCTGAGCCGCAGCCAGATCAGGCGCGCCGGATGTTCAATGCGCGGCTCGTGAACGTCGGTGTCGGCAGCCTGGCGGGTTTCCTGTTTCTCTTCATTGCCGGCCCGCGCGCCTGGACGCTCCCGTTGGCACTGGCCGCCACCGTCCTGGTCTCGTCCTACGTGGTTCGCGTCCAGACGATGTGGCGTCAGGCGCCGATTACAGCGGCGATCGTCATCGCGTCCGCGCTCGCGAGCGAGTCGTCGGCGATTGGTGTCGCGCAAGGGCTGCACAGGCTGGCCGAAGTCCTGTTCGGCTGCGTCGTCGGCCTGATCGTAGGCCTGGTGATGTCGAGGGTCTGGCTTATTCCTGTGCACCGGTCCGCGTAGGGCACCGCTTCAGCGCCTGCCACCCGTAGGGCACCGCTTTAGCGGTGCCGCTTATCGGAAGCACGGCAAGGCGCTCGCACTGTGCGTTCCGCGCGCGGCCCGATCGTTTCGGACAAGGAGAAGAAGACTCTCCGGGCCGGGCCCGGCCAGAGCCTCCGTTGTGCCCACAGCACGATAGTGCGTGGAGATATAGCGGGCGAGGAGCGGATAGCCCTGTCGGAACTCCGTGTCGCGCGACCGTTGAATGACCAGTGCGGGAGGATGGGTGGTCATGGACTGCAGGCTCCGCTGTTGAAACCGGGGCTCGGACCAGTGCCCGGCCGAGAGCGCAGCGAGGCCGCCGGCAAAGCCGCGCTGGGCATAGAACGCGATATCCGGCGCGAAGAAGGTGGCCAGGATCCGATCGGTGGGCCGGGTGCATTCGCGCAGATAGAGGACCAATGCCGTGGACGCGCGGCTTCCGATGAGATCAGGGTCCGGCGGGGACGCGGCCGCGGTTCGGATCACGCTGGTGAACCGGGACGGACGAGCGAGTCCGGCTGTCAGCCGTTCCTCCCACGCGGCAGCCGTTGACACACTCCATACAAACAGCGACAGGACGAGAACCGATGCCGTTCGCAGCAATAGGGCAGCCGGGCCGCGCACCTGCCAGACGCTGTGGAGGATCCAGGCGGCAAGTATCGCGGCGGGTCCGCTGATGCCGCCGACACGCGCAACGACCGGATACCTCAGGATGAAGAGATTGAGGGTGACGCACAGCACGATGAGGCACGCCACCTTGGCGACCTCATTCCGCGAAGCCGAGCCGGACCGTGTCTTCAGCGTGAGGACGAGAATGGCGGCGAGCGGCAATGCGTGGAACAGGTAGTACAGGAGCGCGTTCGCGTTCTCGAAAGACCAGGCGCCGGCGTTCAGCGCAGGTGGTGTGACGATCCGCGTGCCGGCTCCCTCTCTGATTGCGTACGTCACCACCTGGTCCACGGCGTCGGACACGCCCGCGGTCAGTTGAAGAACGACCAGAACCGGAAGCGACAGGCACGCGACGGCTGCCGCCAACATGCCCAGCCGCCGCCAGAGCGTGCTCCAGTCGCCGGCGTGGACGGCCACGATAGCCACAACTGCGGCGCCGACGGTATAGACCCCGGTGTCATATCGAAACAGTGCCGCGATGACCGCACCCGCTGCTATGGCCCACACACGTTTCGTCGTCGGCACGTCGATGTACCGCCAGCACAGCGCCACGGCAAGCGGGTAGAAGAGCACCTTGTCGAAGTCGTACCCGCGGGGCAGCATCAGCAGCGCAATGAGCGACGCACCCAGCGCGGTGAGGATCGACTGCGAGACGTGCAGCGAAAGGCGTGCGACGAGGACGGTCCCCGTGGCGATGCACGCCGCGCTCAGCAGCAGGTCTCCAAGCAGGCTGTCGCCAAGCAGGAGTTGCATGCCTGCCGAGACGAATTCCGTCATGTAGTAGCCGGGATCGAGGAAGTCGCGGAACGGCCACTCGCCGTAGCGCGCAATCTGACGCGCGCGCGAGATGCGATCGAAGTGATCGTTGAGGAATACGAAGCTTGAAACGGTGAAGACGAATGCGCCGAGCCAGAGGACGCAGGGAAGGACAGGTCTGAGAGCCGCGTACGTCCTTTGATCGCGCGAACGATACAGCAGCGGGATCAATGAGGCGACCAACCCGAAGACACTGACGTACAGCAACGCCCACGGCCAGGACGCCATGAATCGATCTCCCGCCCAGGTGCGCTCGGAGGGCGCATTCGTCAACGCGTACGCGGCGCGATCGATGAAGGCCGTGTCCTCGACGAGCGGGTGCTGGACGATTCGTCGGAGGTTCTCGCGGTCCGCGTCCATCAGGAGGTAAGTCACGGTGCGCGGTTCCGTCGAATCGCGCCACACCAGCGACAGCTCCCGCTCGGTTGCGGTTCTCTGTTCGTCCGCGACGCCGGGAACCCAGCGCACCTTGATGAGCGGAACTGTCCTGGCCGTCGTCACCCACAGGAGGCCCATGATCACGGGCCAGACCGCGCAGGCCACGAGCGCGGCGCTGGTGAATTGTGGTGTGCGAAACAGGCGCATCGTAGACGCGAGAGACCACTGTACAATCCTGACGCGCCGATGAGGCGTCAATTCATCGAAGTTTCGAGAGAGGTCAGTTCATCATGCGCAGAGTGGGTGGAATCATGTCGCTGACGGGGATCGTGGTGGCGATCGCGCTGGCGACGCCCTTCGACTCGCCCTTCGGGCTCCCTCAGGGCAGGCTTGATGCTCAGGGCAGGCAGGGCGGCGCCGGTCGGGCCGCGGCAAAGCCGTACACGACCTGGCAGTCCTATGCGGGCGGCGCGCACTCCTCGCAATACTCCGCGCTCGATCAGATCAACAAGAAGAACGTGGCGAAGCTTCAGGTCGCCTGGACGTTTCCGCTCGCCGGCAACAGCATCTTCAACCCTGTCGTCATCGACAACGTGATGTATTTCCCGACGGGCGGGGCGCTCGTCGCTGTTGACGCGGCGACCGGCAAGGAGCTCTGGCGCAAGGACGGCGTAGCGCCCAATGGCGCGCGCGGCATGAACTACTGGGAGAGCCCGGATCGATCCGACCGGCGGTTCATCTACCTGCAGCGTGGAGCGGTGGTCGCCGTCAACGCGCAGAATGGCGAGCTGATCACGTCGTTCGGCACCGAGGGGCGCGTCGATCTGCGCGACGCGATGGAGCGGAAGCCGGCCAATCCCGTGGGCACCAGCAACCCCGGGCGGATTTTCGAGAACCTCTACATCATCCCGCTGCCCGGCGGACCGAACTACGGCGGTCCGCCATCCGACGTCCACGCCTATGACGTGCGGACTGGGAAGCTCGCCTGGATCTTCCACGTCATTCCACACGAAGGGGAGTTCGGCTACGACACCTGGCCTGAAGGCCACTACAAGGTCGGCGGCGGCGGGCACAACTGGAGCGAGTTCACCGTTGACGAGGAGAACGGCATCGCGTTCATCGGCTTCGGCAGCCCGCGCTACGACTTCTATGGCGGCGATCGCAAGGGCAACAACCTCTTCGCCAACTCGCTCGTGGCGCTCGACGCCCGCACGGGCAAACGGATCTGGCATCAGCAGCTGATTCACCACGACCTGTGGGACTGGGACATTCCGCAGTCGGCCAAGCTGCTGACGATCCGCCAGAACGGCAAGCCGCGTCAGGTCGTGGCGCAGGCGACGAAGCAGGGGTTCCTCTACGTGTTCGATCGACGGACCGGGCAGCCGATCTGGCCGATCGAGGAACGGCCGGTTCCCCAGACCGACGTTCCTGGAGAGTGGACGTCGGCCACGCAGCCGTTCCCGACGAAGCCGGCGCCGTTTGCCAAGCAGTCGTTCACCGAAAAGGACATCAATCCGTACCTGCCGAAGGAAGCGCAGGACGAGCTGCGCGCGCGGATCCGGTCGTATCGCAACGAGGGGATGTTCACGCCTCCGAGCTTCGAAGGATCGATCTCGATGCCAGGACACAACGGCGGCGCGAACTTCGGGACGAGTGCGGTCGACCCTGATCGCGGCGAGTTCTACGTCGTCCACAAATCGCTGCCGACAGTGCTTCGGATCACGATGCCCGCGCCGCCGCGCGGAGCCGGACCTGGCGCCGGGGCGGGCGGAGCGGGTCGTGGGGCCGGTGGCGGGGGAGGTGGCCGTGGCGGCGGCAACGCGATCATCACGCCCGAGCAGAAGGCGGAGCTGATGGCGCAGGCCAAAGCACTCGTCGATGCCGCCAAGGGCGCACGCGTCGAGTTCAACTCGCCGGTGAGCTTCATGCAGATCAACTTCCCCGGCGGCGCCATGACCGCGGCGGCGCCGCCATGGTCGGAGATGGTGAAGTACGACCTCAACACCGGCGAGATCGTCTGGCGGATTCCGACGGGCGTGCAGGAAGCGCCGCCCGAGTACAAGATTCCGAACAACACCGGGGTGCAGTTCCCGCGGAACGCTCCGCTCGTGACGGCAGGCGGGTTGATCTTCCTGGCGACCGGGCCCGAGCGAAAAATCCACGCCTACGATCGCGACAACGGCAAGGAACTGTGGCAGGCCAGCCTGCCCAACGGTGCCGAGGGCATGATGGCCACCTATCAGGTGAACGGGCGGCAGTTCGTCGTGCTGCCAGTGGCGCAGCCGAACGGCACGTTCCCGGCCTCGTTCAGAGGGGCAGGGCCGGCCGCCGCACCTCCGGCGGCAGCACCTGCGCCAGCAGCGCCAGCGCCGGCAGGACCGCCCGAAGCCGGCGGCGGACGCCAGGGCCGCGGCGGTGGTGGGCCGCAATTGCCAGCCGCGTACATCGCATTCGCATTACCGCAGTAGAGGCCGACCTTCAGGTCGGCCTTTCTACAAACGCGCTCTCGGCCGATGCGTCAATCCCAGCGGCCGAGGCGCGACGACGTGACCGCCGCACCGTTCAATAGTGGCGACCCACTTGCAACCGCCTCCTACGGAGGAGGCTGTCCATGAAAAGTATTGTCCTGACCACCGTCGCGGCGATGTTCAGTGCGGCCGTGGCCGTGACGTCACCGACGTTTGCTCAGCAGGCGCGAACCATCATCGATGCGGAGACGATGTTGAAGGTCCGCACCAATGAGGCGATCGACGTCAAGGCCGCGGATGGGCTGATATTCACCGGCACGATCGAAGAGGATGTGCTCGACAGGAACGGCGATGTCGCTATTCCCGAGGGCTCGACGGTCGAGCTCATGGCGCGAAAGAACGTCGACGAGATGACGCTCGATCTCGAGTCGGTCACGGTGAACGGGCAGCGGTACGCAGTGCTGGCCGATCCGGCATCGGTCGGGACAGCCGGCCGGATCGAGTCCGGAGCACGGACGATCGGTGCGAATCGAGATACCGCGACGTACGTCGGTGGGGGAGCGCTGCTTGGCACCATCATCGGCGCGGTCACCGGGGGAGGTAAGGGTGCCGCGATCGGCGCGGCCGTCGGCGCCGCGGCGGGGGCCGGGACGCAAATCGTTACCAAGGGGCGATCAGTGTATCTGCCGGCGGAGTCACTGGTGACCTTCCGCTTGGCGCGCCGCCTCAACGTTGGCGTCGAGGACACCGGCTTCTATCGCGAGAATCGTCACTACCATCGGGACTACGGCAGGTAGATTCTGCGGCTTGCCTGGGTTGCCAGGTTGCTGGGTGAGCGCATTTACCCACGCCACCCACACCTAGCTACCCAGGCGACCCAGCTGCGAGTGCCCGCGGATCACGGACGTGTTTGACGGCTCGCATTCAGCAGCCCGATAATCCGCCATAGTTAAGGCAACCCGCGCCGCGCCGGCAACGTCAAAACAGCGGGGAACGATCATGATCCGAATCCTGATAGCACTCGGCATTGCGCTCGTTGCCGCAACTGGCACCCACGCCCATCACTCCTTTGCGGCGTACTACTTTGAAGAGCAGACGGTGACGATCGAAGGATCCGTCACCGAGTTCGAGTTTCGTTCACCCCACGCGTGGCTGCACGTGCTCGTTCCTGACGCCGATGGCGTGATGCAGCGTTTCTCGGCCGAATGGGCCAATCCGCAACGGCTGGCGCGCGATGGTGTGACCGTAGATCGACTGCAACCGGGCGATGTCGTCCGCATCACCGGCAGCCCGGGCCGCACCGCATCGGAACGGAAGATACACCTCAAACGCATCGAACGCCCGGCGGATGGCTGGACCTGGGGCGGGATGGGACGCGGCGGCCGCCAGCGCCGCTGATTCAGCGACCTGCAACGGTTAGCGGAGCGTCGTCAGCGCTCGCTATCCTGCTGCGGCGATCGATCGAACAGCCACCACTGGTGCCCGCACGCATTGCACCGGAACTCCAGCACGCCGTCGCCGGTTTGCGCGTCGGCCGCTCGCTGATGGCACTTCGGGCACGGGATCTCTGCCCCTCGCGACGCGGACGCCGGCGTGTCCTTCTGTGTCACGGCAGCCGGCGACGATTTTACGCGTTGCGCCGTCCGCTGGTACATGCCCAGAATACGCTTCGATGGCGGAGGAGTTCACCGGCTTCACGCGTGAGGCCTTCTCATTCTGGAAGGGCCTCGAACGACACAACGACCGCGAGTGGTTCCAGGCTCACAAGGACCAGTACGAACGGGCGGTCCGCCGCCCGATGCTGTTGCTGATCGAGGAGCTGGCTCCGCTCTACGGGCGCGGACGGCTGTCGCGCATCAACAAGGACATGCGCTTCGCGAAAGAGAAGCCGTACAAGAACTATCTGGCGACGGGCCTTGCCGGCAGCTACATCTCGTTGTCGAAGGAAGGCCTGTGGGTCGGCACGGGGATGTACAAGCCGGAACCCGCCGCGCTCCGGCAGTTGCGCGAGGCCATCGCGGACGACGCTTCAGGGCGCGAGCTGACGAGGGTTATCGCATCGATGGAGCGGAAAGGCTTCGAGGTCGATACGCATGCGCGGCTCGAGAAGCCGCCGCGCGGTTTCGACGCCACGCATCCCCGCGCCGACCTGCTGCGCATGAAGGACATTTACGTCGGCAAGTTGTTTGGGCCCGAGGACGTGTCGTCGGCGAGCCTGCCCCGCGGTGTGGCGAAGGCGATGGCGGAACTGGAGCCGTTTCGTGTCTGGCTGCGCGCCCACGTCCACCAGAGGTCCTCCGTATGAAAAAGGGGTCCGCCTGAAGGCGGACACGACGTACGCGCATGCCGTCCGCCGATCAGCAGACGCTCATCGTCCCGACCCGCCGGACCACCTCGGTGGTCGATCGCGCGACAACAGGGCTGCCGCCGGATCTACTAGGCCGCGCGGCCACGCGGCTGCAGATTCTCGCGTGGCTCTACGCCTTCACGTTCTTCATGGCGGGGTACCTCTCGCAAATGCTGATTCCCGGCGCGTGGGACGTCCTCGTCGCGCGTGCGATCAACTGGGTGCCGGGAGTCATTTCGATCGCCGTCGCCGTAACGGTGGCAGTCGCGATCCGCGCCGTCCCGCTACGGCCCGCGGTCGTCACGGCGATCGCCCTGATATTCGAAATCGTCGGCAGCTACGGCATCGCGGCGGCCGAGTTCCTCCACCCGCTCGGGATCACAGGCGAGTCGTGGATCGGCTTGTCCTGGGTCGCAGTCTGGATGCTGCTGTTCAACGTCGTCGTCCCGACGGCACCGCGCGTCACCCTCATCGCGGCACTGCTGTCCGTCACATCGGTACCGGTCATGGTGCTGCTCTCCTTGTGGATGTTTCCGCTGGAGATCCGGCCCAGCGCCGTGCAGGTGTTTTTTGCGTTCGGTTTCCCATACGTGCTCGTCGTGATCATGGCGTATGTCGGCGCACGCATTGTCTATAACCTCGGCACCGAGGTGACGCGTGCACGCGAACTGGGCAGCTATCGCCTCGAGGAACGGCTGGGGCACGGCGGCATGGGTGAGGTCTGGAGAGCCAGTCATCGCCTGCTCGCCCGGCCGGCGGCGATCAAGTTGATCAGAGCGCGCGGACCGGCCGGCTCCGGGGCCGGCGCGGACGACATGCGACGACGATTCGAGCGCGAAGCGCAGGTCATCGCGCAGCTGCGATCGCCGCACACGGTGACGCTCTTCGACTACGGCATCGCCGACGACGGGTCGTGTTACTACGTCATGGAGCTGCTGGACGGGATTGACGCCGATGCGCTGATCAAACGCTTCGGTCCGATATCCGCCGGACGGGTCGTCCATATCGTTCGACAGATGTGTCACTCCCTGTCCGAAGCCGAAGCACACGGGCTCGTGCATCGCGATATCAAGCCGGCCAACATCTTTCTCTGCCGCTACGGCGAAGATCATGATTTCGTCAAGGTGCTCGACTTCGGGATTGCGAAGGTGGTGCACGCGCCATCCGCACAGACGGAGACGGCGTTGACGATCCCCAACCTGATTCATGGCACGCCGGCGTTCATTGCGCCCGAGCAGGCCCTGGGCAGCACGGACGTGGACGCCCGCGCGGACATCTACTCGACGGGGTGTGTGGCGTATTGGCTCCTGACCGGCCAGCTGGTGTTCAGCGCCGACACGCCGATGAAGCTGCTGCTGGCACACGCCCACACGCCGGCGGAACCGCCATCGACGAGGACCGAGATGCCGATTCCACCGGAGCTCGATGCGTTGGTGCTCGCGTGCCTCGCGAAGGATCGTACGGTTCGGCCGCAGTCGGCGCGGGAACTCCTGCAGCGGCTCGACACGATTCCGCTCTCGAGCGGATGGAATGAAACGCGCGCCCGCACATGGTGGAACGAGCATCTGCCCGTAGGTAGCTGGGTAGCTGGGTTGCCTCGGTAGCCTGGGTCCTAGAAAATTGCCAGCGGATTGAGCGGCGAGCCCATGCCCTTCTCGATGCGCAGCGGCGCGGCCGTGAACAGGAACTCGTAGCGGTTCAACCGTCGCGCCTCTTCGACCGCTCTCTCGAAATCGAGGTTGTCGAAGATGCTGATCCCCATGGCCACGAGCGCCAGCTGATGGAGACCCACGCCTTGGGGCAGACCGGACGGCGAGACATCGTTCGGCCCGTCGGCGCCGATGAATGAGACGCCGCGCTCCTTGAGGAAGTAGGCGACGTCGATGTGATAGCCGGCGAACCCGGTGGCGTTCGGCCACGGACCAAGGGCCGCGCGCCGCTTCCACCGCCCGGTGTAAAGCAGGATCACGTCGCCGGGAGAGACTTTGACCCGCTGGATCTTTTCCAGCGTCTCCAGGTCCTCACGGCGGACTGCGGTTCCCGGCTCCAGCCATCCTTGCGCCGTCGCCTTGCCGGGCAGGCGCGTGGCGTCGAACAGAATGGCGCGAGTGACGATTCCATCCTTCAACGCATTGATGCTGCCTCGCGGGCAGCCGCCGGCGGCCTTGATCTCCTCCATCGAGACGCCGTTGTAGCCTTTCCCGTCGACCATGATGTGACAGTCCACCGCGTCGAGATGGCTGTGAATCACGCCATGGTAGGTGCCCGTGTACTGGTACCGGTCCAGGGCGACCGCCGGAGACACGGTGACGACGGCACGGTCGAGAAAGGTCGGAGTGTCCGCGGCCTTCTCCTGTGGGACGTCGTGCGCCAGCGAGATCGCCCGTCCCTCTCGCGCGAGTGCCAGCGCCTGCTTCCGCTTGGCGGGCGTGATCAGGTTGGCGGCGCCCAGTTCATCCTGGTCGCCCCAACGGCCCCAGTTCGAGAGCTCTTTCATCGCCCGGCGAAAGTCGGCTTCCGTGGCAATCGTCGGCCGGGCGGTCTGTCCCCGGAGGTCGTGGCTCGCGATTGCGCCGAGCAGGATCACAGCGACGAAACCACTCAGCAGACGCACACGGATGCTCACAGTTCACTCCTCTCAGAGAGCGCGCGAGGCGGACGCCGTCAGGGCAGTTCGAGTCCCGCCTTCTTCAGGACAGCGGCGTTGCGCGGATTTCTGAGAAACGTCAGAAGCTCACGCGCCAGGCCGGCATCCTTTGCGGTCTTCGGAATGCCACCCGAAAAGATCGTCACTTTCTGAACATCCGCCGGCAGCGGCCCGACGTACGTGATCCCTTTTACATGCAGCAGCTCGCTGACCTGCTGAAAGCCGAGATCGCCTTCGCCGCGCGCCAGCGCCTCACCCACCGACTGCCCGGATGGAAGCTGTGTGATCCTCGGCCGCAACGTGCCGAGGATGCCCTGTTTCTCGAGCAGTTCGAGCAGATGGACGCCGCTCGGGCCGCTCGAAATGACAATTGACTTTGCGGCAAGCATCTCGCGCCGGAGACTCTCGCCAGTGGAGAGATCGGGCTTCGCGACACCCGCACGCACGGCAACGCCGATGATCGATTTCGCCAGATCGACGCGGCTGCCGGGGGCGAGCCCGCCCGACGCAATCAGCGCGTCCACGTCCGCGGCCGGCATGACGACGAGATCCGCGGCCTCGCCGGAGTCGAGACGCTTCTTGATGTTCAGGGTCCCGTCGAACGTCACCATCACGCGATGGCCCGTCGCCTTTTCGAACTGCGGGATCAGTTCGACGAACGCCTCGCGTACTCCGTTCGAGGAGCGCATCGTGATCTCCGCGGCATCCACCCGACAGACGAGGAGAACGGCGATAGCCGCGGCGTAGCAAGCCAGCTTGCGCATACAGACGCTCCTTGTGTTATGACGCCGCGACTGAAGTGACCGGCGCCGGCGCACCGCGCAGCCCGAACAGCACGAGCCCGAACGATGTAAACGTCGCCGGAATGATGATCGCGAGGAGCACCAGCAGGATGGCCGCCTGCGGCATGGGCGGCGCCACGCCGGGTGACGAAGCGGGCCCCGGGAGATCGACGATGGCGCCGAAGATGTTTCCGGCGAGGCCGGCGTATGCGGCGGTGAGGCCGCTCATCACCACGGCCGTTCGCTGCCCATCGGTCAGCCGCAGCTCCCGCCAGATGAGTCCGACGATCGCGAGGATGAACGACGTCAGAAACGCGGTCACGTGCGCGGCGAGCCATCCTCGCGGATTGGGCA
>Ga0247825_10001705_pt1 | contig 14494 bp, 10 predicted proteins | sample 13C_Vanillin_Day_FD_194413 | JGI IMG/M metagenome (GOLD analysis project Ga0247825, IMG submission 194413) | Soil microbial communities from agricultural site in Penn Yan, New York, United States - 13C_Vanillin_Day48 | ecosystem: Environmental > Terrestrial > Soil > Agricultural land | place...
GGCAAGGCGCGCCACGGCGTGCTGTACGAGTTGCTGGAACGCGACGACACGGTGGCCGATCTCCGCACCACCACCGTGGCGCGCCTTGCCACCCGCTTTGCAGTCGACGCCGGGCAGTTCAAGCGCGTCGGCGAGACAGCGGCCGGACTGTTCGTGCAGCTCGACCCCAGCGCACGTGGCGGCAGCACGACCAACCGCGCCGGCCGCGCCCTGCGCAAACTCGACTGGGCGGCGCAGTTGCACGAGATCGGCGCACAGATCTCCCACAGCGAATACCACAAGCACGGCGCGTACATCCTCGACAACGCCGACGCTCCGGGCTTCGCGGTCAACGAGATGCACCTGCTGAGCCAGCTCGTGCTGGGCCACCGGGGCAAGCTGCGCAAGCTGGAGACTTCTCTGGACGACGAGACCTTCGTCTCGCAACTGCTGGCGTTGCGTCTGGGCGTGCTTCTGTGCCATGCGCGGCGCGATCCGGACCTGGAGGGGCTGCGGCTCGCACGGCCGGGTGGCGCCAGGCTGTTCACCATTGCCTGCCGGTCGGGATGGTCCGATCTGTACCCTCAGTCGGCCCACCTGCTGCGGGAAGAAGTGCTGGCCTGGCAGAAAACCAACTGGCGCGTCGAACTCTCGGGCTGCTGAGCGCAGCCGTCTCTCAAAGCAGTTCCGGCGCCTGCACCGTGACGACCACGGTCTGCACATCACCATCGCGCTCGCGGGTGCGAATCCACCAGACCGCTCCCTTGCGCACCGGGCAGCTGTCGTGCTGAAGGCCCAGCAGCAGCGAGATGGCCTGACCGAGCGACGGCTGATGACCGATCATGAGCACCACCGACTTGCCGTTCGGCCATCCCGCTGCGCCGAGCAGGGCGTCCGGCGTGGTGTCAGGCGCGAGTTCGTCGCGCAGCTTGTACTTGCGGCCGAGCGCCAGGGCGGTCTGCTCGCAGCGGCGGGCCGGGCTGCAAATGATCCTCGTGCCTTCAGGCAATTGCCGATCGAGCCATGCCGCCATGCGCTTGGCCTGCTTTTCGCCGCGCGAGGTCAGGGAACGCTGCATGTCGTCGCAGCCTTCGGTCCAGTCTTCCGCCTCGGCATGGCGCCAGAAAATCAAATCCATGTGTCAATCCCGTGATGCGGCGCGGCGAAGTCCGCGCGACGCGTAGCGGTTCATGAGGGCGGTCTGCGCACCGTGGGCTTCGATGGCGCGCGAGGCGCCCTCCTCGCCCGGATGCGTGTCCTCGTAGACGCGGTGGTAGGCACCATCCGGCCCGAGGTCCCAGGCGTCGCGCCCGTCATGCAAATAGGCCACCAGGCATTCGTCGATGAGCCGCTGGCGCAGCACCGGATCGGTCACCGGCCAGGCCAGTTCGATGCGCCGCATCATGTTGCGGTTCATCCAGTCCGCGCTGGAGAGATAGAGCGATTCGTCCTGCGCCTGACGGAAATAGAAGACGCGCGAATGTTCGAGGAAGCGGCCGATCACCGAGCGTACCCGGATGTTGTCCGTCAGCCCCGGCACGCGGGCGGGCAAGGTGCAGGCACCGCGCACGATCAGGTCGATCTTCACGCCCTTCTGACCTGCCCTGACCAACGCTGCAATGAGATCCTCGTCGGTGAGCGCATTCATCTTCGCGACGATGCGCGTAGGCTGGCCCGCCGCCGCCGCCGCGCCGAGCGCATCGATGCGCGCAACGAGATTGCGGTGCAGGTCGAAGGGCGCCAGCCACATGTGGTTGAGCTTGGGCAGCCGGCTCTGGCCCGCCATGTGCACGAAGACGGCCTCCATGTCGGCCGTCAACAGCGGGTCGGCCGTCAGATGGCTGATGTCGGTGTAGAGCGCGGCCGTGCGCGGGTTGTAGTTGCCGGTCGACAGATGCCCGTATCGGCGCATCTGCTTGCCCTCGCGGCGCGTGACCAGCAGCATCTTGGCGTGTGTCTTCAGCCCGACCACACCGTAGACGACCTGCGCGCCGATGGATTCGAGCATCTCCGCCCAGTTGATGTTGGCCTCTTCGTCGAAGCGTGCCTTGAGCTCGACCACCACGGTGACTTCCTTGCCGCGGCGCACCGCCTCGCGCAGCAGGTCCATCATTTCGGAGTCGGTGCCGGTGCGGTAGATGGTCTGCTTGATCGCAAGTACCTGCGGGTCCTGGACCGCTTCGCGCAGGAATGCCAGCACGCCTTCGAAGCTTTCGAAGGGCTGATGGATCAACGCGTCGCCCCGCTGCAGCCTGTCGAAGAAGGACTGGCCCGGCGACAGGGTGACGGGATAGGACGCCTGGTACGGCGGAAAGCGAAGCTCGGGCTCGTCGAGCAGGTCGATCAACTGCGTCAGGCGGGCCAGGTTCACCGGCCCATGCACCCGGTACAGCGCCTGCGGCGGCAGGTTGAATTGCGCCAGCAGGAAGTTCGACAGTGACTCGGCGCAACTCGACGAGACTTCCAGCCGAACCGCCTGCCCGTAGTGGCGGTGCTGCAGGCCCTGCCGAAGCGCCGTGCGCAGGTTCTTGACGTCTTCCTCGTCCACCGCGAGGTCGGAATGCCGCGTCACCCGGAACTGCGAGAACTCGCCCACCTCGCGCCCCGGGAACATGCTCGACAAGTGCGCCCGAACGATGCTCGACAGCGCGATGAACAGCGTCTTGCCGCCCGTCACCTTGGCCGGCATGCGGATCACGCGCGGCAGCACGCGTGGGACTTTCACGATGGCGATGGGGTTCTCGCGCCCGAAAGCGTCCTTGCCACTGAGGCGCACGATGAAGTTGAGCGACTTGTTGGCAACCTGCGGAAACGGGTGCGCAGGGTCCAGCCCCACCGGGATCAGCAGCGGCCGCACCTCTCGCTCGAAATACTCATGCACCCACTTGCGCTGCGCCGGATTGCGCTCGCCGTGCGAGATGACCTGGATGCCCTTGCTCGCGAAGGCTGGAATGAGTTCGTCGTTGTAGAGGGCGTACTGCCGCGCCACCAGCGAGTGCGCCGCTTCGGCCAGCCGCTCGAAGGATTCGACCGTGTAGTTGCCCTTGCGGTCGCCCGCCACGCTCGCGCCGAGGTGCGGCGCGGTGCGAACCTCGAAGAACTCGTCCAGGTTCGCGGAGACGATGCACAGATAGCGCAGCCGCTCGATCAGCGGCACCTCCGGTCGATACGCCCAGTCCAACACCCTCTCGTTGAACGCGAGGATGCTGTGATCCCGATCGAGCAGGCTCAGAACGGGTTCGACGGCAACAGTCGACCTGTCGCTAGAAGCAGGCGATGTGGAGAAGGATTCGGGAACAGCCGGCACGGAAGCATTCAAAAGCCAAAGCATGACAGTGTCCGACGCAGTTGTGACATTTACATGACAAAAGCGTGACGGTTTTCCAGCACTGTCTTAATTGCCGAGGAAGTGCTTCCGGTAGCGCGCCGGCAGATCTTCGATGCGCATGAGCATCGGCAGGTCGGCGGTGTTGAAGTCCGGATCCCAGGCCGGCGGTCCCAGCACTTTGGCGCCCAGGCGCAGATAGCCTTTGATCAGTGCAGGTGGCTCGACGGCCAGGGCGCTGTCGAGGCGGTGCACCGGCAAGGGCAGGCGCGGCTGCACGTGGTATTGGATTGGCGCCATGTGCGTGGCCGAAAGCTGGCGCCAGATGCTCGCCGCCGCATCGCCGCTGGTCACACCGTTGTGCCACATGGGGATGCTGGCGCAGCCGATCATCGTGTCGAGCTTGTTGCGGTTCATGAATCCGGCCAATGCCCCCCAGAGCGCCAGGATCACGCCACCCTGGCGATGGTCCACGTGCACGCAGCTCCGGCCGAGTTCGACCATGCGCTCGCGCAGGTCGCGCAGGCGGGTCAGGTCGAATTCGGTATCACTGTAGGTGCTGCCGACGCGCCGCGCCTGCGCCGGTGTCAGCACGCGGTAGGTGCCGATGACCCGCTGCGTGGACTCCTCGCGTACTAGCAGGTGCTCGCAGAAGTCATCGAACAGGTCGATGTCGTGCCCCTCCACCAACGTCGTGAGGCGCGCCCCCATCTCACCCGCAAACACTTCGTAACGCAAACGTTGCGCGGCGCGAACGTCATCCTGGTGACGAGCCCAACCCACGCTGATGCCGCCGCTGGTTTCGCCGGACGGCGCCTGCGCCAACGGCACGGGTATTGCTGACCGATCCTGGACCGGCTGCGGCGCAGGCCACAAGGCTGCGCGCAGGCCCAACTGCGAGAACGGAAACGTGGGCGTGGGTAGTTCTTTCATGCGAGACCCTTTCTGCCGACGAAGTCTCGGGATCAGCGGTGAAACAAGCGTGTCATTCCGATGGCAATTGGATGACGCGCACGCACGAGGGCCGCATCAGCTTTAATTCCGCAGATTCGTCCAACGGAGTTTTTTGATGGCAACCGAAAGAATCGAGGTCGAAACCCGCCGCCACCAGATGTTCCCGGTGCTGAGCGCCGCCGACATCGGCCGCATCCGGCGCTTCGGCACCGTGCGCCACTACGACGGCGGCGCCTGCCTCTTCAGGGCCGGCGAGCCCGGCCCCGGCATGTTCGTCGTGCTGCAGGGCACGGTCGCGATCAGCCAGCGCGACGGGCTCGGCCACGTGGTGCCGATCGAACACCAGGGCCCGGGCCAGTTCCTGGCCGAGATCGCACAGCTTTCAGGACGGCCCGCGCTGGTCGACGGCCATGCGCAGGACGACGTCGAGACACTGTTGGTGCCACCCGACCAGTTGCGTGCCCTGATCATTGCCGAAGCCGACCTTGGCGAGCGCCTCGTCCGCGCCATGATCCTGCGGCGCGTGGCGCTGATCGAATCGGGCGCCAGTGGCCCCGTGCTGATCGGGCCGCCGCAGTCGGCCGCCGTGCTGCGGCTGCAGAACTTCCTGGGACGCAACGGTTATCCCTATCAGGTGGTCGACGCCACGCAGGACGTCGACGCCGCCGCCTTGCTCGAGCAATACGGCGAGTCCGAACTGCTGGTGGTCTGCCCCGACGGATCGGTCATGCCCAACCCGACCGAGCATGCGCTGGCACGCTGCCTCGGCATGGTCGACAGCATCGAGCACGAAGATCTGTTCGACGTGCTCGTGGTCGGCGCCGGCCCCGCCGGGCTGGCGACAGCCGTGTACGCGGCCTCCGAGGGCCTGCGCGTCATCGTGGTCGATTGCCGATTCTTCGGCGGACAGGCCGGGGCCAGCGCCCGGATCGAAAACTACCTCGGCTTTCCCACCGGCATTTCCGGTGGTGCCCTCGCCGGGCGGGCCTACGTGCAGGCGCAGAAGTTCGGCGTCGAGATGCTGATCCCGGCGCAGGTCTTAACGCTGGATTGCAGCCTGGCCGAATCGCGGGGCGAGGTTTCGGTCCAGCTCGTCGATGGGCGGAAACTTCGCTCGAAGACCCTCGTGATCGCCAGCGGCGCGCGCTACCGCCGGCCCGACGTCCCCCGCCTTTCGGAATTCGAAGGCCGTGGGATCTGGTACTGGGCTTCGGCATTGGAAGCCAAGCTCTGCGCCCAGCAGGAGGTCGCCCTGGTCGGCGGTGGCAACTCGGCGGGCCAGGCGGCGGTGTTCCTGTCGCAGCACGCCGCGAAGGTCAACGTGCTGGTGCGCGGTCCGTCGCTGGCGGCGACGATGTCGCGCTACCTCATCGACCGCATCGAGGCGACGCCCAACATCGCACTGCGCCCGCACACCGAGCTCGTGCAACTGCACGGCGAGCCGAGCAGCGGACTGAACGGCGCCACCTGGCGCGACCGCCTCAGCGGCAATGAGGAGGACTGCCCGGCACGCAACATCTTCCTGTTCATCGGCGCAGTCCCTGAAACCGACTGGCTCGAAGGCTGCGGCGTCGCGCTCGACAAGCACGGCTTCGTGCTCACGGGCCAGGCTGCGCGCGGCGGATTTCCGGCGAAGACGGCCGCCCCGCTCGAATCCAGCGTGCCCGGCGTCTTCGCGGTCGGCGACGTGCGATCGGGCTCGGTCAAGCGCGTCGGTGGCGCCATCGGCGAAGGCGCTGCGGTCGTCGCGCTCATTCATCAGCACCTGGCTTCGGCGGCGGCCGCTGCCTGATCCGCATCGCGAAGTCATCAAGGAGATTCGATGTCCGTGTACCCCTGCTCCCACGTACCGAACGTGATCGTCCCCCCGACCTCGGCCGGCTGCGAGGACTGCCTGGCCCTGGGCGACGAGTGGGTGCACCTGCGACTGTGCGTCCATTGCGGCCACGTGGGCTGCTGCGACTCGTCGAAGAACAGGCATGCCAGCCGGCATTACGCAGCGACCGGACACGCCGTCATCGCGTCGCTGGAACGGGACGAGGACTGGATGTGGTGCTTCGCGCACAACAGCCAGGTCGGGTAGTCCGGCCTCTGCACGAAAAGCCGGCGAGGGCTATGCTGGCCGGCCTTGCCATCACCCATGGATCCAGAGACATGCCCCAAGCACCCATCGACGTCTATTCCTGGCCCACGCCCAACGGCCACAAGATTCACATCATGCTGGAGGAATGCGACCTCCCGTATCGCGCGCATCCGGTCAACATTGGCAAAGGTGACCAGTTCGAGTCGGCCTTCCTGAAGATCAGCCCCAACAACAAGATTCCCGCCATCACTGACCCCGAGGGACCGGACGGCAAGCCGATCTCCCTCTTCGAGTCCGGCGCCATCCTCGTCTACCTGGCCGGCAAGACGGGCAAGTTCCTCCCGACCGGCGACCGGGACCGCTACGAGGTCCTGCAGTGGCTCATGTTCCAGATGGGCGGCGTCGGCCCGATGCTCGGCCAGACGCATCACTTCCGAAACTACGCGCCCGAGAAGATCGGCTACGCGATCGACCGCTATTCGAATGAAGCCAAGCGTCTCTACAGCGTGATCGACAAGCAGCTGTCGACGAACAAGTTCATCGCCGGCAAGACCTACTCGATCGCCGACATCGCCATCTTTCCCTGGCTGCGAAGCCATGAAAACCAGGGCATCGTGCTCGCGGAGTTTCCATACGTGAAGGAATGGTTCGACGGCATCGCTGCCCGTCCCGCGGTGCAACGCGGCGTGAAGGTGCTGGCCGACCTGCGCACGCCGATCACCGGCGAGAAGGAACGCGAAATTCTGTTCGGCAAGACCCAATATCAACGGCGCTGAGCATCCAGCCGGTTTCGGGCTACCAAAAAAGGTTAGAATGGAAGGCTAGTCGGGGTGTAGCGCAGCCTGGTAGCGCATCTGGTTTGGGACCAGAGGGTCGAAGGTTCGAATCCTTTCGCCCCGACCATCAAAAATGTGAACGAGGACCAGCATCAAGGTGCTTGTCCTCTTTTCATTTGTCCAGAGCTTGGAAACATCGCGGCAGCGGTAAGCTGCCCGCATGAAGCACCTCAAGCAACTCCTCTTTCTCAGTGCCGTCGCCTTTGCTGGCCTTGCCTCCGCAGCAGAGCCTGCGGCCCCGGAGACGAAACCCACCAGGTCCTGCCACTGGGACCGGCAAACGGGTCGCATGATTTGCCAACGAGTCCGCACACCTGCCACCGCCACGCCGCCGCCCGTCTCGACGCCGAAGCCTCAGCAGTCCGGGACGCCTTGAGCAGGGTTGCGACTTCGGCCGTTCAAGCGCCGAACGTATAGCGCAACCCGACCCAGGCAGTGCGCGGCGCACCGGGTGCGTAGAAGGTCGCGCGGGGGACCGGAAAGTCGCCATTCGCATTCGCTGGCAGCGCCCGGGCGATGAAGTTGCCGTTCACGGTGAAGCCATTGGCGCCGAGCAGTCCGCCGGTCGTGTACTTGCGGTCGAACAGGTTGGTGATCTGCACGAAGAGCTTCACCCCCGGCTTGGGCTTGTAGTCCACGCCGAGGTTGAACACCGCGTAGCCGCTGCTGCGCCCCGAGCCGGTGTAGTAGAGGCCGTCGGGCGTGTGCAGGCCGTTCTCGTTGCCGCGCACGGAAGTGCCGCTCACCGCGTTCATGTCGGCGCCGATGCGCCAGTTGGCATTCGGCTCCCAGTCCGCGTAGAGCTTCAGGATCTGACGCGGCAGCTGCGGGATGCGATCGCCCGGGTTGATCTGGATGGTCCCTTCCGTGCCGGGGAAGCCATCCACGGCGGAACTGTTGCTGCTGTTGCCGGAGCCGTCGATCGTCTCCGTGCTGCGGTAGGTGGCATCCAGCAGGCTCAGGTTGCCGCCCACGGTCCAGGCACTGGTGGGCTTGGCAAGGAGCCCCATCTCGATCCCTTGCCGCCGTGTCTTGCCGAAGTTCTTGAAGTAGCCGAAGCCACTCGAATTGTCCGAGACGAAGAGCAGGTCATCGCGGTTGTCCGAGCGGAACACGCCAAAGTTCCAGGCCACGGATCCGGTCACCGTGCCGCGCAGTCCGGCTTCGAAGGTGGTGGTGACAACCTGCTTGAGCGGCGGGTCGCCCGCGAAGGAATTCGGCAGCTTGCACGGGCTCGCGGGATCGGCGCAGCCCAATTCGATCGCCGTGGGCGCCCGGCTGCCCTGGTTGGCCCCGGCATAGAAGGTGACCATGTCGTTCGCGGCAAAGGTCAGTCCGATGGCCGGGTTGAACCGGCTGAAGGAGTGGTCACCGTCCAGTGAACCGGGTCCACCGCCCGGAGTGAGGCCGTCGGTATTCGTCACCGAGGTGTAGTTGTAGCGACCGGACAGCGTCAGGTACGTCTGCGTGTTGAGCGCCATCGTATCGGTGGCATAGACACTTCCGGTGTACGAGCGGCTGGACAGATCGACCCGAGCGTCCAAGGCGTCTTCGGACGATTGGCTGCCGTCGGCAAAGGCACCGGGCCCGAACACCGGCGTGATCGTGCGGTCGGGGTTGATGTAGCCGAACTGCGCGCCCTGCGTGAAGGTCACGCGACTGGCGTCGTAGGCGGCGCCGACGACGTACTGGTGCCCGATGCTGCCCGTCGTCGCCTGCCCCGACAACTGGCCTGCGAGGCCGTAGTTGGTCTGTCGCGCCTGCGTCTGGTTGAGGAGGCCGTTGCACTTCTCGTTCGGCTCGTCGTTGAGCAGCGCGTTTGCGATGCAGCGCCACTTGGGAAAGGGCGTGTTGGATGCGTTCTCCCCGCTGGTCGGGAATCCTGTGTAGCCGGCGGCGGCCAGTGCCGCTCGTTCGGCGGCGTTGGGCTGGTAGACCGCCTGGTCGAGGGTATCGTCGTTGATGTCACCGTTGAAGGTCTTTGCCCTGATGTTGCGGTAGTAGACATTGCCCGAGAAAGTGAGCGTGTCGCTCAGGGCCTGCACGGTGGCGAGGTTGAGAAAGGCGGACCGGTTCTGGGCCTGGTCGGGGATGGTTTGCACACTGGACCAGTTGCGCTGCAACGCGCCCCCCTCCTGCACGCCGTTGCCGGTCAGATCGTTATCGGCCAGCGCGACCGTCAACGACACATCGCCATCGCGTGTCTTGTGGCCGACCTTGGCGAAGAGCTGGCGCAGTTCGGAAGGCGATGCGGTGCGCCAGCCGTCTTCGCGGAAGGCGTTGCCGGTGACGTACCAATGCACGCCGTTGTCGAGGTTGTAGCCGCCGGTCTCGAACTCCGCGGCCGCACGGCCGTAGGAGCCGCCCAGCACCTGGATCGAGGTGCCCGGGTAGTGGATGCCGTCCTTGGTCTGGATCGACAGCGCGCCGCCCAGCGTGTTGAGGCCGAACAGCGGATTGCTGCCCGGCATCAGGGCGATCGACGCGATGGCCGTGCGCGAGAACAGGTCCCAGCTGACGACATCGCCGAAGGGCTGGTTCAGGCGCACGCCATCCATGAACACCGAGAGCCCCTGCGGCGTGCCGAGCAGCGGCGACGCCGTGAACCCGCGGTAGTTGATGTCGGGCTGGAAGGGATTGCCCTGGGTCTCGTTGACGGTCACGCCGCCGATGGCGCGAGCCAGGAAGTTCGACAGGTCGAGCGAATGAAAGCGCTCCATCTCGGCACCGGTCGCGGTTTGCACATTCGACGGTATCTGGTCGATCGGCACGTCGAGGCCAGGCAGCGGCGTGACTGCGATGACGTTGATGGTGGGCAGATCGGGCACGGCCTGCACGATCGGGGCTTCCGCTGCCGGATCGACCTGCGCATGAGCCGCCAGGCCATGGCACAGCAGAAGGGCTGCAGCGGCCACAGGCGCTGACGGGAAAACAACCGCGCGAGCCTTGCCTGACATCGAGTCTCCTCGGGTGAATGAAGTTCTTATCGCGCATGCCTGCGCGTCCCTCTTCCCAAGTTATCGCACCGCGTTCGAATGCGACAGGGAAGATTTCCCGTCGTGACTCAGGGGTTGTCAGTAGGAATGAGGCCGTGCCGGAGCGCCAGGTGCGCCATCGCAGCCGTGGTGTGGACGCCCAGCTTGTCCTTGATCAGGCTCTGGAGGTTGGATACGGTCTTCTGACTCAGATGCAAAGTGTCGGCGCAACTGGCCACCGATTCGCCGCGCGACAGCAGTCGGAAGATCTCGAACTCGCGCTGGGTCAGTGAATCGAAGCCCACTGACTCGACAGTGCCTTCGAGAAGGCGCCGAGCCAGCGCCGGGCTCAGGTAGCGGCGACCCTCGCGCACGCTGTGGACCGCGTCGATGAGGCACTCGGGCGGACTGCTCTTGGAGACGAAGCCGAGCGCTCCGAGTTCGAGCGCGCGGTTCACCAGCATGTTGGTGTCGTGCATGCTGAAGACCAGCGTGCGCGCTTGCGCATCGCGTTCGCGCAGGCGGCGAATCAACTCGAGTCCGCTGCAGCCGGGCATCGCGAGATCGGTGACGGTGATGTCCGGCGCATGGACCCCGAACAGCCCGAAGGCCTCATCGACACTGTCTGCCTGCGCAACGACCGTCATGTCGCCACCCTGCTCCAGCAGGTGGCGGTAGCCCGTGCGCACCACGGGGTGGTCGTCGACCAGCAGGAGCCGGATCACGCCGCCTCCGCACGAACTTGCGATGCCACGGGCAAGCGCATGCGAATCCGCGTGCCGGCGCCCGGTGCGCTGTCGGTCTCGAAGCTGCCGCCGAGTGCCGCGGCGCGCTCGTTCGCGCCAAGCAGGCCGAACCCGCGCTTCGGCGATGCGACGGTGAAGCCGCAGCCGTCGTCCTCGACGCTGAGGCTCAAGCCCTGCGAAGTCACAGCGAGTTCGATCTGCACGCGCGTGGCATCCGCGTGACGCACGACGTTGGCCAAGGCCTCCTGGGTCACGCGGTAGATGGTGGTGTCGATGGCTTCGCCGTGCTCATGCAGATCGCCCCGGGAATGAAACTGGCAGGCGACGCCGCTGCGCGCCGCCCAGGCCTCGCACAACGACTGCATCGCAGCGACCAGGCCCAGTTGATCGAGTTCCGCCGGCCGCAATCGCCGCACCAGGCGTCGGACCCCCTCCTGCAGCAGCTCCGCAGACGCGGCGGCGCGCCGCGCGGCTTCGCCGATCTGCTCGAGCGAGGACGAGCGTTGGATGTAAGTGGCCTCGATGCGGATCGCGGTGCAATGCTGGCCGAATTCGTCGTGCAGTTCGCGCGCCAGCGCCAGCCGCTCGCTGTCCTGAAGTGCGATCAGTTTTTGAGTGAGTTCGCGGTTCTGGGCCAGCAGGCGCGCAGCTTCCTGCTGACGGCGCCACGCGTACCAGGCCAGGCCCAGCGACAGTGCCATCAGCGTGAGCGGGACCTCATCGACCTGCCATGCCTCGGCGTGCTCGAGGAGCGCAGCCAATCGTTCCCGCACCTCGAACGCGCTCGACAGCACGAAGGTCAGCACCGTTCCGCCAAACACCCAGGCGAGATCCCATCGCCCCGGGAAGGAGGCACGCGATCGCGACAGCCGCCACACAGCTCTCATCCGCCATCCCTCCAGTTCGAGCATTCGCGCGGCCAGCATCGAGAACGACAGCCGCAGGCATTCGTACAATCGATTTTGCCTCCAGCCGACCTGTTTCCGAGGTCCCCATCTACCCGAGGTGTCCCTATGCCCCATCCGACTGCGACACCTTTCGGTACCTGGTCGTCACCCGTCACATCCGAACTCGTGGCGAGTGCCTCGATCAACCTTGCCGACGTATTGCTGGATGGCAACGACGTGTACTGGGTCGAAGGCCGGCCGCAGGAAGCCGGACGCCATGTGCTCGTTCGACACAACGAAGACGAGGCGAAGGCCGACGTCACGCCGCAGCTTTTTTCCGCACGCACGCGGGTGCACGAATATGGCGGCGCTGCGGCGCTTGTCGCGGACGGCATCGGCTACTTCAGCAACTTCCAGGATCAACGGCTCTATCGCATCGAAGGCGACGGTCCTCCCGTGCCGCTCACGCCGCCCGCTGCCCCGGGCCAACCCGATGCCGCAATTCGGTATGCCGACGGGCGGATCGACAAGGGTCGCCAACTGTGGATCGGCGTGCGCGAGGATCACCGGCAGGCAGACAAGGAGGCGATCAATTCGATCGTGGCGCTGGATGTGACGTCGGAAGGCGCCGGCACCGTGCTGGTCGATGGCAATGACTTCTACGCCTCGCCACGGCTCAGCCCGGATGGTCGCTGCCTCGCCTGGCTCGCGTGGGACCACCCGCAGATGCCATGGGTGGGCACCGAGCTTTGGGTCGCGGAGTTCGACGGCACCGCAGTGGAGAACCCGACCCGTGTCGCGGGCGGTCCGGGCGAGTCCGTGTTCCAGCCGGAGTGGTCGCCCGATGGCGTCCTCTATTTCGTGTCGGACCGGTCCGGCTGGTGGAACATCCATCGAAGGGATGCGAGCGGCGATACCGTCAATGTCTGTCCGAAGGCAGCGGAATTCGGACGGCCGCAATGGAACCTGGGGATGTCGACCTATGCATTCCTGTCGTCGACCGAAGCGGTCTGCACGTACATCGAGAGCGGCCTCGGCAAGCTGGCGCTGCTGGACCTCGAAACCGCTCGGCTGACAGAGATCGACCTGCCCTACAGCGACTTTTCCTCGGTGCGCGCACAAGGCGAAAAGGTGGCCTTCAAGGCCGGCGCTCCGACGCTGGCGAGCGCGATCGTGGTGCTGAATCCACGCTCCGGCGAAGCCACGGTGATTCGAAAGTCCAGCCTCCTTGCCGATGATCCAGCGATTCACCGGCATCTTGCTGCGCCGCAACCGGTCGAATTCCCGACCCCGCGCGGCCAGACCGCGTTTGCCCTTTTCTATCCACCGAAGAATGCCGACCACCGCGCCCCGGACACGGAACTGCCGCCGCTCCTGGTCCGATGCCATGGTGGGCCGACCTCGTCGGCGTCGAGCACGCTCGACCTGCGCACGCAGTTCTGGACCAGCCGAGGCGTCGCGGTGGTCGACGTCGACTATGGCGGAAGCACCGGCTACGGCCGCGCCTACCGCGAGCGCCTTCACGGGATGTGGGGCGTCGTCGATGTCGAGGACTGCGCCGCCGCCGCGCGCTACCTCGTCGACAAGGGATGGGTCGATGCAAGCCGGATCGTGATCACCGGCAGCAGCGCTGGAGGATTCACGACGCTCAGTTGCCTGACCAGCAGCGATCCTGCAGTGCGCCGGATGTTCCGGGCCGGCGGCAGCCACTACGGGGTCAGCGATCCGGAGGCCTTGGCCCGGGACACGCACAAGTTCGAGTCGCGCTACCTGGACTGGCTGATCGCGCCCTACACCGAGGCCGACGATCATCGCGAAACCTACCGCCAGCGCTCCCCCGTGCGCCATGCCGACCGGCTGGCAGCGCCGGTCGCGTTCTTCCAGGGCGCGGAGGACAAGATCGTTCCGCCGAGCCAGACCGAGTTGATGGTCGCAGCGCTTCGCCAGAAAGGGATCACCGCGCAGTACCTGCTCTTCGCGGGTGAACAGCACGGCTTTCGTCAATCCTCGAACATCCAGTGGGCGCTGGATGCGGAGTTCTATTTCTTCAGCACGCTGGTCTTCCGCAGCCACGGCGCCGCATAGCGCGCCAGGAGCAGGCAGAACGCCAGCCCTGCCAGGACGAAGCGGCTGCCGGTGCGAACCGGCGCCGGCCTGGCCAGACCGGGCGACGTCAACGCTGCAGCCAGCCGTTCCCGCGATTGCAGACGAAGGAACACCATGCCCTGTTCGCCGGCCAACAGGCGCAGATAGCCTTCCCGCAGTGACGACAGGTGTTCGAGCCCCGGCGTGGCGCCGAGCATCGGCGCGGCCGCACCCGCATGCTCGTCCGCCAGCGTTTCACCACGCACACTCGCGCCGCGTCCCTGGCTGCGCAGATCGGTCTGCATCACCTCGTCGGCGCGCCAGAAGCCGAGCGGCTGTCCTTCGGGATCGGTCTTGGGAATAGGCGATGGAAGCAGATCGCCGACACCCACGATCAGCCCCGCAACCTCGCCCGGCTTGTCGTCGAAAGAGGGCCGGTAATGCGCATTCAGCGGGGGCGCCTCCTGCCCGTCGGTGACGAACACCAGCGACGGCGTGTCCGGCAACTGCTTGGAGATGCCGATCGCACTGTGCAACCCCTTGGCGATCTCGCTGTTGCCCGACCATGCCATGCGCACATCGATCTGCGCCAGCGTCGAACGCAGCTCGCTCAGGTAGGCGCAC
>Ga0247825_10001706_pt1 | contig 14491 bp, 13 predicted proteins | sample 13C_Vanillin_Day_FD_194413 | JGI IMG/M metagenome (GOLD analysis project Ga0247825, IMG submission 194413) | Soil microbial communities from agricultural site in Penn Yan, New York, United States - 13C_Vanillin_Day48 | ecosystem: Environmental > Terrestrial > Soil > Agricultural land | place...
TTCAGTCGATTCACTATTCACCGTTCACGCTTTTTTCCACTTTCGGCGGCCTTTGCGAGAACGTCCGCTCGAAAACGGACTCCGCGATGCGGTTTTTGAGGATCTCGATCGAGCCGCCGGCGATCATCCATCCGCGGCACTTGCGGAAGCACCATTCGATCAGCGTCTCCTCGGTGTAGCCCATGCCGCCCATGACCTGCATCGCCTCGGAGCAGATCTCGAACCCCGCCTGGTTGCAGTAGGCCTTCGCGATGGCCGTCTCCTCGGCGGAGGGCAGCCCGCGATCGGCGTTAACGGCCGCGCGGTAGAGCAGGAGCTGCCCGGCGTCGAGCTTGACCTTCATCTCGGCGAACTTCCACTGCACGCCCTGGAATTCGGCGAGCGCGCGCCCGAACTGCTTGCGGGTGAGCGCCCACTGGCGTGCGGTCTCGTAGCAGTAGCGGCCGAAAGCGAGGGAGCGCGCGGTATTGCCGAGCCGCTCGACGTTGAAGCCCGCCATCTGCTTCTTGAAGCCGCCTTCCTTGAGCACGACGTTCTCCGGCGGCACGTAGACGTCGTCGAAGCGGGTGGTGACCCATTCCTCGCCGTTCATGAAGCGCGACGGCTTGCCCTGGCTCACGCCCTGGGCGTTGCGCTCGATCAGGACCGAGCCGATACCGCCCACGCCGGGGCCGAAACGCACGTACGTGACCATCACGTCGGCGTACTGCGCGTGCGTGGTGAACACCTTCTCGCCGTTCACCCGGTAGCCGGCGCCGTCCGGCCGCGCCGTCGTGCGCAGGTCGGTGACCGCGGAGCCCGCCTCGGGCTCGGTCATGCCGACACAGATCACGCCTTCCCCGGAGAGCAGCCGCTCGAGGTAGCGCTGCTTCTGGTCCGCGGTGCCGTACTCGGCGAGGACCCGGATCGCGCCGAAATTGCCGGCCTGCACCACGTCGGCGCTGCGCGGGCACGCCAGCGCCACCGTCTCGATGGCGAGGATCGCGTCCATCAGCGTGCCGCCCTGGCCGCCGTCGGCCTCGGGCAGGGTGATGCCGAGCAATCCCTGCCGCGCCATCAGTTTGGCGACGTCCCACGGGTGATGGGGGCTGTGCGCGCGCGCGAGCGCGCCGGCCCGCAGGTGCCTCTCGGCGAAGCCGCGCACCGCGTCTCGGAAGGCGGTCTGCTCGGGAGTCAGCTCGAAGTTCACTTCAACGTCTGTAATGGGTGATGGGGAATGGGTTATGCGTCACACCGGTCCCAGCCGAAATCATGACGCCTGACGCGCTAGGCACGCAGGAGCGGCGCAAGCTTGCGCATGCTGGTCAGTTCGTCAACGGCCCACACCGCGTCGCACAGTTTGCGCGCCCGGGCCTTGCCCAGGATCGGCGCCATGAGGTGGTAGGCCTTCTCGTCCACCTCGGCGCGCGCCATGGGATTCTGCGCCGTGCCGCGCACCGCCTTGGTGTGATGGCGCAGCTCGCGGCCGTCCTTGAGCTTGAGCTCGACGATCCCCTGGCGTGAAGGGATGACCCGCGTCAGCTCGTCGTCGCCGTGCAGCTCGATGCGGTTGCGCAGGGCAAGCACCTTGGGATGCTTCATGCGCTTCTCGTCGTGGGATGAGGCGAAGGTCACGATGCCGTCGATCAGCATGATCGCGCACATGTGCTGCATGCAGATGTCCGGCATGGCGCGGTTATCGGTCGTGTTCGCGCCCTGGTGCGCGACGCGTACGGTCAGCTTCTCCACGTCCTCGGCCTTGATGCCGTGCGCGCGGATGAGATCGAGCAGCGAATCGAGCGGCGCCTGGATGGGGGAACCCACCGACCAGCGCTTGATGTTGGTATTCATGATCTCGTAGGTCGAGCCCAGGCCCTCCACCAGGCGCTGCGGCTCGGGCGCCTTGCCGATGCGCCGGGTCTCGTCGTAGGCGACGAAAAAGTTGCGCTCGCCCGAAAACACGTCCTCCACGCCGGTGAAGCCCGAGGCGACCATCGCGGCCGAGGCCACGCCGTTGCGAGCCGGCATGCCGCCGAAGTCGAACGCCTTCTCGATGTGCTCCTCGTCGCGCATCCAGCACGAGATGCCCGAGCATTGCTGCGCGGTATACGAGAGCACCCACCGCGCCTGGTCCGCCGTGATACCGGCGAGGGCGCCGGCGGCGGCCGCGGCACCGAACATCGGACCGAAGCTGTGCGTGGAGTGCCCGGCGTTGCGGAAGTCATAAGCGTGCAGCGCCATGGTGAGCCTGCAGCCCACGTCGTAGCCGAGGGCGACGGCGCGCAGGAAAGCCGTGCCATTGCGAGCTTCGCGCTCGGCCATCGCCAGCGCCGCCGGCACGATGGCGCAGCCGGGGTGAGAAAGCGACGGCGCGTGTGAATCGTCGGTCTCGTCGGCGTGGCCGAGCATGCCGTTGGCGAGCGCCGCGTGCTGCGCGAGCGTCACGACGCGCGAGCCGATTACGGTGGCTTCCCTGGCGCCGCCGAGCGTCTTCGCGTAAGCGATCGCTTTCTTGCCCGGCAGCAGCCGGGAGCCCGACACCATCGCCGCGATGGTGTCGAGGACGTGATGCCGCGTCTTCTCCGCGACCTCCCGGGGTAAAGGCCGCTTGAGCGCGCCGGCGATGTACTCGGACAGCGTCCTCATCAACGGCGATATCTCCGCCGCACTCTTGCTGTTGCGCTTCACGTGGGACTCTCCTTGTTCTGGCGTGAGCTGATCGAAAGCGACGCGGTCGGGCGTCTCACGGCGAGGCGTGAAGTGATGGGGCGTGGCATGACCGCCGCGGCTTCGAGCTCGCGCCGACTGGTCTCTTCACGCCGGATCAGGTCACGAATCTTCATGTCACGCGTTTCCAGGTCACGCCGTTCCCGCGGGCACCGCGACGCGCGCGAGCGCGCCGGCTTCGTCCAGCGTCGTCATGCGCCAGCACAGCTCGATGGATTGCTCGACCCGATCGGGCGGGAGCGTGCCGGCGACGAGTCCGCGAAACTTCTGCTCGAGATCGGCGTTGCTCATGGGCCGCGCCAGCGTCCCGAGCGCATGCTCGACGTGCCGCTCGAGGCGCCGCCCGTCCCGCGTGTGGATGGTAACACGCGCCTGCGTCCGGCCGATGGCGGGATCCTCGCGCGCGCTTACGCGCCGGCGCACGGCGATCACGGCCGGGTCGCGCACGCACGACGCGCTGAACTGCGCCTCGCCGGCCGCGCCGTGCACGATGGCCGCAGAGACCGCATGGTAGACGCTGAACTTGCCCTCGAGGCCTGTCTGCGGGTCGCGGTGGCCGGTGAGTCTCAGGACCAGCGGGCTGACGGTAAGCTCGACCGCCTCGATCGCGTCGGGCGCCAGCCGGTGCTCGCGGCACAGCTCGATGCAACCGTCGATCGCGGCGTGCACGACCAGCCCGCAGGCATAGGGCTTGTACATGTTGGAGAGCAGCTCGTAGCGGCGGCCCAGGTCCGAAGTGATCACCCCGGGATCGAACTTCGTGGACAGGACGCGGGCGAATCCACGGGGCGCCTCGATTGCCCGCTCCGAGCTGGTGAACCCCTTCGCCGCCAGCAGCGCTGCGGTCAGGCCGCTTTGCGCCGCGCGCCCCGGATGCAGGCTCTTGCAGTCCGACCCGAACATTTCCTGCAGCCCCGCCGACTGCGTGGCCGCGATCCCGAGCGCCCAGGTCATCCGGCGCTCGTCGAGCCCGAGCAGACGGCCGGCGCCCGCCGCCGCGCCGAATACGCCGGCGGTCCCGGTGATGTGCCATCCGGCGTCATAGTGCTCGGGGAAAACCGACAACCCGACGCGTTCCTCGGCCTCGACGCCGAGCACGAAGGCGTGGATGAACTCGGCGCCCGTGACGGGACGCCATTCCGCCAGGGCCAGCAGCGCCGGCAGCACCGGCGCGCTCGGATGGATGGCGCGCGCATGCGTGTCATCGAAGTCGAGCACGTGCGAGCTGATGCCGTTGAGCAGCGCCGCGTGCAGAATGTCCAGCCGTTCCCCGCGGCCCAGCAGCGCGGCCTGCGGCGGTCCGCTGTGGGGCCGCACGGCGGCCAGCGCCCGCTCGACCGTCTCGTGCCGGCAGCTGCCGACGGCGCAGCCCAGCCAATTGAGCAGCGCGCGGCTCGCCTCGCCGCGCACGGACTCGGGGATATCCTCCCACCGCGAGCTCACGAGGTAGCGGGCGAGGGTGCGGGTGACTTCCATGGGCGCGCGCGGGGGGCGGGATTGCGGCCGCGCAGGCATAGCGTGCGGGCCAAAAATCTTAGCAGCCGCGGCAGCCGGGCTCAACCGCGGCGCGTATCGTGATTCCAGGAACTCTAAGCTAAAATGCGGACTCGCAAAAAAAGGGGACCGACGTGAGCAAACCGCGAGTGGGCATCGTCATGGGCAGCACCAACGATTGGGACGTGATGCAGCACGCCGCGCGCAGCCTTGCCGACTTCGGCGTGCCCTACGAGGCACGGGCGCTGTCGGCGCATCGCACGCCCGATCTCCTGATCGAGTGGATGGATGGGCTGATCCGCGACGGCGTGAAGTGTTTCATCGCCGGCGCCGGCGGCGCGGCGCATCTGGCCGGGGTGGTAGCGGCCAAGACGACGTTGCCGGTGCTTGCGGTGCCGATTCCCTCGAAGCACCTGGGCGGGCTCGATTCGCTGCTGTCCATGGTGCAGATGCCCAAGGGCATACCGGTCGCCACCTTCGCGATCGGCGACGGGGGCTCGGCCAACGCCGGCCTTTTTGCCGTGGCGATGCTCGCCCTCGAAGACCAGGCGCTCGCGAAGAAGCTCTCCGATTTCCGCAAGAAACAGGCCGACGCCGTAAAGGCCGCAAAGCTGCCCGAGCTCAAGTAACCGCGTGAATGGGTGAATCGAGCTGAGGCCGGCTCGATCCATTCACGGTTGATCATTGACGCCTCTTGATGCACAGAAAGATGACACCCAACCATTCCACCCTGTTCGAATCGAGCTTGAAGAGCTTGAAATTCCTGCACCGCGGCAAGGTGCGCGACCTGTATGCCGTGGATGCCGACAAGCTGCTGGTCATCCAGACCGACCGCCTGTCGGCCTTTGACGTGATCATGCCCGACCCGATTCCGGAAAAGGGCCGCGTGCTCACCGAGATGTCGTTCTGGTGGTTCAGGAAGCTGGGGCATGTCATCCCGAATCACCTGACCGGTATCGCGCCGGAAAGCGTGGTGTCGCCGGATGACCGCGCGCAGGTCGCCGGCCGTGCGATGGTCGTGCGCAAGTTCAAGCCGCTGATGATCGAGGCCGTCGTCCGCGGCTACATCATCGGATCGGGCTGGAAGGATTACCAGCAGACCGGGATGATCTGCGGCATCCGGCTGCCCGCCGGCCTCAAGGAGGCGCAGCAGCTGCCGGAAGTGATCTTCACGCCGGCCACCAAGGCGCCGGCCGGCCAGCACGACGAGAACATTTCCTTCGCCGAGGCGGAAAAGATCGTCGGCCGGGAACTGGCGGCCCGGGTGCGCGAGATCTCGATCCGGCTCTACAGCGAGGCCGCCGAATATGCGAAGACTCGCGGAATCATCATTGCCGACACCAAGTTCGAGTTCGGCACCGACGAGACCGGGAAGCTCTACCTGATCGACGAGGTGCTCACGCCCGATTCCTCGCGGTTCTGGCCCGCCGCGGAATACAGTGTCGGCATGAGCCCGCCGTCTTTCGACAAGCAGATCGTCCGTAACTGGCTCGAAACGCAGCCTTGGAACAAGAAGCATCCCGCGCCCCGGCTCCCGGCGGACGTGCTGAGGAAGACCTCCGAGAAGTACCAGGAGGTGCTGCGGCTGCTCACGCAATGAGTCCGTGACTCGTGAGTCGTGAATCGACTCGCCAGATCAACGTCCGGGCGCCTGCAGGCGCGGCAGCCGACGTGCCGGATCGAGTCACGAGTCACGAATCACGAGCGCCGTCCCGTGGTCTCTGACAAGGACATCGAGCAGGCGGTCGGCATCCTGCGATCGGGAGGCCTGGTCGCCTTTCCCACCGAAACGGTCTACGGCCTGGGGGCGGACGCCGCCAGCCCGCCGGCCGTGCGCGGCATCTTCGAGCTCAAGGGCCGGCCCGCGACGCACCCCGTGATCGTACACCTGGCCGACGCCGTCCAGGTCGCCCACTGGGCGCGCGAAGTACCCGGCGCGGCCCGCGTGCTCGCCCAGCGCTTCTGGCCCGGGCCGCTCACGCTGGTGCTGCGCCGGGCGGGCAACGTGAGCGATGTTGTGACCGGGGGACAGGACACCATCGCCCTTCGCGTGCCGTCGCACCCCATCGCGCGGCAACTGCTGGCTCGCTTTGGCGGCGGCATCGCGGCGCCCTCCGCCAACCGCCATGGCCGCGTCTCGGCCACGACCGCGGAGCACGTGCGCAGCGAGTTCGGCGCGGCCGCGCTCTTCGTGCTGGACGGCGGCGAATCGCAGGTCGGCATCGAATCGACCATCGTCGACGTTTCGGGCTCTGCCGTGTCTCTGCTGCGTCCCGGCTCGATCGGCGTGGCCGAGATCGAGCAGGCGCTGGGCGCGCCACTGGCCGCGTCCGCCGCCAACGCGCCACGCGCGCCGGGCACGCTCGCCGCGCACTATGCGCCGCAGACGCCGCTCAGCGTCATGGAGCGTGACCTCGCGCTCGAGCTGGCGGCTAGCCTGACACGGCAAGGCAAGCGCGTGGCAGTGCTCGCGCTCGGCGGTCAGCGGCCGCTGCTGTCAGGGCTGGAATGGATCGCGGCGCCGCGGCAAGCGGCGGCGTACGCCCACGCGCTCTACGCGAGCCTGCGCCGGCTCGACGAGTGCGGCTGCGACGCGCTCATCGTGGAAGCGCCACCCAAAGGGCACGAATGGACGGCCATCCACGACCGGCTCGCGCGCGCGGCCGGCGGCGTCTCCGCGCCCGAAGCGACCTGAAAAGAAAACGGCGCCGCGAGGCGCCGTTTCTTGGCCCCTGAAGGGCGTCGTCAGCCGGTGATTGCGGCGCGTCTTGCCCGAATGCCGGGCAATACCATGATCACGAGGATGAGCACCGTGGCGATGATGAAGCCCAGGCTGATCGGGCGGGTGACGAACACCGTGGGATCGCCGCGCGAGATCAGCAGCGCCCGACGCAGGTTCTCCTCCATCAGCGGTCCCAGCACGAAGCCCAGCAGCATCGGCGCGGGCGGCATCTCCAGCTTCATCCACACCAGCCCGACGAGGCCGAAAATCGCCGCGAGGTAAACCTCGAACGCGCTGTTGTTCACGCTGTAAATGCCGATGCACGAGAACGCCATGATGGCGGGGAACAGCAGCCGGTAGGGCACCTTCAGCAGGCTCACCCAAAGGCCGATCAGCGGCAGGTTCAGGATCACCAGCATCGCGTTGCCGATCCACATGCTCGCGACCAGGCCCCAGAAAAGATCCGGCTTCTGGGTCATGACCTGGGGACCGGGGGCGATCCCCTGGATGGTGAGTGCGCCGAGCATCAGCGCCATCACCGCGCTGGCGGGAATGCCCAGCGTCAGCGTCGGGATGAACTTGCACTGGGCATCGGCGTTGTTGGCGGACTCGGGGCCCGCCACGCCTTCGATCGCGCCCTTGCCGAAGCGCGAGGGGTCCTTGGCGACTTTCTTCTCCAGCATGTAGGACGAGAAGGAAGCGATCGCGGGACCGGTGCCCGGCAGCACGCCGAGGAAAGCCCCGATGCTCGTGCCGCGCACGATCGGCCAGAACGAGACCTTGAGGTCCTCCTTGGTCGGCATGAGGCCGGTCACCTTGTTGGTGAAGACCTTGCGTTCCTCGGGGTCGCCCAGGTTGCTGATGATCTCGCCGATCGCGAACACGCCCACGGCAATCACGATGAAGCCGATGCCGTCGGTCAGCTCGGGGAAGCCGAAGCTGTAGCGCGCCATGCCGGAATTGACGTCGGTGCCGACGATGCCGAGCAGCAGGCCGACCACCACCATCGCGAGCGACTTCGTCATGTTGTCGCCGGCCAGCACGGCGGCGGCGACGAGGCCCATCAGCATCAGCGAGAAATACTCGGGCGCGCCGAACTTGAGCGCCATCTCGGCCAGCGGCGGGCCGAACAAGGCGATGATCAGCGTGCATACGGTGCCGGCGAAGAACGAGCCGATGGCCGCGATGGCAAGCGCGGGTCCCGCCCGCCCCTGGCGCGCCATCTGGTAGCCGTCCATGCACGTGACCACCGCGGAGGTCTCGCCCGGCAGGTTGACCAGGATCGCGGTGGTGGAGCCGCCATACTGGGCGCCGTAGTAGATGCCCGCGAGCATGATCAGCGCGGCCACCGGCGGCACGTTGAACGTGATCGGAAGCAGCATCGCGATCGTCGCCAGCGGCCCGATGCCCGGCAGCACCCCGATGAGGGTGCCGAGCAGCACGCCGATGAAGCAATACATCAGGTTCTGCAGCGTCAGGGCGACGCTGAAGCCGAAAATGAGGTTGTTGAAGAGTTCCATATCAGTAGTCCCACAAGCCCTTGATCAGCGGATACGGCAGGCCCAGGCCCCAGATGAAGATGGCGAGGGAGAGAATGATGAGGCCGATGGTGAGCAGGATCGCCTCGGTCCACTTGAATTCCCTGCCGGCGGCGGCGGAGATCGGCACGAGAGCCGCCAGCGCGGGGATGAATCCCACGTGTTCCATCAGGATGCCGAAGACGACGGTGGCGATCGGCAGCACGATCAGGGCGCGAATGGAAAGATGGCCCTTGATCTTCTCGTTGTTGCGGATGCCCATGATCAGCACGGCGACCCCGAAGGCGACCATGATCCCGCCGAGCACGGTGGGGAAATAGCCCGGCCCCATGCGCAGCGCGCTGCCGAACGGGTAATCGCGGGCGATGAACATGGCGACCGCGCCCGTCAGGATGTAGAGGAGACCCGCGAAAAAATCGCGGTTGTAGCGCCAGTCGAACTTCATGCGGATGCTCCGTGGAAATGCCGCGCGCGCGCGCGCGTGTGTGATGTCAGGTGTGACAAGTTGAATCCCCCCTCCTGCGTTTGTGAAATGAACCGTGCGCTGGGCGCGCGGCCGTGTCCTACCCTGAATGGATGCGCCTTCTTTTCGGGCGGCAGTCCACCATGTAAACGATGATAGCCGAGATTCCGAGCCATGGCATGCCGAGCGTCGTGCGCAGATTCCCCACGAGCCTGCATCGCTGCGCGGCTTCCGGCAATGCGCCGGTCAGCAACGCTGGGGAATCTTAATCATGCGGGCATACGGTGCCCATTAGGGGTAACCCTAATGGGTTTGTAAGGTTCGTGTAAGGTTTCGGATACCGGCCCCCGCGTCTAGGCTTTGCCGCTCATCATGGCCCGAACCACCTCCGCGATGCTGGCGGCGCCCATCTTCTCCATCGCCCGCGCGCGGTGGGCTTCGACCGTCTTGACGCTGATGCCGAGCCCCTCGGCGATCTGCTTGTTTTTCTTGCCGACCACCACCAGATCCAGGACCTCGCGCTCGCGCTCGGTCAGGGTGCGCAGACGCACGGCGGCCGAAAGCCGCTGCGCGCGCTCATGCCGCGCCGGCCCGCCCTCCGCGGACACCCGCTCGAGCAGCGCGAGCAGCTGGTCGTCCGCGCACGGCTTCTCGATGAAGTCGAACGCGCCCGTTTTCACCGCTTCCACCGCCATCGGCACATCGCCGTGCCCGGTAATGAAGATGATCGGCAGGGGGTCGCCGCGCCGGGTGAGCTCCGCCTGGAGCTCGATGCCGCTCAGGCCCGGCATGCGCACGTCGAGCAAGAGGCACGCATTGCCGCCGGGCCGGTAGGACGCGAGAAAGCGCTCGGCGCTCGGAAACACGGCTACGCGATAGCCCGCGGACTCCAGCAGCCAGCGCAGCGAATCGCGGAACGCGTCGTCGTCGTCCACGACATAGATGAGCCAGGCGCCGGCGTCGTCACTCATGCCAGCACCGAACGCAGCGTGAAGTGGAACAGCGTGCCGCGCTCCCCGTTGGGAGTGATCCAGAGATGGCCGCCGTGCGCTTCCACGATGGAGCGCGAGATGTGCAGGCCGAGCCCCATGCCGTGCGGCTTGGTCGAAAAGAACGGGGAGAACAGGTTGGCCTCGATCTCGGGGTTGATCCCGCGCCCGCGATCGGCCACTTCGACCTCGATGGTGTCCTTGCGGCCCGATTGGGAGCGAATGCACAGCTCTCGCTCCTCGATCGGCGTGTCCTCCATGGCGTCGATTGCGTTGCGCGCGAGGTTCAGTATGACCTGTTCCATCAGCGTCTGGTCGGCGCGCACGTAGGGTATGGTCTCCGAGAGCGCGAGCGACAGCCGCACCGAATGCTGTCCCGCCTCGACCTCGATCGTGGAGCGCACGCCGCGCACCACGTCGTTGATGTCGCAGGCGACCAGGGTGGGCTGGCGGCTCGCGACGAACTCGCGCAGGCGTTGAATGACGCTGCTCGCGCGCGCCGCCTGGGCCGCGCTCTTTTCCACCGCGTCCGTCAGCTCGGCGACGTCCCAGTCGCCCGAGCGCAGCCGCCGCGCGCATCCCATGTTGTAGTTCGCGATGGCGGCCAGCGGCTGGTTGAGCTCATGCGCGAGCGTGGTGGCCATCTCGCCCACCGCCACCAGCCGTGCCGTCAGGGCGAGCTTTTCCTGCTGCTGGAGGTAGAGCTCCTCGGTGCGCCGCCGCTCGGTGATGTCCGTCGCGATATGCAGCCGTGCCATCCGCCCGTCGGTCCACCGCAGCGGGCGGGCATGCACCAGGAACCAGCGGCCGCGGCCGGGCTCCTGCACTTCGCCTTCCCGCTGCCCGGGCGCGAGAGCGGGCAGCGCGCCGCCGTCGTCGAACGTCTGCCGGAAAGGCTCGTTGGCGTAGAGCAGCTCCCTCGAGCTTTCATCCGTCACGTACACCGCCAGGTCGAGGCCCTCGAGCACGGTCGCAAAACGCTCGTCGGCATGACTGAGCGCCGTCTTGAGCCGCGCGATGACCACCGCAAAAATCGCGAACGTGGCGAACTGGATCATGGCGTCCCACACGTGATACTGAGAGTAGGCGTGACCCGGGAAAACGATCGAGAGGAACCAGAGCACCGCGGCCGCGACGGAGGTCGTGATGCCGGCCGCGCTCCCGAAAAACCAGGCGGCGATGAAGACCGGCGCCAGGTAGAAAATCGAAACGTTCAGCTCGTACCCGGTCGCGTAGTCCATGGCGGCGACCAGCGCGAGGAGCGTGATGCACAGGGCGAGCCAGCGCAATCCGGGCTCGCCGCGCAGATAGGAATAGAACTTCATCCGGGGAAGCGTGGAGCGCGCTGGGGCGGGAAGGCGAGTCTACTGCAGTTGCCGCCGCGGAAAAAGCGCGACTCGCCTCAACGTCCCTTGAAAGCGGGCTTGCGCTTGCCCAGGAACGCCGTCACCCCTTCGCGGTAGTCCTCGGTGTCGAAGCAGGCGAAACCTTCGTCCCAGGCGTCGGCCGGAACCTGCGCGCGCACGGTGAGGCGCTCGATGAACTGCTTGTGCCAGCGATTCACGAGCGGCGCGCCGTCGGCGACGCGGCGGGCGGTCGCGTAGGCTTCCTGCTCGACGTTCGCGTCCGGCACCACGCGGTTCACCAGTCCCTTGCGGCACGCCTCGTCCGCTTCAAACACGCGGCCTTCGAGCAGGATCTCCAGCGCGACGGCACGGCCCACCAGCGCCAGCAGGCCGGCGAGCTCGCCGTAGGCCATCGTGAGACCGAGCTTGTTCACCGGTATCCCGAAGCGGCTCGACTGCCCGCACACGCGCAGGTCGCACATGGCGGCGATCTCGAGACCCCCGCCCACGCACGCGCCCTGGATGAGCGCCACCGTGGGATGGCGGCAGAGCGCGACCGCCTGCATCGTCTCGTGGATGATCGCGCCGTAACTCCTGGCCTGGCGCGCATTCGCGCGCTCGGCGGCGAATTCCGCGATGTCGGCACCCGCGGCAAATGCCTTGCCGCCCGCGCCGCGCACCACCACGCAGCGCAGCGCGTCGTTGGCCGACAGCTCGCGCATCGCGGCTCCGAGGCGCGTCCACATGGCCTTGTTCAGCGCGTTGAGACGCTCGGGATTGTTCAGCGCGACGGTGGCGATGGGTCCGTCGAACGAGACGAGGATGGGGTCGGAAGACACGGGAATGGGAGAGGCGGGTAACGGAGGAATTCTAAGGCAAAGGGCGCAGGTGAGGCCGACTCGCGACTCACTAATTACGATGTGCCGGTCGTGCCCTCAACGGTAGAAGATGTCGACGAGAAACATCGGCACCGCGGGCACGTAGGTGATGAGCAGCAGCGTAAACAGCAGCACTCCGATGAAAGGAATGTTGGCCTTCGAAACGTCCCAGACGTTCTCCTTGGCGATGGAGCACGTGATCATCAGCACGCTCGCCACCGGAGGCGTTTGCTGGCCGATCGCGAGATTGAGCGTGACGATGATTCCGAAGTGCACGGGATCGATGCCCACGGCGGCCGCGAGCGGGAGGACGATCGGCACCACCAGGATGATGGCCGCCGCCGAATGCAGGAACATGCCGATGAAGAGAAAGAAGAGGTTCAGCACGGCCAGCACGACCCATTTCTCGCTGCTGATCCCGAGCATCCCCTGGGCGAGCTTCTGCGGCAGCTGGATCTCGGTGAGGTAGGTGCCGAGCAGCGCCGAGCTCGCCACCAGCAGCATCACGATGGCGGTCTGCATGCAGCCGTCGACGATCGCCTCGCGCAGCGTCTTCCAGTCGAGCTCGCGGTAGATCACGCCGCCGACAAAAAGCGCCGCCACCACCGCCAGCGCCGCACCCTCGGTCGCGGTCACCACGCCGCCGAAGATGCCGCCCAGGATGATGAGGGGCAGCGTGAGCGCCCAGAACGTGTCCTTGAACGAGAGCCACAGCCGGCGCAGCTGAAAGGGGTCGCCGCGCGGATGGTTGTGGCGCACGGCATACCAGTAGCACAGCGCGCACATGAGCAGGCCCGCCAGCACGCCCGGCACGATACCCGCGACGAACATCTGCACGACCGAGGTGCCGGCCATGACCGCATAGAGGATCATCGGGATGGACGGGGGAATGATGATGGCGAGCGAGGCCGTGGACGAGGTCACCGCGGCGGTGAACGGCCCCGAATAACCCTGCTTCTTCATGGCCGGTATCAGGATGGGGCCCGTGGCCGCCACGTCGGCCACCGCCGAGCCCGAGATCTCGGCGAAAAACATGGACGTGACGACGTTCACTTGAGCGAGGCCGCCGCGCATGGAGCCGATGAGCGCATTGCAGAAATCGATCAGACGCTGCGAGATGCCGGAGCTGTTCATGAGGGCGCCGGCGAGGATGAACAGCGGAATGGCGATCAGCGGAAAGCTCGTCGCCCCCTGGTACATGACGATCGCGACATTGGGCAGGCTCGCCATCCCTTGGCCCACGATGATCGCGATGACGGCCGCGATGCCCAGCGCCACCGCGATCGGCACGTTGATCAGTACCAGCGCGATGATGCCGATGAAGAGCAGGACCTCGGTCATGTCAGCCCGTCCACGGCTTCGTGAGCCGGCTTCAGCCCGCGTGCCTCGCGCAGCACGTCGGGCAGCACGAGCGCCTCGGCGATGATGAACAGCACGGCGCTGATCGGGATCACCGACTGGGTCCAGGCGACCGACACCTCGGGAATGGACACGAGGCTGTCGGTGGCGAGCACCTCCAGCACGGTGTAGCCGACCCATGCCATGACGATGAAAAAGGCGAACACGCAAAGCTCGGCGAAAATCGCGACGGCCAGCCGCAGCGGCGGCGGCAGCAGGCGCACGAGCTCCGGCACGCCGAGATGCGCCCGCTTGAGCGCGGCGAGCGCGGATCCGTAGTAGGTGACCCAGGCCAGCAGGATCGTGGCCACCTCGTCGTACCAGACAAGCGCGTAGCCGACGTAGCGGAACACGACCCCGACGGTGACCTCGACGGCCAGCGCCACCATCAATACGATGACGAGGGTTTCGAGGAACCTGCCGTAAACCGAGCGTACGCGAGCGAGCATCGTCGATCAGGGAAGAGTCATGCGGGCGAAGCGATGAGGGGCGAACCGCCCCCCATCACCCGTTGAAGCCTACTTCGCGAGCGACAGCGCCTTGTCGATCAGCGCCTTGGAGCCCTTGACCGACTGGCCGAACTCCTCGTAGACCGCCGCGCTGGCCTTGACGAACGCCGCCTTGTCGGCCTCGTTGACCTGGGTGCCCGCCGACTTGATCTTGGCCAGCAGATCGTTCTCATCCTTCTCGGCGGTGGCGTACACGAACTTCTGCATGTCCTTCGCCGTGTCCTCGAGCACCTTGCGCACGTCCGCCGGCAGCGAGGCCCACTTTTTCGAGCCGACGGTGACGTAGGCCGGCGTGTACACGTGACCGGTCAGCGACAGGAATTTCTGCACTTCCTGGAATTTGGCGCTGTAGATCTGCGAGAACGGGTTCTCCTGCCCATCCATGACGCCGGTTTGCAGCGCGGTGAACACCTCCGAGAACTTCATCGGGCTCGGGTTCGCGCCATAG
>Ga0247825_10001707_pt1 | contig 14490 bp, 10 predicted proteins | sample 13C_Vanillin_Day_FD_194413 | JGI IMG/M metagenome (GOLD analysis project Ga0247825, IMG submission 194413) | Soil microbial communities from agricultural site in Penn Yan, New York, United States - 13C_Vanillin_Day48 | ecosystem: Environmental > Terrestrial > Soil > Agricultural land | place...
CCCACATACGCAGTGCTTTCTACAATCGACGGATGTTCACCGACCTCGCGGCCGCCGCAGATTCGCCGCTGCTTCAAAACCTCAACCCGGAGCAGCGTGCCGCCGTGACGCTTCCGGCCGGCAATGCACTGATCCTTGCGGGCGCCGGCTCGGGCAAGACACGGGTGTTGACCACCCGCATCGCATGGTTGCTCCAGACCGGACAGGTGTCACCGGGCGGCATCCTGGCCGTCACCTTCACCAACAAGGCCGCCAAGGAAATGATGACGCGGCTGGGCTCGATGCTTCCGGTCAACGTACGGGGCATGTGGATCGGCACGTTCCACGGCCTGTGCAATCGTTTCCTGCGCGCGCACTGGAAGCTTGCCGGCCTGCCGTCGACCTTCCAGATCCTGGACACCCAGGATCAGCTCTCGGCCATCAAGCGGCTGATGAAGCAGTTCAACGTCGACGACGAGCGTTTTCCGGCCAAGCAGACGCAATGGTTCATCGCCGGCGCCAAGGAAGACGGCCTGCGCCCGCGCGACGTCGAGATCCGCAGCGACGACGACCGCAAGAAGGTCGAGCTCTACCAACTGTACGAAGAGCAATGCCAGCGCGAAGGCGTGGTCGATTTCGGCGAACTGATGCTGCGCAGCTACGAATTGCTGCGCGACAACGACCCGGTGCGCGAGCATTACCAGCGGCGTTTTCGCCACATCCTCATCGACGAGTTCCAGGACACGAACCGGCTGCAGTACGCGTGGATCAAGATGCTCTCCGGCACCACCACCGACGGCCGGTTCGTTCCGGGCGACAACAGCGTGATCGCAGTCGGCGACGACGACCAGAGCATCTACGCCTTCCGCGGTGCCCGCGTGGGCAACATGGCCGACTTCGTGCGCGAGTTCGACGTGTCGCACCAGATCAAGCTGGAGCAGAACTACCGCAGCTACAGCAACATCCTCGATTCGGCCAACGAGCTGATCAGCCACAACAAGAAGCGTCTCGGCAAGAGCCTGCGCACCGACCAGGGCCCGGGCGAGCCCGTGCGCGTGTACGAGTCGACCAGCGATTTCGCCGAGGCGCAATGGATGGTCGAGGAAATGCGGCAACTGGTGCGCGAGGGCATCGACCGAAAGGAAATGGCCGTGCTCTACCGCAGCAATGCGCAGAGCCGGGTGATCGAAACGGCGCTCTTCAATGCGGCCGTGCCGTACCGCGTGTACGGTGGCTTGCGCTTCTTCGAGCGCGCCGAAATCAAGCACGCCTTGGCTTACCTGCGGCTGCTGGAGAACAAGGACGACGACACGAGTTTCCTGCGCATCGTCAACTTCCCGCCGCGAGGCATCGGTGCGCGCAGCATCGAGCAACTCCAGGACGCGGCCCGTGCCGCCGGCCGGTCGCTGCACGACGCGGTGAGCGCGGTAGGCGGCAAGGCTGGCGGCAATCTCTCGGCCTTCGTCGCCAAGATCGACGTGCTGCGCGAGCAGACGCAGGGCATGTCGCTGCGCGAGATCATCGAACTGGTTCTCGACCACAGCGGCCTGGTCGAGCACTACAAGGCCGATCGCGAAGGCGCCGACCGCCTGGAGAATCTGGACGAACTGGTCAACGCCGCCGAAAGCTTCGTCACGCAGGAAGGCTTCGGCCGCGACGCGGTGGCGCTGCCCGTCGACGAACTGCGGCAATCACCGGCCAGCCAGGGCCTCGATCCGAATCGCCCCCTCATCGACGAGGCGCTGGCCCCCGATGCCGAAACCGGCGAGACGCTGAGCCCGCTCGCCGCATTTCTCACCCACGCCGCGCTAGAATCGGGCGACAACCAGGCACAGGCCGGCCAGGACGCCGTGCAACTGATGACGGTGCATGCGGCCAAGGGCCTCGAATTCGATTGCGTGTTCATCACAGGTCTGGAAGAGGGCCTGTTCCCCCACGAGAACTCGATGAGCGACTACGAAAGTCTCGAGGAAGAGCGCCGCTTGATGTACGTCGCCATCACGCGCGCCCGAAAGCGCCTGTACCTGAGCCACTCCCAGACGCGCATGCTGCACGGCCAGACCCGCTACAACGTCAAGAGCCGCTTTTTCGAGGAACTGCCCGAAAGCGCGCTCAAGTGGCTCACGCCCAAGAACCAGGGATTCACCCCGTCGGCCTTCGGTTACGGCGGCGGGTACGCCACCACGCGCAGCGGTGGTGGCAACTACGGCAGCAAGGACACCTTCGCCAGCCCGCCCGTGCCTCCGCAAAAGGCCGCGCCGTCGCACGGCCTGCGTTCAGGCATGCAGGTGTTTCACAACAAGTTCGGCGAAGGCACGGTCACGGCGCTCGAAGGCAGCGGCGACGACGCCCGCGCTCAAGTGAATTTCCCCCGCCACGGCGTCAAGTGGTTGGCGCTTTCAGTCGCAAAGCTAACCCCGGTCTAGCTAAGCTAGCCGCACCGGCCGGCGCAGCCAGGCCTGTTCGTGAAACACGGCGGAACCGGCTTCGCCGGGCCGCCCGTGTTGCCCCCTGAAAGGGGGTGCCCGAGCCACACGCAGTGGGCGAGGCTGGGGGTCAGCCTATTCCTGAAAACTATCCCGGAACGTGAACCACGTGCTGGTGAAGAACATCGCCGCCATCACCAGCGCTCCACCGATCATCACGGCGCCACCGGCGGCCGAAGCGCCTTCACCGATCCCCATCACGCCCACGGCCACGAGTAGCGTCGCCAGCAGGCTCAGCACGATGCCCGCGCCGATGAAGACGCCGACCCAGACCAGCCCGAAAACGGTGAGCGCGCCGAAATTCTTGAAGCAGGCGACAAAGCTGAAGAACAGGCTCTTTGCCGGCGGTACTCGATGCCAGTGCACCAGCGCTGGCGCATGCCAGAAGGCCAGCGACAGCGGCAGGTACAGGCCCATCGCAATCCAGAGCGCGACCTGGAATTCGGTGGTTTCTGCCAGTTCACGGGTGAGCGGGCCGCCGAGCAGATAGACGCGAGCGAACTGGCCGCCATCGGCCAAGGCGGAGATGGCCATGACGCCGAGAAACAAGGCCGCGTAGAGTGCACCCAGCACCGCCATGGGCCGCACGTCCGTCCGGATGGCATTCAGCGCAGCCATGAACACCGTTCCCGCCGGTGGCTTTTCCGGCCCCGCCGCCTGCGCGGCGGCAGCCATCAGGCCCAGCGTCATGGTGGGCAGCAGCATCAATGCGAAGGCTGCGCCGATCAGCGGCACCTGCGAAGCGATCGACACCATCGCCATGAAAAAGAAGAACAGCGAAATGAAGGCCAGCGGCTGCCGTCCGAAAGCTTGGAGGCCGGTGCGGACCCACAGGACGCCGGTGCGCGCCGGCACGAGGTTGAGTTTCATCGGGTCAGGTCAGGCGGCCAGCGTTTCGGCGCCGCGGTCGAACTCGAAGCTCGCATGGGCACGGTCGCGCAGCACGCGTTCAAAGTGGGTCGGGTCATGAGCCTTGAGCATGCTCGCCTCGCGCGGGAGGTGGTAGTCCCACAGCCTCGAAATCCAGAAGCGCAGCGCGGCGGCGCGCAGCATGGCCGGCAGCAAGGCGCGCTCGGGGCCGGTCAGGGGGCGCACCGTGCCATAGGCGGCGAGCAGCGCGTTGGCGCGCGCCGTATCGTGGCGACCGGTTGCGAGATCGATGGCCCAGTCGTTCAGGCACACGGCCAGGTCGAAAAGCCAGGTGTCGGCGCCCGCGAAGTAGAAGTCGAACACGCCGGTCAGCCGCGGCGCATCGGCGCTGGCATGGGTGTCGAACATGGCGTTGTCGCGGAAAAGATCGGCATGCACCGGCCCGCGCGGCAGGGCCCCGTAGGCGGAGGATTCGGCCACGTGGTTCTGGTAGGCCAGCTCGCTGCGCAGCAGCGCGGCTTGCGGGCCTTCCAGGTAGGGCAGGACCACGGGCGCGGTGTCGTTCCACCAGGACAGGCCGCGCAGATTCGGTTGGATGCGGGGATAGTTGCGCGCCGCGAGGTGCATCCGGGCGAGCAGGCGGCCGAGTTCGGCGCAATGGGCGCTTGTGGGCGCCAATTCGCTCTTGCCCTGGAGGCGTTGCACGATGGCTGCGGGTTTACCTGCCACCGTGTGCAGCAATTCGCATGGCGCATTCGCCGGGATGGACAGCGCATGGCCCGTGGGCGGCGCGATCGCCGGGTCGGCCACCGGCTCAGGCACCGGGAGACCGCGTGCCGCGAGATGTTTCATCAGGCAAAGGTAGTACGGGAGCTGCTCGGCACCGAGGCGCTCGAACAGCGTCAGTACGAATTCGCCGGACTCCGTGGTCGCGAAATAGTTGGTGTTCTCGATGCCACCCTCGATGCCCCTGAAATCGGTGAGGGCACCCAGACCGAGACGACGCACCAGCGCGTCGGCTTCGTCGAATCCGACTTCCGTGAAAACCGCCACTGCGCGCTCAGAACTTGAAGACGTTCCACCAGACCCGGGAGCCGTTCTCGCCGGAACTCTGGTCGGATTGCCCCTGATTGCGCACGCGTTCGGTTTCGTTGGGCATCACCTGGTAGGACGGTCCGTTGGCGGGCTTCACGATGATGCTTTCGGTCTGGCCGCCTACACGAAGTTCGTCGACCGTCGCGTTGCGGTCTTCGGTGTGGATACGCTCGATCTTCTGATTGTGGCGGCCTGCGGCCTTGTCCGGATCGGTTTGCGCCTGGGCGGGCTCCGGGGTCTGCGACTGCGGGTTTTGCGCAAAGACGGCGGCGGTCGGCGCGGCGCAGGCCAGCACCAGCGAAACAAGCCGGGTGTGGCGAACGAGGAGCAAGGAGGAGGACATGAAAGGGATTGTAGGTCCGCGTTCAGCGCAGGGGTACAACAAAGTGAGGAACTCCCGCGTCGTCCGGGCCGGCTGCCCGGGCACGGCAAAATGCCCCGATGACCGACAAGAAAACGCTGCTGCTCGTCGACGGATCGAGCTATCTTTACCGCGCCTTCCATGCGATGCCCGACCTTCGCGCCGTACCGGGGGACAGCAGCAGCCCCGCGACCGGCGCCATCCGAGGAATGATCAACATGATGCAGGCCCTGCGCCGAGAGGTGCGGGCCGACTACGCGGCCTGCATCTTCGACGCGCCGGGCAAGACCTTTCGCGACGACTGGTACCCCGACGACAAGGCGAACCGTTCGCCGATGCCCGATGACCTGCGCAGCCAGGTCGAGCCGATCCACCAGGTGGTCAGGATGCTCGGCTGGCCGGTGCTGTGCGTGCCCGACGTCGAGGCCGACGACGTGATCGGAACGCTCGCCCGCACGGCCGCCAGCCAGGGCATCGAGGTGATCGTGTCCAGCGGCGACAAGGACCTGAGCCAGCTGGTCGACGAGCACATCACGATCATCGACACCATGAACGGCAAGAAGCGCGACGTGGCAGGGGTGACGGCCGAGTTCGGCGTGCCGCCGAACCTCATGATCGACTACCAGACGCTGGTGGGCGACACGGTCGACAACGTTCCAGGCGTGGAAAAGGTCGGCCCCAAGACGGCCGCCAAGTGGCTGCTCCAGTACGGCTCGCTCGAGGGCCTGATCGCGCACGCCGCCGAGGTGAAGGGCCAGGCCGGGGAGAACCTGCGCAAGGCGCTCGACTGGCTCCCGCAGGGACGGCGGCTCGTGACCATTCGCACCGATTGCGAACTCGATGGCCACGTCAGCGGCCTGCCCGCGCTCGATGCGATCGCCATCGGCCCGCAGCAGACGGACGCCCTGAAGACCTTCTACGAGCAGTACGGTTTCAAGAGCCTCGTGAAGACGCTGGAGGCGCACGAGGTGCCACCCGAGCTGATCGAGGAAAACAAGAAGCGCAAGGGCCCGGAGGGCGGCACCGGCCTCTTCGACGACCCGAGTTTCGAAGCCGCGTCCAAGGCGACCAATCTGCTCTACGACACCGTGATGACGTGGGACGCCTTCGATGCCTGGCTCGCGAAGCTCGAGGCCGCCGAACTGGTGGCGATCGACACCGAAACGAGCTCGCTCGACGAGATGCGCGCCGAGATCGTCGGCCTGAGCTTCAGCGTGAAACCCGGTGAAGCCGCCTACATCCCGGTCGGCCACAACTATCCGGACGCGCCCGTCCAGTTGCCGCGCGACGAGGTGCTCGCGAAGCTCAAGCCGTGGCTGGAAAACGGTGCGACAAAGAAGCTGGGCCAGCACGTCAAGTACGACCGCCACGTGTTCGCCAACCATGGCATCGAAGTGCAGGGCTATGCGCACGACACCATGCTGCAGAGCTACGTGCTCGAAGTGCACAAGCCGCACGGGCTTGCCAGCCTGGCGGAGCGGCACCTGGGGCGCACCGGCATCGACTACGAGGACCTGTGCGGCAAGGGCGCGCACCAGATTCCCTTCAGCCAGGTGTCGATCGAGAAGGCCGCGGAGTATTCGTGCGAGGACTCCGACCAGACGCTGGACGTGCACCTCGCGCTGTGGCCCCAGCTCGAAGCGAACGAGAAGTTGCGATTCATCTACGAGCTGGAGATCGCATCGAGCGAAACGCTCTACCGCGTCGAGCGCAACGGTGTGCTCATCGATGCGCCCACCCTGTCCGCGCAAAGCAACGAACTCGGCAAGCGCATCATGGCGCTGGAGCAAGAGGCCTACGAACTCGCGGGCCAGCCTTTCAATCTCGGGTCGCCCAAGCAGATCGGCGAAGTGTTCTTCACCAAGCTCGGCCTGCCGATCGTCAAGAAGACGCCGAGCGGCGCGCCGAGCACGGATGAAGAGGTGCTGGAAAAGCTCGCAGAAGACTTCCCGCTGCCCGCCAAGATCCTGGAACACCGGGGTCTGTCGAAGCTCAAGGGCACCTACACCGACAAGCTCGGCCTGCTGGCCAATCCGCGCAGCGGCCGCGTGCATACGCACTACGCACAAGCCGTGGCCGTGACCGGACGGCTGTCGAGCAACGATCCGAACCTGCAGAACATCCCGATCCGCACCCCCGAAGGCCGCCGCGTGCGCGAAGCCTTCGTGGCGCCGGCCGGCAGCGTGATCGCGAGTTCGGACTACTCGCAGATCGAACTGCGCATCATGGCCCACATCAGCGGCGATGAGTCGCTGCTGCGCGCCTTCAAGGATGGCATCGACGTGCATCGCGCGACGGCAGGCGAGGTCTTCGGCGTCGCGGTGGACCAGGTGTCGAACGAGCAGCGCCGCTATGCGAAGGTCATCAATTTCGGGCTGATCTACGGCATGAGCAGTTTCGGACTCGCGCGCAACCTGGGCATCGAGACCAAGGCTGCCGCTTCGTACATCGAGCGCTACTTTGCGCGCTATCCGGGCGTGAAGCAGTACATGGACGAGACGAAGGCGCTCGCCAAGCAGAGGGGGTATGTGGAGACAGTCTTCGGCCGTCGCCTCTACCTGCCCGAGATCAACTCGCCGAACGGCCCGCGCCGAGGCGGTGCCGAACGCGCCGCAATCAACGCGCCGATGCAGGGCACCGCGGCCGATCTCATCAAGCTCAGCATGGTCAAGGTGCAGGAGGTGCTCGACGCCGAGAAGCGCGGCACGAAGATGATCATGCAGGTGCATGACGAACTGGTGTTCGAAGTGCCTCAGGACGAGGTCGAGTGGGTGCGCACCGAGGTCCCTCGGCTCATGGCCGGCGTGGCGGAGCTCAAGGTGCCGTTGCTGGCCGAGATCGGCTTTGGCCCCAATTGGGACAAAGCGCACTAACCGAGCTCGCCCCCAGGCTGCGTGCACTTCGTGTCGCTGCGCCTACCCCCTACCGGGGGCAATACCCGCGGACCGGCGGAGCCGGTTCCGCGGTATTTCTGGAATCTGTCTTTCGAATGTTGAGGAGAGTTTGGGACTCATGAACACTGCTATTGCTACGGGGCGGAAGGCCTTTTTGGTTGCTGCGCTTGCAGCGGGTTGTGCTTGCGCTTTTGCTGCGCCTGATCAGCGCATTGCTTCGCTTGCTGCGAAGGAGAAGCCGGCGCTGCTGGAGACGCTGAATCAACTGGTGTCGATCGAATCCGGCAGTCGCGATCTCGAAGGTCTCGACAAGATTGCCAACCTGATCGCCGACAAGTTCAAGGCGCTCGGTGGACAGGTCGAACTCGTCGATCCTTCGTCCGATGCGTATCGGATGGAGGACACGCCGGAGAAGATCGGCAAGGTGGTGCGCGCGACTTTCAAGGGAACGGGCACCAAGAAGATCATGCTGATCGCGCACATGGACACCGTGTATCAGATCGGCATGCTGAACAAGCAGCCCTTCCGCGTCGAGGGCGACAAGGCCTATGGGCTCGGGATCGCGGACGACAAGCAGGGGATCGCGGTCATCGCGCACACGATCGCGTTGCTGAAGGCGATGGACTTCAAGGAATACGGAACTCTGACAGTGCTGATCAATGGCGACGAGGAAATCAGCTCCCCCGGCGCTCGGACGCTCATCACCCGCCTGGGTGGGGAGCACGATGTCGTGATGTCGTTCGAGGGCTCGTCGGTCAAGGAAGACAAGCTCTCGCTCGCCACCGCGGGCATCGCCTCGGTGACGCTCAACGTCACGGGCAAGGCCTCGCATGCGGGCTCCGCGCCTGAGTTGGGTGTGAATGCGCTGTACGAACTGTCGCACCAGATCCTGCAGATGCGCGACCTGTCCGATCCGGCGACGGGCCTGAAGATGAATTGGACCGTCTCCCGTTCGGGCTCCAACCGGAACGTGATTCCGGCGACAGCCACGGCCGGCGCCGACGTGCGGGTGCTGAAGGTCAGCGACTACGACCGCATCGAGCAGCAGATCCAGGAGCGCGTGAAGAAGCAGCTCGTTCCGGAGGCCAAGGTCGAGGTGAAGTTCGAGCGCCGCCGCCCGCCGCTGGAAGCCACGGATGCTTCGCGTGCGCTAGCGCTTCACGCACAGCAGATATACAAGCAACTCGGCAAGGAGCTGGCCGCGGACGACAAGGTGGCCGGTGGCGGCACCGATGCCGCCTTCGCCGCGCTCAAGACCAAGGCGGCCGTGGTCGAGCGCTTCGGGCTGCAGGGCTTTGGCGCGCATTCGGCCGACGCCGAGTACGTGCTGGTCGATTCCATCGAGCCGCGGCTTTATCTGGCAACGCAGCTGATCATGGACATCTCGCGCGGCAAGGTGTCGGCGCGGCCGGCTCCCTGAGGCCACGGCAGTCCGATTCCTTTCCTGCGATGCGCCTTCGCCACATCGAGGTCTTCAACGCCATCATGCTCACGGGGAGCGTGAGCGCGGCGGCGCGGCTCATCAACATCACGCAACCCGCTGTCAGCCGGACCTTGCAGCATGCAGAGATCCAACTCGGGTTCTCGCTGTTCCAGCGTGCCAAAGGTCGGCTGACGCCGACCACCGAGGCGCTGGCGCTGTATCCGCACATCGAACGGCTGTTCGCGCAACTCGACGAGGTACAGCGGCTTGCGGCCAATCTGCGAGCGGGAAGCGATGCGGGGGAGTTGCGCATCCTCACGGTGCTCGCGCTGAGCTATGAGGTGCTGCCGCGCGCGCTCAAGCGTTTTCGCGAGAAGCATGCGGCCATCGCAGTGACGGTCGAGTCGCTGCATTCGCCGCAGATCATGTCGGCGTTGCTGCTGCAGGAGGCGGATGTCGGTTTCGCGTTCAGTCCGGCAGTGCACCCGTCACTCACCCAGGAGTCGGTTGCCGACAGCCGCATGGTGTGCATCGCGCCCAAGGGCATGCTGTCGCGCGCGCTGTTGCGCAATGGATCGGTGGCGCTGCACGATCTGGTGAACTTGCCGGTGGTGGGGTTGGACAGCCGCGATCCGGTCGGGACCAGCCTGAGCCAGGCCTGCCGGCAGGCGGGCGTCGGCTTTCAGCAGGCGGTGGTGACCGTGCAGACATACCACGCTGCGCTGGCGATGGCACACCACGGACTGGGCGTTGCGCTGGTCGACGGGTGTACTGCGAACTCTGCGGATCGCGACAAGGTGGATGTGCTGACGCTCGAGCCGCACATTCCGGTGCCCATTCGGGCGCTGCGATTTGCGGGGAGGCCGGATTCAGTGGCTGTGCGGAGCATCACACGCTTCATGCGCGAGGCTATCGAAGAGATGGGTTGAGTTCGCGCGCCACCCTCTGCGCCGACCCAAAAGCCAGCGTGAAGCCCAACGCACCATGCCCGGTATTGAAGAGCATGTTGTCGGGTGCGGCACCGAGCCGACCGACGATGGGCACTCCCGTCGGCGTGGCCGGCCGCATCCCCGTCCAGGGATGCAGTTCATCCAGACGACTGGCATCAGGAAACACGGCACGGGTAGCCTCCGCCAGCGTCTCGATGCGCGTGGCCGGAATGCTCGCATCGTGCCCGACCAGTTCGGCCATGCCCGCCACCCGCAGTCGCGATCCGATGCGAGCGAACACCACCTTGCGGGCGCTGTCCGTCACGTTCACCTGCGGTGCTGCGCCCGGCGTCGGATCGACGTCCACCGTGATGCTGTAGCCCTTGAGCGGATAGACCGGCAGATAGGCGCCCAACTGACGCCCGAGCCGGTGCGATGCCGAGCCCAAGGCCATCACGAAGGCATCCGCTTCCACGTCGCCCGCCGCGGTCTGCACGGTCGCTACTCGGCCGCCGCGCACGTCGAAACCATGGATCTTCGTATCGAGCATGAAGCGCACACCTCGCGCCCGCAGGGCATTCACCAGCTCCGTGCACACCTTGAGGCAGTCCGCGGCGCATTCGCTCGGCGTGTGGATTGCTCCGGCCATGTGCCCGCGGTAGTTGGCCAGCGCCGGTTCGAGCGCGACGCATTCATCAGGAGTGACCAGGCGCTGTTCGCTCCCCAGCGCGCGCTGCAGTTCGAGCTGCCGGCGAGCGCCTTCGAGCGACGATGCGCTGGCATAGAGCACCAGCTTGCCCGTCGCCGAAAAATCGCAATCGGGCGAAACGTCCGCGCGCATCTCCTCGAACGCGGCACGGCTCTGCGCCGCCATGGCGAGCAGGCGCGCGGTCGTGTCGCGCGAGGTCTCCGCATTGCAGGCCGCCAGGAAAGCCATGCCCCAGCGCCACTGCAGGGCATCGAGCTGCGGTCGCAGCTTGAGCGGGGAGGAGGGCGAGAGCAACAGCTTGGGCAACTGCTTCCAGATCGACGGATCCGCCAGCGGCTGCACGTAGGAATAGCTCAGCTGGGCACCGTTGCCTCCGCTCGCACCGGCGCCCGGGGCGGCGCGGTCGATCACGCTCACCTCATGGCCATCGCGGTTGAGCTGCCACGCGGTGGCCAAGCCCACGATGCCGGCACCCAGCACGCACACGCGCATGACGCTTCCTCCTCTGAAGTTCGAATGCGCCGACTCTAGGCGGGGGACGCTCCATGGGGAAATGCCGAAAACATCGCGGCCTATAGCCAAAGCTCATGGGACGAGGAATCCATAACATTTGGTCATGGGCTTGGGCTCAAAAGGAATTGTGACCGGCAGGCGAATGGTTCCTACACTTCGTTTCACTTCAAATCCACCGAAAGGGCTCGCATGAAACTATCCGCATTGATGGCAGCCGTCCTGCTCTCCGCCGCCGTCACGGGCGCACAAGCCGCCGATACCCTGGCCAAGATCGCCGAATCCGGCAAGATCACGCTGGCGTATCGGGAGTCGTCGGTGCCTTTCAGCTACCTCGACGGTCCGAACAAGCCGATCGGCTTCTCGGTCGAGCTGTCGAATGCGGTGGTGGACGCGGTCAAGAAGAAGCTCAACAAGCCCAATCTGGAAGTGGCGCTGATGGCGGTGACCTCGCAGAACCGCATCCCGCTGATCACCAACGGCACCATCGATCTGGAGTGCGGCTCCACCACCAACAACACCGCCCGCGGCAAGGACGTGGCCTTCGCCATCAATCACTTCTACACGGGCACGCGGCTGCTGGTGAAGAAGTCTTCGGGGATCAAGAACTACGGCGACCTCGCGAAGAAGACCGTGGCCAGCACCACCGGCACCACCAACGCGCTGGTCATGCGCAAGTACAACACCGAGAAGAACCTCGACATGGACATCGTGCTCGGCAAGGATCACGCCGACGCGTTCCTGCTGGTGGAAAGCGACCGCGCCGTGGCCTTCGCGATGGACGACATTCTTCTGTTCGGCCTGATCGCCAATGCCAAGAGTCCGGGCGACTTCGAAGTGGTGGGCGATGCGCTGCAGGTCGAGCCCTACGGCTGCATGCTGGCGAAGGACGACCCGGCCTTCAAGAAGGTGGTCGACGACACCATCGTCGGCCTCATGAAGAGCGGCGAATTCGAGAAGATGTACGCCAAGTGGTTCATGCAGCCGATTCCGCCCAAAGGCATGCCGCTGAACCTGCCGATGAGCCCGCAGCTGCGCGAGAACATCAAGTCCCCGAGCGACAAACCCGCTACATAAGCACACCCCCAGGCTTGCCCACTTCGTGTGGCCGCCCACCCCCTTGCAGGGGGCAACACCGGCGGACCGGCTAAGCCGGCTCCGCGGTGTTTCTGGAAGGGCGCTTTGAAGAGCGCTGGCGAACTGGAGCTGCATGGCATGACACAGGTAGTGGGCATCCTTGGAGGCATGGGGCCGGCGGCGGGCGCGGATTTCGTGCGCCTGTTCGTCGATGCCTGTGCGCGGCGGATGCGGGCGCGCGGCGAGACGGTGCGGGACCAAGGCTTCCCGGAGCACTGGCTGGCGCAGGTGCCGGTGCCGGATCGCAGCGGTGCGCTGGAGTCGGAGGATCTGGGCGCGCATCAGCCACTGGAGCCGATGCTGCAGGCATTGGGGCGGTTGGCGGCGCTCGGCAGCCGGGCAGTGGCGATTGCCTGCAACACGGCCCATGCGTGGCACGCCACCCTCCAGGAACGATTTCCGCAGGTCGAGGTGCTGCACGTCGCGCGCGAGGTGTCGGCCCATCTGTCGTCTCAGGGCATGCGGGACGTGGCGTTGATGGCGACCGAGGGCACCTACCGCATCGGTCTGTACGAGCAGGCGATGGCGGACGCCGGCATGGTCTGCCACTTGCCGCTTGCAGAGGAACGGCGGATGCTCATGCGTGGCATCTACGACGGCGTCAAAGCGGGTGACATGCCGTTGGCGCAGGCCTGCTTCAGCGAGGTGGCGCTGCAACTCGCTCGGCGCCATGAATCAGTGGCCATCGTCATGGGATGCACCGAGATTCCTCTCGGACTGGAGGGCTCGGCGGCGGTCGGTGGGCTGAGCCTGGTCGATCCGGCCCGGGTTCTCGCGTCCGCGCTTGCCGCGCGAGCGTATGGCGGGCGTGCTTGACACGGTTGATAAGATGAATGCTGCCCTGGCCCGGTTCAAAGCCGATGGTGCGGCCTAGCCGCACCAGCCAGCCGCTTTCAATCGAAAGCCGTCCGATGGACGGCTTTTGTTTGCCACTATTGCGCAAGCAGTCATGAATTTGTTAGTCATCATCGCCGCGACCCTGGTCGCCGGCATCGGAAGTGTCTGGATTGCCGCGCTGCTGCTGCGCGTTGGCGTGCGCAGCGGCGCCGGCGGCGTGAATCCGCAACATTTGCTGAGTCTCGCCGCCGGCGCGCTGTTGGCGACCGCCTTCATGCACCTGCTGCCCGAAGCCTTCGAGAGCCACATCGCGCCGGCCGTGCTTTTCGGCGTGCTGTTGTTCGGGCTGGTCTTTTTCTTTCTGCTCGACAAGGCGGAGCTGTGGCACCACGGGCATGAGCATCACCATGGCGAGCACGTCGACGAACATGGGCACGCCCGAGCCCATGCGCACGATCACGGCCACCGCCACCCTCACGCCCACGACCATGCGCATGCGCACGACGCCAAGGGCGGCGGCTGGGCCGTGCTCACCGGCGACAGCGTCCATTGCTTCGGCGACGGCATCCTGATCGCCTCCGCCTTCGTCGCCGACATGCGCCTGGGCTTGGTGGCTGCGATCGCCGTGCTAGCGCACGAGGTGCCTCACCACATCGGTGACCTGGTCGTGCTGCGCCAGAGCTCGTCCAACCAGCGCGTGGCGCTGGTCAAGGTCTCATTGGCCGGGACGATGACCGCGCTCGGCGGACTGGCGGGCTGGTGGCTGGTCGACCAACTGCATGCCTGGCTCCCGTATTTCCTGGTGCTGGCGGCCAGCAGCTTCGTCTACGTGGCGCTGGCCGACCTGATCCCGCAGTTGCAGAAGCGGCTGACGGCGCGGCAGACGGCCCTGCAGATCGTGTGGCTGGCGATCGGCATCCTGCTCGTCACGCTCGTGAGCCGGTTCGCGCACGCTGACCATGACCATGACCATGACCACGCGCACGGCGACGCTGCCGATCGGGGCCACGCGCACGAGGCGTCCGACCACAAGCGCTGAGTGGACACCTGCGGCACTTTCTGACACGCTTGTTGCCCCTTCGCGGAAGTGGCTGATTCGGTTGGGACCCACACTAGGGGTGCATCATGCAAACATCAGTCAGCCAGGAGTTCCGATCATGATCAGCGCCGACCCCCCTCTGCGTCCCGGAGAAGCCGCAGACGAACCCGAGATCGACGAAGCCGAAGACACATTGCCAGAGGACGATGAAGCGTTCGACG
>Ga0247825_10001708_pt1 | contig 14489 bp, 9 predicted proteins | sample 13C_Vanillin_Day_FD_194413 | JGI IMG/M metagenome (GOLD analysis project Ga0247825, IMG submission 194413) | Soil microbial communities from agricultural site in Penn Yan, New York, United States - 13C_Vanillin_Day48 | ecosystem: Environmental > Terrestrial > Soil > Agricultural land | place...
TCACTATAAATATCTGATTTATATCAGTTATTATAAAAAACCTGGAACTGGGATGGACGATTCCTGTCCAACTTCGCTCCAGCAACTGTTACTAGCTGTCGCAGCGCAGCATGTATTATCCTTGTTTGTTAAATACATTTGACAAAACAAGGAGATGTAAGGATAATTCGCAATTCTTGCAGTGCAGCAAATTGCCCTGAAATGGGGCTTGGGCGGCGCTCGATGTGACGGAAACGTTGCAGGGCACCCCCCTAGCCACTAGAATTAGCCAGTTTCCTAAAGAGACCCACAACTTATAGTGGTCGGAACTGGGCCAGTTCTAAGACGAGGGGTGTTGCTGCCGCGGCGTACCAGCACTTGGCCGGCGCACCAGAAGTGCCGGAACAAGGGAAAGGCGGTCATCGTGCGGATCGGCAAACTTACCCCTGGAGTATTCCAGGGCCTGCAACCCAGTCGCTGGGCCCAGTGGTCGCGCCGGCTCATGTCGGTCGTGGTCCTCTGCGCCAGCGTTTCCGCGCTCGTCCTGATCGTCAATGAGCAGTACGTCGATCGCCTGCTGGGCGCCGAACCAGGAGCGGTAGCTGGCGCTTCCCACGCTGGCGCCGGGCTCCAGGCGGGCCGGGATGCAGTCATGATCGTCAACCCGACCGAAGAGAGGCGCTACCGCGCCCTCTCCGGCTTCGTCGCCAACCGTTACCGGGTATCGCAAGATGTGGCCTATGACCTCGTCCGGGTCGCACACCGTGCGGGCCACCAGCTTCAGCTGGACCCCCTTCTCATCATCGCGGTGATCGCGATCGAGTCCCGTTTCAATCCCATCGCCGAGAGCGTCGCCGGTGCCAAGGGGCTGATGCAGATCATCCCGAAGTACCACGGCGACAAGCTGGAGGAATTCGGCGGCGAGCAGGCAGTGTACGACCCGCACGCCAATATCCAGGTCGGAGCGCAGATTCTCAAGGAATACCTGCGCACCACCGGTCATCTCGGTAGCGCGCTGCAGATGTACGCCGGGGCGCTCGGCGACGGCGAAGAGCAGTACACCAACAAGGTCATGAACGAGAAGAACCGCCTGCAGCAGGTTGTGTCGCAGAAGCCTGCGCCTGCGCCGGTCAAAACCGCTTCCGCCCGCACCCAGATCCAGACTCCCGCGCAGTCGTTCGACTGAGCGACGCGCGTCCCGCGCATGGCGAAGATCCGCATCGCTTGGAAAGGCGGTGAAGTGATCGCTAACTTGCGCGAAACTTCCTCAGTAAAACAATTAGTTACCGCACTGCCTTGTGAGGCAAAGGCCTCCACCTGGGGCGAAGAGGTTTACTTCCAGCTGCCCCTCAAGCTGACACTGGAGGCCGACGCCCAGCAGGTCGTTGAGCCGGGCACCGTGTGCTTCTGGGTGGAAGGCTGCTCGCTTGCGCTGCCGTTCGGCCCGACGCCGGCGTCGAAAGGCGATGAGCCCCGCCTGGTCACCCGCTGCAACGTGCTGGGCAAGATCGAGGGGGACCCGCGGGAACTGAAAAAGGTAAAGGCGGGCGCCGCCATCCGCGTCGAATTACTATAAGCCCTCACCCCAGCGGAGGCCGCATGGCACAGGAACCGGAATTGCCGAAGGACTGGCTCGAGTTCATGCAGAAGATGTGGAACCCGATGAATTTCCCCATGCCGGGCATGGCGTTGCCCACCACCGACGTGCGCGAGGTCGAGAAGAAGATCTCCGAGCTGAAGGCGGTCGAGACCTGGCTCACCATGAACGTCGGCTTCGTCCAGATGACCGTCAAGACGCTCGAGATGCAGCGGGCAGCGCTGGAGTCCCTCTCCAGCGGGGCGCGCCGGGACCAGCCGGCAAAGTAGGGCGCGGTCAGGCCGCTAGGGCGGCGGGATCGAAGTAACGATAAATCCGGACGCTTAGGGTACGGGAGCCGTGGCTCCCACGTCTTAATCGCCGGTTTATCTCCGCGCGTTCGAGCTGACGGCCGACCGCAGCTCAACGCGCGGGGCAAATCAGGCGGCGATGGTCGAGGGGTCGAAAAATGGCCGGTCACCCTTGATCTGGGTGCGGTGCATCAGCCGACGCGCGTTCGCGTCGAAGGCGTCGCGCCGGTGCATGGCGCTGCGGTTGTCCCACATGATCAGGTCGCCGACCTTCCACTTCTGGTACCAGGAGAACTCCGGCTTGCTGGCGTGCCCCCACAGGCGGTTCAGCAGGTCCTCGCTCTCGGCGAGGGGCAGCCCGATGATATAGGCGTTGCGCCGGCGCCCCAGGAAAAGCGCGTTTCGGCGGGTGGCGGGGTGGGTGCGGACGATGGGGTGCACTGCCCCGGGCGCTTCGCGCGGGTCCGAAACGTCCTTGAAGCCCTTGCGCAGTTCGCCCACGCTGTTGCGGCTCGAATCGTGCCGGCAGTTCTTGCCGACGATTGCGCGCTTCAGCTCGGCGGGCAGGGTTTCGAAAGCGGTATACATGTTGGAGAAGCCGGTGTCGCCGCCTTCGGGCGGCACTTCCAGCGAGTAGAGCAGGCTGCCGATGGGCGTCTTATCGTTGTAAGACATGTCGGTGTGCCATTCGGCCTCGTAATGGCCGAGGTTGCCGATCGGCTTACCGTCCACCTTGATGTTCGACATCACGGTGATCTCGGGAAAGGGGTCGTGGTCGCTGTCGTTCACGGCGTGGACCGGCGCCTTGTCGAGCTCGCCGAAGCGTCGCGCGAACGCGAGCAGGCCGGGGTCATCCAGCTTCTGGCCGCGGAAGCGCAGCACGAGGTGCTGGTGCCACGCCGCTTCGACGGCCTTGAAGGTGGCTTCGTCGAGCGGCCGGGACAGATCCACCCCGGCGATGTCTGCGCCGAGCGCGGCGCCGGTGGGGGTGACGGTGACTCGTTTCGCGTCGGGCTGGTCCATAGGGTTTCTCCGATTGCAGGCCATCCTAATGCTGCGGCCGACGCCCGGCAAGCCCGGGCCCGATATGGTCTACAATCTGCGGCTCGGATTTCCGGTGAGAGGAGAGGGCAATGCCATACGCGATGCGAATTCACGAGAACGGCGGGCCAGAGAAGCTGCGCTGGGAAGAAGTGCAGGTCGGCGCGCCGGCTGAGGGTCAGGTACGCGTGCGCAGCACCGCGGTTGGCCTGAATTTTATCGACACCTACCAGCGCAGCGGCCTCTATCCCATGCCGCTGCCTTTCACGCTCGGCTCGGAAGGGGCGGGCGTGATCGAGGCAGTCGGGCCCAAGGTGAAGGAACTCAAGGTCGGCGACCGCGTCGCCTATTCCGGGCCGCTCGGCGCGTACGCCGAAGTGCTGATGCGCCCGGCCGACCGCCTGGTGAAGATCCCGGCGGGCGTCGATGACAGAACTGCCGCGGCGATGATGCTCAAGGGCCTGACCGCGCAGTACCTGCTGCGCCGCACCTATCTCGTGAAGAAGGGCGACACGATCCTCATGCACGCGGCTGCCGGCGGCGTCGGCCAGATCCTGTGCCAGTGGGCAAAGGCGCTCGGCGCGACCGTGATCGGCACCGTTGGCTCGGACGAGAAAGTCGCGCTGGCGAAGAAGGCCGGCTGCAAGCACGTCATCGTCACCTCGCGCGAGAAAGTTTCGGCGCGCGTCAAGGAAATCACCAAAGGCGCGGGCGTGCCGGTGGTCTACGACGGCGTGGGCAAGGATACCTTCATGGATTCGCTCGACTGCCTCGCGCCGCTCGGCTTGCTGGCGAGCTTCGGCAATGCCTCGGGCGCGGTAACGCAGTTCAACCCCGGCGTGCTGGCAGCGAAAGGCTCGCTGTTCCTGACGCGTCCAACGCTCGGCTCCTACACTGCCACGCGCGCGGACCTGGTGAAGGCGGCGGCCGAGCTGTTCGCGGTGGTGAAGAGCGGCAAGGTGAAGATCACCATCAACCAGACCTACCCGCTGCGCGATGCGGCCCAGGCGCACCGCGATCTTGAGTCGCGCAAGACCACGGGGCAGACGGTATTGCTTCCGTGACGACTGACGGCTGATGACTGATGAGGCCGTGCGTTGCGCGGCCTTTTCATTTTTAGCGTCGCATTTTCATTTTCTCGGTCGCACGGACGAGCGCAGCGCTGATACCGGGCTCCCACGCTGAATGGCCGGCGTCGGGCACGACGATGTACTCCGCCTCGGGCCAGGCCAGGTGCAGCTCGTCGGCCGTGAGGATCGGGCACACGGCATCGTAGCGTCCCTGCACGATCACGCAGGGCAGGTGCCGCAGCCGGCGCGCGTTCGCGAGCAGCGAATTTTCCGGCAGGAAGATGTCGTGACTGAAAAAATGCGCCTCGATGCGCGCGAGTCCGAGCGCCACGCCGTCCCCGGCGAAATACGCGACCGTTTCCGGGCTTGGCAGCAACGTCGAGCACGCGCCCTCGTAGGTGCTCCACGCGCGCGCCGCGGGCAGGTGAATGCGCGCATCGGGATGGGTCAAGCGCCGGTAGTAGGCGGCGAGGAGATCCCCGCGCTCGCTCTCGGGCACCAGCCCCGCGAAGGTGCGCCAGGCTTCCGGAAACAGATTTTTCAGGCCGTAGAGAAACCAGTCGATCTCGCTCTTGCGGCAGAGAAAGACGCCGCGCAGTACGAATCCGGCGCAGCGCTCCGGGTGCGCTTCGCCGTAAGCGATGGCGAGCGTGCTGCCCCAGGAGCCACCGAAGACGAGCCAGCGGTCGATGCCCAGGCGCTCGCGCAGCCGCTCGATGTCGGCGACGAGATGCGGCGTGGTGTTGTCGCGCAGCTCGCCCAGCGGCGTCGAGCGCCCCGCGCCGCGCTGGTCGTAGATAACGATGCGATAGTGCGCGGGATCGAAGAAGCGCCGGTGCGCGGGCGAGGCGCCGGCTCCGGGACCGCCGTGCAGGAACAGCACCGGAACGCCCTCGGGGTTGCCCGCCTGCTCCCAGTACATCGTGTGCACGCCGTCGAGCTTGAGCGTGCCCGAGCTGTAGGGCTCGACCTCGGGGTAGAGCTCGGAGCGCAGGGGATGGGGAAGATCGGCCATGGCTATCGCGGCGGTGTGCCGCTGAAACATATCACAACCGTCGCCAGCGGCGAATGTCAGTCGAACGCCCAGCGATAGAAAATCCCGAGGCCGCTGGTTTCCCCCGTCTCCGCCCGCAGCAGCACGCGACGCGTGAGGTTGAGCTCGAGCTTGAGCACGTTCGCCATCGCGCCGAGGCTTTGCTCGTAGGCAACATTGATGTTGTCCGCGATGCGCTTGCCGAAAGTGACGAACTGCCCGCCCGTGGTGCCGCTCCCGCCGCGCAACCCGATGCTGTCCAGACCGAATTTTTGCGCGACGCCACCCGTGCCCGCGCCGTCCTGTCCGAGCAGCGCGGCCGCGGCTAGCGGGAGCATGCTGAGGTCGGCGCCGGTGGCATCTCCCGGCCCATGGCCGAGGATGAGCCAGGACAAGGCCTCGTTCTCGGACATCGCCGGCTCCGATACCACGCGCACGAACGGCTTGTGCAGGGTGCCGGCAAGCTCCACGCCGGCTGCCACGCCCGACATCTTGCGCATCGCGCGGATGTCGAGCGCCGGGTTGTCGATGGAGCCATCGAAGATGAGACGCCCGCGCTCGAGGTCGAGCTTCTGCCCGAACGCCATGTAGGTGCCGCGTACCGTACGCACCGAGCCTTTGGCGACGAGGTTTCCGGCGGGAGCGGTCTGGACGCGGATCCGCCCCGCAAGCGCAGTATCGAGCCCGCGGCCTGTGATCCGAAAGCGATCGCCGAAGTCGAGCGCCAGGTCGAGTGCCGCCTGGCGCAGCCGCGGCGCATCGGAGGCGCTGCCCTCGCGGCCGACGATCACCACGTCTTCTCCAGGAGCGACCAGTGTTCCTGATCGCAACTGGATCTCGCCTTCGTCGGCGCGCAGATCTCCCGACAGAGAAACCCGGGCTTCTTCGAGCGCTCCCTTGCCGCGTCCCGTGACGATCAACCGGCGGCCGGGGCGCGTCATAACCGCCAGACGCTCGGCTTCCCAGTCCACTGCCGCGCGCCCGGCTTCGCCGCGAGCGAGCGTGCCGCGCGCCCGGAATGTTCCCTCGCCGCCGCGTATCGAGAAGGATTGCACGTGCACTTCGCGATTGGCGAGCTCCGCCCGCAGCGTGCCGCCGCGCAGGTCGACGCCCTCCGGCACGTACGCGATCGAGAGGTCGTCGCCCTGCACCGTGCCGGTCAGAAGGGGATCGCGCACCGTCCCGCCGCCCGCTATCGATGCGCGCACGCGACCATCGAATGTCAGCGCAGCCCCGGGCGCGAACGCAGCGATGCGCGCGATCTCGAAACTGGAAGTGAACTTTAGCGGCGACTCGGCCGCCAGACGGGAGCCGCCTGGACCGGCGACCGGCAGCAATGTTCCGCCGATCTGGCCGGTAGCCACACGGGCCCGCAACGCGCCGCGAAAATCCACGCGGTCGTCCACGATGCGCGCATCCAGGGTGAGCGCTTCGAGCCCGAGCGGCAGCGCATTGTCCGGCGCAAGCGACAGATCCCCCGAGCTTCGGCGAATCGACATCGTGCCACTCCAGCGGGGAGAACTCGCGAGAGACCACGCTCCGGACAGCGCCAAGCTGCCGCCGGTTTGGGGGGGTACGCCCGCCAGAGCCAGGAGCGCGCTCGCGCGTAGTTCGTTGAACTGCCCCTGGGATGCGATCCGGCCGTCTTCGTAGCGCAACTCGCTGACATCGATTCGTCCGCCGGCGATGCGCACGGCAAGCTTGCCCATCCGCAGCCGGCGTGCACCCACTTCGATCGCGAGCGGTGCTTCCAGCGACACGGCGTGCTGCCCGCGATTTTCCAGCTCCTGTATCGTGCCGCTCCAGGCGCCAGGTGCCTGCCAGCCGCCGCGGGCGCGCGCTGACAGATCGATGTCCTTGTCTTGCGCACGCAGCGTAGCGACGTGCGTCTTGCGCGAACCTTCGATGTCGAGGCTGCCGCGCTGGAGCCGGAAGTCGGGCGCGGCCAGACCGGCAACAGCGGCGGCCAACCGCAGCGGCCCGTCTGATTGCGCCGAATATTCTCCGCGCGCCGTGAGCTGCTCCAGCCGCAAGCGGTTGGCATAGGCCAGTCCGCTGCCCGCGATTTCGAACTTCACGCCGGGTGTGCGCCAGCTGCCGCTCAGTTGCGCGGCCCCCTTCAATCGTCCGGCCCAGTCCGGATGCGCCACGCCAAGTTGCGGGGCATCGATGCTTATTGCAAGGACGTCGCGCATGCCGCCCCAGGCGCCTTGCGCGGCGAACCGGTTGCTGCCCCAGGCGAACCCGGCTTGCACTGCCGCGATGCGCTCTGCGCGTACGCTCGCGCGACCATTGCCGGTGAGCGGGACACCGCGTAACTGGGACGGATCGAGCGCGATATCGGCATCAAATGCGGGTTGCGGCGCCAGCGTGCCTTTCGCCGCCAGGCGGCCGTTCACCGCGCCGGCCGGAAAATCACCCCACGCCGCTGGGTCGAAGGCGATGAGGCGAGCCTCCGCGCTGAAGGGCTGCGCTCCAGCCAGCGCGACCCGGCCTGATCCGCGCGCTTCACCGCCGCGTGCGCGGGCACGCACTTCGCGCAGCTCGATGTTTTCCCCAATCCGCTCGCCACGCAGGACAAGCTGGACACCTCGCTCGGAGAGGTCGGCGGTGGCGGATTGTTTCTTGCCGTCGAGCTTCGCGTCGATACGACCCGCAAGCGCGGTGGCGCGCAAGCGGCTGTGGATCCCGGCCAGGTTCAGCTTGTCGGTGCGAAGCGAAAGCGTGACGCCGTCCGGACTCCCTTGCCCCGTTCCGGTGAATGCACCGCCCGCGCCCAGCTCGGCGCGGCCGGTTGCCTGGATGCGCGCGCGATCGGTCGTTAGCGCCGCCTGCAATGAGGCGAGCGGCAGCCGCTCCTTGTCGTACGCTCCCGCCTGCGGATTCTTGATCTGGATCTGTCCTTTCAACGCACCGCGCCTGCCCGGCTCCGGCTCCAGGTTGAGCGCGCCTTCCAGCGCGGTGCGCGGCAGGGCCGGGTCGAATGCCCGCAGATCGAGCCCGGACAGCGTGGCGCGCAGCTTCTCCACGGGCAGCGGGCCGTACGGTGACAGTGTGCCTTCGATCACGGCTTCTGCGCCCGTGCTGCTCGCCTGCGCCGCTATCTGCAGCGATTCAAGCGGACCCTTGGCATGCGCGGTCAGCTTCGCGGCGGGCGCCGACTGGCGGCTCGCCGCGAGCGTCGCCTCGATCGGAAATGGTTTTGCAGCGCCGACTGCGGCATTGCCGGTGACGCGCGAGCCGTAGAGATCGAGCGAAGCGTCCCGCAGGCGATGGCCGGCGCTGTCCCCCGAATAGCCGAACTGCACCGCGGTTGCTTCTATGGCACCGCCCGCACTATTCACCTCCAAGCGCTCGATTCGCGCCTGGGCAACGCTGAGCCGGACCGGCAGCGCGAGCGATGCGGGGGGCGTCGAAGGCTTGCTGGAAGCGGCGAGTGTCAGCGTGAGCAGCGCGCACCTGAGCTCGTCGACCCGCGGCGCCAGCGCAAGGAGAGATGCTGGCGAGACTCGCAGCGCCACGTCGCGCGCTTCGATCGTCGTGCCGTCCTCGAGCGCATATCGAATTCGCGATGCCGTGATGCCGCCGGACAGCGTGCCACGCGTGCTCTCCACTACGAGCGAGGGCCCCGCCGCGCTGCCGAGCCGCGCGATCGCCCACCCGAAGCCGGATGCGGTGTAGAACAGCCACGCGGCAGCGCTTCCCAACCCGATAACGGCGACCAGCATGGCCACGGCGAGCGCGCGCAGCAGCCCGCTCGAGCGGCGGAGGGGAGGGGATGGTTCTTTCGCTTGCATCGTCAAAAGCTGAAGCCAACCGAGAAGTGCAGCCGCAAGGTGCTGGATCTGACCCCGTAAGCGATATCAGCGCGAAACGGCCCTATGGGAGAGCGCCAGCGCACGCCGACCCCATAGCCGACAGCCAGATCGAAGGCATCGCGATCGTCGAAGGCGTCGCCCGCGTCCACAAACGCGGCGGCTCCCAGGTCGCCGGCAAGCCACCAGGTGGTCTCCGCGCTGACGATCGCGAGGTAGCGCCCGCCGACGATGGCCGCGCCCTGCGGCACGCCGATCGATTGGTAGCTATAGCCACGCACGGTCTGGTCGCCGCCGGTCCGGAACAGGAACGTCGACGGTATCCCGAAGCGGGAATCGGCGAACACGATGCCTCCTTCGGCGCGGGCACTGAAGTCGAACCGCCGCCCGAAGGGGATCAGCACGTTCACCTTGCCGGTTGCCCGGGCGAAATCCTGGGTCGCCATGCCGGGAAGGCTCGAACCGATGTGGACCGAACCGAGCACGCCGCGGCGGGGGAGCAGCGGGTCGTCGGTGTAGCGGAAGATCTGGCGGTAACCCGCGTAAACGGCGTCGTTGCGCTCGGTATTGGAGCCGACGATGACCTGGCGCTCGTGGTGCGCCGACAGCGTGAGCTGCGAGGGCGTGCTCTCGACGCCCCAGTTGTAGGCGACACCGGCCATGGTGCCTTCGGTGCGCTGGTTCTGGATGTCAGTGGCTTCGTAGCGCGCGCTGAGCGTGTTCCATACTCCGCCTGCGCGGGGCGGGGTGTCCATGGCGAAGTCCAGCAGCTGCGTCTTGGTGTCCCACTTGGCGCGTGTACGAAACCGGAGCGCGCGGTCCAGCAGGTCCTGGTTGGTGTAGTCGAACTGGACTCCCAGCGCCGTGTCGGTGCTGGCGTAGATGCCGGTATCGATGCGCTGCGAGCGTGCTTCGATGACGCTCACCTGTACCGGTGCGGCCTCAGCCTCCGTGGCGTCACGATCGATCGCGATCTGCGCGGTGGCAAAGTAGCCCGTCTCGAGCAGACGCCTCTGAAAAGCGGAAAGGCGCGATGCTTCGTACGGCTCCCCCGGCTTGATCGGGTACAGGTGCTCGACGATGGCCGCATGGTAGCGGCGCGTGCCGCTCACCTGGAGCGCGCCGAAGCGGAATGCCGGGCCGCTGTCGAGCTCCACGCGCAGGGCGGCGGTGCGCGTTTCCGGATCCACGCGCGCTTCGCTTTTTACGAGGGAGGCCGCGGCATAAAGCTCGCGCGCTGCCTCTTCGACCGCTGTGCGCTTTGCCGCTTCCCAATCCGCCTGGCGAAAGGGCGCGCCCGGCTGCAGCCGCCATGCGCGCCGCACCGCATCGATGCGCTTTTTATTGGCAGGATCGCCGTCCGCGATCGGTCCGCGAAACTGGATATCGACCGCGGAAACGGTCGTGCGTGCGCCCGCCTCCACCGAGATGCGGACGACTGCGCTCTTCTCTTCCTGTTCGATCGACGTCTTGACCGTGGCGGAGAAATAGCCTTCCGCGGCCATCGCGCGCTCGGCTTCGACGCGCGCTTCCGCAACGAGCCGCTTAAGCGACTCGATCGTGACGCGCTCGTCCTGTTGCCAGCGCATCAGGTCGAGGCCCTTCTGAAGCAGGTTGTGGAGTTCCTTCGGCGCATCGATTTCCACGCGGAACGGCTGCGTCGTGCTCGTGCCGGTGGTTGCGGCCACCGCTTGCGCATGCGCAGCCAGCGCAAATGCCGCCGCCAGGCCCAGGCATAGGACAAGCGTTGCTGCCCGGTGACTGCGGCTGGCTGGGAAATCCGTGCGAAATCCGTGGGGTATAATCCAGTTCACAGTCGGGACTTCAATTCAAGCGGGTTAGACCGGCACCCGACAAGCAAATTTCCAGTTCCTTCTCTTTCCTTATGGACGACCAACTGCGCAAGGCCGCGCTCGACTACCACCGACTGCCGGTCCCCGGGAAGATCGCGATTGCGCCGACCAAGGGGCTGGTCAACCAGCGCGATCTTGCGCTTGCCTACACTCCGGGCGTCGCGATTGCCTGCCAGGAAATCGCGGCCAATCCAGCCGAGGCGCGCAACCTCACCGCGCGCGGCAACCTGGTCGCGGTGATCACCAACGGCACGGCGGTGCTCGGGCTTGGGGCGATCGGCCCGCTCGCCTCCAAGCCGGTAATGGAAGGCAAGGCGGTGCTGTTCAAGAAGTTCGCCGGCATCGACGTCTTCGACCTCGAGATCGACGAGCGCGATCCCGACAAGCTGGTCGATATCATCGCCAGTCTCGAGCCCACTTTCGGCGGCATCAATCTCGAGGACATCAAGGCGCCCGAGTGCTTCATCGTGGAGAAGAAGCTGCGCGAGCGCATGAAGATCCCGGTATTCCACGACGACCAGCACGGCACCGCCATCATCGTCGGCGCCGCAATCCTGAACGGGCTGCAGGCGGTCGGCAAGGAACTGGCCAAGGTAAAGCTCGTCGTCTCCGGCGCCGGGGCAGCGGCGCTCGCCTGCCTGAACCTGCTGGTGGACATGGGCATGCCGCGCGCGAATATCGTCGTCACCGACATCAAGGGCGTGGTCTACAAGGGCCGCAAGGAAGAGATGGACCCGGAGAAGGAGCGCTTCGCGGTCGCCACGCCGTCGCGCACGCTCGCCGAGGTGATCGACGGGGCCGATGTTTTCCTCGGCTTGTCCGCTGGCGGCGTGCTGAAGCCCGACATGGTAAAGCGCATGGCGGCGCGCCCGCTGATTCTCGCGCTCGCCAACCCGGAGCCGGAGATCCGCCCCGAAGAGGTGAAGAAGGTGAAGCCCGACGCGGTGATCGCGACCGGCCGCTCGGATTATCCGAACCAGGTCAACAACGTGCTGTGCTTCCCGTTCATTTTCCGCGGCGCGCTCGATGTCGGTGCCACGACGATTACACGCGAGATGGAGCTGGCCGCTGTGAAGGCGATCGCGGACCTCGCCCGCGCCGAGCAGTCGGACATCGTCGCCATGGCCTACGGCGAGCAAAACCTCTCTTTCGGGCCGGAGTACCTGATACCGCGGCCGTTCGACCCACGCCTGATCGGCAAGGTCGCGCCGGCGGTCGCCCGTGCCGCGATGGCGAGCGGCGTCGCGACGCGGCCGATCGAGGACTTCGACGCCTACAGCGATCGCCTGAACCAGTTCGTCTACCAGTCCGGCCTGATCATGAAGCCGGTGTTCGACGCCGCGAAAGCAGCGCCCCGGCGGGTGGTCTACACCGAGGGCGAGGACGAGCGCGTGCTGCGCGCGGCGCAGGCAGTGGTGGACGAGGGGCTCGCGCGCCCGACGCTCATCGGCCGGCGCGACGTCGTGCAGTTGCGGATCGAGCGGCTCGGCCTGAGGATCCGGATGGGGGCGGATTTTGAGCTCGTCGATCCCAACAACGATCCGCGCTACAGCGATTACTCCACGACGTACCACAAGCTGGCCGAGCGCAGGGGGGTAACGCCGCAGATCGCGCGGCTCGAGATGCGCCGGCGTTATACCCTGATCGGCGCCATGCTCGTGCACATGGGCGCCGCCGATGCAATGTTGTGCGGAGTCGTCGGACGCTACGACAGCCATCTGCGTTTCGTCGATCATGTCATCGGGCTGCGGTCGGGCGTGAAGAACTACGCCGCCATGAACACGCTGTTGCTGCCCAATCGCACCGTTTTCATCTGCGATACCTACGTCAACTACGATCCCACGGCGGAGCAGATCGCGGAGATGACCGTGCTGGCCGCCGAAGAGATCCGGCGCTTCGGCATCGTTCCGAAGGCCGCGCTGCTGTCGCATTCCAGCTTCGGCGCCACCGGCACGCCGACCGCAGTGAAGATGCGCCGCGCGCTCGCGCTGATCCAGGAGCTCGACCCGGGCCTCGAGATCGAGGGCGAGATGCAGGGCGATGCCGCCCTGTCCCAGGAGATCCGGGACCGCGTCTTTCCCAATGCGCGGCTCAAGGGCCCCGCCAACCTCCTAGTGATGCCCACTCTAGATGCGGCCAACATCGCGTTCAACCTGTTGAAGACGGCCGCGGGCGACGGCATCACGGTGGGACCGATCCTGCTCGGGGTCGCGCGCTCGGTGAACATTCTTACGCCTTCGGCCACCGTGCGCCGTATCGTCAACATGACCGCGTTGACCGTGGTGGATGCGGGCGTGCAGCGCGGCGAGCAGCGCGCGCTGCTCTGACGAGGGGGAATCGGGAATGGAGAACAGGGATTCGAGAAAGCGCGCGCAGCGCTAGGTCGCCATTCCCCGTTCCCCATTCTCCAGAGGCACGCCAGCATGCCGAAGCCGAAGAAGCGGATAGAGCGCGACACGATGGGTCCCGTCGAAGTGCCGACGAACCGGCTGTGGGGCGCGCAGACGCAGCGGAGCCTGCACCACTTTCATTTCCCCGGCGAGACGATGCCGCTCGAAGTGGTGCGCGCGCAGGTGCTGGTGAAGAAGGCCGCGGCGCTCGTCAACGTGGCACTGGGCGTGCTGGATGAAAGGAAGGGCAAGGCTATCGTGAAGGCGGCCGACGAAGCGCTTGCCGGCCGGCTCGACGATCACTTCCCGCTGGTGACCTGGCAGACCGGGTCGGGCACCCAGACCAATATGAACGCGAACGAGGTGCTCGCTAACCGCGCTTCGGAGCTGCTCGGCGGTGCCCGCGGCGAGAAACGGCTGGTGCACCCGAACGACGACGTCAACAAGGGGCAATCCTCCAACGACACGTTTCCGACGGCGATGCACGTCGCCGCGGTGATCGCTCTCGAGAGCGACCTCAAGCCCGCGGTAACGAAGCTGCGCGGCACGCTGGCGCGCAAGGCGAAAGCGTTCGCCGGGATCGTCAAGATCGGCCGCACCCACCTGCAGGACGCGACGCCGCTCACGCTGGGGCAGGAATTCTCCGGCTACGTCTCGCAGCTCGATCACGGGCTCGCGCACGTCGACGCTTCGCTGCCCCATCTCTGCGAGCTGGCGCTCGGCGGCACCGCCGTCGGCACGGGATTGAACGCCCATCCGCAGTTCGCGGACAAGGTCGCGGCGGAGATCGCGCGGCTGACCAGGCTGCCGTTCGTTACTGCTCCCAACAAGTTCGAGGCGCTGGCGTCCTGCGACGGCGTGGTGCACGCGCACGGCGCGCTGAAGACGCTGGCCGCGAGCCTGATGAAGATCGCGAACGACGTGCGCTGGCTCGCCTCCGGGCCGAGGAGCGGCATCGGCGAGCTCGTCATCCCGGAGAACGAGCCGGGTAGCTCGATCATGCCGGGCAAGGTCAACCCGACGCAGTCCGAGTCGATGACGATGGTGTGCTGCCAGGTGCTGGGCAACGACGTCGCGATCAATCTCGGCGGCGCCTCGGGCAATTTCGAGTTGAACGTGTTCCGGCCGCTCGTGATCCGCAACTTCCTGCACAGCGCGCGCCTGCTCGCCCGCGCCTGCGAGAACTTCAACGACCATTGCGCCGTCGGCATCCGTCCCAACCGCGCGCGCATCGAGCAGCTGATGCGCGACTCGCTGATGCTGGTGACCGCGTTGAATCCACACATCGGCTATGAGAAGTCCGCCGCGATTGCCAAGAAGGCGTACAAGGAAGGCACGACGCTGAAGGCCGCAGCGCTGAAGCTCGGCTACCTGAGCGGAAAGCAGTTCGACCAGTGGGTGCGGCCGGAAAAGATGATTGG
>Ga0247825_10001709_pt1 | contig 14488 bp, 11 predicted proteins | sample 13C_Vanillin_Day_FD_194413 | JGI IMG/M metagenome (GOLD analysis project Ga0247825, IMG submission 194413) | Soil microbial communities from agricultural site in Penn Yan, New York, United States - 13C_Vanillin_Day48 | ecosystem: Environmental > Terrestrial > Soil > Agricultural land | place...
CTCGATAACCTCCTCCCGCGCTTGACACAGCGGATTGACGAAGCGCAGCCGATGCACTCCCGGTGACAGGCTCAGCTCGCGCACGCGAGGCGTGTAGCCCTGACTCTGGCCATCCACGAACACCTCAGCCCAGGGGCGTGTTGTCACCTTCAACGTTGCCAGGCGCACGGCCTCCGTGGCGGGGGCCGAGTCGGTGGCGGCGGCGAGGTGCGTGGCGGCGTCGGGGAGGCTTCCGGGATCATCGGAGGGAGCCGGAGGTGTGGATTCGGCGCGCACAGCCGTCGAAGTTCGCTGAGCCGAGCGTCTCTCGGAGGCGGTGGACCGCGTGCCCCCAGCCCCCACGGTCCTCGGCTCCGTGTGCGAAGCAGCGCGGCCCGGCTCCCGTGGGGGGCTCGCGGATTCCTGCGGGCGCGCGGGAGCCTCCGGGGGACCTGGAGCGGCCTCTCTCGCGGGGTTGGCCGCTTCCAGGGGGGGAGGCGGAGGGGTGCCTGGATCGGGCTCGCTGCTCGCCGCTCCCACGGGTGGCCCCTCGCTCCGTCCCGCGACAGCCCCTGTCATCACGCCGGGTTCGGGCTGCGTATCCTGGCCCCCTCTCGGCCCCTCCTCTTGCACTCCCCATCCCACCCCTCCAACGGCCGAGATGACTCCTGCCAGCAGTGCGGCCATCACGAGCGCCTTCGAGCGCCGGGCCTTCGGGCGCTCGCGCAGCAGCGACATCACCTCGAGCGCGCCCGGGCGCAGCCTCAGGGCCTCGTTGAGGATCCTCGCAGCCCGTGCTCCCTCGCCCTTCGCCAGCAGCGACTGGCCCTCGCTCAGCAGGCGGTGGAATCGCGCCTCGTTCCAGCGCGCGGCGTAGGCCTTCGGGGCCTTGAAGAAGGCCCGGGACTCCTCGGCGGGAGGGCCGGCGATGCGGCCCACCACCTCCTCCAGCAGAGGGGCCAGTTCCTCGCCGTTCGCGGGGCGGTCACGCGAGTCCCTCGCGAGGCAGCGCGCCACGAGTGCGCTCAACGGCTCGGGGGTGCCGGGCATGATCTCGGCCAGGGGCGGCGCGTCCTTCGTCATGACCGAGGCCGCCAGATGCGCGCTTCCCTTTCCGCCGTGCGGCGTGGCGCCGGCGCACAGCTCGAAGAGGATGACGCCCACCGCGTAGACGTCGGAGGCCGGCGAGAAGGCGCCAGTATCGATGCGCTCGGGCGCCATGTACGCCAGCGAACCCGTGATTGCGCCGGTGCTCGTCAGCCGCTCCTGGTCAGCCAGCGCGGCGATGCCGAAGTCCGCCAGCTTCAGCGGACCGCCCCGCGCCACGAGCACGTTCTCCGGCTTGACGTCCCGGTGCACGATCCCCCGCGAATGCGCCTCCCCGAGTGCCTGGGCCAGCTCCCAGCCCAGCACCGCCGCTGCCTCGGGGGGCACGGGCGAGAGCTCCCGTGCCAGCTCGCGCATGTTCTCGCCCTGCACCCACTCGCACACCAGGAAGGGCCCGCGCGCCCCATCCTCTCCAAAGTCGTGAATCTCCAGCACGTTGGGGTGCTTGAGCGAGGCCACCATCTCGGCCTCTCGGCGGAAGCGCTCGGCGCGGCTTCCGTCCGTACCCGGGTGCATGAGCTTCACCGCCACCCGGCGGGCGAGCCGGAGGTCCGTGGCCAGGAACACTGTGGCCATGCCTCCATGCCCCAATTCCTGATCCAGCCGGTAGCGGCCCGCCAGCAATTCACCCGTCATCTCAGACGCATTCTAGGCCCCATCCCCCCAGGAGCAATCGTTGCCGCCTCAGGGCAACTGACAGGCGCGAAGCTGCGAGGAGCCCACTTGCTCGCACACGCCCACTGCCCCACCGGGGCAGTCCCGGTCGAGCTGACACGGCTGGCGGCACCGCTGCACCCCTCCAGAGTCCGCGCAGAAGCCGCAGCGGGCGCAGTCCATGGAGGACTCGCAGGTGAGGCCCAGCGTCTCGGGCGGCGCGCCGGTGCACTCCTCGATGCACAGCCCGTCCGGGCTGCACCGGTAGCCGGGTGGGCAGCTCGAGTCATTGACGCAGGACGCCTCGCAGCGGCGGTGCCGGGGATGACATTGTGCGAAGAGCTGGCAGTCAAAAGGCTCGCGGCACGCTTCACCCAGCCTGGGCCCGAGCTCGCACCGGAGGCGCTGCTGGTGGCAGCGCTGGTCGTCCTGGCAGTCCGAATCCGTGGAGCACCTCGTCGGAGTGTCCTCGGTGCACTTGGAGGACTCGTCGCAGCGGACCTGGATGTCGAGAGGGCATCCGAGCACCAGCAGGCTGGCGAGGACGGGAAGGAGAGGGAAGAGGAGTTGACGCATCGCGGGACCCGGTGTGGATCATAATGGGGACGGTTGGTGGGGCAGGGCGTCTTTTTCACCTCCGCTCCTGAGCGCTAGTCTCGTCTTCCGGCATGCCCCTCCTCCTTCTCCTGTCTGATGGCCGCCGTATTCCCCTGGAGAAGCCCGTGGTGTCCGTGGGCACTGACTCCGCCTGCGACGTCGTCCTCCAGGCCTCTGGGGTGAAGGCCAGCCACGCCCTGCTGTTCCGTGACGCGCGCGGCTGGACGGTGTCTCCCGCGTCCAAGGGCTGTGACGTGCGTGTGCAGGGCAAGCGCGTGGAACTGGCCCCGCTCGGCCCCGGCGATGCCTTCTCCGTGGGCAGTGCTACCCTCCGCCTGATCTCCTCCGAGGCGCCCCAGGTGCCGGCGGCGCCGCCGCCCGAGGAAGCGCGGCCCGGGCGGCTCGTCTCGGTCCTGGCGGGCTTCGCGTCGCGGCTGCTGGTGCAGCGCCCTCCCGCGGAGCTGCTGGAGGTGGCCATGCGCGGGCTGGCGGAGGCAACCCTCGCGGACATGGGCTTCCTCGTCTCGGCGGAGCGGGAGCGGCGCCAGGTGCTGTGCACCACCGGGCTGGTCCCGGAGGCGGTGGTGGCGGATAGCCTGGTGGACCGGGTGGTGGCCTCGGGGGCGCCGGTGCTGGTGCCAGACGTGGCCGCGGACGCAGCGCTGGCCGGGGCGCCCAGCGTGGTGGCCCTGCGCCTGGCTTCCGTCCTCGTCCTGCCCTTGCGCGCGGGGCCCACGCCGCTCTCGGTCATCTATCTCGGGAGGCGCGCGGGCACTCCTCCCTTCTCCGCCGTGGAGTTGGAGGAGGCCATGGCCCTCTCCGCGCTGGCGGCGCTGCTGCTGGCCACCTCGCGTGAGCTGATGGAGCTGCGCACCCAGGTGGACAACCTGACGCAGCGGATAGAGGCGGCCACCTTCGAGGGCCTCATCGGCGAGTCGCGCCTCATGCGCGAGCTGTACCGGCAGGTGGAGCGGCTGGGGCCCACCTCGCTCAACGTGCTCATCCAGGGCGAGACGGGCACGGGCAAGGAGGGGGTGGCGCGGGCGCTGCATCGGCGCAGCGGGCGGCGCGGGCGCCTTGTGGCCATCAACTGCGCGGCGCTGCCCGAGTCCCTCATCGAGCGGGAGCTGTTCGGCCACGCACGCGGCGCCTTCTCGGGGGCGGGGGCGGACCGGCCAGGGCTGGTGGAGGCGGCAGACGGGGGGACGCTCTTCCTGGACGAGATCGGCGACATGCCGCTCTCCCTCCAATCCCGCCTGCTGCGCGTGGTGCAGGAGCGCGAGGTGACGCGGCTGGGGGAGAACCACCCACGCAAGGTGGACATGCGCGTCGTCTCGGCCACGCACAAGCCGCTCAAGGTGCTGGTGGAGAAGAACGCCTTCCGGGCGGACCTCCTCTTCCGGCTGGACGAGGTGCGCGTGGACGTGCCGCCCTTGCGTGAGCGCGGCGATGACGTGCTGCTCATCGCCCACCATGTGCTGGCCCAGGAGGGCCGGCGCGTGAAGGGCTTCACCCAGAAGGCCACCGAGGCACTGCGGGGACACCCCTTCCCCGGCAACGTGCGCGAGCTGGTCTCTCGTGTGCGGCGCGCGGCGGTGCTGGCCACTGGGGAGCTCATCGGCCCGGAGGACCTGGAGCTGGGAGAGGATGACGCGCCCCTCATGCCCCTGGACAAGGCCCGCGATGCCTTCGTGCTGCGGTACGTGCGCGAAGCCATTGCCCGCAGTGGGGGGAGCAAGAAGGACGCGGCCCAGGCGCTCGGAATCGGGCTGCGCTCATTGTTCCGGTACCTGGGCGAAGCGCCCTGAGCGGCAGCCGCTATGACATGCGTGGCCCCAGCGGCGCCTCCTGCGCGTGCCAGCGCTGGCACGTTCCCCCCCGCGCCGGAGGGGCTTCTTGGGGGGCCAGGCGCACAACTCGCTGAAATCAGGGCACTCCCTTCCTTCCAGGCCTCCTGGCATTTTGATTGCTCTTGAAAGTCTCCGTTCGCGCCGGAATGGACCGATGCGCGACTGACACGGAGACAAACACATGAATCGACGGATGCTGGATGTGGCTCTGGGCCTGCTCACCGCGCTGGTCATTGGCTGCGGAGGCGGAACCGATGGGGAGCCTGGCAAGGAGGAGACGCCGGGGGGTGAGCAGCCGAACAATCAGACCCTCACGTGGGCGGGAACGTGGGACGCCTCCATTGAGTACAGCGTCAGGTGCGACCACGGCTTCGGGAACATGCAGAGCGCCAGCTACACCACGAGCTTCACTGTGGCCCTGACCGGGCAGAACAGCGCGCTCGAGGCCCAGATCGACGTGAACTACTTCATGACCGGGACGGGCAGTGCTTCGAAGTTGGACCTGAACGGGACCTTTCCTCTCAAGGGCGCGGACAATCAGAAGGCTTCCACGCGAGAGCGTGAGACGGACCTCACCCTCAGGCTCGACAAGGTGATGAGCAAGGACAGCGCGACCGGCACGCTCTCCGGCAGCTTCAAGAGTGGTTTCGGCAACCCCTGTGACGTGCAGAGCGGGACCGTCTCGTTCACCCGGAATTGATCCTCCGGTGAGCGGACGCTCCCGGTGGATGTGGCAGGAATCGCAGACAAACCAAAAAGGAGATCGATATGAAGAAGATGGACTGGAAGTCCATGGGTCGGAGTGTGTCCACCGTCGCGGCGGCGCTGCTGATGTCCGCCACGCTCCCGGCGGGGCAGGTCTGGGCAGCGGACCTTGATCGCGACGGATACGATGACCTTGTCGTCGGGGCTCCGGGCGAGGCGCCAGGGGTCGATCCGAGCTCGGGCGCGGCGTTCCTCTTCCGAGGCGGGGCGGGCGGCATGACGGTTGCCCAGGCCCTCGATCAGTCGGGGCTGACGGGCAACGGGCTTGGCGATGACTTCGGCAGGGCCATCGCCACCGGCGACTTCGATGGCGATGGCTACGCGGACCTCGCCGTCGGTATTCCTGGCAAGGACTTTGGCTCCACCCCCGACGTGGGCATGGTGCTCGTCTTCAAGGGCTCGGCACAGGGGCTGGTGGGGCAGCAGATGCTGGATCAGGCGCTGAACACCAATGATGACGGCGACCTGTTCGGCACCTCGCTGGCGGTAGGGGACTTCAACGGGGATGGCTATGACGACCTGGTGGTCGGTGCACCCGGCGAGTCCATCGGGGTGGGCTCTCCCGGCCCACGCACGGGGGTGGTCTTCCACTTCCAGGGTTCGCCAGACGGTCTGGTGTACGTGCGCTACCTGAGCCAGGAGCCCCTGGATCTGGCCGAGGGCGAAGATGACTTCGGGCGCACGCTGGTGGCCGGGGACCTCGATCGTGATGGGTACGACGACCTGGTGGTGGGTGCTCCGGGGGAGGATCTCGGCCGGGGCCCCTCCGGCCTGCTCTTCGTCTTCCGCGGCTCGCCGGAAGGGCTCTCCGCCAGCTACGCGCTGGATCAGTCTCCCAGCACCAACGACAGCGGCGACCGGTTCGGCGATTCGCTGGCGTTGGGTGACTTCAACGGCGATGGGTATCTGGACCTGGCGGTGGGCGCTCCGGGCGAGGCCGTCGGGTCGGGCTCCCCTGGCCCGCGTTCAGGCGTGGCCTTCTACTTCCGGGGCTCGCCGAACGGTTTGTCGTACGTGCGCTACCTGAGCCAGGGTTCCATGGGCGGCGACGAGGGAGGGGATGAGTTCGGGCGCGCGCTGGCGGCCGGAGACTTCGACGGCGATGGGAAAGATGACCTGGTGGTGGGCGCGCCGGGCGAGGCCATCGGCAATGGCGCGCGATCGGGCGCGGCCTTCCTCTTCCGCGGCACCACCAACGGTCCGGCATCCGTGCGCTACCTGAGCCAATCAGGCCTGGCGGCCAACGGGCAGGGTGACCGGTTCGGCGCGGCGTTGGTGACCGGGGACTACAATGGAGATGGCTACGCGGATCTGGCTGTCGGTGCGCCGGGGAAGACGTCCCTCGCGGGGACGCGGTCCGGCGGGGTCTTCATCTTCCGAGGTCAGGTGAAGAACCTGCTTGTCGCTCACCAGTGGCTGGACCAGGGCGGCGCCGGTCTGGACGAGGCGGGAGACAGCTTCGGCGCAGGGCTCTCCCGGTAGGCGCGGCGCATCGCCCCTGTGCTGGTCCAGCTAACCTCAACCGACCGAACCGCTGGATACGGACCCGTATGTCCGGAGGTGTGGGAGGGGACTGACGGGACGAACCCATCAGCCCCTCTCCCGATTCGAGTAGTCTCCAGTGCCCTTGAGGAGCCGCCGGTATGTCGCTGCGTCCCACGGAGCTGGAGCAGGTAGTGGTGGAGGTAGGCTCGCGCCTGGTGGGCACCGTGGTGCAGAAGGCATGGTGCCCGCTGCCGCGGCTGGCCTATCTCGAGATGCGGATGCCCGGGCGCTCGTTCCTCCTGTGTCTGTGCGCGGAGGGCGAGCTGGCCCGGCTCTCGGTCGCCGCTGAGCGCTTCCCCACGCCCGGCGAGCCCGCTCCCTTCCAGCGCTGGCTGCGCCAGGAGCTCACGGGCTTCAAGCTGAAGACGGCCACGTGGCGGGAGGCCGAGCGCACCGTGGTGCTCGACTTCCACAAGGAGGAGGAGGGGGCACGGCGCCTGGTGCTGGAGCTGTCCGCGCCGGGAGGGCTGGTGCTGCTGAGCGGGAGCGGCCGGGTCCTGATGCTCACGGGCGAGGGCTTCGCGCAGCGGCGCAACCTGTATCCAGGTGCGGAGTGGACGCCGCCGGAGCCCCTGGCTCCCGAGGCGCTGGAGAAGGCCCGGAGCGCACCGTCCCGCTTACAGCCCGCGGAGGGAGACTTCGCGCCCTACGCGGAGGCCGCCGAGCGGCTGCTGGGAGAGCGGGATCGAAAGAGCCGCGCGGAGTCCATCCGCCGGAGGCTCGCGCAGCCGTACCGGGCCCGCCTCAAGCGCTCCGGGAGGACGCTGGAGAAGGTGCGGGCGGAGGCGGCGCGAGGCCCGGACGCGGAGGAGCACCGCCGCCTGGGAGAGCTGCTCGCGCAGAACCTTCACCGCCTGCGGCGCGGCGCCACCGAGGTGACGCTGACGGCGTACACGGAGACGGGGATGGAGGAGGTGAAGGTCAAGCTGGACCCGAAGCGGACGCCGAAGGAGGAGGCGGACTGGCACTTCCACCAATACAAGCGGCTGATGCGCGGGGTGGAGCAGGCGCGGCGCCGCGAGGCGGAGCTGGCGCGCGAGGTGGAGCAGGCCCGCGCCGCGCTCGAGCAGCTCGAGCGGATGGACGAGGCAGCGCTGCTGGCCCAGGCGGAGGTGCTGCACGTGCCCGCGGGCGAGGAGGGGCCTCCCGAGGGCCGTCCCTATAAGGAGTACGTGGGGCACAGGGGGCAGCGCATCTGGGTGGGGCGGGGCTCGCAGGACAACGACGTGCTGACCTTCAAAGTGGCGCGGCCCTACCACCTCTGGCTGCATGCCAGAGGGCAGCCCGGCAGCCATGTGGTCATCCCGCTGGAGAAGGGCATGGAGGTGCCGCAGGAGGTGTTGTTGGATGCCGCGCACCTGGCGCTCCACCACTCGGGAGCCAAGGGAGAGCCGCGAGGTGAGGTGAGCTACGTGCCGGTGAAGTTCGTCCGCAAGGTGAAGGGCGGGGCGCCCGGCCAGGTGCTCTACAGCCGGGAGAAGACGTTCCTGGTGCGCATGGAGCCAGAGCGGCTCGAGCGCCTGCTGAAGACACGGCACACGGAGCCTCCCCTCTCATGAGCACGCCCCAGAGCCGCGCCTGCGCGCGCTGCGCGAAGGCGCTGGGAAAGACGTGCTGCGAGCCACGAGGAACCGAGCACCTGGCCATGGTGACCCGGGCGGACATCGCCCGCATCAGCGAGTACACCGATCTGCCCGCGCGCCGCTTCACCGAGGAGGAGGGCGTCACCGAGGTCGGGGCGGCGGACTTCGAGACCCGCTGGCCGCTCTACCGAGGCTATTTCCGCCGAGGGCCCGTGCGCACCACGCTGATGGCGCGTGACGGGGCCTGTGTGTTCTTCGATCACGCCAGCGGCTGCACACTTCCTTCGGACGTCCGACCCATTGCCTGCCGCATCTACCCCTTTGAACAGTGGGCGGATGGAACCTGGAGCCTGGCCGTGGGCCGCCATGGCGATCTCGCCGTGGCGCGCGAGGAGGGGAGCGCGTGCCTCGTGGTGGAGGAGTCCCAGTCCATGGAGGAGATCTTCGCCGCGTTTGGCACCACACGCGAGCAGGTGGAGGCGCTGGGCGCGCAGCTTGCCGAGGAAGCACGGAGCCATGGCCGCGGCTGACGGTCTGTCAGGGTGCGAGCAGCCAGCCTTCAGCGGCCTTGAGTCCGTGGGGGTGGCGGGTACGATGCTGGGCAAGTGATGACTCAGTACCCGCGCCAGATGTCCCTCTTCACGCTGTCCGGTAGCCCGTCGGTGTCCTTGCGACCCGCACCGCCGCCGCCGGTCCAGCCACAGCCGCCCGTGCGCAACCGGGTGGTGGAGGAAGCCCCACGCATCGCCTCCAACCCGCGGGACGAGCTGTTCTCCCGCGCGGAGTCGATCGCGTGGCGGCTCTCGGCCGACCTGGGGATCCCGGTCCGGCTGGCGGTGACGGACAACCGCTCGACGATGGTGTCCTTCCGCCGCGGTGGCAATGTGCTGCAACTGCGGCTGCACCACATGTTCCTGGATGCGCCCGAGTCCGTGCTGCGCGCGGTGGCGGACTACGCGGGCCGGGGCCACCGGGGTGCGGGCGGCGTGCTGGACGAGTACATCCGCGGCCAGCAGCCCCGGATCCGCCAGTTCCGCCGCGAGTCGGACGCGGATCTCAACCCCCTGGGCCGCTGCTTCGATCTGCAGACCATCTTCGAGTTGGTGAACCGCACCTACTTCCAGGATGGCATCCAGGCGCGGATCGGCTGGGGGCGCATGCCGCCGCGGCGCCGCCGCAAGTCCATTCGCCTGGGCGTGTACGATCACCAGACGCGGGAGATCCGCATCCACCCGGCGCTGGATCGGCCCGAGGTGCCGGCCTTCTTCGTGGAGTTCATCGTCTTCCACGAGATGCTGCACCAGCTCTTCCCGAGCACGGGGCGCGGCGGCCGGCGCGTGCACCACCCGCGAGCGTTCCGTGACCGCGAGAAGGCCTACCCGCTCTATGCCGCGGCGCTGCGCTGGGAGCGGGAGAACCTGAGCGTTCTCCTGCGGGGCTGAGCCCTCCTCCGCCTGCCAGCCCTTTTACCGTTTTACCGAGCGGTGGGGCCGCGCTGCGTGCTTGACCCCGCGCGACGCTCCCCCCATCCTCCCAGCCCCTATGCGACGAGCAAAGATTGTCTGCACCCTCGGTCCCGCAAGCCAGAGCCAGGAGATGTTGGAGGCGCTGGTGGATGCTGGGATGGACGTGGCCCGGTTGAACTTCTCGCACGGCAGCCATGAGCAGCACGCGGAGAACATCGCCAAGCTGCGCGCGGCCTCGATGAAGGTCCGCAAGCCGGTGGGCATCCTGGGCGACCTGCAAGGCCCGAAGATCCGCACCGGCCGCTTCATCACCGGCAGCACGGAGCTGAAGGAAGGCGCCACCTTCTCCATCACCACCGACGAGAGCGTGAAGGGCACGGATGACATCGTCTCCACCACGTACCCGCACCTGGCGGCGGACGTGAACCCGGGGGACCGCATCCTCCTGGATGACGGCCTGCTGGAGCTCAAGGTCATCGAGACGGACAAGAAGCAGCTGCTGCGCACCCAGGTGGTGGTGGGCGGAACGCTGAAGAACAACAAGGGCATCAACCTGCCGGGCGTGGCGGTGCGCGCGGACGCGCTGACTCCGAAGGACCGCGAGGATCTCATCTTTGGCATCAAGGCGGGCGTGGACTTCATCGCGCTGTCCTTCGTGCGCCAGCCGTCGGACCTGGACACCGCGCGCCAGGCCATGGCCGAGGTGGGCCGCACCGTGCCCATCATCGCCAAGCTGGAGAAGCCGGAGGCCATCGCGCGGCTGGACGCCATCCTGGACAAGACGGACGGCGTGATGGTGGCGCGCGGCGACCTGGGCGTGGAGATTCCCCCCGAGGAGGTGCCTGCCGTCCAGAAGGACATCGTCCGGCGCGCGAACGCGCGGGGCCTGCCCGTCATCGTCGCCACGCAGATGCTGAACTCGATGATCGACAACCCGCGGCCCACGCGCGCCGAGGCCAGCGACGTGGCCAATGCGGTGTACGACGGGACGGACGCGGTGATGCTCTCGGGCGAGACGGCCAGCGGCAAGTACCCCATCGAGTCAGTGCAGATGATGGAGCGCATCGTGCTGGCGGCCGAGTCGGCGTCACGGGCGCAACACCTGGGGCGTGTCATCGAGGCCCCGGTGGGGCTTCCGGCGCACTTCCCGGACGTCATCGCCCGGGCGGCGTGCCAGGCGGCGGAGGCGAGCGGTGCGTCGCTCATCGCGGCCTTCACGCTGTCCGGCGTGACGGCACGGCTGCTGGCGCACTACCGGCCTCCGGTGCCCATCATCGCGTTCAGCCCGAACCAGGAGGTGCGCCGCCGGCTGGCGCTCCTGTGGGGCGTGGTGCCGCGGGTGCTGGAGCCCATCCAGGACACGGAGGCGATGGTGAAGCGCGTGGAGGAGGAGCTGCTGACGCGCGGGCTGGCGCGCACGGGCGAGCGCATCGTCATCGTCTTCGGTGCTCCGGTGGGCCAGCCGGGCAAGATCAACAGCCTGCGCCTGCACACCATCCAGGGCTGAGCCCCGGACCGGGGCTCAGGTTCACTTCAGGGGCACGGACGGCCTACTTCACCGTGCCCAGGACCTTCTTGGGGATCTCGGCCTCGATGAAGACCGTGAGCAGCTCGCGGTCCAGCTGGCCCCCGTTGGCCTCCTTGCCCAGGATGTCCAGCGCCAGCGTGTAGGGCACGGCCTTCTTGTAGGGCCGGTCCGACGCGGTGAGCGCGTCGAAGATGTCCGAGATGGCCATCATCTTGGACTGCACGGGGATGTTCTTGATGGCGCGCGGGTAGCCAGTGCCGTCGAGCTTCTCGTGGTGCGCGTAGGCGATCTCGGGGACGCGGCGCAGGGTGCGCGTCCAGGGGATCTGCGTCAGGAAGCGGTAGGTGTGCTCGACGTGGCTCTCGATCTCCTTGCGCTCCTCGGGCGAGAGCGTGCCTCGCGGGATGGAGAGCGAGCGGATCTCGTTCTCGAGCAGCAGCGGCTGGTTCTGCTCCCTCGAGTCCGTATAGGTGAGCTTGCGCATCTCGGTGAGGCGCTCGAAGCCACCCTGGGCCAGCACGGTAGGGCGGTTGCACGTGAGCAGGAACTCGAAGATCTCGTCCAGGCGCTTGAGCTCGTCCGTGAGCCGGGCCTCCTCCTCGCCGTCGATCTCGGCCATGTCCTTGTCGCCGCGCACCTTCACGGCGGCCAGCCGGCGCTTGTAGCTCTGGAGCTGCAGATCCTTGCGCGCGAGCTGGAAGCGGTTGCGCAGCATCTCCAGCTCGTGGGGGTAGAGCTTCTCGGCCTTGACGAGCACCGGCTCGCGCACGCCCACCTTGCCGAAGTCGTGGAGCAGCGAGGCGTAGCGCAGCTCCTGGAGCTCCACGGGGGTGAAGCGGGTATTGGCGTAGCTGCCGGTGCCCACGTGCTCTAGCGCCTGGGCCAGCCCCACCGTGAGGTCCGCCACGCGGCCGGAGTGGCCAGCGGTGGTCGGATCGCGCGCTTCAATGGCCACCACGGACGCGGAGACGAACCCCTCGAAGAGCCGGTTGATCTCATCGTGGAGCAGGGCGTTCTCGATGGCGCCGGCGGCCTGGGCACCCAGGGCCAGCAGCAGCTCCTCGTCCTCGGCGTCGAAGCTGCGGTTGCTCCGCTTGTTCAGGGCCTGGATGACGCCCGTCACCTCTCCGTTGGCGTCTCGCATGGGCACGCAGAGGATGGTGTGCGTGCGGTAGCCGCTGGAGGTGTCGAACGAGCGGTTGAAGCGCTCATCCGCGTAGGCATCCGGGATGTTGATGATGGTGCCCGTGGCCGCCACCGTACCGGCGATACCGCTGCCCACCGGGAGGCGGATCTCCTTCTTCGCGCCCTGGGCCACCTTGCTCCAGAGCTCGTTGCGCTCGCGGTCCAGGATGAAGAGCGAGCAGCGGTCGGCTTCGACGACCTTGGAGGCCTCGAAGAGGATCAACGGCAGCAGCAGATCGAGATCGCGCTCGGCGCTCATCGCCTTCGTCACGTCGAGGATGGACGTGAGCTTCTGCAGACGTCGGGTGAGCGCGGTTTCGTCGGACGTGTAGAGCACCGGGGAGAGGCTCCGGGTGAGGGAAGGGCCAGAAAGCCAGCCCGTTGTAGCACGATGAGTGAGGGGACAGCCTGTCTGGCTGCCCTTCAGGTTGGATAGCAGGGGGCCTTTGTGCCTGCAGGACCGGAATGTCCGGTACCCTTGGAAACCCGGAGTGCCTATCATGATGCCCAGCCACCATGAGCCGCCGCGTCCTCATCTCACCCTCGCTGCTGTCCTGTGATTTCAGCCGTCTGGCGGAAGAGGTCCGCGCCGTGGAGGCTGCGGGCGCCGATTGGATTCACGTGGATGTCATGGATGGCCGGTTCGTGCCCAACATCACCATCGGCCCGGTGGTGGTGCAGGCCATCAAGCGGGTGGCCACACGGCCGCTGGACACCCACCTGATGATCGTCGAGCCGGAGCGATACCTGGAGGCGTTCGCGAAGGCGGGGGCGGACCTGCTGACGGTGCACGTGGAGGCGAGCCCGCATCTGCACCGGACGCTGCAGCACATCCGCCAGGTGGGGGCCAGGCCCTCGGTGGTGCTCAACCCCTCGACGCCGCTGTCGGCGGTGGAGGAGGTGCTGGGCGAGGTGGACATGGTGCTGCTGATGAGCGTGAACCCGGGCTTCGGGGGACAGAACTTCATCGAGTCCACGGTGGACAAGGTGCGCCGGCTGCGCGCGATGCTGGATGCGCGCGGGCTGAATGTGGAGATCGAGGTGGACGGCGGCATCAACGCGGAGACGGCCCAGCGCGTGGTCGAGGCCGGCGCCACGGTGCTGGTGGCGGGCTCGTACGTGTTCGGCGCGAAGGACTACGCACAGGCCATCCGCTTGCTGCGCCCCAAGGACCAGGGCGGCTGAGGCTGCGGGCAGGGTGCCAAGGCCTCCGGGGCCCCTGTGCACCCCAGGCTCCCAGAGGCAGAGAGAGGGACGAAAAGCTGATCCTGGGGCGTTGACTCAGCCGGGCGGGTCGGGTATTTCCGCCGCCGTCTCCGCTGATCCCGAGGCTGTCTACGGGCGGGGGCACAGACATATCGGGGAGTGGCTCAGCCTGGTAGAGCACTTGGTTCGGGACCAAGGGGTCGCAGGTTCAAATCCTGTCTCCCCGACCATTCAAAGGGCGCGGAATCCTTGGAGAAATCCTCGGGTCCGCGCCCTTCGTTTTTCCTAGGCTTGCCTTCCGGTAGCGGCCGGGTAGCGGAATCCGTGCGAAGCGGTGCGAAGCCGTGGGGCGCGGGGCCAACTTCGGGCCGGTGGACGGTGAACTCCCCGTCGATGATCGGGGCATCCGGCAGGGTGTTCACCGCGGTGCGGAGGTCCTCCACCTCGAGGTGCCCGTAGGTGTCCGCCGTCAGCTTCACGTCCCGGTGCCGGAGGATGCGCTGGACGTGCTGGAGGGGGACGCCCGCGCGCAGGAGCAACGTGGCCGTGGTGTGCCGCAGGTCGTGGAAGCGCATCGGCCGAGGGAGGGCCCGGGGCCACAGCTTCATCCCGCAGGCCGGGCAGGGATGGAAACGATCGTTGAGGAACGCGGCGAAACGATCGCGGCGACTGCGGGCAACCGCGGGATCACCCCCGCTGGTTTGGATCAGAATCCAGCTCAATCAGTCGGTTGGCGATCTTCGGACTGCGGGCGCCAGAACTCCAGGGTGACCCACGCCTGGCAGGAGCGGTCTGAATGATCGCGTCGAGAAGCCCCTGTTTTGCCTTCACTTCTTCGCAAAACAGGGGGTTCTCGACGCCACAGGGGGCTTGGGGGCTGTAGGCCCCCAGAACTCGCGAGCGCGGGCGCTTTCCTGGTTTTTCGATCAACCGAGCCCGCGCTCCATGTAGGTTGCGATCGCGGTCGCCGCGATCGTTTCGCCGCGCTTCTTGAGGATCGTCTCCAGCTGTGAGCGCCTAGCC
>Ga0247825_10001710_pt1 | contig 14484 bp, 15 predicted proteins | sample 13C_Vanillin_Day_FD_194413 | JGI IMG/M metagenome (GOLD analysis project Ga0247825, IMG submission 194413) | Soil microbial communities from agricultural site in Penn Yan, New York, United States - 13C_Vanillin_Day48 | ecosystem: Environmental > Terrestrial > Soil > Agricultural land | place...
GGTCTACGAGGTAGGCCTGGCCAACGATAGTGCGTGAAACTTCGGCTCGCAGGGCTTCGACAAAGCGCGATTCTTGCTTGACGCGCTGATTGATCGCATCCAGGTCTACCGCCACACCGCCTCCGCGAAACTGCCCGCAATGCGGGCGAGGATGTGCCTACGAGTATATATGAGAAAGCGCCGCGCAGTTTGTAATCAAAGCGCTAAAGAACCCTGGCCACCGATGCGAAACGAAGGCGCGCCTTGCCGGCCATAGTAAAAGCCCACCATGGTGGGCTTTTAATTGGCGTTTCTCTTAGCGCTCGGTTAGCCGCTGCGCCACTCCGTCTTTGACGCGTACTCCCGCGTGCGCTCCGGCATCGGCGGCAGCGTCTCATCCGGATATCCCAGGTACAGAATCCCCGCAATCTCATCTTGGGGGCGCAGGCCGAACCACGCTTTGACGCTGTCGTCGTAGGCGCCGTCACCGGTGCGCCAGATCGCGGCGAGGTCGAGGGCGTTGGCGGCGATGAGCATGTTCTGCAACGCGGCGGACGCAGCCTGTAGGTCCTCACGCCGCGTCATCTCGTCGTCCTGGTTACAGGAGACGCCGACCACGATCAGCACGGGACTGCGCATCGGCTTCGCCCGCTCTCCCCGCATCTGCCCTTCCACCACAGCATCGTCCTGAGCCTGTCGAAGGGCGGCATCCGCTATCTTCGAACTCCCCTCCCCGTCGACGGGGAGGGGCCGGGGGTGGGGTTCGCCCAGGCGCCGCTTCAGCGCCTGGGCGAGGACCTCACCGAACTCAGAGCGTGCTTCGCGAGTGAGGACGAAGAAACGCCAGGGTTGAGTATCGTGATGGTTCGGCGCGTGCACACCCGCCTCCAGCACCCTCTCGATCAATTTGCGCGGCGGCTCGTCCTGCCGCATCTTGCCGCGGCTCCGTCGAGTAGTCAGCGCCTCCAGAATGTCCACGCGTAGGTCTTTCTAGTCCAAATAGTCCAGCGGAAGCCTCATTCCAGCGGAAGACTCGAAGGAGAAACTTCAATCGATCTTCCGCTTTCCCCCTCTCGCCAAGAGGGAAAGGGGGTTAGGGGGTGAGGTTCGCCGGCTCGCGGTCCTGGCGCAAGATCGTCTCGTACAGCGACACTTCAGGGTGCCCCGCCAGGATGCCCTGCACCGAGCCCTGGGCGTGGCCGCGCGTGAAGCTCTCGGACTTGGTCCACGCCTCGAAGTCCTCGCGCGAGCGCCATGTCGAGTGCGAAATGAACTCTGTCGTCTTCGCCTCGCTGGTCAGCCAGTTGCGCAGGAGGGAGAAGGACACGAAGCCCGGCACCTCATTCAGGTAGGTCTCGCGACTGCGCCACATCTCCTCGAACGCGGACTCTTTGCCCTGGTTGACCTGGAACCGGTTCATCGCGATGAACATGCTGGATGCCTCCTGTGACGCTCTCGGTTTGACTGTGCGCGTTAGCATGTACTAACAACTATGTTCTGTCAACACTTACACGCAGTGGGTTGGTCTAATTCTGCACAGGATCGTAGCGCGGCTTCGACCCCTTGACCAGCTACCAGAGCGCCAGGTGACCCTGTGCTCTTGGCCCGCAATCCCTCATCCTGTCCCCATGACAGGACTCGCACAGGAGTGGTGCAGCCGCAAGTCGCCCAGGGATTCAATCAAGATGGATCGCGCTCGCGCGCCGATGGCCAGACTCGCGAAAGGGCTTGGACCCCAGAATTTTTTTCTCCAGGCGCGGATCAATCAAGATGAGTAACCCTTAGACACCCGCTATGATCCGCCCGCAAGGAGGTTGCCCATGGCGCTGAAAGACGAGATGGAGTTCGGATTCGTGCTGCCCTGCCGGTCCTGGGACCCGATCGACGTGGCCGAGTTCGAGCGCGTGGCCAGGCGCGCCGACGAGCTCGGCTTCCGCGACCTCTGGGTCACCGAGAACTCCCTCGACAACGACGCTTACTCCCTCGACGCCATCGTCGCCCTCACCCACGCCGCCGCCATCACGCAGCGCATCCGCGTCGGCGTCTCCGTTATCGTCCTGCCCCTGCACAGCCCCATCCACGTCGCCCACCAGGTCGCCACCCTCGACCACCTCAGCCGCGGCCGCGCAATCCTCGGTGTCGGTCTGGGACGCACCGACCACTACCCGGCGTTCGGCGTGCCCGCGGAGCGCCGTGTCTCCCGATTCAACGAAGGCGTCGCCCTGATCAAGGCGATGTGGACCGGCGACGATGGCTTTGAGGGCGAGTTCTATAACGTGAGTCACGGCATGAAGCAGAAGCCCGTCCAGCAGCCGCATCCGCCGATCTGGCTCGGCGGCAGCCACCCGGACAGTCTGCGCCGCGCAGGTCGCATCGCGGACGGCTGGATGGGCGCCGGCGGCTCCAGCAAGGCCGCCTTTAAGGACGCGGTGCCGCTGATCCGCGAATCCCTTGAAGCCGCCGGTCGCGACCCATCGAAGTTCCCGCTCTCGAAGCGCGTCTTCCTCTCCGTCCACGAGGACCCAAACAAGGCGCGCGAGGAAGCCGGACGCTGGTTCGCGGAGGTCTACCACAACCCGAAGATGCTCGACACCGGCGGCTTCGCCGGCACGCCATCGCAGGCGCGCGAGTACATCGAAGAACTGCAGTCCTACGGCGCCACCCACGTCCTCCTCAACCCGATCTACCGCTACGAGGAGCAGCTAGAGGCGTTCGCGGAAGTCTTGGAGCTGGGATAGCCCACTTCTACCACCAAAGCACTTCCTCAAAGGCGTCCCCGGGGTCATCGAGGGACGCTTCTAGCTGGAACGCCGGTGAGTTGAGATACTTCCAGCCGGAGTCGGCGAAAAGCAGGACGATGTTCGCCTTGTCGACGCGCTGAGCCCACTTCAGGGCGGCGTGGAGGACGGCGCCGGACGATAGCCCGCTGAGGACGCCATCGCGACGTAGTACCTCGCGGACGGCGCGGAAGGCGGCGGCGCTCTTGACCAGGATCTTGCCGTCCAGCAGGCCGAAGTCGAGGATCGGCGGCATGTAGCCGTCGTCAAGGCTGCGAATGCCCTGCAGCGTGTGGCCGGGGTGCGGCTCCGCAACCACGACCTGGACCTGCGGGTTGTGCTCCTTGAGGCGCCGTCCTACGCCCATCGCTGTGCCGCTGGTGCCGAGACCGCACACGAAAGCATCAACACCCGGCATCTGCTCGAGGATCTCGACAGCCGTTGTCTCGTAGTGGCAGCGGGGGTTGTCCGGTGAGCCGAACTGGTCGAGCAAGTAAGCGCCTTCGTTCGCGGCGATCTCACGCGCGGCGATGATCGCGCTCTTGATGCCCTGGTCCGGCGCAACCCACTCGATACGCGGCTCCCATGCTTTAAGGGCCTGCGTCACGTCGCTGAAGGCGGTTGTGGGCACGATCAGACGCACGGGATGGCCGAGTTGCCGGCCTGCCATCGCCAGAGCGATGCCGGTGTTGCCGGTCGTGGCTTCGACGATCTCCTGGCCGGGGGCGAGGCGTCCGTCGGCGCGAGCCTGCGCCAGCATGTAGCCGACGATGCGGTCCTTCACCGACCCCGTCGGGTTCTGGCCCTCCAATTTGGCGAACAGACGCACGCCGGGCTTTGGGCTGCAGTGCTTCAGCTCCACCATCGGTGTCCGCCCGACCAGCGCCAGTACGTCCTCGTTCATGAGAAGAGTGTACGTCGAGGCAGCGAGTGGGCTTCGGGTCAAGAAAGAAGGAGCGCCGCAAAGGCGCTCCTTCGAACTGTGAACTGTAAACCGAGAACCGTGAACGGCTGCTACGGCAAGAAGTCCAGCAGCGCCTTCGCGAACTCCCGCGGTCGCTCCTGCGGCACGCCGTGGCCGGTCTCGTCGAACACGACCAGCTTCGAGCCCTTGATGCCGTCGCGCAATGTCTCGCCCAGCGAAACATCATTCACCTTGTCGTCGCGGCCCCAGACGATGAGCGTCGGGCTCTTGATGAAGGGAAGACGGCGGACGACGTTGTAGCGCTGGCGGGTCATCGGGTTGGTCATGTGCTTCATGACCTTGGCGAAGGCCGCCGTGTGCGACGGGTCGGTGACCTTCTTCACGTAGGACTCGACGATCGGCTCCGCGGGCACCGGGGCGTTGGCCAGGCGCTTGGAGATGCGCTCGCGGACGCCGTCGGCGGCCGGTGGCGTCCAGTCGACCATGTTCTGCAGTGGCCGTGTCGCGGCGCCACCGGCGGCCACGAGCACCAGCTTGTTGACGCGGTCGGGGCTCTCGTAGCCGAACAGGGTGGCGAGCCAGCCGCCCATCGAGTGGCCGACGATGTTCGCCTTTTCGATGCCGAGCACGTCCATGAACTCACGAATGTGGTCGACCTGGTAGGCGAAGGAGAACTCCATGTCGTAGACGTCGCCGGGGCCCCAGTTGAGGCTGTCAATGGCGAGAACACGCAGCTGGGACGCCAGCTCCTCGGTGACGCCCAGCCAGCCGTCAGCGCCGCTCTCGATGCCGGCGCCGTGGATCAGGATGGTGGGGTAGCCGGTGCCCGCCTCGAAGTAGCGGGTCTTGCCGTGCGACATCTCGGCGTATTTTTCAGTGACCTGGACTCGGGTTGCCATTGTCGTCGTCTCCTCTCGATCGAAGGGATAGGTAACGGTTCGCGGCCTAGCGTAGCGGATTCGGTAAGCGGTTACCAGTTCAGGATGAACGTTCGGCTGGGACAGGCTACAATCGCGTTAAGGAACGCGTTCTTTAACCCTCGAAGGGATGACCAACATGCTGAGCCAGAAAGACAACGATGAGCTTTGCCGCATAGGCCCAGGCACGATCATGGGCAACCTCATGCGTCAGTACTGGGTGCCGGCACTGAAGTCCGATGAGCTCCCGGCGCCCGACTGCCCACCGGTCAGGGTCAAGTTGCTGGGCGAGGAGCTGATTGCCTATCGGACAACCTCCGGCGCAGTCGGGCTCATGCAGAACGCCTGCCCCCACCGCGGCGCTTCGATGTTCTTCGGCCGCAACGAAGAAGAAGGCCTGCGCTGCGTTTACCACGGCTGGAAGTTCGACGTCACCGGCGCGTGTGTCGACATGCCGTCCGAGCCGGCCGAGAGCAACTTCCGGACGAAGGTGCGCGCGAAGGCCTACCCGTGTGTCGAGCGCGGTAGCATCGTCTGGACCTACATGGGCCCGCGCGAGGTCCCGCCGCCGCTGCCGGAGATCGAAGCCAACATGCTGCCGGAGGGCGAGTACCAGGTCACTGCGCTCGAACGCGAGTGCAACTGGGTGCAGGCGCTCGAAGGCGACCTCGATACGGTCCACGTTGCATTCCTCCACAGCGGCCATCGCAAGCCGGAGCAGGCAAAGCCCGGCACGATGGGCTACTACGCTCTCGTTGAACGTGCGGCTCGCTTCGTGACGATTGAGACGGACTACGGCGTCAGCTACGGGGCATACCGGTCCGCCGAGGCGGACAGCTACTACTGGCGGGTCGCGCACTTCCTCTTCCCGTTCTACTCGATGGTGCCGACAGGCGTCCTGGGCGTGCAGAAGATCGCCCGCGCCTGGGTGCCCATGGACGACGAACACACGATCTTCTTTCACATGACCGACCCAGCGACAAGGGCTGAACTGACCGCGGGTGCGAAGCCGGGCTCCGCCGAAGCACGAGCAGCGGCAGCGGCGGCGCCGATGGCGCGGACAGAGCCTGGCAGCACTGGCTGGTACGGGCGCTTCCGCAACGCCGCGAACGCCGGCAATGACTACCAACTCGACCGCGGGAAGCAGTCTTCCGGTTCGAGCTTTACAGGGATGCCCGACATCACGACGGAAGACCAGGCGGTAACCGAGAGCATGGGGCCGGTGTACAAACGCTGGCAGGAGCATCTCGGTGTCTCCGACGCCATGATCATCCGCATGCGGCGGAGCCTGCTTACCGCGGCGCGCGCCCTGGCGAAGGATGGCATAGTACCTCCGGGCGTTGATGCGCCCGAGGTCTATCGCCAGCGCTCGGGTGGAGTGATCCTGCCGCGATCGGCCGACTGGCTGGAAGCTACTGCCGGCCTCCGCCAGGCATTCGTCGAGCATCCAGAGCTAGTGGGCTAACCCGGCGAATCACCTGGGGACACTCAGGCAGGATTGAAGGCTAGGAGGTTTGGGCACTAATAGCTCTTCCGAACCGGGCCGGATTTGTCTAAACTGCATCCGCCAGGGCCGAAACGATGGCGCTTAGCGCAGGCACACAGGAGGAGAACCAATGGCTGACGACGCACCGGTGGCAGTGGTTGAGGGACCGAAGGGCAAGGCTGAGATATTCGAGGTCTTCGGCGATGGCCGCAACCTTGAGTACAAGGTGAAGCACAACGACAAGACCGAGAGCTACAAGTCGCTTGGCGAGGCCTACATCGAAGCCGGCGAAATGGTAGGCACCAAGACCTAGCTTCACGCCCAGACCGAACTACCGAACGCACGGCTCAATCGGGCCGTGCGTTCGCTCTGTCCGGAACATCGGCAGGAGGCCGGTTTCCGGCCGGCCTCCTGCTTACGCGATCGCGTGGGGACCTGTTAGCGCTTGAGGTGCCTTAAGCGCTTGGCGGACAGGGCCGCCACGAGACCGATTGCGCCGGTGAGGATCAACATCGGGATCATCATCATTCCGGTGCTGCTGCGTTCCGTGGCGACGAGGCCGCCGTCACCGGTGTTCGGTGGCGTGATTACTTGCTGCACCCCGGCCACCTGCTCCACTGGAGCAGCCGGCGGCTGTTGGACCTCAATCACGATGTTCGCCGGTGGCAAAGGCTCCTCCTCCGGCGTGTTTCGTACGACGCAGGTCCCGTCCTCGCCTTCGTCGAGCGTGACCGTGCCATCGCCGTCACAGGCGCCGCGAATCGAAGGCTCCAGCCAACCGTCGGGTGCGTCTTCAGAAACGACGTACTCGACGCCGGATTCGATCGTGATGCCGTCGCTCATCTCGCCGCAGCTCAGGAACACGCTGCCGAAGCCCGAAAGCTCGATCTCGAACTCGTCGTCGCTCGCCTCGGCGCATTCCTTCACGATGAACAAAGTGGCCGTGTCCATTTCCTCGGCGGTGTTGGTCACGACACAGGTGCCTTCATCGTCGGGGTCGAGGGTGAAGGTACCGTCGCCATCGCACAGGCCGCGGATGTCCGGTCCGGTCCAGCCGGCGGGCGGCGTTTCAGAGACTGTGTACTCAACGTCGGCGTCGACCGTGATCGGGTCGCTGGTCTCGCCGCAGCCAAGGACCACGGGGCCGATGCCGCCGGAGACGTTGATGGTGAAGTCAGTGCCGTCGTCAGTGCCGACGCACTCCTTCTCGATGAAGAGCGTGGCGGTCGCCTCTTCTGCCGTGTTGGTCACGACACAGGTGCCTTCATCGTCGGGGTCGAGTGTGAAGGTGCCGTCGCCATCGCAGAGACCGCGGATGTCCGGTCCGGTCCAGCCGGCGGGTGGGTTCTCCGAGACGGTGTAGACCGTGTTCGCGTCGACCGTTATCGGGTCACTGGTCTCTCCGCACTCCAGGTTCACCGTACCAATACCGCCGGAGACGTTAATCGGGAAGACGGTACCGTCGTCAGTGCCAATGCACTCCTTCTCGATAAAGAGGGTGGCGGTTTCTTCCTCGGCGACGTTCTGAACGACACAGGTGCCGTCATCATCGGGGTCGAGGCTGAAGGTGCCGTCGCCGTCACAGAGGCCGCGGATGTTGGGTCCGGTCCAGCCGGCGGGCGGGTTCTCGGAGACGGTGTAGACCGTGTTGGCGTCGACCGTGATGGGGCCGCTGGTGTCGCCGCATCCGAGGACTCTGGAGCCGATGCCGGAGATGTTGATGGTGAAGTTGGTGCCGTCGTCAGTGCCGATGCACTCCTTGACGATGAAGAGGGTGGCGGTTTCCTCCTCGGCGACGTTCTGAACGACACAGGTGCCGTCATCGTCGGGGTCGAGGGTGAATGTACCGTCGCCGTCACAGAGGCCGCGGATGTTGGGCCCGGTCCAGCCGGCGGGCGGGTTCTCGGAGACGGTGTAGACCGTGTTGGCGTCGACCGTGATGGGGCCGCTTGTGTCGCCGCATCCGAGGACTCTGGAGCCGATGCCGGAGATATTGATGGTGAAGTTGGTACCGTCGTCGGTGCCAATGCATTCCTTCACGATAAAGAGAGTGGCGGTTTCTTCCTCGGCGACGTTTTGAACGACACATGTCTCCTCATCACCAGATTCGAGAGTGATGGTGCCGTCGCCGTCGCAGCCTCCGCGGATATTGGGGCCGATCCAACCAGCCGGAGGGGTCTCCGCGACGGTGTAAGAGCCGGGGTCTACAAAGAACGCGTCGGACTCGCCGCAGCCGAGGACGGTGCTGTAGCCGCCCGGCGAGACAGTGATCGTGAAGTCAGTACCGTCATCCGTCCCGATGCACTCCTTGGTGACTTCCAGCGTCGCCTGTTCAGTGGTCTGTGCGGATGCGCTACCGGGCAGGGTGGCTGAGAGGCCCAGCGCCAGGGCGGTGAACATGACCGCAAACGCAGCCAGTATGCCAAAGTTGCGCTGCCGGTGGCCGTGTTTAGGACCGTCTGGTGATGACCAGGGCGGTCCGTGATCCGAGTGATCCATTTTGTTGTCTCCTACGGTGGAATTCCGTCCGGCGCCGGCACCCGCGCCAGACGGGTCTTTGCATGCTCTGCCGTAAGAGGGGGCACTACGAATCAATCAGTTCGTACACATTGTCGCGAAACGATTTCGGGAACACTTCGACAAACTCGCAAAAGACCGCGATCGTATCTCAGTTCGTATCTGGACACGGCGGTTTAGTGTCAGTTGTGAGTCCCCGGTTTTCAGCTTCAAGATGGACGGCTCCTCAGGCGGTTCGTCCTGGCATACACCGACTGGCAACTGACCACTGACGACTCACAAGGTCAGGCCTCTTCTTCGTGCAGCGCTTCGCCGCTGTGCAGACGGCTGGCGATGTCGAAGGTCTGGCCTCGCGCACGTACGGTGGGGGCGTGCGCGGTGAGGAATCGGGCGGCGCCGATGAGGATGTCGTCCGCCTCCGGCCGGCCGGTGAAGTTGCCGTGCTGGCGTACCGCTGCCTCGAAGATCTGGAACATGTGGAAGCCCGCGTCCTCTCGAAGCAGGGCGTGCCCCAGGAGCCTGATCACCTCGTCGTGATCGCCTCCGTAAAGCAAGTCTGCGACCACCTGGGCCGTCTCATCGACATGCTGCTGGCGGTCGAACTCGTCGAGGAGCGCCGTGCCTGTGGTCGCTTGACCGCTGGGCAGGGGAGGACGCTGCTTCGGGACGTTGAGGAAGCGCTCGAGGTAGACGGACATGGCGCCATCCAGGACGCCGCGGGCCAGCTCCGGCGACGGCGAGCGGCGCAGGGCCTGGTCCACGGCGTTCGTGTAGGTGAAGGTGTGGTGCACCGTGTCCCAATCGCCGAACTCGTTCGAGACGTGGAAGTGCAGGGGGCGTCGCGCAGCCGCGTAGGCAACGGCGGCCGACAGCTCCGTCACCGGCACGCCATCGCGGGCCGCGGTGATCAGGGCGTCGAGGGTCTGGTGGGGTTCTCCGTCCAGCACCGTTTCGGCGAGGGCGCGATGGCCGTCCCAGTCATTGAGACGGCCGGCGCCCGCGACGAGGGCGTCCTGGAAGGCAGGCACGGCATCGCGGAGCAACACCGGTATGTCGATCGGGTGACGCCAGCTGGACGCCTCCTCGCCCCGGAACGAGTTGACGAGTGGTGGGATCAAGCTCGGCAGGATCTCGGCGGCACGCTCCCAGCCCACGTGGTCGAGCAGTTCGCAGGCCTTGTTGGCGAAGTCGAGTGTATGGCCCTCGTCCATGAACAGGTGGTCGGTCGCCGCCGCGAACAGAAGGTCGGCCACCTGCGCCGGAGTCAGTCCGTTCGCGATCGCCGTGCGCAGCGCCCGTTCGGCGGCGTCGGCGCTTCGAGTCTCGGCGAAGCGCCGGAACCAGTCGCGGAAGACGGCGGGACTGGACTCGGTCGTGATCAGCGGGTCGAGGTCGAAGTCCGGAGGCCGCCCCTCAGTGTCACGCGCGACGTGGACGACGCCGTGATAGAGGGCGCGGGCACGGTCAGAGGGGGCGATCGTTGTTTGCAGGTTGGCCACACAGGTCAGGATCGAGAGGCCGGCAGACCATCCGGCGGCGCGGTTGCGCACGCCGAAGCGTGCCGCCTCTTCGAGGATGCCGCGTTGTTCTCCCGCCTCGTCCAGGGCGATGACCGACTTCGCCAGGACCAGCGGCAGGTTCTGCTCGAGTCCAAGGACCAGCTTGGGGAACCAGTGCGCCCTGACGCTCTCGCGCCCGACAGGCGTCGGGTCCAGCAGGATGCGCCCGTCCCTGACTTCGACCGGGAACGTCGGCAGGTCATCGGCGAAGGGGTCGAACGTGCAGCCGCCGCCGAGTTCGAAGCGCGCGTGGTGCCAGTGGCAGGTGATGATGCCGTTGGCGATGCTGCCGCGGCTCATCGGGAAGCCCATGTGTGGGCACCGATTGTCGACGGCGTATACGCGGCCCTCGCTCCAGAACAGCGCGATCGTGTGGCCGCCGGCGCTGACCACTCTAACCTGCGAACGCTGCAGCTCCTCTACGGAACCTGCGTCGACTGTGGTTGTCCCGGTATCTGTGCTCACGAGAGACCTCCCGAACGCAATTTCAGAATAAAGTGGTTTCATTATTCGCCCGGCAGACAAATTGTCAACAGACATATTTGTTAATTAAGGGTTCGCGTGCTAGGCTTCGATTCGAGATGAACGCAAATTTCGCCAGTGAGCCCAAGCGCCGGGTGCTGGACCACCTCAAGCGGGGAGGCGCCGCCTCAACACGATCTGTCGCGGAAGCGCTGGATGTCTCGAACGTGGCCGCCCGTCGGCACCTGGCTGACCTCGTGACAATGGGCCTCGTCGCAGCTGACACCGCCGCGCCCGAGGGCAAGGGGCGGCCGGCAGTCCTGTGGCAGCTCACCACCCTGGCGCACGACCTCTTCCCAGACCGCCATGATGCACTGACCCTGGACCTGATCGAGAGCGTCAGGAGCACCATGGGCGAGGACGGCCTGCAACGCGTTATCGAGGCACGCACGGCCCGGCAACTCGCATCGCTACGCGCTGTGTTGCCAACTGAGGCGCCACTGCAAGCCCGAGTCGAAGCCTTGGCGCACCAGCGCACGAGCGAGGGTTACATGGCCGAAGTGCGGGATGGCGGGGACGGCTCGCTGCTGCTCCTGGAGCACCACTGCCCCATCTGCGACGCGGCACAGTCCTGTCAGGCGTTTTGCTCAACGGAGCTGGAGCTATTCGCGGACGCACTGGGCCCGAATGCGGAGGTGCAACGCGAGGAGCACCTGCTCAGCGGCGACCTGCGCTGCGTGTATCGGGTGCGGTCAAAGACCGCTATGTGAGTAGGTCCGTTAGACCTTCTCTGCATGGAGGACATAGCTTGCATTCTCGAGGCAAGCCTTGATGTGTTCCCTGGTGAGATGAGGATAGCTTTCGAGGATCTCCTCCTCTGCCCAATCATTCCCGAGTAACTCGATGACGAGTTCGACACAGATGCGCGTGGCCTTGATGACGGGCTTGCCCTCCAACACGTGAGGATCGAGAGTGATGCGCTCGCGCCAGTCCATACCCGGAATTGTATGCCGGTCTCAGTTCGCCGTGCGGCCGCCGTCTTCGACGATCCAGGCGTCCGGGGCGCCGATGACGCCTGCTTCCTGCATCGCCTGGCGCGCTGTGTCGCTGGAGATGAACGCCTTCGCGTTCTCGGCGGTATCCCACTGGAAGTTGACGGTGATGTCGTTCTTGTCGTCGGCGTTGATGAAGATGTGCGTGCCGGTGCAGCCCGCGCCCTTCCGAAGCTCGGCCTTGCTCTCGAAGACCTGCCGCCACTTGTCGTAGTCCTGGACCTTGAAGCGTCCCAACATTGCTGCCATCGATGAATTCTCCTCTTAACTAAGCTCTTTGGTTGCCAGAGCGGCGCCTTCCGAGAGGGACTTCAGCTTCGCCCACGTGATCTTGGGGTCGACCGTTGCCGAATTCGCGAAGGTGCCGAAGCCGCAGTCGCTGCTGGCGACGACGTTCTCCCGCCCGACAAGGTTCGCGTAGCGCACGAGACGGTCGGCGACGACCTCCGGGTGCTCGACGAAGTTGCTGGTGGAGTCGATGACGCCGGGGATGATGAACTTCTCCGGCGGCAGCTTCACGTCGCGAAACACGCGCCACTCTGCCTCGTGCCGCGGGTTGGCGCCCTCAAAGCTGATCGCGTTTGCGTTCGCCTTGAGGACGATGTCGAAGATGTCCTTGAGCGGCACGTCGAGGTGATGCGGGCCCTCGTAGTTACCCCAGCAGAGATGCAGGCGGATCGATTCCGCGGGAAGGCCCTTCGTCGCCTCGTTCAGCGACGCGACGTGCATTTCGACGATGTCACGGAAGTCGGTCAGGCTCTTGTCGCTGAAACGGTTGTGGCGGCTCATCGCCAGGTCGGGGCAATCGACCTGTAGCGTGAAGCCCGCGTCAATAATCGCCTTGTATTCGTCCTTCATGACGTCCGCGATAGCCTTGAGGTAGGACTCCTGGTCCGGGTAGTAGTCGTTCGTGAGGAAAATGGCGATCACACCCGGCGAAGCCGCGGTCATGAACACTTCCTCGGCACCGCTGTTAGCCGTCGCGGCTTTCAGGTTGGCGATGTCGCGCTCGACGGCCCCGAAGTCCTTCCAGGCGATGGGGCCGTTGCAGGCGGGGCGGGACATGCCGGGGGCACCCGAGGCGGCTCGGCGCGCTGCCCACTCCGGGAAGTCGCGACCCTCACCTTGGACCATCGAGGAGCGAGAAACGCCCTCAAAGCCGGTGCAACGGTCCTTGATGTAGGTCGAGTAGCCGGGCTTCCCTTCCTCGCCATCGTTGACGATGTCGACGCCCGACTCTCGCTGCAGGCGGACGACCTCGTCGACGGCCTTGCGCACCTCGGCCTGGAACTTCGCCTGGTCTACTTCATCGCCACGGTCTGCGGCGGTGAGCATTTCGCGCAGCCCTTCCGGGCGAGGCAGGCTGCCCGTGTGCGTGGTGAGGATGCGATTGGTGCTGCGCTGCATGGCGGTACCGATTCTAGGAATAGCCGGGTCGCAGATGTTAGGCGATTCTAACCGGGTGTCACGCAACACGGCAAAGGCGAGACAGTTGAAACTGCGCGCCTACAGGTTGGTTATTCGACCAAGGAGGCTGCCCTTCTACTCTGGATATACCTGTTCCAGGGAGGTAAGGAGCCATGAACGAAGAACGCAAGACCCCTCAATCAACGGCAGAGTTAGCTTACAGACGCAGTGAAGGCGAGGCGCCGATTCGCCCGCCCGCGAGTCCGAACGACGGCGCCATGCGCGACCGCCCGGTGGACGCGGCTGGGCCGGAGAGCGGCCGCACCACTACCCAGGACGCGATGGCGCCGGACCGTCAGGGAACATCGCCTGATTCACGGTCCGGTGATGGCCGCCCCGCCGCGGTGACCGACACATCTATAGAGCAGGCGCCGCTGCTCGACCAGAACAAGTCCGGTGGCTACTCCAACCGCTGGCACGAGGTCCAGGCGAAGTTCGTCGAGGAGCCGAAGGATGCCGTGCGTGAGGCCGACGGCCTGGTCGCCGAGGTGATCCAGGAGCTTGCGACCAGCTTCGCGGACCAGCGCCAGAAGCTAGAAGGCAAGTGGGACAGCGGTACCGACGTTTCGACGGAAGACCTGCGCCAGGCCCTGATTCAGTACCGCTCGTTCTTCCAGAGACTGCTCGCGGCGTAACCGCCCGACGCCCGAGCCCACGTAAAAGGGGAGGCCCGGCCCGGCCTCCCCTTTCTTTATGCTCGCAGTTCAGTGGTGCCTATCCCGCCGAATCGAGGGCTGGGTCCTGGGGGTTCCACTTGAAGTTGATGATTCGCGTGATGTGGTCCTCCAGGTAGTTCCAGATGCGCCGAGCCTCCGAAGGCTCGAGTTCGCCGGCCTCAACCATCCGGCCGAGGAGCGCGCGTTCGCAGCGCAGGATGCCGTTCTCGAGTCGCTCTGGACGGACACCGGCACGGATGCCGATTTCCTTGAGGCTGTGACCGTTGCGCAGACCGAGAACGACCTGTCGTACTTCGAGGTCCATCGTCTCGGCGGCGCAGACGATGATGCTGTGGCGCAGCCAGCGTGCGGGGTGAGTAGTATCGCCGTCGAAGAGTCGCGCCTGGGCTTCATAGAAGCCGGGTGCGGCCGAAGAGGTAGTTGCGGGGCTGACGGCTGTGAGGAGCATAACCGCCGCGGCGATGCCGGCGAGCAGTGTCGTGAGCTTGATCATGGGTTGATTCGCCTCCGTTTAGGGTATGAGTGACGGTGCCCAGGCTCTGGCGTAATCCCTCGCGGAGGCAGCAAGGTTACGGGCTAGGGTTACCTACCGCGAACGCTGGTCACGCGGCCTCGCCGGGTCTTCGATGGCTTCGGCCGTCGGTGTGGCGGTCGCGGCTGCCAGCC
>Ga0247825_10001711_pt1 | contig 14465 bp, 9 predicted proteins | sample 13C_Vanillin_Day_FD_194413 | JGI IMG/M metagenome (GOLD analysis project Ga0247825, IMG submission 194413) | Soil microbial communities from agricultural site in Penn Yan, New York, United States - 13C_Vanillin_Day48 | ecosystem: Environmental > Terrestrial > Soil > Agricultural land | place...
CAGACCGTGGTGTAGATGTCCTCGCGCAGGAAGCGCCCGAAGTAGAGGATCGACGGCGATATCGTCAGCATGACCATGGCGATGATCACGGCCGTCATGCCGATCTGCTTCTTCAGCAAGTAGGGCATGCCGACGAGGATCGTCCCGAAGATCGCAGCGATCATGCGCACCGTGAAATCGGTGTCGCCGAAGAGGAACATCATCGCCGCGGCGCCGTGGAACTGGAACGGCCCGTGCATGAGAGGGTTGTGCTGGTAGCCGCGCCCTTCGTAGAGGTACCAACTGTAGGTCGCGTGCAGGCTCTCGTCGTGGTGCAGGGCCTTGCTGCCCAGCTCGTAGAAGTGCAGGAAAGCAGCGATCACCATGATCGTGCCCACGATGAGCACTTCTCGGTGGGCGATCACCCACTCCAGGGCCGCGTCTCGCTGGGTCACGGCCATGTCGCGCCCGTAGGTGACATCAGCCATACGCGGCGCCTCCGGCGATGGGCCTATGGACGGATGCGCTTATGGGCATAGAGGGCACCGCGGTGGTGGCGCGCCTGGTCCCCCGCACTGTCATCCTGAGCGAACGCGAAGGATCTCGCCTTCCACCGCGACTGCCTGGCGATGCAAGGTGCCTGGCGCGACAGAAAAGAGGACCGGCAGTATCGTGGCCAGGGCGAGATTCTTCGCCCTGCTCGGAATGACAAGACGTAACGTCCTTCATGGCGGAGCGACTCCGGCGATCGCGTCAGAGTCGAGGACGGGCGGGACGCGGTAGATGGTGGTGTCTCCCGACGAGAAGACGGCAGTGAGAGGGCCGGTTTGGAACTTCTGCAGCCCGGCGGGAGCGTATGTGGCGCGTTCGATGCTGCCAACTACGACATAAGTCACACCATATTGTTGCAGGATCGGCATTACTTCTTCCAGGCTTGCACTCTCGTAGATGGTCTTCACGGCTTGGGTACGGGCGGCAAGCGTCCTGTCGTCGCGCCCCCACTGCTTCTCGTGGCCCGGCCAGCCCAGGATCGTCGGTATGCCCGTCCACGCCGAGATGCGCCCGGCGGGCGAATACTGACCGCCGACCGCCTCGACGATGCGCTCATCCGGGTCCGCGTTCTTGTGCAGCCACTTCGCGGCGGCCGTGTCCGGCGATGCTCCGGTGTACGCAAGTCCATCGAGGCTCCGCGGTGACTTCCCCAAACCCTCGGTGCGCGAGAGCGTGGCGCCGAGCGGGTAGAGGAGCGCTCCAGCGACCAGCAGCATGGCAATCGACGATGTCACAAACCGGAACACGCGCCACGAAGGCGTGGTCTCTTGCAGCAGGCGTGTGACCAGCCACCAGCCCCCCGCGGCACCGGAAACGCCGAGTAGCAGCCAGGATTGGTAGTACAGCTTGAACACCGTGTTCAGGCGCGAGTTGAACACGTCGCTGACAAAGAACAGCTCTGCGCCGAGGATCAGTAGAAACGCCGTCGCCATCATCGCCAGGACCGGCACGAGGCCGCTCTTGTCTTCGTCCCTACGCTCGATCGCTCGCCACAGCGCGAGCAGCGTGGCAATCAGCGAAGCTGCGAAGAAGAGGCCGACCAGCCAGTTAACCCCACGCTCGCTGATGGCGTCGTTGAGGTTGCCCCCCTTGGCCAGCAGGAGCACCGCCCAGGCCAACAGCAGGACAACGACAACGTTCGCGGCCGCGACCAGGCGCGCTGGTGTGCGGGCGCCGGCGTCGCGCATCAGAAGATAGATGGGCAGCGGCAGGCTCACCGCAAACAGCGGCCCCCAGAACAGGATGGCCTGTGACGGGCTCGTCGCGTCAGTCACGACGGCGTCGATACCAGATGCCTGACTGCCGAAGCCGAAGTAAAAGGGCGCGTAGAGCACCAGGCTGACCGCGGCGAGCGGCATGAGGAAGGTCGCAGTATCTTGCAGAGCGCTCAGGGGCGGCGAATCGCGCAGATTGCGGGCCAGAGCCAGCAGCGCGAACAGGAAGCCGAAGGTCGGCAGGTCCCACGTGTTGATGAAACCCATCGACCCCACGATCACGCCGGACAGCCCCAGGAACGCCGACGACTCGCCCCAGGTCGCCAGGGACAGGGGCTTCTCGCGACGCCAGAACGCGAGGCCAAGGCCCGCGACCAGCAGCACGAACGGGATCGACATGACGTGGGGATGGAGGTCGCCCAGGATAAAGCTGAAGAACGGGAACTCCGTGATCGTGCCGGCGTCGGGCGAGATGCGGGTCGCGCGCCACCACCACCAGAAGCTCGTCTGGTCGGACGGGTAGTTGATGCCGATTACGGGCAACCCGGCATTGCTCTCCGGCGCCTCTGCCAGGTTGGCGACGTCGGCGGCATCGGCCACAGCGTCTGGCAGCGCCCCGTTCGCGGCGCCAAACTCCAGCACACCTTCAAGGTTGCCGATCACGGTGACCAGCAAGACCGCACCGATGCCGGCTGCCACCGCAGCACCGAAGGTTGCCTTCGCGAATCCTTTGACCAACTCGTAGCCCAGTCCGAAAGCCGCAACAGCCGCCAGGGCTGCCGTGCTCGCCAGGGCCAGGTTGAAGGCGACCGCGGCCGGCACACCGGCAAGCTTGCCGGTCATCGCCTGGATCACGTAGCCGAAGTAGTAGTAGCTGACGTCGACGCCCGACATCCAAGGGTCTGCCGGAGGGTAATACGTGCTGCGGCTCGCGGCATTGAGGAAAAGGAAGTCCATCGGTTTCTCGGTGCCGTTGATCTCCGGAATGAAGCTCTTGATGTGCGCGGCGGTGAAAAAGGCGACCAGGAAGACCACCTCGCTGGCCACGAACAGCATGGCCCGGGACTCGACTGCCTCCCGTAGTTCGCCCCAATGGCGACGCAGGATCAGGTAGTCGACCGCGACGATGGCGAAGAGGATGAGCACTATGCTGCCGGGGCGGTTTGGCAGGACGTGCAGGGTCAGGGCGATCCAGAACAGGTAGCCCGTGAGCAGCAGTCCGAGGGGCTTGGCGAAGGCGATGCCTCGCCCGGGCAGCGTACGGAACAGGAAGAGCGCAATCGGCAGCGCGATCAGACCGATGGCCTCGACGGCGAGCCACCACTGAATTGTGTCTTGCAGCATCGGTTACTGGTACGCGACCCGGAGAGTTTGAGATGTCACTCGAACAGGGCCTCGACGAATGCCTCGGCGTCGAACGGGCTAAGGTCGTCCTCGCCCTCACCGGTGCCGACGAAACGCACAGGCAGTCCCAGCTCGTCGCTGATCGCGAAGACGATGCCACCCTTCGACGTGCCGTCTAGCTTCGTGAGCGCAATCGCGGTCACGTCGACCGCCTCGGCGAACGCCTTTGCCTGGATGAGTGCGTTCTGGCCGGTCGTGGCGTCGAGGACGAGCAGCACCTCGTGGGGTGCGGTGGCATCGCGGCGCTCGATCACCCGGCGCACCTTGCGCAGCTCTTCCATGAGGTTGAACTTGGTGTGCAGGCGCCCTGCGGTGTCAATGATCGCGACGCTGGCCCCGCGGCTCTGTGCGGCTCCGATGGCATCGTAGGCAACAGCACCAGGGTCCGCGCCCTCCTTGTGCGCAACAACCTGCGCGCCCACTCGCTCAGCCCAAGCCGTGAGTTGGTCGATGGCCGCGGCACGAAAGGTGTCGCCGGCGGCGACCACCACGCTCTCGCCCTCGCTGCGATACAGGTGCGCCAGCTTGGCGATGCTCGTGGTCTTGCCTGTGCCGTTCACGCCGACGACGAGAATAACGCCCGGCCGCGGTACGGTCTCGACCTCGTCGCCCCACAGCTGGCCCTTGAAGGGGACGGACTCGAGAATATCGATCAGCTCGTCCTTGAGCAGTTCGCGTACCTCATGGGAGTCGCGCACGTGCTCTTTCTGCACCCGCTCTTTGACGGCCGTGAGTATCTTGTCGGTCGTGCGGACGCCCACATCGGCGCCGAGGAGCACCTCTTCGAGGTCGAGCCAGAGGTCCTCGTCGATGGAACCGCGGTCGAGGATGCCGGCGATGCGGCCAAACCAGCTGCGCTTGGTCTTCTGGAGGGCGACCTCAGTCTTCTCTTCGACCTGTTCCTTGGGTGCGGCGCGACGAAAGAAGAGGGGCAATACGGGGCTCCTCGCTCAGTGTGATGCGATGATCTTAGCAGTGCTGGTGGTCGCGGGGAACTCGCCAGAGGCCGTCCGCTACTTCGGCAGACCGCGCTCGTCGTACAGCTGATCGGAGAGTTCTTTCTGAGTCATCGATCTGTATGGCTCTTTGATCCGGGAAGCTGCATCGGCTGCGCGCGCCATGATTCGTGCCTTGCGAGCCGCGAGGTCCTCGCGCTTCACACGCTCAAGGCATTCGGCCAGGGCTACGGTCCGGCATCAGTAAGACTCTCGCCTGTGATCTGTGCAAGCTCGCGGACCAGCCTGTCAGTTTCAGGGTTCTTGATGTTAAGCCTCATCGGTCACTCATTCCCCTTAGGCCACATGCACTGCAATCTCCCACCGTCTCACGCCTTCCTGCTCCACTGAGCCGCGACCTTCTGGAACCGGGTCGCCGTTATCGTCGAGAACCAGTATGTAAGCCTCGATGGCATCTCGGATATCTGTCTCAAGTTCGTCGAGCGTGTCGCCCGATGCAAAGCAACCTGGCAGCTCCTCCACCTCCGCCCAGAAGCCAACCTCGTCCGGCTCGGCCTCGTGGACAAGTACACGGACTACTTGTTGTTGCGTGACGCTTCGAGGAGCCTTCGCACTCTAGTTCTTGATGTCGTCTAACCGCAGGGACAGGATGCGTGACGTGTTGTCTGAGCCCATCGACACGCCGTAGATCGAGTCCGCGGCTTCGATGGTGCGCGGGTTGTGCGTGATGATGATGAACTGCGTCTTCGACTCCAGCGCCCGCAGGGACTCCACGAAGCGCCCCACGTTGGTCTCGTCCAGCGCCGCATCTACCTCGTCCAGCACGCAGATGGGCGAAGGGTGGGCGACCAGCAACGACATCAGCAGCGCCAGCGCCGTCAGCGTGCGCTCGCCGCCTGACAGCATCGACAGCGTATTCACGCGCTTGCCAGGGGGCTGCGCGACAATGTCGATGCCGGTGTTCGCGTAGTCGTCGGGCTGGGTCAGGGAGAGGTACGCCTTACCGCCGTTGAAAAAGGACTCGAAATACTTCGAGAACTCGGCGTCGACGACGGCGAAAGTCGCCTTAAGACGCTCCCGGATGTTCTGCTCGAGCTCGTCGATGCCTTCCTGCAGCGTCTGCTCCGAGCCCTCGAGGTCCTCGACCTGGCCGTGCAGGAAGTCGTAGCGCTCCTTGCTCTCTGTGTAGTCCATGGCCGCTTGCTCGTTCACGGGGCCCAGGGCGCGGATCTGCTGACGCAGGCCGGTGACGGTGCTGCGCAGCGACTCGACGCTCACCTCGGCGCCACCGCCGATCTCCGGCAGACGTCCAGCGGTGGGCACGGCACTCGGGGCGTCCAGAGAGACGACGCGGCTGCCCTGGATGGCGAAGCCTTCGCCTGCGATGGTTTCTCGCAGCACATCCAGCTCGTCGCTCCTCAGCTTCACCGAGGCCTCAGCTTCGAGGTGGGCGCGTTCGGCAACCAGGAGACGGGCGCGTGTGGCGGAAGCTTGCTCGCGCATGCTCCGGACGCGGCCCTCCAGGTGGGCAAGCTCGCCCTCCGCGGGCTCCAGCTCCGTCTGCATCGTCGTTAGCTCTTCTCGAGCACGGGCGAGGTCGACGGAACCAGAATCGCCGCGGCTTCGCAGCTCCGCCATTTCGGCGTCGATCGCGACAAGGGACTGTTCCCTCGCCCGGAGTCGCTCATCGATGCGCGCCAGGCCCGCCCGAAGCATTTCGATCTGCTTGGACAGAGAGCGCGCCTCACCTTCGAGATTGGCGTGTGCGGTGGCGGCCTCGGAGACGGCATCGATGGCGCTGCTACGTCGAGGGGCGATCAGGTTGAGGGCCTCGCGGTCCTGCGTGAGCACTTCGCTGGCCTCCCGCATTTCCGCCTCGTAGCGGTCGCGGTCGGCAATCAGGCGCTGGCGGCGGGTGCGCCAGTCTGTGGCGTCGTCGCCCCGGCGCAGCTCTGCCCAGAGCGAACGGGCCTCACTGCGCAGGAGAATGAGCTTGCCGCGGTTCTCCAACAGGGCATTCTGGCGGCGGCCGCGTTCCTCTCGCAGGCTGTGAAGGCGCGGCTCGGCCTGGCTTAGCGCCTCTCGATAGCCCTCGAAGGACTCGCGCTCACGCGTGACTCGCACCTCGAGGTCGTGCATCTGGCGCTCAGCCTGTTCGATCTGAATCGGCACTTCTTCGATTTCCCGTGACCGTTCAAACGTCTCAATTGCGGCTTTGGTCACGCCGCCGGCAATGGCGCCGTTGGGCCTCAACAGCACGCCGTCCATGGTGACGACGGAACCGAGACCGCGTCGCAAAACCTGCGTGCCCAGTGCGACGCTCTCGACCACGATTACGCGGCCAAGCAGGGCATCGACGAGATTGCGAAACCGGTTCTCGCAGCGAACAAGCCGCGCGGCGACGCCTATGACGCCCTTCTCGCGCAGCAGGTTTAGTGGCGGTGTCGGCTTCACGGCATCGAGGGGATAGACGGTGGCCCGCCCGGCCTCGCGCGACTCCAGCATCTCGATGGCAGCGAGCGCCGCCGGCAGGCTCTCGAATACGAGCGCCTGCACGTTCTCGGCGAGCGCCGCCTCGATGGCGCGCTCCAGGCCCGGCGGCACGCGCACGATGTCCTGCATGAGGCCGATGAGGCCCTCCGCTGCCGAACTTCGCCCCTCCGCATCGTCCTCGCCCAACAGGTACCGCACCCCCGTGTCGACACCGTCGATCGCGCTCGCCATTGCGAACAACATGGCCTCGCGCGCCTTAAGTTGCGTCAGGTGTGATTCCAGCTGCATGCCCTCGCGTTCGAGGTTCATCACCGCGACACGGCTGGCCTCCACCATTCCCGCCAGGCTGTGGCGCTCCTCGTCCGCGTCTGCAATCTCACGGTCGAGGCCGGCGAGCCGGCGCCTCGCCTCCAGGAATTCGCGGCCGACATCCTTGAGCTCGGCAACCAGTCCGTCCCGCCGGTTGGTCCGTCGGGAACCTTCGCTCTGAGCCCGGCTCTCGTCGTCGGCGATGCGGGCGAGCATCTGCTCGGCTTCCTCCATGCCTCGGCGGGCGCGCTCTAGGCGGTCTTCGCCGTCGGACACCCGGCGACGCAGGCCCGCGTGCTCCTGCTCCAGCGAGTTCATCTCCTGGCGGCGGGTGGCGATCACGCTCTTCGCGTCCTCGATTTCTGGCAGGATCGACATCTCGCGTTCCTGCGCCTGCGCAATCGAGTTGTGGATGTCCGTGCGCTCGCCTCGCAGGGATTCGAGCTCCACCTCCATCTCGGCGCGCCGCAGGGTTTGGGCGTCGATGCGCTCTGTGTCGAAGGCGATGCGGTTTTCGAGCTGATGGACCTGGTCTGAGACGGTGCGGAAGCGGATGCGCCGCTCACTGAGCTCGCGCTGGCGTTCTTCCACGGCCGACGTCAGGGCCGTCAGCCCTTCCTCGGTCGCCTTCGCCTCGCTCTGTGAGACGGCGAACTCCTGGCTCTTCTGGTCGAGGGATGCGCGCGCAGCCGTCAGGGCTTCCTGGGCGTCCTGCCACAGGCGGGCGTACAGCTCTCGAAGCGTCTCGGCAAGGCGCCCCGCCAGCTGACTGTGCTCCGCGGCGCGCGACGCCTGTCGCTCCAATTGCTTCAAGCGCGGGCCGATCTCGTCGAGCAGGAGGTTGACGCGCTCCAGGTTTTCCTTCGTGGCCATGAGGCGGTCGCGCGCTTCGTCGAGGCGGGTACGCAGGAGGCGCACATCGGCGGCCTCTTCCAGCAGGCGGCGCCTCTCTTCGGGCCGCATCTGCAACACTTCGTCGACCAGGCCCTGGCCCATGAAGGCGTAGCTGTTCTGGCCCACCTGCGCTCGCATGAACAGGTCGACGACGTCGCGCAGTCGCACCTTGGACTTGTTGATCAGGTACTCACTGTCGCCGTTGCGGTAGGCCCGCCGGCTTACGACTACCTCGCTGTAGTCGACGGGCAGCCACCCCTCGGAGTTGTCGAGGACCATCGAGACTTCGGCCATGCCGACGGCCGCTTTTTGAGACGAACCGGAGAAGATCACGTCTTCGAGGCGCCGCGCGCGAAGGGTGCGTGACTGCTGCTCGCCGAGCACCCACCGGATCGACTCGGCCACGTTGCTCTTGCCGGAGCCGTTAGGCCCGATCACCGCCGTAACCCCCGGCGCGAACTCGAACAGCGTCTTCGTGGCGAAGCTCTTGAACCCCTGCAGTTCCAGGCGCTTGAGATACATGGCTAGACGGTGCCCTCAGTGGCCATCGTCTCGGCGGGCGCATCCAGGTCTTCGAGCGCATGACGCGCCGCCTCACGCTCGGCTTCCTGCTTGCTGTGTCCCGTGCCGCTGCCCAGGACCTCGCCGAGCACCTGCACCTCAACCGTGAATATCTTGCGGTGCTCAGGGCCCTCTTCGTGGACCGTCTTGTAGTTCGGCGCTCGTTGCCAGCGGGACTGCACGATCTCCTGGAGGCGCGACTTCGGGTCGATGGGAGTCGGGCGACCCTTGAGGTTCATCTCCTCGCCGATGGCATCGAAGATGAACTTGCGCGAAATCGTCAGCCCTCGGTCGATCGCGATGGCGCCGACGACGGCTTCGAACAGGGACGCCAGGTTGGCAGCACGCTCGCGACCGCCAGCCGCCTCTTCGCCCTTGCCCAACAGCAGGAACTCACCGAGGCCAAGGCCACGCGCAAACGTCGCAAGGCTGTCCCGGCGCACCAGGTGGCCGCGCCATTCTGTGAGGTCGCCCTCGTCACATTGCGGGCAGTCCCTGAACAGGCGCTCTGCCACGACGTAGCTGAGGACCGCGTCGCCGAAAAATTCGAGGCGCTCGTTGGATTCGAGCTTGGGCTCCGGGAACTCGTTCATGTAGGAACGGTGCACAAACGCCTGGCGCAGCATGTCCTGGCTCTTGAACTTCACGCCGAGACGCGCCTCGACAGCCTCTTCGAACGAAGGCATCAAGCATTCTCCGGAACGAGCGGGACGGACTGACGGCAGGCCGAACAGGACTTCCGGAGGCGCGCTCTGGGGAGCATCGATGACGGGCGGGTCACCCAGCTTCCTCCTGGCAAGGAGGGCACCTCTCTATGAACGGTGGTAGCCTGATGGGCAATGTAAAGCGCCCCGCCAGACCCCGATTTGCCGTTGATCATATGCTTCGATAAGTCGGGGTGTCAAGGCGAACAGGCTTAAACGTATAAGCGCCATAACATTACGAAATGGACCACCGAAATCTCGCTCCAGACCTCATTCGCCGCCTTCGCAACGGCCTCCCCATGCCGGCGTTGGCTGCGCTTGAAGCGTGCGAACGCCTCGCCCGTGAGCGCGGCCTGCCGCTCTACCTCGTGGGCGGCGCCGTGCGCGACCTCCTCCTCGAACGTGAGGGCTATGACCTCGACCTAGCGGTGGCAGGCGAAGTCGAGGACATGGCGCGCGACCTCGCAACCCTGACGGGCGGGCGCGTCGTGGTGCACGACCGATTCGGCACTGCTGCCGTCAAGGGCCAGGGCTTCGCCATCGACCTCGCACGCACGCGCCGTGAGACGTACCCGCACCCCGGCGCCCTTCCCCAGGTTGAGCCCGCGACGCTGTCCGAGGACCTGGCGCGCCGTGACTTCACGATCAACGCCATAGCCCTCCGCCTCAGTCCCGAGCCAATTGAGCTTGTCGACCCCTATCGCGGTGTCGATGACATGCTGAGCAGTCTGGTGCGCGTCCTCCACGAGCGCAGCTTCCAGGACGACGCGACGCGCATGCTTCGCGCTGTCCGCTACACCGCGCGGCTGGGATTCAAGGTCGCCCGTGAGACCGAATCGCTGGTCCGGCGCGACCTCGACTACCTCAAGCACATCAGTGGACCGCGATTGCGCCGCGAACTGACCTTGCTCTTCGAAGAACCGTCAGCCGTCGATGGCGCCCTGATGGCGCAGCGGCTCGGCGTACTGCAGGCTATCCATCCCGCGTTATCAGTGCCTGACCCGGTCGCGGCACGCTGGCGCGAGGCGCTCGCCGTGCCCAGACAGGCACCCCTGGACGAGCTTGGTTTTTCTGTTGTCGCTGGGCCCAAAGACGAGGGTATGGCGGCCTCGGTCTCGAAGTGGCTGCACCTCACCGGCAGGATCGAAAAGGCGCTAAGCGACCTCGTGCGCCTGAGGGCGGCATCGCCTAAGCTGGCCGGGGCATCGCCTTCGCAGGCCGTCGCAGTGCTAGACGCCTTCGTGCCGGCCGCCGTCCAGGCGTTCGGCGTACTCGAAGGCGGCGCAACCGCGGCGCTCTGTAATTCGTACTTGAAGACGTGGCGACACGTTAAGCCTTCGCTCGACGGCGACGCGCTGATCGGTCTGGGAATGACGCCCGGGCCGCTGCTCGGTGAGACGCTGGGGAAGCTGCGGACGGAGCGCCTCGAAGGGCGCATCACCACACGGGAACAAGAAGAAGGGGCGGTGCGCCGGGCAATCGCCGGCGCGGAGGGGAGCAAGACGAGTCGATGAACCAACGCCAAAAGGTCAAGCCTGGAGTCCAGGACTACGACTTCTTCCGGTTCGAAGCGTTGTTCGCCTTCGCCCTGGGAGCTTTCGGCGCGACGTTCCTCATCCTTGTCTCGGGAGGGGTGTTGTTCGTCGTCGTCTGGGTCGCCGCCATCTTCGGCACAGCCTTCGGTCTGATTCACCTGTTCAACACCTGGCGAAGACGCCGCTTCCTGGACAAACGCACGCAACGCGCGATCGAAGAAGAACGTGAACGTCGCGCCCTCGCAGCCCGCGCCAACGCCTCGCTGGCCAACGAAGAAGCTTCGCCCGCCGCGGCCCGCCGCCGTCGCCGGCGTCGCGGACGCCCTACGGCGTAGCCGAACCCGAAAAACGTAGCTGCAGACCTTCAGGTCTGCTTCGTCGACGGAGCCAACCGCCGAAGGGGCAATGTTGCAAGGAGCTACTCCAAAGCAGACCTGGAGGTCTGCCGCCACGTATTCCTGGTTCTCGCCCATCCGGCTCCCTCTCCGCAAGCGGGGAGGAGTCACTCCGCGAAGCGGTGCAGGATCGCGGCGATGTGCTTCGTGCCGCGGCGATAATCCTCGATGCGCACGTGCTCGTCCGGGGCGTGGTCGCGGCCGCCCACGTAGTTGATGCCCGCCATCACCGCCGGCAGCCCGAGGTCCTTGACAAAGTGGAACATCGGACCCGTCGCCGCCATGCTCGGCACGATGAACGCCTCACGCCCGTAGGCGTCGACCGCCGCGCGCTGGGCGACAGCAATGAAGGGGTCGTGCATGTCCGTGCGGGCGGCGCGCTCGCTCGAGGACTGCAGGATGCTGGCGTCCTCGAAGCCGTAGCGCGCCAGGTGGCGCTGCAGCTTCGCCAGCACGTCGTCAGGGTCCTGGTCATCGACGAGACGGAAGTCCACCTTCGCCGACGCGCGCGAAGGCAGCACAGTCTTCGTCCCCTTGCCCTGGTAGCCCGACGTGAGTCCATTGATCGTGCAGGTCGGTTCGAAGATGTGGCGGCGACGGTAGTCGACGTCCTTCACGCCCAGCACCGCATCGTGCAGGCCGAGGCTTTCGAGGAACATCGAGCCGTCGTCGGGGAGCATGCGTAGCGTCGCAAGCTCCTCTTCGGTCGGTGTTTTCACGCCGTCGTAAAAGCCGTCGATAAGGATCTTCTCGTCCGGCGTCTTGATGCTTGAAAGCGCCCACGCGAGGCGCCAGGCCGGGTTGGGGATCACGGTGCCGTAGCTCGAGTGCACGTCGCGGTTGGGACCATCGACCTCGATGTCGACACAGAGCAGGCCCTTGGCGCCGAGCATCAGCGTCGGGCTGCCGTCCCAGAGCGCGTAGCCCCATTCCCATACGCACGCGTCGGCCTGGAACATCTCTCCGTGTTCCTTCATGAAAGGCGCGATCTGCGGGCTGCCGATCTCCTCGTCGCCCTCGATGCAGAAGCGCACGTTGCACGGCAGCGACCCGTAAACAGCCTTCAGCGCGCGAATCGCCAGCATGCGCGAGACGATGTTGCCCTTGTCGTCTGAGACACCCCGTCCGTACACGGCGTCGCCGCGGCGCTCCGGCGCAAACGGCGGTGAGGTCCACTCCTCCAGCGGGTCGGGCGGCTGTACGTCGTAGTGGTTGTAGAACAGCAGCGTCTTGTCGGCGCGACGCCCCTTCTGCTCCGCCCAGACCACCGGGAAGCCGTCGCCGCGCTTCGGAATGATCCGCGTCTCGAAGCCTTCTTCGCCCAACAGCGCGACGGTGTAGCCGGCCGTCTCCTCGATGGCCGTGCCGTGCGCGCTCACCGTGGGCAGACGGCAGTAGGCCATTACGTCCTCGATCGATTGCTCCAGGTTGTCATCGATGTACTTGAAGACAGCGTCAAGAGTCATGCAGGCATGATGGCAGGGAAGTCGTCAGTTGTCAGTCGCCAGTTCACGGTTCGCTTGTCGAGCCGATCAGACTTCGCGACACTCCGGGCCCCCTCGCCCAATTTGGGAGAGGGGTTAGGGGAGAGGGCTCTCCCCATCTCGCACCATCCATATCCCGACCTTCGAATCCGATGTCAGGCCCAATGGCGCGCTCGGTGCCTCCGACCTCCTCAGCGGACGGAACCCGAGGCGTAGCCAGAAGTAGACCGCAAGCCCTCGTCCCTCCGGGACAGGCGCATACACGCGCTTGTAGCCCCGATCCTCTCTTAGCTGCCGCTCCAGCTCGATACCCGCCTCGCCGCCGAGGCCCCTGAAGCGCCGAGCCGGGTCGACGGTCAGAAACGCGATGGTGGCATCGCGAGGCGCGGGCGAGTCGCAGAACACCACGGCCATACCGATGGGCGCGCCATCGGCGTCGGCAATGAGGACGCCTTCGTGGTCACGTATGGCAGCCACGAGGTCGTCGCGCAGCCACTCCGGCGAGAGCGCGGCATCGAGCCACGGCATTGCGTCCAGCGCATCGAGGTCGAGGGCTGAGAGGCGGACGCGGGGACTGCTTGTGAGAGATTCTGCAGCTTTGAAGAGTTCAGGCATCGTCAGACAGAGCTTACTTTGGAAGGGCGTTTGTAAGTTGCTCTCCGCGATGTCGATTTCGGAGGCGGCCGTTCGACGTAGTTGTGAGGGCAGCCTGCTCTCATTAACGCAAAGGAGAAACGCGATGACCAACACAAACGGAAAGACGCCAAAGGAGACGAAGAACCTCGCATCGGATTACGGCCTCGCGCCGCTGTCCTGGGAGCGCGCGAAGGATCGGCTGGAAGCAGAGTGGAAGCTCCAGGGCCCCAGCGGCGACGGCCGCCCGCACACGCATTGGCTCGTGACCGTACGCGCGGACGGACGGCCGCACATCATGCCGGTCGGAGCCGTGTGGCAGGACGGGAAGTTCTACGTCGTCTCCGGTCCCGGAACCCAGAAGTCGACCAATCTTGCGCGAGACCCGCGGTGCTCGATCGCCGTTGCGGCGCAGGGCCTCGATATCGTCCTCGAGGGCGAGGTAGCGAGAGTCACAGACGATGCCCGCCTCCAGCAGATCGCGGCGGCGTTCAGCGATTGGGGGCCACAGGTGCGCGACGGCGCCTTCGTCCACGAGTACAGCGCTCCCAGCGCCGGCCCGCCACCATGGTACGTGTACGAGTTCACGCCGAAGACGGTCTTCGGCCTCGCGACGGCAGAACCGATGGGCGCCACCCGCTGGCGAATGTAGACCGGCATGCCGCGCCTGGCTCTCATAGCTGCATACCGTCAGTTTTCGGCGATTTGAACCTGGCGCTGTCTATCCACGGCCTTTGGCCGGACGCCCCGCCCCCGGCGGTCCCGCAAACGCCTGCGCGATCGACAGGAACTCCCGCGCCCGCGGTCCTTCACAGCGCAAGGCGGTGTCGTCCGGGTGGATGCGCTGCGTGACAACGCGACACCAGTCCCCCGCTGGCCCGTAGATGCGGTCGGGCGCGTCTAACGGCCCCCACGTCCACGTATCACCCGAAGGCGCCGCCAGCTCGACGTATAGAGGCGTCTCCGGCGGCTCGAGGCCGTGCGTGCGATAGGCGAAGTCGCGCGTGATGTAGCCAAGGTGAGCGATGCTCTTCAGGCGGTCCGTATCCACGGCCTCGACGCGCGCCGCCTCAAGGATGTCGAGGCCGTGCGACCAGTGCTCCATCAACCGCGCCGTCGCGTAGCTGCGAGCGCTCATCGCCCGCCCCACCCAGACGATGCGCTCGTCGCCCTTCAGCGCCCGCATCGACGCGATCATGCGCGCGTTGGCGTCGCGGTACCACGCTCGCAACTCGTCCGGCGTCTTCGCGCGACCGTCCAGCATGCCGCGCGTCAGCACGCCCTGTCGCTCACCCCGGCGCGCCGGCTCCTCGCCCAGAACGCCGGCCGTCGCGCTCTCGTCCGTCTCCGCC
>Ga0247825_10001712_pt1 | contig 14451 bp, 12 predicted proteins | sample 13C_Vanillin_Day_FD_194413 | JGI IMG/M metagenome (GOLD analysis project Ga0247825, IMG submission 194413) | Soil microbial communities from agricultural site in Penn Yan, New York, United States - 13C_Vanillin_Day48 | ecosystem: Environmental > Terrestrial > Soil > Agricultural land | place...
CGTGAACAGGCTTTCAGCGGATCAGGCGGACGCGAGACGGTAGGTCCGAACGGATGGGCGAGCGCCGCGAGAAGTACGCCGCTGCGATCTCCACGTCAACACCAACGGTGACTGGATCGGTTCCTGAGCCGAGAGCGGTGACGTCGTCACCTCCACCCCAGAGGAAATTGTTGGTGGCAACTCGATAGGTTCGATCCGGGAGCAGCGGAGCACCGTCGATGCGGATAGACGTGCGATCGACGCGCTGTCCCCGCGGGCGCGAGGCGTCGTACGCGTATGTCAGGCCGCTCGAAACCTGCAGGACGCGCGTGCGCGCCGCGCCGAACTGCTCTTCGAGCAGCCGGAGCAGGGCGTCGCCCTTCAGCGACTTCACGATGAGCTCGTTGGCGAACGGCAACACGGAGAAGAGCTGCGCGTAGGTCACCGGCGCCGAGGCCGCTCCGGCCGGCGCGACGAGATCCGCGCGAATCCCTCCGGAGTTCCAGAACGCCACGTCCACGACACCGATCTGTGCCTCACGCGCACCGTCGTGCATGGCATCGGCGATGACGCGCCCGAGCGTGGACTCGCCTGCCGCATCGGTCGTACGCATCAAGCTGCCCGTGATGGTCCCGATGACGCGTCCTCCGACCTTCTCGGCCACCGGACTGTACCGCGCGATGATCCCCGACTCGGCTGGGTCCTTCGGCACATCGCGCGTCACGATCCGGTTCCGAGCCAACTTGGCGATGACTTCGCCGTCGGAGCGCCGGATGCGCAGATCGATGTCGGTAATCAGGCGTCCGCCCGATCCGGCGCTCGTCACGAGCTTCCCGTCAATGTTGCAGTTATAGAACTGGTGGCTGTGACCGGAGACGATGACATCGATCTCATCGGACATTCGGGTGGACAAGTCGCGGAGATCGCTGGAGATTCTGTCGCACCCGTTCACACTCCGGCCTTGCTGGTCCCCACCCTCGTGCATCACGACCACAATCGCCCGCACGCCTTGCTCCCGCAGCGCGCTCGCCGCTTCGTTCGCGGCAGCCGCTTCCTCACCAAACGTCAACCCCCGTATGCTGTCCGGAACGATGATGCTCGGCGCCTCCTGCAGCGTCAGGCCGATGAAGCCGACTCGCACACCACCCACATCACGGATCGTGTACGGAGGAAACAGCCGTCTGGGCTCCGATCCTTGCAGGCCCGCTCGCGCGAGAATGGCGGAATCGGCCTGGCTAGGGTCGAGCGTGATGTTCGCGGCGAGATAGGAGAAGGTGGCTCCCTTGAACGCCGTACCGGCGAGGCACCCATCCACAGGATGGCACCCACCATTCTGAACCCTCCGCAGTTCCCACCATCCCTCGTCGAGCTCGTGATTGCCGACGGCGGATACGTCCAGGCCGGCGAGGTTCAGGGCTTCGATCGTGGCCTCGTCGTGCGAGAGGCTCGACAGAAGCGGCGTGGCGCCAATGTTGTCGCCTGCAGAAACGATGACCGTGTTGGGGTTGGTCCGCCGCAACCTGGCCAAGTGGGTTGCAAGGTACTCGATGCCGCCGGCGTCGGTGGTCCCGATACGCCCGTTCGCGCCCGAGGCGGGTTCGAGAGCGCCATGAAAATCGTTAATCGCGAGCACCTGCACATCAACCGTCGCAGGCAGCGACTGTGCACGCAGCAGCGCGGCGACTCCGACCACCGTAGCCACAACGACGCAGAGAATGGCGATTCGTGAATAGCGCGCCACGAGTCAGAATGATAGTCGAACATGCTTCGTATCGGAGCGCACATGTCGGTATCGGGAGGCGTGTCGAAGGCTGTCGACCGCGCGCGGATTCATGGATGCGAAGCCCTGCAGATTTTCACGAAGAACGCCAGCCAATGGCGAGGCAAGCCGCTGGACGCCTCGGAGGTCACAGCGTTCCGCACGCGTATCGAAGAGAGTGGCATCCATCCGGTCGTCTCGCATGCCAGCTACCTCATCAATCTGGCGACGACCTCGGAACTGCTCCGCGCTCAGTCGCTCGAGGCCTTCATCGACGAGCTCGACCGGGCTGACACCCTCGGACTGATGGGCGTGGTCATCCATCCTGGCACGTGCACCGCCGGTACCGAAGAGGAAGGACTCCGACTGATCGCCGAAGCGATTCGGCGGGCGTTGGACGCCCGGCCGTGTCACACGACGATGGTGATTCTCGAACACACCGCTGGACAGGGCAGAACGCTCGGGCACCGGTTCGAACATCTCGCGGCGATCATCGCGCACCTCCAGGGGTCACCGCAGATAGGCGTATGCCTGGACACGTGTCATCTTTTCGCGTCGGGTTACGACATCACTACTGATGCAGGCTACCGTGCCACGTTCGATGCCTTCGAGCGCACCATCGGCTTCGAGAGGCTGATGGCGTTTCACGGAAACGATTCGAAGAAGGCGCTCGGGAGTCGCGTTGACCGCCACGAGCACATTGGGAAGGGCTGTATCGGCGAGGAGCCGTTCAGGCGTCTGCTACACGACCGCCGTTTCGCCGGACTTCCCCTGTTGCTCGAAACCGAAAAATCGAAAATCTCTGACAAGCCCGGGATGATCGCTCTCGATCCGCTGGACCAACAGAATCTCGACACCCTGCGGCGACTTCGACAGAACGGAAGCAGCACTGGGCCTTCGAGCTGACGCGTCGGGGACGTGCCTGCGATCGACGGGCTCAGCGAACGGAGGCGAATTTCGGGAAGCGGAATCCCGTCTTGCGTGGCGGCTCCGGCTCGAGGGCCGCTGACGGATTCAGAATCGAACCGACCAGTCGTCCGAACTGCTTGGCGATGTCCGCGTTGTTGCCGAAGGTCAGAGGGACGCCGGCATTGAGCGCCGTGGCGACGCTCTTGTAGTCGCTCGGAATCGTCAGGAAAATCTTCGATCCGAGCGCGTCTTCGATTTCAGCGAACGGGATGGGATATGGCTCGCCGGCTCTGTTCAGCAGTACGCGGACGCGATCGCCGGAAAAGCCCATTTCCGCGATGCACTCGATCAGCCGCCGCGCATTCCGAATCGACGGCACGTCCGGATTCATCACGACACCGATCGTGTCCGATGCCCTCAGCGCGGCGAGCGCCGACGCGTTGATCTGACAGCCCGCGTCCACGACGGTGTACTCGCAGCGATCCGTGAGCAGATTCAGGACATGCTCGATCGCCTCGCCGTCGGCGCCGCTTGGCCGATGAAACTGATCGGATCCCGGCAGGAGCTCGAGGCCGGACAGGTGCTTGGCGAGCAGGCCGTCGAGAAGGCTGGCATCCAGCCGACCGGAGTTCTCGATCGCATCGAGCACCGTGTACCGGCTGTGCACCCCAAGGAAGAGCGCTGCGTCGCCGAGACCCGGCTTCAGATCGACCACCACCGTCTTTCGCTTCTTGCCCGCAAGCTCGACGCCGCAGTTGACGGCGAGCGTCGTTGTCCCCACGCCGCCCTTGGCCCCGATGAACGTGACTACCGAAGCGGACTTGTTCGAGCTGCCGGATGCTCGCCGGCGCTCCGAAAGCCGCTTGATGCCATCTTCCAAAGCCCCGTCGGGCGGGGGCCACGCGATGACCTCGTTGGCACCCGCGTGCATCGACTGCAGAATCAGCTCGGAGCTGACCGTGTTCGCGACGAGAAAGATGCCGACGATGGGCGACAGCGTCCGCAATCGTTCAACCACGGATATCGCTGACGACAGGTTATTGCGACCGTCCACCACCACCAGATCGGGAGTGCCGTCCGCCGGTGACCGATCGTCGAGCACACTGACGCCCGAACGACCTTCCCGCAACGTACGGGCAATCTGCCGCTTGAATGCGTCGTCGTGACTATGAATGGTGGCAACGAGGCTGGCCATAACTTTCCTGGAGGTCTAGCAAGCGCCACGCCAGAAAAGAACACGGTCCTCCTGGGTGACACGCCTCACGACGTTTGTAATCGACGACCAATTCCGTGACCGCCTGCACAATTTTGTAATCGTTGGAGGCCCGGTTTGCGCCGGCCTTCGCCATATTCGGCGCACGGACCAGCGTCGGCAAACGGTATGGCGATTGCCCTTTGCACGTGCGGGAGTGGGACGCAACATGCCACAAGGCACAGGACTACCGTTGATACTCGCCGTCGAAGCTGATTCCCGTCAGGCGGCCGAACTGTCGTCGCTGTTCGAGAACGAATTCAGTGCGGAGCTGGTGCTCGCCAGTTCTGCCCAGCAGGCCCTGAAGGCCATCGGCACGCGCATACCGGACCTCGTGCTGACGTCCGCCCTGATTCCCCCCAAGGATGAATCGGCCCTGACGGCATGGTTGCGTAATCTCGGCGATGCGGCTGCGCACGTCCAGACCGTGACGATACCTGCGTTGGCGACTCCCAAGGCAAGCACGAGCGGCCTGGGCACCAAGGCGCTCTCCCTTGTACGGCAGCGAACGGCCGTTTCAGCGCCGGACAGTTGCGACCGCGCCGTGTTTGCCGACTACGTGGCCCTGTATCTCGACCTCGCATCTGGCGAGCGATAGCCTCAGAATCCCTTCAGCCTTCTGCTCGTGCGCCGCTGGCCGCGCCAGCTGCGCCTCGACATCTTCCAGCGGATTCGACAACTATAGGACCTCAAAACCATCGATGGGAGCCTTCCGAGTCGGAGGGGGGCGCATGTGCTGGAGCGATGAGCATACCGGGACGCCGTCAGAATGAACGGGAAGTCGTGGTCACGGGGGCCGGGGTCCTCTGCCACATGGGCGACGATCTTCCGACGCTGGAGGACATGTTGCGCACAGGGCGTGGCACCCCCTTCGAGAAGTATCCGCCCGCCGTTGAACTGAATGCCCGGTGCCAATTGGTCGGCACTTATCCGGGCGAACTGAGCGATGACGACGTCGGTGTGAGCAAGGCCCAGGGCCGCTTCATGGGACGACAGTCGCGTCTTGCTCTGGCAGCCGCCAGACGCGCCATCGCGCAGGCGCGCCTGGATCGCCGGGACGTGGCTGTCATCGTGGGTTCCGGTGCGGGAGACGTCCGCACGCATGTCGAGATTCAGGACCGTCTCGCTGAATCACACAGCATGCGGCGCGTCCTGCCCACCGTCGTGCCGCGGTTGATGGCGTCAACGACGTCCGCTAACCTCGTCAACGTGCTCGGGACGACCGGTCCGTCGTTCACGACGAGCGCCGCGTGTGCGGGCGGCGCGTACAACCTCCTGCTGGCGGCGATGCTCATCGAGTCCGGTCATTGCGAGGCGGCCGTCGCCGGCGGCTGCGAACAAGGAGATCCGCATTTTCACGCGGGCTTTGATTCCATGCGCGCCTACAATCCCGAAGACAACGAACGCCCTGACCGGGCTTCGCGGCCCTACGCCGCAGACCGCGCAGGCTTCATCTTCGCCGAGGGCGCCGGCATCGTCGTGCTCGAAACCCGCGCAGCCGCCGAGGCCCGCGGCGCGTCTATCCTCGGAGTCATTCGGGGGTGGGGCATGTCGAGCGATGGTGAGGGCGACATGGTGGCGCCGTCATCCGACGGCGCCCGGCGCGCGATGGACGCCGCGCTGGCACACGCGGCGTTGTCGCCTGACGCGATCGATTACATCAACACGCACGGTACGTCTACGCCGGCCGGTGACGTCTCTGAGGTGCGGGCGATTCGCGCCGTACTTGGTGACCGCCATGTGCCCTACTCGTCCACCAAGGGATACACCGGGCACACGGTATCGGCAGCCGGCGCCATCGAGGCGATTTTTACGCTGGCCATGCTGCGCGGGGGGTGGCTTGCGCCGTCAATCAACGCAACCCCGCTCGACCCAGAGCTTCACGACTACCCGCCGATCGTCGAGCCAACCTCCCGACCGCTACGACACGCGTTGTCGAACTCGTTCGGATTCGGCGGCACCAACGTCACACTCGTGCTCTCCGCGCCCTGACGCGGGGACTGACCGTACTTGCTGGTCCCTTTGGAAGGTGGCCGGTCAGGCCGATACCGCCAGCGTGTCACTGGACGGCAGCAGCTTGGTGAGATCTACTCCCTGCTCGCGCCGCGGCAGAGTTCCCACGACCTGCCGCTCGTAGGCGCCTGAACTGTTCCTCACTGCGGTGTCCACTTCACCGAGGAGCCGTTCGAGGTCGTCGCTGACCAGGCCCAGGACCGGATGCATGGGATCTTTCGGATTCGTGCGAATCACGACTCCCGTTTCGTCACGGTTGGTCCGGACGAGCGAACCCAACGGGAAGAATGTCACCGCCGCGACGAAGGCCTTCACAAAGGCAGTGTTGAACCTGATGCCGGCCTGTCGAGCCAGGACCAGGCACGCATGTTCGGGACGTAGAGGCTCGCGGTATGACCTGGAGCCCGTCATGGCCTCGTATACATCGGCCACCGACACGATCTGACTCATGATGTGGGGCGTAGCGTCTCCAAGGTCTGGATACCCGGGCTCACTCAGCCCACGATGGTGTTCGAGGGCCACGACCGGCGCCATCGGATGCACGCCTGGAGTCTCCATCAGAATTTCCGCGCCGAACGTCGTGTGTGCCTCGATCAGCTTGCGCTCGGCCCGGTTGAGCGCCCCAGGCTTCTTGACGATCTCGAGCGGGACCCTCGTCTTCCCGATGTCGTGGAGCAACGCCGCTTCGACCAGGATGAACGTCGTGGCCTCATCGAAGGCCAGCTGCCGCGCGAGTAACAGACTCAGAATCGCGACGTTCACCGAATGGCAATACGTGAGGTTCTCGTACTCCTTGAGGGACAGGATCTGACCGAGCGCGGCGTTGCTGCGTACGACCTCGCCAATGAGCAATTGCACGAGATCTCGTACCGTGGCGGCGTCGAGCGACCCGCCCGATGAGACGGTGTCGAAGGCCTGCTCGGCCTGCGCCAAAGACTGCGCGTAGAGAGGATCGAGCGGCGACGTCGGGGCGTCGGGCCATATTCGCCCGCGCCAGCGCGTGTCGAGCGGCACGATTCGGCCGAAACTGATGTGACGAACACCTCGCGCGGCGAGGCGCGCCTCGAGATTCTCGCCCGAAGTGTTGTCCCTGACCTGATCCAGGAACTCCGCCGCAAGGCGAATCTCGTCTCGTTCGAGGCCCGGTGTGATGTGCAGGCTATCGATGCCGAGCGTCCCGAGATCGCTCAGGGTCTGCGCCGTCGCCGTCGCCATTCCGTCGTCGCGATATGCGACGCCGTCCAGATGCACCTCGCCGCGGATCACGTCGATCGTCAACACAGGACTCTGCTGCAAGTGCGCCTGGGCGATGGCATGTAGCTCGTCGAGCTTCTGCGCGATGACGGGATGTCCTGACGGATACATGCCGACGAGCCGACGCAGGCTCACGAAGCCCCTCAGCAACGCAAGCACGTCGATCGGATCTGCGCCGGAATCAGTCATGGTCGTCATGAGTGCTGCAGCAGTGCATGTGCTCTGGCGCCCACTCGCCTCAGAGCGGGATTCCAGACACGAAACCGAAGAGGCACGAGCTCTGCAAGTACCGCTTCCAGCCCATGTTCGCGAGAACGGCCGGCCCGGTCGATCAAGCGCACCACCGTCTTGGGATTCGCCATCACGAAGGCGTGATGCCCCAGAAGGGCAAGTAACTGTCCGTGTGCCTGCTCGAGGGGGAAGTGCCAGAGGGCTTCCTCCGCCGGACCCTGTATGCGGGCGACGCCCTCGCGGACGACCGCACCCACTACGGAGGCGGCGGCGTCCGTGCCAATCCGAGCGAGCGCTCGCAGGGCTTCCCGGACGACCGCGTCGTCGGGATGCGCAAGCTGACTCGAGATGACCTCTTCGTAGCCGGCCCCGGCGAAACCCAGGACCCTGACGAGCACGGCCGTCGCCAACACCGAACCGTCGCCGACGTGCTTCACGAGGCCTGGCGCGAGAATCGCCGCCTGATCGCACAGCAGTTGGGTCAGCGAACGCTCGAGCGCTTGCCGCTCGGCGGTCTTGAGCCGCTCGAACAGCGGAGTGGCAAGCCCGGTACCGACTGCCGCGATGATGGCTACGGCCGCAGCTCGTTGAGCCTCTCCTGCCTCGTACATCGCGAGCAGCCGACCGATGCGAGCTGAATCGAAGTACGTTTCGAGCGCCGCCGAAATCGCGTCGGCGACGTCGGGGCGCGGCCCCCGCAACTCTTCGACCAGGCGTGCGAGTCGGGTGAGCGACGACGTGACCTCGTCCAATCGTCCGGCTCGCTCCAGTTCGAGGAGTATCTGCAAGGCCGGACGCAACAGCCGCTCCACGAGGACCGGGCTGGGCTCGAGTCGCACGAGATGAAAGGCGCATTCGAGACGCGCTCCCAGCAGGTCTGTTTCGTGGATGGCGGGGCTGACGCGCGCGATGGCCTCGGCCGTCGCTTCGTCTATGGATAGGTCATACGCGCAGAAATCTTCGAAGGACTTGCACTCGCCCGCGCTGACGCGAATCAACTGTCGGATGCGCTGGTCCAGCGCGGACTCGCCCCCCTGCCCTGCGGAGCCCGCCCCAAGCCTCGTTCGCACCCGCTCCTCGAGCAAGGTCGCCATGGTCTCTCGCCGCTCGGCCGTCAGTTCCAGCCGGTTGAGCGCGGTGGCCAGGAGCTCGGGCGCGGCCGTTTCGACGTCCAGCAACAAGGAGAGTGCGTCAGCGAGATCGACATCCGGAAAGTCCTGGAGCACCGCGCCGTCCGGTTCCCCGTCCAACAGCCCCGGAAGCACAGTCTTCTGAAGGAGGCTCTGCCTGCGGTTCGTATCGAGCGAGAGGACCGCGCCGGCCAGCTTGGCGAACATGACACGCGCGAGTCTAGGCTCGAGGACGCTGAAGAGTTTCGTCACGTCGCTGAACTTGCGCTCGAGCGCGGTCGCGGGCGTGACGGCGGCCCCCTCTGGGCCGTCATCGGCGAGCCGCAGCAGCATCGTTGCCAGCGTCGTCGGGTCATCCACGAGGATTGCCAGATCCGGCAGAGACACCGACCCGAGTTCCACTCCAGGGTCCGTTCGGATCCAACCGGTATCGGGCGGATACAAATGAATCGAAGGACCATCCGCCAAGGATGCATTCTCGCGGCGGTCACGCTCTTGTGCGAGGAGGCGGGTCCGCGCGTCCGGTGGACAGCCGATGTGCAGCACCTCCGGTCGATGCGCCATCGTCAAGACGATCCGGTCCACGCCATGTTCGACCAGCGTCTCGGCCAACGTCGGAGTACCCTCGTCGCCGCGTGGTGCGTGCACGTCCTCGCAGAACCGAGCCAGGTCGCGGATCGACGCGGCGCGGTCGATCTCGATCGTCGACACACGGGCACCGTGCAGCCGTGACGCGAGTTCGTGTTCGATCACCGTCCCCGCACCGAATTTCAGTTCGCCGGCGCGCAGCTCGCGGGGTTCGACCACGAAGACCAGCCGCTCGTTGCCTGACACTCGTCCGAGGGCCGAGTGGCACGTCGTGACGGCCTCCACGCACATTGGGCTATTCGCGGGATAGGTATGGAAGTACTGCAGCGCTCGACCAAGGAGCTTGAGGCATTCCTCGAGCGGCGACCCGGCCTTGACCGCTGCCGGTCGTACCGCGTCAACCGGGGGCATCGACGGCTTCGAGGTCCGTGGCATTTGTGCCGGATTGTCACCAGAAGTGGTGGGGCGGATCTCGGTTTTGTGATCGGCCGCCGCTGCGACACCCGACATTTGACGCCTCTCCGGGCCGAACACCAGCGGCCAAACGCATTGCTACATAGACACTTGGCGCTCCAACCGCCCTGTTGCGATCGAAGCCTGACACTGTCGGCGTAGAGGGGAGGGCAAGGATCGGGCCGCCATAGAGCCGCACGATCTACGGCACGGCGACCGTCTGAACGAAGGGTCGGCCACGTCCCCTGAAGCGCATGTCGCCGACGGTGACGTGGGTGCCCTCGGGAGTGCGATCGAACGTCCAGAACGGAAAGCGAGACCACACGAGAAATCCGCGCACGGGAGGCGCTCCACGTGATTGCACGGCGCGCGGGTCGCGATCGCCTTTCTGGGTCACCGCCGGGTCGAACGTGACGCGGGGAAAGAACCACGTGAATGTGCCCGTCACGTAGTAACTGCCCGCGTCGACAATGACCTCGCGCTGAAACGGAGTGATGGGCAACGGTCCCACCATCACACTGCTCGGCTCGGAACGGTGCTCCGCGCGCCACGCCTCAACGACGATACCGCGCGCCAACTGCGCTGTCAGGCACATGGTCGCAATGTATGCCGTCGCAATCACGAGCCCCCGCCGTGCCGGTCCGGGACCGCCACGTCTGCCTGCGCGCCAGACCCCGACGCCCAATATCAGCCATAGCCACGGATCGATGATGAACAGCGTGTCGCCGTAGAACCAGCGGCCGTCGAACGGCATCAACAGGCGGATGCCATAGGTGTTGAGCCAATCGAGCGCGACGTGTGACAGGACGCCTACGTAAGACAACAAGAGTAGCCACTGCATCCTGACCGGCACGTCATCGGCCCGCCCCGACCTCATCCGGCCGATGGCGTAGACGGTTGTCGCCAGTAGAACTGGCAGCAGGGCCTGTGCAAGCGTGCCGTGCGTCCACCCACGACGGAACGCGACCGACGGCACGTCGGTCGCGAACACCAACACGTCGATGTCGGGAAGATTCGCCGCGATCATCAGCGTCGACCGACCGAAACGGGTTCGCTGCTTGAGGCCTGCTTCACCAAACGCGGCGCCGACGAGCGTGTGGCAGACGTTGTCCATGGCACATTCCGAGCGTGGACGCTCGGCTCCACGCGACCGCAATATTTTGGGAGTCGCGCATGGCGTGACGTCGACGGCCGATGATAGCATCGACGATCATGTCATCTGGTCTTACGATCGCCGACGTGGAACGCGTCGCCGCGCTTGCGCATCTCGATCTCACGGCTGACGAGAAAACGTTGTTCGCGCGTCAACTGGACGGCATTCTCGACTACGCCCGGCAGCTCCAAGCCATCGACACGACCGGCGTGCCGGCCACGGCTCACGTGCACGCGCATCAGGAGAGCGAGCGTGAAGACGAACGACGTGCGTCGTTGTCACTGGCGGACGCCATCGAAAATGCGCCGGACGCCAATCCCGAAGCGGGACTCTTCCGCGTGCCACGCGTCATCGGCGGCTGAGATGGTGCACGACAGCGCGCGAACGATCCGTGATGGGATTGCGGCCGGTCGCTTCTCGGCCGTGGACGTCTGCCAGGCGTTCCTCGACCGTATCGAGGCGACGAATCCTTCGCTCAACGCGTTCACCCACGTCGCGGCCGACCGTGCGCTTGGTCGTGCCGCCGAGATCGATCGCCGGCGGGCCGCGGGAGAGACACTGGGGCGGCTGGCCGGTGTACCCGTGGCCATCAAAGACAACCTGTGTGTCCGGGGTATGCGGACGACCGCCTCGTCACGAATTCTCGACCGTTTCGTGCCGCCTTACGACGCGACCGTCGTAGAGCGGCTCGAGGCCGCCGGCGCCGTCATCATCGGCAAGACCAATTGCGACGAGTTCGCGATGGGATCCTCGAACGAGAACTCGGCCTACGGTCCCGTGCACAACCCCTGGGCGGCCGGCCGCACGCCCGGCGGCTCGAGCGGTGGTTCCGCTGCGGCAGTGGCCGCCCGCTGCGTGCCGCTCGCGCTCGGCTCGGACACGGGTGGATCGATACGCCAGCCTGCCGCGTTCTGCGGTGTGCTCGGCCTCAAGCCGACGTATGGGCGCGTGTCGCGCTACGGATTGCTCGCCTTTGCGTCCTCACTCGATCAGGTCGGACCCATGGCCCGAAGCGCCGCCGACGCGGCACTCACACTTAATGTGCTCGCGGGCCCCGACCGTGCCGACGCCACCTCGTCGCGACAACCGGTGCCCGATTTCACGGCATCGCTGACAGGCAGCATCGCTGGGCTCCGGGTGGGAGTGCCGCGAACGTTCGTCAGCGAAGGAGTGGACGACGGTGTTCGTCGGGTGTGGGACCAGGCGCTCGAAACCGTGCGCGGCGCCGGCGCGACGCTGGTGGATGTGGAGCTGCCACACGCCAAGTACGCGACGCCGGTCTATTACCTCGTCGCGTCGGCCGAAGCCAGCTCGAACCTGGCTCGGTACGACGGTGTGCGCTATGGATATCGTGCGGCCGACGCGAACAGCGGACTGAAGGAGATGTATAGCCGGACCCGCAACGAGGGGTTTGGCGCCGAGGTCAAGCGGCGCATCATGCTCGGCACGTACGTCTTGAGTGCCGGCTACTACGACGCGTTCTATCTGAAGGCGCAGCAGGTGCGCACGCTTCTCCGCAGGGACTATGACGCCGCCTTTGAGAAGGTCGATGTCGTCGCCATGCCCACCAGCCCGATACCGGCCTTTCGTCTGGGAGAAAAGACCGCCGACCCGCTCCAGATGTACCTGGCGGATGTGTTTACCGTCAGCGCAAATCTGGCAGGACTGCCAGCCATCAGCATTCCGTGCGGCTTCATCGAAGGATCCGAACGTCTCCCCGTCGGCCTGCAGGTCACGGGGAAGATGTTCGACGAGTCGACGCTGCTCCGAGTGGCCGACGCGTACGAGCGGATCACGGACTGGCACACGCAAGCGCCGTGAGCGCTAGAGCAGACTAAACTCTACTTAAAGATCGTGCGCAGCGCTTCGAACTGGCTCGCGTCGGTCTCGTCGATCTTCATCGGCGTGACCGAGACCCAGCCATTTTCGACGGCCCAGAAGTCCGTCCCTTCAGGCTGCGGCTCACTCTTCCGCTCGGTGTACTGATTCCAATAGATCGTCCGGCCCGAGGGGTGTTTCATCTCCACGAAGCTCTCGGTGCCGGTTCGAACCTGCCCCTGCCTCGTGATCATGTAGCCCTTGTACCCGCCCGCCGGCACACCAGGAATGTTGACGTTGAGGTACGTGTTCGGTGCGAGGCCCCATTGCTTGACGCGACGGGCGACCCAGACCACTTCTTCGGCCGCATAAACAAGATCCCTTGGGAACGCCGCCCCCGACATCGAGGCCGCGATCGCGGGAATCCCATGACGGGCGGCCTCGCGCGCCGCGCCGGCCGTGCCCGACACTTGCGTCGACAGGCCAAGGTTGTATTCCGTGTTGACACCGGAGACGACGAGGTCTGGGCGCGGCATCAGGATGTTCCTGATCGCGATATTGACCGTGCTCGCGGGCGTGGCCGTCAGCCCAATCGCCGGCAGCCCGTTCGGCAACGTCAGGTCCTGACGAAACACGGCTTCTGAGGTGATGATGGCCTGCCCCTTCCCAGTCTGATTTTCGGCAGGTCCCACAATGATGGGAGTGCCGATCGCCTGAAGGGCCTGCGCGACCGCGGCAATCCCGGGCGCATTCACCCCATCGTCATTCGTCACGAGAATACGGTACGGCGGCGGCTGGCGAAACTGCTGCGCGCCCACCGGGACGAGCAGGCAAAACGCGGCGAGCAGAACCACGAGGATGCGCAGTCTGTGCATGCGAGGAGATTATCAGATCGCAGGCGCCGCGCCAGCCGCGGCCGCGAGAGTTCCCTGGTCAGGTCCGCTCGGCGGGACCCGACCTACGCAGGCCAAAAAGATCGAGTGACGGGTGCTGAATCGACCTCAGCACCCGAACACTCGAGGCGTGGCTCATGCCGCGACGTTGACCGTGATCGTGCGCGGCTTGGCGTCCTCTCGGAAAGGTAGTTTCACTGTCAGCACCCCGTTCTTGTACTCGGCAGTGACCCGCGACGCATCAACGGTCGTCGGCAGACTGAACGAGCGGCTGAATGCGCCGTACTGCCGTTCGACGCGGCGGAACTGGTCCTCCTTGACGTCGGTTGAGCGCTTGCGCTCGCCGCGCAGCGTCAACGTATCGTTCGCGACGGTGACCTCGATCTCCTCCCGGGTCATGTCCGGGAGTTCCGCCTTGATGACCAGGTCGCGGCCGTCGGTCTCGTAGATATCGACCGGCGGGGTCCAGGTGCTGGGTCCGTTCACGTCCTCATCCCGAAGATAGACGTTGCCGAACAGCCGATTCACGCGGTCCTGCAGCGTCGCGAATTCACGAAACGGATCGACTCGAACAATAGCCATGCTTTTCCTCCTCATGCGCCTACGACTTCGCCTTCTTTGACGTCCGGCGTTTCCGGGGACTCTGACCCGGAACCCGACGCCTGTTCCTTTGCTTGCTTCTCTTTCGCGTACGCCTCGGCTTCCGCCCTGTTGCGCTCGTCCACTTCGTCGCGTCGCGCCTTGTCTTCCGCGGCATGCGCTTGGGCGTCTTTCACCATGCGGTCGACCGCATCCTTCGTCAGCCCCGACGAGGCAGTGATCGTGATCTTCTGCTCCTTGCCCGTGGCCACATCCTTCGCCGTGGCGCTCACAATGCCGTTGGCGTCGATGTCGAACGCCACCTCGATCTGCGGTATGCCCCGTGGCGCCGGCGGCAGACCCGTCAGGTGAAAGCGGCCAAGCGTCCGATTGTCGCCAGCCATCGGTCGTTCACCCTGGAGCACATGCACCTCGACGCT
>Ga0247825_10001713_pt1 | contig 14450 bp, 11 predicted proteins | sample 13C_Vanillin_Day_FD_194413 | JGI IMG/M metagenome (GOLD analysis project Ga0247825, IMG submission 194413) | Soil microbial communities from agricultural site in Penn Yan, New York, United States - 13C_Vanillin_Day48 | ecosystem: Environmental > Terrestrial > Soil > Agricultural land | place...
ATGTTCAACCCCGCCGCGAGCTGCCCCACCCGCACGCTCCCGGTGGCTACGTTCACTCCCGCCGTCATCTGCAGGCCGTTCAGCTCTCCGCTCGCCACGTTCAGGGCCGTCGCCATCTGCATCCCGCGCACGCTGCCCCCCGCCGTGTTGACACCCACGGCCATCGCGACGCCGCGCACCTCCTCTTCATACATGTTGGACACAAGCGCCATCGCCAGTCCCCCCGAGAGCGCCGCGCCGTCATTCATCACCCCGATCGCCGCGCGGTTCTCCACCGGCGCACCACCGGACGCCGCCGCATTCACGCTCACCCCCGGCAGCAGCCCCACGTTGAATGGCACGAGCTTGCGAGGAGCCCCACCCGCCTTCACCTCCGCCACCGGAGCCCCCGTCCTCAGCGCCACCGTCGCCTCCGAGCCCCCGCGCGCCACCGTCGCCTCGCGCAGCACCGAGCTGAAGTCCCCCGGCGCCAGCGGCGTGCGCTTGCCCTCGGCGAGCGCGAACGACGCCTCGGACACCGCGCCATCCAGCTCGCGCCGCACCTTGTAGTTCCCCGGCGCCAGCCCCAGCTCCGTGGGGCGTCCCGGCAGCTTCATCAGCTCCACCACCAGCACGCCCGCCTCGTCACGCACGAAGAAGCGGCCCTCCAGCCCCTCCGTCAGCACCAGCCCCGCGGACGTGGCGCGCAGATCCGTCATCACCAGATCCCCCGTGCCCGCCAGCTCGATGTCATACGCCGGGTGCTGCGCCCCACCCTGGGTGCGCTCGGTGCGCGCCAGCGTCTCGTGGAAGGCGAACTGGTAGGCCTCGTTGAGCGTCACCCGCCCATCCCGCGTCACATCCGCCGCCCCGCGCAGCCCGGAGACCAGGTGGTGCGTGAAGAACGAGCCGCCCAGCCTGTCCGACTCCTGGGAGGCCTCGTCCTCGCTGGACGAGGTGAGGATGGCCTGCCCCTTCACCTGGCTGCCCGCATCCACCAGGAACGCCGGACGCGAGGCGCCGCCCTTGCGCCGCGCGAACGCTCCCGAGGCGCACGAGTCCAGCACCGCGATGCGCACGTCCGCCGGCAGGCCCCCCAGGGCGCGGCGCAGCTCACCGTAGTCCACGCGCTCGCCCTGGAGCAGCAGGCCCTCGTCGTCCGAGTGGCCCGAGTAGTAGAGGAGCACCTCCACCCGCTTCGCCCCCGCCGAGCGAGCGGACTCGGTCAGGGCCTTCAGCTTCGTGAAGCCCTCCATCAGCCCCGCGCGCCCCGTGTCCAGCAGCAGCACCCGATCCGCTGGCGCCACGCCGCCCAGCTCGCCCAGCACCTTGGCGAAGGCCTGCGCATCCGTGGTGGCGTAGCGCAGCCGGTCGCGCCCAGGGCCACCGTCATTGACGCCCACCAGCAGGGCCAGCCGGCGCACCGAGACGGGCGCCTCCGCGGCGGAGGTTCCCGCCACCAGCAACGTCACCAGCACGATCAGTCGAGTCATGGCGAGACCTTCTCCAGCGTGAAGGACACCTGCGTGAAGCCCTTCGGGAGCGCGATCGGCGCGGTGCGCGCGTCGGGCGAGGCTGCCACCTCCCGGGCCGCGGCGAGCACCGCGTCCAGGGGGAAGGGGGTTTCCGAGGTAATGAAGATGAAGCGCTCGAAAGCAGGGGCATCGTCCAGCTCGTAGGCGCGGGGCAGCGCGTGCGTGCCCGACGGCGCGAGCGTGACGGACTGATCGCCGGACTCGGGCGCGTGCAGCGTCACGGCGCCCCGCCCGTCCACCGAGAGGATCACCCCGTAGGCATGACCCGCGGCGGCGTAGGCGACCTGCACCACGTCACCGGTGGCGGCGGCGGTGCCATCGGTGAGGCGCTCCGGTACGGCGGCGCCCTGCCGGTGGACGATGAGCTGAGGCAGCAGTCCCTTGGTGCGAGTGATCTCCGGTCCGGGATTCTCCATCCCGTCTCCGGTGGACGGACCTCCGGGGCGGACCACCACGAAGAGCGCCACCGCCAGCGCCGGCACCAGCGCGAAGGCCGGGGCCCACTGGCGCAAAGGGCGTGCATCCCCTCGGGCCGCCTCCACGCGGCGAGCCGCGGCGGCGCGCAGCTCCACCTCGCGGGCCACGGTCGCGGGCGGCAGCTTGTCCAGGATGGCCCGGTTCTCCGCCTCGAGCGCGGCCAGGCGGGCCTCGCCCTCGGGCTCTCGAGCCAGCTGAGCGCGGGCCGCCGCCAGCTCCTCCGGGGGCAGCTCCCCCAGGGCGATACGCTCCAGCAACCAATCCGGGGTATGGCGCGGCGAAGTCATGCGGCCTCCAGCTCGTGCAGCACGGAAGAGAGACCCCGGAGGCGCTTGCGCACTCCCGAGACGGAGAGGCCCACCTCGCGGGCCGTCTCCTCCAGCGTCATCCCATCCACCAGGTGGAGGACGGCGATATCCCGGCTGGAGGCGGGCACCCGGCCGAAGAGCCGATCCAGCAATCCGCGCGCCTCGGTGCGCGCCTCGGTGTCCTCGGCGGCGGCGATGCGCAGCATCAGCTCGTCCTCGCGGTCCTCCGGGCGGCGGCGGGCACCGCGCAGCCGGTTGAGACACACCCTGGTGGCAATCTGGTGCAGCAGGCTGGAGGGCGCCGAGCCCCTCAGCGTCCCCTGGTAGCGCAAGAGCTGCACGAAGACGTCGTGCATGGCATCCACGGCCTTCTCCTCGTCTCGCAGGAGGAAGCGGCAGCGCCGGAGCACCTGAGGCCCGTAACGGCGGTAGTAGGCCTCTACATCGATTGCCACCGGACTCGCTCCTCCCTCATTCGACAGGCTGGAACACCGGGGCTGGAAGAAACTGTCACCGGCCCCCGCTCTTTACCTCAAAAACCAATCTTCTCGCGGACTTGGAAGGCGCACAGCCGGTAGGCAGGGAGCCTGCTAGAACGCGCTCTCCATGGCGGAATCCTGGCAGCAGCGCTTCGAGCGTCAGGTCAAGGAGATGGAGGCCGCGGTGCGCGCGGTGCTCGCGCGAGGCCTGGAGGACGAGGCCCTGCGCGACGCGCTGGACGAGCTGTCCACCCGGCCCTGGTTCCGCGAGTTCTTCTGGCTGTGGGGCCCAGCCGTCGCCACGCGCAGCCGCGTGCTGTTCCGGCCCCTCATCCTCAACCACTTCTCCTCGTGGTCGCTCAATGCGAAGGGCAAGGCCTTCAACGCCTGGAAGAAGGGCGAGACCACCCGTGAGCTCCAGGCCGTATTGGAGGACGCGGACCGCCGAGATGACGCGGAGGTGTTCCGCAAGCTCTACGAGTGGAGGCTCGTGCAGCTATCGGGCTGGCTCAAGGCGGCGAAGCAGTGGCGCAAGGATCTCCTGGAGCGGGCCCGCGCCGCTCAGGGCCGTGCCGCCTTCAACACCGCGCTCGCGAAGCTGAACCTGAGCGCCTACCCGCTGGACGAGCCCACCGCTCTGGTCCTGTACGAGCTGAATCCCGTGGGCTCTCGCGACTTCATCCTCGCGCACCCACCGCTCGAGTGGCCCAGCAAGAGAGGAAGCCCGAGTCGCTTCTGGCGCAAGCTGCTGGAGCGCGCGTGGGAGGCCAAGGACCGGGAGCTCTACTTCCCGCTCTACCGGCAGATGGTGCCCCAGGACGTGTGGCGCGAGGAAGTGCTCGCGCTCTGCCAGAGCGTGAAGGACGCCGCGCTCCTGCTCGAGGAGTTGGAGGCCCGGCACCCCGAAGGCTTCCAGCTCGACGCGGGCGTAACGGCCGCGACCTTCCTCTCGCTGGCCGAGGCGCGCGGACGAGACGTGGTGCCCTACCTCCTGCGCCATGCCCGCTCTGTGTTTCCAGGCTTGCGCTTCTGGGGAGGCCTCTCGGAGGCGAAGGGGCTGCCGCAGCTGCTGGAGCTGGCGCACCGCAACGGCTGGCTCGATGTCTGGGCCACGCTGCTGCGCACCAGCGCCACCGCCGAGACCTGGAACGCCGAGGTCCGCAAGCTGGTCGAGGACCGGCAGCTCCCCGAGGCGGACGCGCGCCACCGCCTGCTGCTGCTCGCGGGGGCGGGCAGCGAGCTGAACCTCCCGGGCGTCTCCTTCGCGCAGGTGCAGCCGCTGGAGGATCCGGTGGCCGTCGCCCTCTACGAGCGCTTCCCGGAGCTGATGAGCGGACCCTTCCGGATGCACGCCTCGGCATGGTGGCACGTGGGCTACCCCAAGCTGGCGAAGCGGGTGCTCGCGAAGAAGGACGAGTCCCTCATCGACTACCTGGCGAGCCGCGCCGCGATCCAGCACCTGCGGTTCACCCGGAAGGATTCGCAGTGGCCGCAGACCGTGGATGCCCTCGCCGCGCACTACGAGGCGCTTCCGGAGAACGACGGCACCTTTGCCCGCCGCGCCTCCAACGCCCTGTCGATGATGCCGGCGTACTCCATCCACGACTACGACTCGCTGCTGCAACACAACCGGCTCACGCGGCTGCTGTTCGAGCGCTCCACGGACTTCTACCTCTCGGACGGACGCACGGTGAGGGATCTGCTGGAGTCCCCGCAGATCCACGTGCAGGCGCTCGCGTTCCGGGTGCTCGGGCGAGATGACGCGCGGGCCCGCACGCTGGCGGTGGAGAACCTGGACCTGCTCCAAGCCACCCTGCTGCGGCCCCTGCACCGGCGCACGCGGCTGATGGCCTTCGCGGCGCTGCGAAACGTGGCGATGGCCAACGAGGGGGCTGCCCGGCGGCTGCTGATACGGATGAAGGACGCGCTCGCCCTGCCGGATCGGCGCTACCCGAAGGAGGCGCTCGTGGGGCTGATCGGGCAGGTGCTGCACCGCTGGCCCGCGCTGCGCACCCCGGCGGAGCGCCCACGCGTGTATGGGGAGGCCACGCCATGATCCTGTTTACCCCCAACTACGCGACGCCCAGCGTCTTCGAGTCCACGCGGGAGCGGGCCCTGCTGGGGCTCGCCGCGGACCAGCACCGCCCCGTGCGCTTCCACGCGCGCGTGAAGGAGCACCTGCTCTCGCTGCGTCTGGCGCTGCAGACGCTGGGCTCGGTCATCTGGCGCAACGATGAGTGGGTGAGCGGCGGGGACTTCGGCCGCATCCTGGATCCGGTCATCACCGTCCACCCGGACCGCGTCTTCTTCGAGGCCTTCAGCCAGGACCAGAGCACGTACGGCCTGGTGATCGCGGACCGAGCGCTGTTCGAGCCCTCGGGCGAGGTGCGGCACGGCACCACGAACGTGGACTTCACCGCGTGGCTGTGGGCCGCGCTGGCGGAGATGCGCTCCAGCCGCGAGACGTTCTTCCGCGTGGGCCCCGAAGGCTTCGAGGTGGCGACCACCGGCTCGGGGGGCCGCTTCGAGGAGAAGGTGGACGTCCCGGACGCGTGGGTGCGTGGCTTCCTCCAGCTCCAGGGCGCCATGGCGATGCCGGGGACGCGGCTGTCGGTGCGGCCGGTGGACCTGCTGGCGGCGCTCCGCTTCCTTCGTTTCACAAAGGCGAAGATGTCGCCGCGTGCGCTGCGTTACGAGATGGAGCCCGGTCAGGATGCCGTGCTGATGCTGGAGCCGTGGGAGGAGCGGATCCCCCTGCACGGCGCCGGGCACACGTACGCGGAGAAGCGCACCATCCGCACCTGGGGCCGGCGGCGGCTCCAGCTCCTGGATCCGCTACTGCCCTACGCGGACGGCGTGGACGTGTACCTCAAGGGCCGGGCGCTCCCCTCCTTCTATGCGGTGAAGCTGCCGGGGGTGACATTCCTGCTCGGGCTCTCCGGATGGACCTCGAACCGGTGGACGGGGACGGGCGGGTTCGATCTATTGGTGCCTCCCAGGCAGGGAGAGGACCTCTCGGACCGGGTGCTCGCGCTCCTTCGAGAGAAGTACGCACTGAGCGTGGACGAGGCGAGCTCGCGGCTTGGAGCGGATCGGCCAGGGGTGTCCCGGGCGCTGGCCTCGCTGTGCGCCGCGGGCCGGGCCATCTTCGACGTGGAGCGGCGCGAGTTCCGCCATCGCGAGCTCTTCTCGAAGCCGGTGGACCTGGAGCGCATGTATCCCCCCGACCCGAGGCGTGAGGAGGCGGAGGCGCTGGTGGCGCGCGGGCAGGTGCAGGTGCAGTCCTCCGAGCCGCGAGAGACGCGGAAGAAGCAGCGCCTGAAGGGGCCGGACGGCATGCTGTACCGCGAGGTGGTGCTGCGTGACTGGGTGGTGATGGGGACGGTGGCGACACAGACGGGCGTGGAGCTGGTGCTCAACGACGAGGACCGGCTCATCTTCGGCCGCTGCGGCTGCGACTTCTTCCAGGAGCACCTGCTCAATCAGGGCCCGTGCGTGCACCTGCTCGCGCTTCTGGCGGTGGCGAAGCCCCAGCGGCAGGACCTGGCCACCTCGCGGCCGGTGGACAAGGAGGCCATGCAGGGCCCACCACCACCGGGCAAGGACGGGGAGGAGGGGGCGGACGAAGAGGAGACGCTTGACGGAGGCGAGGACGATGACGATAACCGCTGACGCTCCCGAAGGGGGCTGGGCCTCGCAGACGAGCCGTTCGTGCCGCGGTGTTTCGCCGCGGCGGCTTCTTGTCCCCATCACATCGCCACGGTCCCTGCGTACGGAACGCAGGGATCCGCGAGTCCAGGGCCTCGCAAGTCGTCCGGTCCCGGTCCCCTTCGGAGCACCATGAGCCTCTTCCCGAAGTTCGTGAACTGGGTGAAGTCGCTGTTCGGCCAGGGGCCGCGCACGCGCGAGGTGACGCGCCTGTCCTCCTCGGCTGGAGCACCGCTGGATGCGTCGGGCCGCGTGGCGGACATCGTCACGGAGGAGGTGGTGACGAAGGGGCCGCTGAAGGAGAAGCACCGGCGGCTCGTGAAGCGGGACCCGCGGCTGCTGCCCAAGGTCTCGCATGCGCTCGCCTGGGGCAAGCGCAAGAAGGTGATGTCCGCGGGCGAGGCGAAGCGGCTCTTCTCGGGCACGCTGCGCACGCGCAACCGGAACCAGAGGGATCTGCTGCCGGACGAGGCCCAGCTCGCTCGCTACGGGCTGCCCCTCTGGAGGAAAGAGGAGGACGTGGCCTCGGCGTTGGGGCTCACGGTGGGCCAGCTGCAGCACTACTCCATCCACCGGGAGCGTGACCGGGTAAGCCACTACATCACCTTCGCGCTGCCGAAGCGCTCGGGGGGGCAGCGGCTCATCCAGGCGCCGAAGTCACGGCTGAAGGCGGTGCAGCGCAAGCTGCTCTCGCTCCTGGTGGAGAAGCTGCCGGTGAGCCCCCACGCGCATGGCTTTGTGAAGGGGCGCTCGGTGCGCACGGGGGCGGAGGGGCACGTGGGCAAGGCGGTGGTGCTGCGCCTGGACCTGAAGGACTTCTTCCCCACGGTGAGCTACGCGCGGGTGCGGGGGCTGCTCATCGCGCTGGGCTACGGCTATCCGGTGGCGGCCACGCTGGCCGTGCTGATGACGGAGTCCGAGCGGCAACCGGTGGAGCTGGATGGCAAGGTGTACTTCGTCCCGGTGGGTCCACGGGTCTGCGTGCAGGGCGCGCCCACGAGCCCGGCGCTGTGCAACGCGATCGTGTTGAAGATGGATCGCCGGCTGGCCGGGTTGGCGCGCAAGCATGGCTTCACCTACTCGCGCTACGCGGATGACCTGAGCTTCTCTGGCCCGGGCGAGGAGGCGGCGGAGAAGCTGCGCGGACTGGCGGCGAGGATCATCCAGGAAGAGGGCTTCCAGGTGAACGCGGCCAAGACGCGGCTGCAGCGGCGGGGAGGACGGCAGACAGTGACGGGAGTGACGGTGAATCAGGTGCTCGGCCTGTCGCGCAAGGAGCGCCGCAAGCTGCGCGCGATGATCCACCAGGAGGGCACACGGCCTGCGAGCGCGGAGACGTCAGCCCGGATCGACGGCAAGCTCGCATATCTGTCCATGCTGAACCCGAAGCAGGCCGAGGCGCTCCGGGCCCGCCGCAAGGTGCCACCGCGCTGAGCGGTGCCGGGGGGCGTCGCCTCACCTCATGGTGCTGCCAAGGCCCGAGCCCAGTAGTCCTTGTAGACCTGTGGCATGTGGCGCTCGGGTAGTTGAGCATCGGCGTCGGGCTCGCCACTCCAGTGCCCGATATGGAACAGCTCCTCCATGACCTCCTGGTATCGGGAGATGCTCTGACTCTCCGACTCGGAGCCTTCCTGGCTGCTGCGATACTGGACAGCGAGCCGTCCGAGTTCCCTCTCCAACTCGTCGAGGATCTGGGTCCGCCGCTGAATGTACCGCTCCGGAAGGAGCTCATCGGGCAGCTCTTGCTTCCACCCCAGTGCATGGTCCCAGCCCAGCTGATAGAGGCGCGCAAGCGCGGCATTGAATTGCCGAGCCTGGTTGGCACTGGGGTTTTCTTGAGCGTTGCCGCCTCTCCACTCCTCCACCACCTTCTTGATGGACTCGAGGAGCTCCTCTACCTCTGTCATGACGCTCCTCACGACTCAGGAGTGGCCCCAAGGTAGATGACTGATCATCACGGATTCCGTGACTCAGTTGATCTGGACGCTGCCACCCTTGATGCGGTTGACGCCGGTGGAGTGGGTCTCGATGTATGCACCCTTGAGGATGATCTTTCCGTTGCGGCGCAGGGTGATGCTCGCCTGGCCGCACTTCAAGACAACCTCGTCCGCCCCTTCAATGGTGACACGCTTGCCATCCACCTGGGCCTCCACCGGCTGTGCCTCGGACGGCGCAGCCTCCTCGGATGGCCCAGCCTCTTCGGATGGCCCAGCCTCTTCGGACGGCTTGGCGTCCGGTTCCGCGAGCAGCGCATCCAGCATGGGCGTGGGGCTGCTGCCCTGCTCGAGCCCGACGATCAGCGGCAGGCGCGGGTCGCCATTCTCGAACATCAGCACCACGCGCGGTCGGCTGACGGCCGCCCCCTGAAGAAGCTCGGGCTGCAGGGGCACGACCTTCCGGGCGGCCAGCGGCCCGGCCCGGTTTCCCTCGAAGTCGACCAGCGGGAGCCCCGCGCCATCGGCTCCGACAAGCCAGCCCATTCGGGCTCCCCAGATGGGCTCCTCGGTGTCGGTGCGCGCGATATTGCCCTTGGGCGAGTGAACTGGGGATGTCATATCGGAACTCTAGCCCAGGCCGCCGCCCAACGGGATGGGCTGTGCCTTGACATTGAGCGGATGGACGAAGCAAATGGCGCGCCCCACCGCGCGCTGGATCTTCCCATGCCTGCCGACTCCCTTCCGGATGAAGACGCGGACCTGCCTCCCGCGGTGCGGTGGGGGACCCGGAATGCGGGGCTCCTGTTCTTCCTGGCCCTGGCATGGGTGCCCATCCTCAACCAGAGCCGCTGGGGCGACCTGGCGAACTGGTACACCGATCACCTGCACCACTCGTTCGCCACGTGGGTCGCCTTCTTCCGAGGCCTGGAGATCTACACGCGGCCCTTCGCGGAGATCCGCGAGGGCACGGGCTGGCCGTACTACACGGAGGCCTGGGGCCCGATGCCGGGCTTCGTCTACCCGCCCGGGGTGATGGTGCTGTTCCTCCCCCTCACCCTCGTGGGGCGGCTCGCTGGGGCCGCCGGGCTGTCGTTCCATGCCTTCGCCGTCATGTCGGTGCTCTACATGCTGGCGCTCGCGGCGTGGGCCCTCCACCAGGCCATCCAGGCGATGCGAGTCCTGCCGCGAGGCTCGCGTGTGGCCACGCTCGGGATCACCTCATTCATCCTGATGCAGCTGGGGCTGCAGGGGTTCTTCGACTCCGCCTTCCTCGGCGCGGGCTTCGCGGCCATCGGGGCGTGGCGGCGAAACAAGCCCGATGTGGCGCTCCTGTGGTTGGCGGCCGCTGCCTTCCTCCACTTCCGAGCGGCCATCTTCGCCCCGCTGGCCGTCGTGGCCGTGCTCCAGTGCTGGAAGGAGCGCTCCCGGATCCGCTTCTTCGTGCCCAAGCTGGTGGTGGCCGCGGGGGCGGTGCTGCTCTCGCTCGGGGCCTTCGCGCTGATGTACCCGGCGACCGAGGAGCTCCGGACGAGTACCCCGCGCGCCGTCTCCGCCGCGAACGTCATGGGCGTGGTGATCGTCGTCTCGCTGGCGCTGGCGGGGGTGCTGAGCTGGCGCCGACAGTGGTTGGCGCTGGCGGCGCAGGGAATCGTGGTCGCCCTGGTCTTCGTGGAGCTACAGCCCGCCTGGTGGCACGGGGCGATCGTGCTGGCCGTGCCGTACTTCATCGGAGTGCTGCGCGAGGAGTCCTTCCGGGGCGAGCTGGCCCTCACTCGAGGCGCCGCGCTCTTCTGGGCGCTGGCCATCTATCCCGTGGTGTGGCGCGACCACCCCGGGCAGATCTTCGTCGAGTTCGCCAGATTCCTGAGCCTGGGCTGAGCCCCCAGGCGGGCAGCGCCGCCCTGCTCAAGCCGTGGGGGAGCGCACCATCACCACGGGCCGGTCGCAGCGCGACATCACCTCCTGCGCCACCGAGCCCATCACCGCCCGCACCACCCCGGTCCGGCCATGGGTCCCCATGCAGATGAGGTCCGCCATGTACCGCTCGGCGGCCTGGATGATGGCGCCCGCCACATTGTTCCCGGCGACGACCTCGAGCTCCACCTTGCGGTCACCCTGGCGCGCCGCGCGAGGCACACGCTCCTCGAGCTGCTTCTTCAGCGCGACCACCTGCTCCGGCGTGATCTGAGGCGGCGTGACGTGCAGCAGGTGCACCTTTCCGCCCGGAGGCGTCAGCGAGCACGCGTAGGCAATGGCGCGATCGCCCAGGTCGGAGAAGTCCGTCGTCACCAACACCGTACGCACCTGCGGCAGCTCCACGTCCACCCCGCGCGCCGCCGCCTTGGCCGGCACGCACACCACCGACATCTTCGCCAGCCGCAGCGCGTGGTGCGACACGCTCCAGAGCTTGCCCAGCGCCTTCCGGTGGTGCGTGCCCACCACCAGCAGGTCCACGCTCTCCTCCGCCGCCAGCGCGACCAGATGGTCGGCGATGCGGCCGAGGCCCATCTCGCACCGCACGCGCACCGGCTTGCCACCGTCCGCCAGGGGCTCCACCAGCGTCGCCGCCTCCTTCTCCAGCGCCTGCCGCAGCTCCGGCGTCACGTCCGCGAAGCCCAGCGGGTGCTCCATCCCCAGCCGCACCGCCTCCTCCTGGGCCCAGAAGACGCGTGCGCCCACCAGCTCCACCGGACCGAGCTTGCGCAGCCCCTTGAGCCAATCCCTCGCGGCCTCGAAAGGCAGCGAGCGATCGACTCCCACCATCACCTTGAGCGGCCGCTCGCCGCGCTCCCACGGCTCCAGGGCCGGGACGTTCCGCGCGACGAGCAGCGGCACCTCCAGCGCCTGCGCCAGCCGATCCACCGTGCCACCCACTCCCAGGAACGGCGTGTCATGGCTCGGCGCCGCCGTCACCACCAGCGTGGCCTTCTGCTTCGCCGTGAACTCCTGCAGCGCGGAGGCGGGCTCCCCGGTCAGCAGCGCGTGCTGGACGTTGGCGCCCTGCTTCTCCAGCCTCCTGGCTTCATCACCCAGCGCGGCCTCGGCCGCCTCCAGCAGGGGCTTGCCAAAGGCCTTCGCTGACTCGGTCGGCAGCACGTGCACGAGCCACAGCGGCTCTCCCGCCTTCCGAGCCAGTGCAGCCGCGGCATCACCGGCTTGCCGGGCGTTGTCAGAGAAGTTGGTAGCGCAAACGATGGGCATGGTGCCTCCTTATACAGTCCGCGCCAGGGCTAGCGCGCGGGTGAGCGTAGAACCTGCTCGGCCTTTACCTCATGGACGAGCGGCTCGCCACGCTCGAACGCTTGGAGGCTGGTCAATGTGGTGTCCGCGATGTTTTCCAGAGCCTCTCGCGTGAGGAACGCCTGGTGCGAGGTGACGAGCACGTTGGGGAAGGTGAGCAGCCTCGCGAGCACATCATCCTGTAGCACCTGCCCGCTCAGGTCCTGGAAGAAGACGCCCTCCTCCTCCTCGTAGACATCCAGCCCCGCCGCTCCGACATGGCCACGCTTGAGGGCATCGATGAGCGCCCGGCTGTCGATGAGCGCGCCACGGCTGGTGTTGATCAGCATCACCCCGCGCTTCATCTTCTCCAGCGCCGAGGCGTTCACCAGGTGGTGAGTGCCCGGAGTCAACGGCACGTGCAGGGTGATGACATCCGCCTCCCGGTACAGCGTGTCCGGCGGGACGTAGCGCGCCCCCAGCTCACGCTCCAGCGACGCATCGGGTGCCGCGTCGAAGCACAGCAGCCGGCACCCGAAGCCGTGGAAGATGCGGGCCGCCGCCCGGCCGATGCGCCCGGTGCCGACGATCCCCACCGTCTTCCCATGCAGATCGAAGCCCACCAGCCCATCCAGTGAGAAGTTCCAGTCGCGCACCCGCGCGTAGGCCTGGTGGATGCGGCGGTTGAGCGCCAGCACCAGCGCCACGGCATGCTCGGCCACGGCGTAGGGCGAGTACTCGGGGACGCGCACCACCTTGATCCCCAGCCGTCCGGCGGCCGTGAGGTCCACGTGGTTGTAGCCCGCCGAGCGCAGCGCCACCACGCGCGTACCCCCGGCGTACAGCGTCTCCAGGGCCGCCGCGTCTACCTTGTCATTCACGAAGGAGCACACCCCGAGGAAGCCCTGGGCGAGCTGCGCCGTCTGCGCCGTGAGCCGCGGCTCGAAGAAGATGAGTGTGTGGCCGAAGCGGGCGTTGGCCCTCTCCAGTGCCTCTCGATCGTACCGGTGGGTGTCGAAGACCGCCAGCCGCATGGATTCGCTCCTGCCCCAAAGGTGGCTCCCGCCGCCGGGACAGCCATGAGCCCCTGCAAAGCACAGTCCTCCCCAGGGCGAGCAGGCGAGCGCGAAAAATCTGCATCGTCCCAGGGAGCCCCGCGAGATTTGCGCGGAACGCCTCGAAGTCCGCGGGGTTGGCGAAACCTCTCCCAGTGGGTTCGTCCGAGCAGACGAGCGCCTTCGGATCCCCGCTTTATCTTCAAGAGAGGCCCGGAGGTCACCTTATGTACCGTTGCTCAGGCTGTGGTGCTTTCAATCGTGTCCCTCACCCACCCCCACCGGGCACTCCTTCGTGTGGGCGCTGTCATGGCGCGCTCGACGTGTCGGGCAAGCCCCAGGAGGTGAATGGGGAGGCGCTCACGAGGGCTGTCGCTGCATCCCCTATTCCCATCTTGTTGGATCTCTGGGCCCCCTGGTGTGGGCCGTGCCGGGCAGCCGCTCCCGTGCTGGAGGGCATGGGACAATCCCAGGCGGGGCGGCTCCTCGTGCTCAAGCTGAACACGGATGAGAACCCGCAGACGGCGTCGGCCCTGGGCGTGAGGGGCATCCCCACCTTTGTCATCTATCACCAGGGCCGCGAGGTGGCGCGCCGCAGCGGGCTCATGCCGCGCCCGGAGATGGAGCGCTGGGTGATGGAGGCGCAGTGAAGGAGGCAGGACATGGACGACAGCGTTGCTCTGCTCACGGACTTCTACGAGTTCGCGATGGTGGAGGCCTACCTCGAAGAGGATCTGCACGACGAGGCGGTGTTCAGCCTGTTCGTCCGGCGTCTCCCGTCGCGCCGGAACTACCTGCTCGCCTGCGGCCTGGAGGACGTGCTCCGCTACCTGGAGACGCTGCGCTTCACTCCCGAGCAGATCGGCTACCTGGCCTCGCTCGGCCGCTTCTCGGACCGGCTGCTGCGCTACCTCGAGCGCTTTCGCTTCTCCGGCGAAGTGTGCGCCGTCCCGGAGGGCACACCCGTCTTTGGCGAGGAGCCCATCCTGGAAGTGGTTGCCCCGCTGCCCGAGGCGCAGCTGGTAGAGACGTACCTGCTCAACCAGGTCCACCTGCAGACGCTGGCGGCCTCCAAGGCCGTGCGGGTGGTGCACGCGGCGGCGGGACGGCAGGTGATGGAGTTCGGCCTGCGGCGCACCCATGGCGTGGACGCTGGGTTGAAGGTGGCGCGTGCGGCCTTCATCGCTGGCGTCGACTCCACCTCCAACGTGCTGGCCGGGCAGCGCTATGGCATGCCCGTGTCGGGCACCATGGCGCACAGCTTCGTGCAGGCGCATGACGGCGAGCTGGAGGCCTTCCGCGCCTTCGTGCGCTGCTTCCCGGAGACGACGCTGCTGGTGGACACCTATGACACGCTGCGTGGCGTGCAGCACGCCATCCGCCTGGCGCGCGAGCTCCGAGACAACTTCCACGTGCACGCCATACGGCTGGACTCGGGGGATCTGCTCGCGTTGTCGCGCGCGGCGCGGCAGATGCTCGACGATGCGGGATTGCAGCGCGTGAAGATCATCGCCAGCGGCAACCTGGATGAGGAGCCGATCGCGCGGCTGCTCTCCCAGAAGGCCCCGATTGATGGCTTTGGGGTGGGGACCGCGCTGGGCGTGTCCGCCGACATGCCGTGCTTGGACGTCGTCTACAAGCTGGTCGCGTATGGGGGGAAGGATCGCATCAAGCTGTCCACGTCCAAGATCCTCTACCCCGGGCGCAAGCAGGTGTTCCGGATGACGAAAGCGAATGGGGTACCGCCCAGGGA